>Ga0209461_10000109_pt1 | contig 49346 bp, 44 predicted proteins | sample AgamicAsMarz_FD_187162 | JGI IMG/M metagenome (GOLD analysis project Ga0209461, IMG submission 187162) | Agave microbial communities from Guanajuato, Mexico - As.Ma.rz (SPAdes) (version 2) | ecosystem: Host-associated > Plants > Phyllosphere > Phylloplane/Leaf | place: Guanajuato, Mexico... | reverse complement strand
CAGGACGAATCCTGCACGTCGAAAATAGTCAGATCGGCGTCATAGCCCACCTCCAGCCGTCCCTTCTGCAATAGCCGCAGGCCGTCAGCCGCGTTGGCGGTCACGCAGTCAATAATTTGCGGCAGGGTCATGCCTACGCTGAAGAATTTCGCCATCACGTGCGCCAGCGAATGCACCGGCCCGTTAAGGCGGTTGCGGCAGTAAATATCCGAGCTGATGGTTTGCGGCAGAATGCCCTGCGCGATAGCCACGCGCGCCACGTCGAAGCTGAAGCTGGCCGTGCCGTGCCCCACATCCAGCCGCACGCCGCGCTCCAGGGCACGATGAACGGAGGCGCGCAGCTGACCGGCAGGCGTCAGGATGCGGTTGGGCTTGCCGTTATAGCAGTGGGTGATGATGTCGCCGCTGTCCAACAGATCGGCTATTTCATCCAGATCGGGCGGGTTATTGCCAATATGCACCATCAGCGGCAGCCCGCCGTTTTCCTGCTGGATCGCTTTGGCTCGGATCAGCGGCTGCACGCCGTTTTTACCTACCACGCTGCTGCTGATGCGCGCCTTGATACCAAGAATAAACCCTGGCAAACGCTGCACCGCTTCACGCACGCCGACGCGGTCGATTTGCGTCATATCCGCCAGCTCGTTTTGCGTTACGATGCCGGTGCGCGCGATATTCAGCAAGGCGTAAACCTGCGTGCGGGCGCTGCGGGTTAAACGACAGAACTCGTCAACATCGTCCGCGCCGGTGCTGCCCGCATCCACGACGGTCGTCACGCCGGTAGCAACGCCGATGCAGTCCGCTTCGTCGTGATAAATCGGCGAATTGGGATAGCAGTGCACGTGCGAATCGATCCATCCGGCGCTAAGGTAAAAACGCCCGGCCAAATCGTACTCGCGCGTGGCCTGGCCGCTGACCTCGCCCAGCGCGGCAATTTTTCCGTTGTGTACGGCGATATCGGTCAGCCCGCCGTCCGCCAGGCGCGCCCGGCGCACAATAAAATCAAACATGGCAAACTCCTCCGTCTGCAAAAGCGGTCGCCAGCGCCGCTGAGCCCTGGCGATCGGGCTAGAGTGCCACCGGGAAAAATGCGCCCAGCAGCATCGCGCCCAGAATGGCGCCGCCGGTAATAGGCTTGTTCCAGAGATAAAACAGCAGCGCGCCGATGAGCGAACCCAGACCGATGGGAATGGAGGCGGCCATAGCCGAGAGAATAATTAGCGGCCCGAGGAAACGCCCGGACGCATTGCCCGCGCCCATCATGACGTCGGCGCCATAGGTTGAATCGCTGTTATTGATGGTGAACCTGCGCGCCAGAATAATGAGGTAGCCGATCGCCAGGCCCAGGATCAGGCCGGTCAGCAGCGAGGCGGCAAAGTTGGCCACGGGGAAGATAAATCCGGCGCCCAACAGCAGCGCCGGCACGCCAAGGCCGACGCCCGTCTGGATGGCGCCGCCGATATCCAGAATGCCCACCAGCGACCCTTCGATAATACGGGCGAACAGAAAGCTCGCGCCAAAGGCCGCCACCGCGCCATAGACGCCGGTTTCCATACCCGCGCGCAGCATAGAGACAAAGGCGACCTCGTTAAACGCGCCCAGCCCATAGACGTAATACATATGCGTTCCGGCGAACACGCCGGCGGAAAGCAGGCCGACAAAGATCGGGAAAGACCAGTCGGCATACCAGAAACCGCTTTTTGCTTCCATTTTCCTCTCCTTATTTTCCGCTCAGCGCGTTATGGAACATCGACAGCCAGTCCGGCACGCCCAGCCGGAAAGATTCCAGCATTTTCATATCGAAGCCGCGGAAGAAGCCACTCAGGACAAACAGCAGTACGATGGCGAACATCATCACTTTGGTGACGCGATGCCAGCCGCTCTCCTCAACGCCCTTGCCGATCAAAATGCCCAGCACCAGTCCCGGCACCGCATTGCCCATAATCAGCTGCGCCAGGCCGCCGAAGATGGTGGCCCAGAATCCCGATTTTTTACCGGCATCGATTGCCGCCAGCCAGAAGATCACCGGCATCACGGTATTGACCAGCAGGTTAGCCGCAGGCACCAGCACCTTAACGGCGGTGATCTGGAGCGCCGCCGGCACGGCCGAAGCGGTAGAATTCAGAAAGGCGACCACCACCATGCCGATCAGGCCGCAGGCGATGGCCATTTTTTTCGGATCGTGCAGCGTTTCTGCCAGGTTGCGGTTTCGGATCATCAGCGCCGCCGCGCCCCAGTTCGGGATAATGCGGTGGTCGACGTCCTGGGTAAACGAGCCTGCGGCAACGGAAGAAGCCCAGGCGTTAAAGAAGAAACCCAGACCAAACGAGAAGTGAGAGGCGGGATCGCCTTCACAGGAGTTGAGTTCACCCAGCGTGCGAAAGGCGCCCATGCCCTGAGTCGCCGGCGCATGAAACATACGCGCGGCGCCAGCGCCAACGCCTACTCCGACCAGGCCGCCGATAATAAGAGATTTAAAAAGGATAATTAAAAACATCACACTTTCCTTGCAGGCTTGCGCCAACGTTTTTAAGTTATGTTTGCCCGGCTAGCGCGTGAGGAAATCGATTTTGTCGACATCGATAGCGTTCACGCTGACGGTAATTTCCAGTTCGATGCTGTAACTCCGCCGCTCCCTCGCCAGAAAGAAAAACAAAAAGCGTTCTTTCCTGACGCTTTCCCGCGCCAGCACCACCCTGACCTCCTGCGGCTCAATGCGCAGCAGCACCTTACCGGTCGTCTTTAGCAGCGTGCTCTGCACACGGCTCAGCGCATCGGCGAACGCTTTCTCTTTGCTGTTGCCTTTGCCGCTGACCTTTACCGCTGTGGTAAATTGCTCCTTCATCGGTCAGGCACCGTGCTTCTTGTTCCAGGCCTGCACCAGGCGTTCGCCCAGCTCTTCTTTGTCCATAAAGCCAAAGCCGAGCACGTTCGCGCCCTCATTGATGGCGGTTACGCCCTCTTCTACAGAGCGCATGCCATATTTCGCTTTGTAGCCGTGTTTGGTTTGCGCGGTAATAGCGCCTGCGCCGCCGCTGCCGCAAAAAGAGATACCGAAAGTGGCATTTTCCGCTTTCATGACGTCGCCCAGCCTCATGTCCGCCGCCACGCCCGGCACCACCACGGCCTTCCCGCCCGCTTTCTCGACGCCTGCCGCGACTTTCTGGCCTTTCCCTAAACGATCGCCAATAACAACAATGACTTGTGACATAAGCATTTTCTCCGGCTGGTAAATTTACGGTTGGTTTTCTTTTGCGACTTCAACGTGAACGGAGAGCAGCCAGGCTTCTTCCTGGGGCAAGTTGCCAAAGAGATCCACCACCTGCTGGGCCAGCAACATGGATCCCGGCGAGATCTCGTCAAACAGTTCAGCCTCGACTTCCGGCAGCGGTTCGCCCGTTAGCGAGCGCGAAGCCATTGCCCGCACGTGCGAAGCCAGCATTTTTTGCTGAACGGCATCAGGATAAATATTTTTGGCAGCAAACAGCTCGCTGATTTGCATCATCACTTTGTCGGCAAGCGCCTGAACCGCCTGTTGCTCGTCGGTTTCTTTTACCGCCACTGCTCCGTCTTTCACGCAACGCCCCTTATTTTCCGTTTTGGTTCGGCTGTAAACCGAATTTATTCGCGAGAGAAATAAAGTAGCGCCGGAGGTAGCGATTTTGTAGACCGCATTTTTCCGTTTCAAAGTGGAAATAAGCGCGAAGCCAGGGAAATCCTTCACAAAATGGTTATTTCACTTAACAGAAGAGCAAAAGTGGAAGGTAAATCACAGTACGACAGAAAAAATGTCTGCCTGATCGGCCGATAACGGCGATCGCAGCGGCTATCCTGATGGAAACCATAGGAATTGCTTATGGTAGTGGAGAACGAAATCATTATTTAAATAAAAAAATAAAGATTAGCTCTATTTAAGAAATAAAACAGACATAAAGTAAATTCCCAGATAGTGAGAAGCCCCTGCGCGCTGACACAGGGGCAAAATCAGAATTCACGCTTGACAATCAAATAACCGTTAAATTCTATATTACACTCATAATCATTCGCAATGGTAGAGACAAGGAAAATATCCTCTTTTCCCTCCTTATCTTTAACAGTAAACTTAATTATGAGGTTAACAGGATTATCCTGTGAATATATTTCTTTGTTATCGCTTATCGATAAAAGGGTATCGGTTTTATAGGTTTTTTCGGCATAGTATTGTGATAACAAATCAGAGACAGGTTCGTTGAATAGCAATTCCGTGGTTACCCCATCGGGCGGTATGCTCTTAATGTCAATATGCATTTCCTCATGCATTTTATCCATCATTCTTATGGCAGTACCTGATATGGGCGACTTACAATTATTATCAAGCACCGGCGCGGCAAGCGTACAGGTGCTGCAAATAATTAAGGGGAGAAGAAAATATCTCATTCAACAATAATCTCCTTATCCTTTGAATCCCAAATTGCTTTACGGAACCTTGGATCCAGTATGATGCAGCCATTTGAGGCTTCGCCTGGATGCGTTTGACTTTCTCCATGAATTAGAAAACCACTCCGATTACACATATTGTTGCCTTTATCTGGCTCAAGGCGAAGCGTGAATCGACCCGCTTTTTTATGTGTGAATGGAACGCCTGTGATCCGGTATTTACCTCTGGGCAACGGGCCTCTATCGCGCAGACATTCATACTCAGGATTATCTTTATAGCCCGGAGCACCAGCATAAAGCGCGCTGAACTTGTATTCCCCGTTACGCTTAAAGGTCTTCATCATTACATTATACGTCCATGCCATTGTTACTCTCCTTGTTTACCTCACATGTTATAAAGCCTCTTAGCAAGATTACTTAACAGATATCGCTTAAGCGTTTCTATAGCGGCAGCAAAAAATTTAGGCCTCTTATAACCTCAATCAAAAAAGAATTGATTTTGCATAAACCTGGCGTATTATCGATTCAAGGTGGGATTTCTACGCATGCCACTTACGCATCATGAACCCTGGCAACCGACGGGGTTGTGAAGGCTATATGAGGAAGGTTATCTAATTTTTTCTATTTTACCGGCGATTTCATCGCCTCTATATTTATATAGCGGCGCTAGTGTAGGTTTTTATGGTTGGTATTCTTTGCCTGGCGGGATTTCTAAATTGATAGTTACGATAGCTATCACTTTTTGTGCATTTATTTACGGTTTCAGCATCAAAATTCATTAAAGCCCTCCAAAGCAAATATTAATCCATGCAGAAATCTCACTGTGGCGGAGATCTTTTCATTTTAAGGTTTTACAGGGCAGAACTCATCACCATCAGTAGCAGGCTGGGAAGTAAAGGGAGGCGCAGTCTGCGCCTCCCTTACATAAGCCACCAGAATTACTGTCCGGCGATTTTCATTTCCGGGATCAGCACGGAGCCGCACTGAATATTGCTGCGAGTTTCGATATCGCTGCCCACCGTGACCATATTGCGCCACATGTCCTTCAGGTTGCCTGCGATAGTGATTTCGCTTACCGGATACTGAATTTCGCCGTTTTCGACCCAGAAACCGGCCGCGCCGCGCGAGTAGTCGCCGGTGATGCCGCTAACGCCCTGGCCCATCAGTTCCGTCACTACAAGGCCGGTGCCCATTTTTTTCAGCAGCTGGTCGAAGCTGTCGCCCTGACCGTTGATGCGCCAGTTATGGATGCCGCCCGCATGGCCGGTGCTTTTCAGGCCCAGCTTGCGCGCCGAGTAGCTGGTCAGCAGCCAGGTTTGCAGCACGCCGTCTTTGATGATGTCGCGCTGTTCGGTACGCACGCCTTCGCTGTCGAACGGCGTAGAGGCCAGGCCCTTACGCAGGTGTGGCTGCTCCTGGATGGTCAGCCATTCCGGCAGGATCTGTTTGCCCATCGCATCCAGCAGGAAAGTGGATTTGCGGTAGACGCTGCCGCCGCTGATCGCGCCGACCAGATGGCCAAACAGGCCGGTCGCCACTTCCGCCGCAAAAATAACCGGCGCTTTCATGGTGGCGAGCTTGCGCGGCGAGAGGCGCGACAGCGTGCGGCGGGCGCACTCTTCGCCGACCCACTCCGGCGACTTCAGGTCTTCGATAGCGCGGCCGATGGTGTAGGCGTAATCGCGCTCCATATCGCCGTTAGCTTCGGCAATAACGCTGGCTGAAATCGAATGGCGGCTGGATGAGTAGCCCTGGATCATGCCGTGGCTGTTGCCGAAGACCTTCATGCCGATATGGCTGTTGAAGCTGCCGCCTTCGGTATTGGTAATACGCTTGTCGGCTTTGAGCGCAGCCTGCTCGGCCCGCGCCGCCATCTCGATCGCTCTGTCAGGATCAAGATCGGTGGGATGGAAAAGATCCAGATCCGGCGCATCAAAAGCCAGTAGATCGCGATCCGCCACGCCCGCATAAGGATCGGCGGAGGTATAGCGGGCGATATCGACAGCCGCCTGCACGGTACGCGCGATGGCGTCCGGGCTGAGATCGGTCGAAGACGCGCTGCCTTTGCGATTCTGATGATAAACGGTAATGCCTAAAGCGCCGTCGCTGTTAAATTCAACGTTTTCTACTTCGCCGTAGCGGGTGCTGACGCCGATCCCCGTGGTTCTGGTGACGGCGACTTCCGCCCCATCGGTGCTGGCTTTGGCCAGCTCGAGTGCTGTTGCGACCGCCTCTTCGAGGGTTTTACGCTGTTCTGCAACTTGGGAGAGTAATTTCATCGACCTACCATATAATTAACAGAGGGCTTTTCTGGGTATACGCCACCAGATTTCCGGACTCTTCAGGGTTTCAGGTTTACCTGAGTCTAACAGACTCAGCGAACAATTTCGCAGTAGCCTGAGTTTCCTGATAGCATTAGCCTCTTTTTTAGGGAGCCTCCCATGACCAAACAGCCTGACGACTGGCTCGATGATGTACCAGATAACGAAGAAGAAGATGATGAAATTATCTGGGTCAGTAAAAGTGAAATTAAACGTGATGCCGAAGAGCTGAAGCGCCTGGGCGCCGAGCTGGTAGAACTGAGCGGTAACTCGCTGGATAAAATCCCGCTGGATGAAGATCTGCGCGCCGCCATCGAGCTGGCTCAGAAGATCAAGAAAGAGGGACGCCGCCGTCAGCTGCAGCTGATTGGCAAAATGCTGCGCTCGCGCGACGAAGATCCTATCCGGCAGGCGCTGGACAAGCTGAAGAACCGTCACAACCAGCAGGTTGCGCTGTTCCATAAGCTGGAGATGCTGCGCGATCGTCTGGTTGCCGAAGGCGATGACGCGATGGCGGACGTTTTACAGCTTTATCCGAACGCCGATCGTCAGCAGCTGCGCTCGATGATCCGCAACGCCCAGAAAGAAAAAGCGGCCAATAAGCCGCCGAAAGCTTCCCGCCAGATCTTCCCCAGTATCTGCGAGCTGGCCGAAGCCTCCTGAAAACGCTGCGGGTTTGCTTGCCCGCAGCGCCGACTGGCTGGCCCGTTACGCCAGCCGATCCAGCAGCTTCTGATGAATGCCGCCAAATCCCCCGTTGCTCATCACCAGGATGTAGTCGCCCGGCTGCGCCGTTTTAGCAATCATCTCTACCAGCGTATCCACGTCCGCGCTCCAGTGAGCGGGCTGTACGCACGCCTCTGCCACTTCGGCGACCTGCCACGGAATATGGTGCGGCTGCAGCAAAAACACTTCATCGGCCCGGCCCAGCGCAGGCGCTAAATCGTCCTTGCTGATGCCCATTTTCATGGTGTTGGAGCGTGGCTCCAGCACCGCCAGGATACGCGCTCTGCCGCCTACCTTGCTGCGCAGCGCGGTCATGGTCGCCAGAATGGCGGTAGGATGATGCGCAAAATCATCGTAAACCTTAATGCCATTGGCTTCGCCGCGCAGTTCCAGGCGACGGCGGGCGTTGATAAAGTCGTCCAGCGCCTTACCGGCATCTTCCGGCTTCACGCCTACGTGGCGTGCAGCGGCAATGGCCATCAGGCCGTTATGCATGTTGTGCTCGCCCACCAGCGACCAGTTCACTTCCGCCACGCGCTCGCCGTCCAGCCAGACTTCCCAATGCGAGGCGTCCGGCGTCAGCTTTTTCGCCTGCCAGCGGCCGTTTTCGCCGGTGCTTTCCTGCTCGCTCCAGCAGCCCATCGCTATCACCTGCTTCAGGTTGCTGTCCTGCTCCGGCACGATAATCCGTCCCTGACCCGGCACGATGCGCACCAGATGATGGAACTGCCGCTGGATCGCTTTTAAATCATCGAAAATATCCGCATGGTCGAACTCAAGGTTATTCAGGATCAGCGTGCGCGGGCAGTAATGCACGAACTTTGAGCGCTTATCGAAGAACGCGCAGTCATATTCATCCGCCTCAATCACGAAGAATGGGCTTTTTCCTAAAGTTGCGGAAACGTCGAAGTTACCCGGCACGCCGCCGATGACAAAGCCCGGCTCCAGCCCGCACGCCTGCAGGATCCACGCGGTCATGCCCGCCGTAGTGGTTTTTCCGTGCGTTCCGGCAACCGCAATCACCCAGCGGTCGCGCAGGACGAAATCGTGCAGCCATTGCGGGCCGGAGAGGTAAGGAATATTCCGTTCCAGCACCGCTTCCACACAGGCGTTGCCGCGCGTCATGGCGTTGCCGATGATCACTAAGTCGGGCGCGGGATCGAGCTGGGAAGCATCATATCCCTGAATTAAATCAATGCCTTGCTTTTCTAAAAGCGTGCTCATCGGCGGATAAACGTTGGCATCGGAACCGGTCACTTCATGACCCAGCGATCGGGCCAGCATTGCCAGACCGCCCATGAATGTGCCGCAGATACCGAGGATGTGAATACGCATAAAAGGTCCGTTTACTGAAAGGGTCGGTGCACAGTGTAGCGTCCTCATCGTGCGGAAGAAACGGAATTTGCCCTATGTTCTTTAGCCCTCATTCGGCTAAACTGCCTCGACATACGTTGGCAGTTTGTATCGCAGGCTGCTGTTCAACCGCAGATTCAGGGATTGTGTTATGAAAACGTTAGGCGAATTTATCGTCGAGAAGCAACACGACTTTCCTCACGCCACAGGTGAACTGACGGCGCTGATTTCAGCTATCAAGCTGGGCGCAAAAATCATTCACCGTGACATCAACAAAGCGGGGCTGGTCGATATTCTGGGCGCCAGCGGCGTGGAAAACGTGCAGGGCGAACAGCAGATGAAGCTCGATCTGTTTGCCAACGAAAAACTCAAGGCCGCGCTGAAAGCACGCGGTATCGTAGCCGGTATCGCTTCTGAAGAAGAAGATGAAATCGTTATTTTCGAAGGCGTTGAGAACGGTAAATACGTGGTGTTGATGGATCCGCTGGACGGCTCTTCCAACATCGACGTTAACGTTTCCGTCGGCACAATTTTCTCTATCTACCGCCGCATCACGCCGCCAGGCACGCCGGTAACGGAAGAAGATTTCCTGCAGCCGGGCAGCCAGCAGGTTGCCGCGGGCTATGTCGTCTACGGTTCCTCTACCATGCTGGTTTACACCACCGGCTGTGGCGTGCACGCTTTCACCTACGATCCTTCGCTGGGCGTTTTCTGCCTCAGCGCGGAAAAAATGGCTTTCCCGGAAAAGGGCTACACCTATTCCATTAACGAAGGCAACTACATCCGTTTCCCGCAGGGCGTGAAGAAATACCTGAAGTTCTGCCAGGAAGAAGATCAGCTGACCCATCGCCCTTATACCTCGCGCTATATCGGCTCGCTGGTGGCGGATTTCCACCGCAACCTGCTGAAAGGCGGCATCTATCTCTATCCAAGCACCGCCAGCCACCCACAGGGCAAGCTGCGCCTGCTGTATGAGTGCAACCCGATGGCGTTTCTGGCCGAACAGGCCGGCGGCAAGGCCAGCGACGGCAAAAACCGCATTCTGGATCTGGTGCCGGAAACCCTGCATCAGCGCTCGCCGTTCTTTGTCGGCAACACCGATATGGTTGACGACACCGAGCGTTTCCTGCGCGAATATCCGGACGCTTAAGGCCGACGGCTATGCAGACAGGGCGATCTTCGGATCGCCCTGTTTTTTTTGCGTGCGCTTTGCCAGCACGTTAAATAATCGGCCAGCGTACTGGAGCATTCTGAAAGCCCAAAAAGGGGGCATACTTTCATATCCAGTTGGCTATAATGAGCGTCACTTGATTTAAGACGATTAAAGGAATTCACCATGAGTTTAAACCAGGTTCCAGCGGGTAAAGATCTGCCAGAAGATATCTACGTTGTTATTGAAATCCCGGCCAATGCCGATCCGATCAAATATGAAGTAGATAAAGACTCCGGCACGCTGTTTGTTGACCGTTTCATGTCTACCGCGATGTTCTATCCGTGCAACTACGGTTACATCAACCACACGCTGTCTCTGGACGGTGACCCGGTAGACGTGCTGGTGCCGACGCCATACCCACTGCAGCCAGGCTCAGTGATCCGCTGCCGTCCGGTTGGCGTGCTGAAAATGACCGACGAGTCTGGCGAAGACGCCAAGCTGGTTGCGGTTCCGCACACCAAGCTGACCAAAGAGTACGATCACATCAAAGATGTGAACGACCTGCCGGAACTGCTGCGTGCGCAGATCACCCACTTCTTCGAGCAGTATAAAGCGCTGGAGAAAGGCAAATGGGTGAAAGTGGAAGGCTGGGACAACGCTGAAGCGGCGAAAGCTGAAATCATCTCCTCTTTCGAGCGCGCGAAGAAGTAAACAGCCGCCCGGACAGTAGATAAAAAAACACCGCTCACTGAGCGGTGTTTTTATTTATGTCACGCGTGTCAGGCAGGATCCTGGTTATCCCGCAGCAGCCAGTCTCCGCTGGCTATCCGCTGCTTGCCCTCTACCGAACGCTGATAAACGTACAGCCATGCGCTGCCGTAAGGCGTCGGCATCAGCTCGCGCTTATACTCTCCGCCTTTGGTTCTGAGCGCGTCCAGCTCGCCCAGCGTGGAGGCGTCCACCCGGTAGACCTCGCAGTAAACCTGCCCGCTACCCGCGACGACGCCGGGGTAGAGACCCAGATTATATAGCTCGTAGCCGTCGATCTGATGATCGCCCAGCCACTGCCCGTTGGTCATCCAGTGACTGTTGCCTTGCTTGCGTCTCAGGCTGCCGTAGACAATTATTCGCATTGCTAGAACTCAAACTGATAGAGCACATCAAGCGCCTGGTCTACACCAGACACCGCTTCCAAATAAAGTTTGGGCATCAGGCGATAACGTAAGGTTAAGGTCGCCAGTGAATCAAATATGCCAACACCATATTTTACCTGTAGACCCGGCAGCACGTAACCGCTGACCTGAACCTGCTGGCTGTCGCCGACGCCCGCCGTGTCCAGCGCGAGATTACTTACGCCGAAAGTCTCCCCGATTTTACCCACAACCTGCCCACTTTGTGCAAGCCCTAATCCCACCAGCGCCGAGGTTAATGCGCTGCTGTCGCTGCCGGTCGCGTCCAGACCCTGTCCACGCAGCAGATAAGAGAGCGCTTCCTGCTGCGACATAGCCGGATCGGAGAAGACTTCCGCCTTCGGCTCGTCGGCCAGACCGGTAACGCGCACGCCTGCTGTGACGTCATTTTCCGTGGCTTCCGGGTTGCGGATAGCCTCGATGTTGAGGTAAGGCTGGTTGGCCGGGCCAGAGAATTGCAGCTCGCCTTTACGCACGATCAGATCCTGACCGTAGGCATGGAAACGCCCGGAAGGAATATTGATCTGGCCGTTCAGCCCCAGCCCGCGTTTATCCTGCGCCAGCTTCAGATCGCCGTTCAGCTTCGCTTTCAACCCAAAGGCGCTCAGACGCACGTCGTTACCGACGTGAATAACCAGGTTGCTGTTGATCGGAATCGAGGTGCTTTTCGGCGCAATCGGCTTGAGGTTTTCATCCAGCAGCACTTCATCCGACGAGACGCCGACGGCGCTTTCCGGCACTTCCTGGACGGTCACGCGCGCCCAGGGAATATCGACGCGGCCGTTCAGGTTAAACGCCTGCGGCGTGGCTTCAAACTCCAGATCCGGCGAAACGTCCATGCGGATCATCGGCGGGACCGTCACGCGGATTTTGCTGCCCTTCGCCGCAATACGCGCCCGCCAGGCGTCCAGCTGCGCCCAGTCCGCGTCGCCGCTGAGCGCCAGCTGCCCCTGAGACGTCTCGATCAGACCCTGTAGGGTAGAACTCATGCCGTTAAAGACCATGTTCAGATTGGCTGAGGTCAGATCGACCGGCATAAAGCTGCCCTGAACATCAACGTTTTTCAGCCCCAGTTGACCAAAGACCTGCGGTTTTTGCAGGCTGCCGCCCAGGCGCAGCGCGCTGTTAAGCACGCCGGCCACTTTTTCGCCCTGCATCAGCGCCGGATTGAGCAGCGTCAGATCGATGTTTTTAATATTAACGTTGCCGGAAAGCCCGCGTTTGTTCTGCGGATCGGCGATCTGCACGTTGCCATCCAGCTGGCCGTTTTTAGCGATGCGGATCAGCCAGTCGAGCTGGGCGCGACCGTTACGCAGCGCCGCGTTCAGGTTCAGCGTATCAAAGGCTACGGGCAGCGTATTGCCGTCCACATCCTGCGCGACCTTCACGCCGTTGCCTTTCAGCGAGACGCGGCCCTGCGGCAAACCGCCGTCTGCTGTCCAGCTGACGTCGGCATCGCCGCTGAAGACACCGCTGAGTTTGGTTTCATCCGTCAGGAAAGGTTTCACCATCGCCAGATCGAAACGGTTGAGCGTCACCTTCGCATGGCCGGACGGGCCGGCTTCGATGGTTTGCGGCACGCACAGTTCAGCGTTGGGGTTTTGCCAGCAGTGCGGGCCAACCGAGACCGTCTGGCTACTGTTGAGATAGTCCAGCGCAATGGCGCGCGTTAAGCGCCATTCCCCTACCGGGGTGTCGAAGCGGGTATTGTTCAGCGTGCCGCGCCAGCGCTGCTGGCTGCGATCGAAGCTGCCGTTCAGCTGGAGCTGGCCGGAAACCGGATCGCCATTGACCGTCAGCTTCAGCTGGTGCGCTTTTTCATCGCCGCTGGCGTCCAGATCCAGCCGGTTAACCGTCAGCGTGTCCTGCTTCAGCCGATCCACGCGCAGCGCCAGCTTGCCCTGGATCTGCTCGCCTGATTTCACGTCGCCCTGTAGCGCGACGCGGGCGATGCTCATCGCCTGCCAGCGGAGGCCGGTAGCGGTTAAATCAGCCAGCAGCTGCGGCGTTTTCAAATCGCCGCGCGCTTTGATGGTGCCCTTCGCCACGCCGCCCAGGCCAGGCAGCGCGTTATCCAGATGCTCAGCGTCAATATTGGCGTCCAGCGACAGCTTGTCGCCGAGCGAGCCTTTAACATCGACATTATTACGGCCCAACACCAGTTTGATGCCGGGAATATCCCACTGGTTGTAGCTGTTGCCGTAAAGCGAGCCGTCAGCGCTAACCGCATTCTGTTTCACGTTGCCGCGCAGCTTCAGTTCAGGTACGCGCATTTGCCAGCTGCCGCCGTACAGGCTGCCGCGCGTGGTGATTTTACCTTCCAGCTTCGCTGGCCAGTCGGGATACTGCCGGGCGGTGTTGATGCCGTTAAGCTGAAGCTCGCTGCGCCAGCTGATCGCCTTGCTCCAGTCCACCAGCGCCGTCAGGTCGGTGGTGCCCTCCAGCGCGGCCAGCCGCAGCTTATCCAGCGAGAACTGCTCCGCGTTACCCTTGCCGTCCAGCGTAAGCGTGGCGGGCGGAATGGCCTGGCCGCGCAGCGCGGCTTTCAGCGACATAACATAGTCCGTCGCTTTGCCTTTTATGCTGAAGTTCAGGTTATCGGCCTGATACTGCGTTTCGCCGGTCAGCGGCCAGCGCAGCTGCGCGCTTTGCATCGTCATCGCCAGCGGCAGGCCCGCTTCGGCCAGCTTCGTTTGCGCGTTCAGCTGCATCCGCACGGGGCCGGAAAGGTTCAGTGCCAGATCCAGCTGCTCACGCAGGCCGCCGCCGACGGTCATTTTGATCTTCTCGCCTTTGATCGGATCGACGTTAAGCGAGCTGGTGAGGTTGAAATTCACCGGCCAGGCATCCGCCAGCTGTGCCTGACCGCTGGCGTTGAGCTGACCCTGCGGCGAATCTACATCCAGCGTTTCCAGACGCAGCAGGCGATCCTGCGTTTGCGCCTTCACCAGCAGACGCGTGATGGCGATATCGGTATCGCCGGTAATGCGCAGCTGCTCGCCGAGGATCTGCTGGACGTTTACATCCAGCGGCATTTTGAAATCAGGCAGATCCGGCAGCAGCGGTTTGGCGAACATCGCCTTCAGCGTTTCGCCCAGCGGCGGCTCGTTAGCCTGCGGCTGCTGCACTTTTGGCTGCACCACCTGCTCGTCGGCCACTTTGGCCGCCTTCGGCAGCGCAATCAGCAGGCCCTGAATATGGGTCGGCGTTAAGGTCAGCGCGCGCTGCTGCCAGCTGAGGCCAGAGGTAAAGTCCGCCAGCGAGATCGCCGTGTCGTCTACTTTTACCGTGACGTTATGCAGCGCCAGCTGGCGCAGCGTAATCGGGTACGGCGTGCTGAGATCGCCGGAAGAGGCTTCATCCTCTTTCGCTTCCGGCGCGGGCGGCCCCAGCTTTTTGCTGTCCACCACCACGCTGACGTCGCGCAGTGCAAGGTCATTGACGCAGAACGCGCTGTTTTTCAGGCAGCCCAGCTGCAGGGCCAGATGAAACTCGCCGGCATTAACCGTCACGCCAGGCATCTCATACTGCACGCCTTTTAACGTCAGGTTACGCCAGCCGCCGCTGACCTGTTTGATGTCCAGCCCCGGCACCCAGCGCGCCGCGCCGTTCAGCACCAGATGTAATCCGGTGGTGGTGCCAATTAAAAATGCCACGCTGCCGAGCAGCACAACCAGGAAAATCAGGATGCCAATAAGGACCTTTTTCCAGCGACTCATAATTCAGGCCCCAATCCGATATAAAACTGTATGTCCCGATCTTCGCTGTCGCCGACCGGACGGGCGATATCCAGCTTGATCGGCCCAACCGGCGACTGCCAGCGCACGCCGAAACCGGCGCCGGTTTTGACATTGCTCTGCTTGATGTCGTTGACCGCTTCGCCGGAATCCACAAACACCGCGCCCCACCATTTACCGGTTACGTTGTACTGATATTCCACCGATCCGGTCGCCAGCTTCGAGGCGCCGGTCAGCTTGCCATCGTCGTCGCGCGGCGAAATGCCTTTGTACTTGTAGCCGCGAATGCTGCGGTCGCCACCGGCGAAAAAGCGCAAATCAGGCGGCACGCGTTCAAAATCGTTGGTTTCAATCCAGCCGAGATTGCCGCGCAGCACGAAGCGATGTTTATCCGCCAGCGTGCGGATCCAGACGTTTTGCGCCTGCACCACGGCGAAATCGATATCCGAGGCCCAGGTCGTATCGGAGACATCCAGCGAGTAGCGCTGCGAGTCGCCCCACACGGGCATCAGGCCGCCGCGCGAACGGGTGCGGTTAACGCTGACGCCGGGATAGATCAGCATGGTGGTGTTGGTGACGTTACCCTGGGTAAAGTGATCCAGGCTCCAGTGCAGATTAATGGCGCGCTGCCAGCCCGTAGAGGATTCCCAGTAGCGGGACGCGGCCAGCGTGGTGGAGTCGGATTTGGTGTCGTTCAGGTCGGTTCTTTTCAGGCCGCCCTGCAGCAGGTAATACTGCTCGACCGGGTTTTTCAGCAGCGGGATTTTATAGCTGAAGTCGAGCTGCTGCTCCGGCGCAGAGATATTGGCGCTGGTGGTAAAGCTGTGGCCGTAGGAGTTTACCCAGGGCCTTTTCCAGGTCGCTTTAACGCGCGGGCCGACGTCGGTGGAATAGCCCACGCCCGTTTCGATGGTGTTTTCCGTACGCGGACTGACCACGCCGTGCAGCGGTAATATTTTATTTTTGCGGGATTGATCGAACTGCGGCGCGACCACCACGGAATTAAACCAGCCGGTAGAGGAAAGGCGGCGGTTCAGCTCGGCCAAATCGCGCGAGCTGTAGTAGTCGCCCTTTTTAAACGGCACCAGGTTTTGCAGGTATTCCTCGCGGATCTGCGACCCTTCAAAGGTGACGTCGCCAAAGCGGTAGCGCTGACCGCTGTCGTAATCGATATCCCAGAAAGCTTCGTGCCGCTCGACGGAAACGCCCAGCTGGCGTTTGCGGTAGTCGCCGTCAAAATAGCCTTTGCGCAGCGCCAGATTGCTGAGCGAGCTTTTAAAGCTGTCGTAGTCACTGTGGTTAAGCACGCCGCCGATTTTGGCTTTGCCGGTGCGTACCAGCGTCTGGTAATCCTCGTCGGTGCGCGCGCCACCGCGAATAATCACCGTTTCGCCCGCCAGCTTCACCGGCGGGCCGGGCGTGACTTTCGTCAGCAGCACCGGACGTCTGCCGCCCGCAGGCGGCGGCTGCAGTTCAAATTCAATTTCCGGCTCGTAGTAGCCCAGCGCCTTAAGTCCTTCCTTAACCGCTTCGCTGACGCGCGCGCGGAAACGCCCATCGGAGGTCACTTCCTCGCTTGCGATGGTCGACAATCTTGCGCGCACGTTTTTTTGTAATTCCCCAGACAGGCCAGTGACCTGCAAACGCACCGTAGCCGCCTGAGCGGCAGGCACGGCTGCGATCAGACCTAACATGCAATAGACATGGATTCGTGGCACGCTAACTCCTGAATTTATTGCCGGCCCGGATTCCAGATGGGCGCAACTGCTGAATCTTGAAAATAGCCCGCTTAAGCATGGCAACTTTTTACGGGTTCAGAGGCTCTTTTTCACTGAAAGGCCGAAATTTGCGTTATTGTGTGCAAAGAATCGCCAGGTTACAACCATGGATCGTGAGGGAATGTTACGCTATATCAGCCTGCAATGCAGACTCGGATAAATCTCACCGCCGGTTCGCCTGCAGCGCCGTAATTGTAAGCAATCCTCACCACAGCTATAATCTCTGGCAGAGGCCGCGCTGCGGCCAGTTAACGTCTTTCTGCCCAAGCCAAATGGCGCAGACATTTTTGGCACGGATAGCCCGGTGCCGCTCACAGGTACAGAAGGTCAGCTGCTCCTCATCTGCTGCCCAGGCCAAAAATGACAGGTAATCAACTTAAGGCCTGCTTTAGCGCATTTTCCTCTGAAAGCGCCTGAAGCGGCCATTTAATGGATGTTTTATGTTAGACAGCTTGCTTGTCATCTTAATGCTGATCGCCATCAGCTCATTTTTTTCACTTTCGGAAATCTCTCTGGCCGCCTCGCGCAAAATCAAGCTGAAGCTGCTGGCGGACGACGGCAACATCAACGCCCAGCGCGTGCTGAAGATGCAGGAAACGCCGGGGATGTTTTTTACCGTGGTGCAGATAGGCCTGAACGCCGTGGCTATTCTGGGCGGTATCGTGGGCGATTCCGCGTTTTCGCCCGTGTTCCGCTCGCTTTTCGATCGCATCACCGGCCCGGTACTGGCGGAGCAGCTGAGCTTTATCGCCTCTTTTACCGTGGTGACCAGCCTGTTTATCCTGTTCGCCGATCTTTTCCCAAAACGTCTGGGGATGATCGCGCCGGAAACCGTCGCGCTGAAAATCATCAATCCAATGCGGATGTGCCTGTTTATCTTTCGGCCGCTGGTGTGGTTCTTTAACGGCGGCGCCAATATTATTTTCCGCCTGTTTAAAATCCCGCTGGTGCGCAAGGACGATATCACCTCAGACGATATCTACGCGGTGGTAGAAGCGGGCGCGCTCGCTGGCGTACTGCGCAAGCAGGAGCACGAGCTGATTGAAAACGTGTTTGAGCTGGAGTCGCGCACCGTGCCCTCCTCCATGACCTCGCGCGAGAACGTGGTGTGGTTCAATCTGCATGAGGATGAGTCGAGCCTGAAGGAGAAGATTGCCAATCATCCGCACTCCAAGTTTCTGGTCTGTAATGACGATATCGACCATATCGTCGGCTATGTCGATTCCAAAGAGCTGCTGCTGCGCGTGCTGGGCAACCAGAGCATGGCGCTTAACAGCGGCGTGCAGATCCGTTCGGCGTTGATCGTGCCGGATACGCTGACGCTCTCCGAGGCGCTGGAAAGCTTTAAAACCGCAGGGGAAGATTTTGCGGTGATCATGAACGAATATGCGCTGGTAGTGGGGATCATTACCCTGAACGATGTGATGACCACGCTGATGGGCGATCTGGTTGGCCAGGGAATGGAAGAGCAGATCGTGGCGCGCGACGAGAATTCCTGGCTGGTGGAAGGCGGCACGCCAATCGACGACGTGATGCGCGTACTGGATATCGACGAGTTCCCGCAGTCCGGCAACTACGAGACTATCGGCGGCTTTATGATGTATATGCTGAGAAAAATCCCTAAACGCACCGACTTCGTGAAGTTTCACGGCTATAAGTTCGAGGTAGTGGATATCGACAGCTACCGTATCGATCAGCTTCTGGTGACGAGGATTGATGAAACCCGACAGGGTGCCGCCGTGCTGAACAAAATGGTCGAAGAATAAAAACAGAAAAGGCGCGAATTTCGCGCCTTCTTTCTTTTGAACCGGCCTGCCGGTTGCTAGTTGAACTCGGTCTGCAAACGCAGCACCTGACGGTTCACTTCTGACATCACGCTATAGTGCTGCTTATCTTTAATGCGTGGGATCAGGATCTTACCTTTATCGAACTCAAATGCGCCTACATCTTTGATGTAGATCCGGCCACGGAACAGTGTTTTGACATATTTGGCCACCTGCAGCGGATTATAGCGCTGGAAAATCTTCATGTTACAACTCCTGAAAGATGATGCGTGCTGCGTCGTTTCCAAGTTCGGTACGAATCTTTGCAGCACAAAGTGGATACACTATAGACCAGGTTTCACTTCTAAAATTCCTAAAACCGAGTTTTTTTACTGTTTTTACACATCATGACAGTAGGCTCTTTCACCCGGCTGCATGAACGCAGTATAAACCTTCGACCTTTACGGAATTGTGCGTTGTGTTGCAAAGATGTTGTATCGCTGCGACAGACGCATCATCCACGTTTATTATTGCAGAAACATGACTAATGAGTTCAATCATGATTTTTCGTCTTTTACTGCTGCTGTTAACGTTGCTGTCGTGCGCCGCCAGCGCCCATAACCTGGTTACAGGCCAGCGCGTGCCGCCTGTCGGCATTACCGATCAAGGCGAGCTGCGTTATCAGCAGGAGCAGTTCAGCTATCGAGTCTGGAACAGCGCCGCGCTGCCGGGCAAAGTGCGCGTTCTTCAGCACATCGCCGGACGCGCCTCGGCCAAAGAGAAAAATGCGGCGCTGATCGAGGCGATTAAATCGGCCCGGTTTCCCCACGATCGCTATCAGACCACCACGCTGGTGAATACCGACGATGCTATCCCCGGCACCGGCATGTTTGTCCGCAGCAGCATTCAGAGCAATAAGAAACAGTATCCCTGGTCGCAGTTTATCGTCGACAGCGACGGCACGGCCAAACGGGCCTGGCAGCTGCAGGATGAAGGGTCGGCGATTATTGTGCTGGATAGCGGAGGAAAGGTGCGTTTCGTCAAGGATGGCGCGCTGACGCAGCAGGAAGTCCAGCAGGTGATTATGCTGGTGCGTCAGCTGTTACGCTGACGGACAGAGGGAGGCGCCGGTGCCGCCTCCCCTGGCCGATTAAAAGATCGAGACGCGGAAGCCCGGATTCAAAAAGGCTTCGCGCGGCGCATAGTCCAGCGTTTTCCCCTGCCAGTCATGCACGTGCGCGCCTGCGGCAATGGCTACGGCGTGGCCTGCACCGGTATCCCAGATATTCGTTGGCCCAAAGCGGGGATAGAGCTGCGCCTTGCCTTCCGCGACCAGACAGAACTTCAGCGAGGAGCCAATAGCAATGGTCTGATGCTCGCCCAGCTGGCTAAGGTAATCCTCCAGCTCGCTGTCGGAATGCGAACGGCTGACCACCACCAGCGGCGGGCGCGCCTCGCGCACGTGGATCTGCGTTTTTACGCCGCCCTCTTCCTTCCAGGCTTTCCCCTCGGCGGCCGAATACATCACGTCCATCACCGGCGCGTAGACCACGCCCAGCACGGGCTTGCCGTTTTCAATCAGCGCAATATTGACGGTGAACTCGCCGTTCCGCTTGATAAACTCCTTGGTGCCGTCCAGCGGATCGACCAGCCAGTAGCGCTGCCAGTGCTGGCGGATCTCCCAGCCCGGCGGATCTTCTTCAGACAAAACGGGCACGTCGGGCGTCAGCGTGGTCAGCCCCTTCAGGATCACCTTGTGTGCGGCGATATCCGCTGCGGTGACCGGCGAATCATCGGATTTTGTGGCAACATCAAGCGGCGCCTGACCATCGTATATCTGCATGATGGCAACGCCCGCGTCTCGTGCCAGCTGGCATATATTCTCTAACATTGTCCACCTCTTGATTTGCTGGCTGGCGCTGGCTATCACTTTGCCAGCGCCAGCGCTCTCTGTTGATCATAGTCGATAGCGAAGATCGAAGGCCAAACGATCCGCCAGCGCTTAATTATCAATAGCATAAATTATTTTACGCCGCAGGGGCTGCTGTTTTTCATCAGGTTGACCCCGCAACGGCCTTAATCGTTCCCGACGGGCCGGGCCATAAGAGATAAATATTTGTAGCTGCTCACATAATTATGAGAAAGAAGGTATTAGTTTCATAAAACTTTGCGACGTTAGGGATTACACAAACGCTATTAAGGAGAAACAATGATTAAGTCCGTTGTGACGCCCGTTGCGCTGCTGGTCAGCTGCGCGCTACACGCTGCCACGGTCGATTTCCGCCTGCTGGAAACCACCGACCTGCACAGCAATATGATGGATTTCGATTACTACAAGGATACCCCAACGGAAAAGTTCGGGCTGGTGCGTACCGCAACGTTAATTGAGGCGGCGCGTAAAGAGGCCGCCAACAGCGTGCTGGTGGATAACGGCGACATTATTCAGGGCAGCCCGCTCGGTGACTATGTGGCGGCCAGGGGCTTACAGCAGGGCGAAATCCATCCCGTTTACAAGGCGCTGAACACGCTGGATTACACGGTAGGCAACCTGGGCAACCATGAATTCAACTATGGCCTGGATTACCTGCAAAAAGCCATCAGCGGCGCGAAATTCCCCTACATCAATGCCAATATCATTGATATCCACAGCGGTAAGCCGCTGTTCACGCCTTTTTTGATTAAGGCGACGGAAGTGACGGATCGCGAGGGCAACAAGCATCAGCTCAAAGTGGGCTACATCGGTTTTGTGCCGCCGCAGATTATGGTATGGGACAAGAAAAATCTCAGCGGTAAAATTACCGTGGAGGATATTACCGAAACCGCCCGTAAATGGGTGCCGGAGATGCGCCGCCAGGGCGCGGATCTGATCGTGGCTATCCCCCATTCTGGCCTCTCCAGCGAGCCGTGGCACGCGATGGCGGAAAACTCCGTTTACTACCTCAGCCAGGTTCCCGGCATCGACGCCATCCTGTTTGGCCATGCGCACGCCGTTTTCCCCAGCAAAGATTTTGCCGCGATCAAAGGTGCCGATATCGCTAAAGGTACGCTGAACGGGATACCGGCGGTGATGCCGGGCATGTGGGGCGATCATCTGGGCGTGGTCGATCTGGTGCTTAATAACGATGCAGGCCGCTGGCGGGTAAGCGAAGCGACCGCGCAGGCCCGGCCCATTTACGATACGGCGGCGAAAAAATCGCTGGCGGCGGAAGATCCGGCGCTGCTGAAGGTGATGGCGCCCGATCATCACGCCACGCGTGAATTTGTCAGCCAGCCTATCGGAAAATCGGCAGACGTGATGTACAGCTATCTGTCGCTGGTTCAGGACGATCCGACCGTGCAGATTGTGAATAATGCGCAGCGCGATTATGCAGAGCGCTTTATTCAGGGCGATCCGGATCTGGCCGCCCTGCCCGTGCTTTCCGCCGCCGCACCGTTCAAGGCCGGCGGCCGTAAAAACGATCCGGCCAGCTATGTGGAAGTGGAGAAAGGCCCGCTGACCTTTCGTAACGCAGCGGATCTTTACCTCTATCCCAATACGCTGGTGGTCGTAAAGGCCAGCGGTAAAGAGGTAAAAGAGTGGCTGGAATGCTCAGCGGGTCAGTTTAACCAGATCGATCCGGCCAGTACTAAACCGCAGCCGCTGATTAACTGGGATTTTCGTACCTATAATTTCGACGTTATTGACGGCGTGAGCTACCGAATCGACGTCACGCAGCCTGCCCGCTACGATGCGGAATGTCAGTTGATTAATGACAAGGCTTCCCGTATCCGCGATTTAACCTTCCAGGGAAAACCAGTCGATCCCGAGGCGACTTTTCTGGTGGCGACCAATAACTATCGCGCCTACGGCGGCAAATTTGCCGGAACCGGCGAGGATCACGTCGCTTTTGCTTCTCCGGATGAAAATCGCGCTGTCGTAGCGGCATACATTACGGCGCAGACCCGGGTGCATGGCGAAGTCAGCCCGCAGGCGGATAATAACTGGCGGCTGGAAAATATTAACGCTAAGGTCCCTCTGAATATCTTTTTTGAGACCTCGCCATCTTCAAAAGCAGCTGAATTTATTAAAAACCATGGCCAATATCCGCTGAAGCAAGCAGGCCAGGACGATATCGGCTTTGCGCTTTACCATATTGGCCTTAACTGACGAATCTTTCATAAAAAAGCCAGCCTGGCATACCAGGCTGGCTTTATTTATTACCAGAGGTAATAAATTTATGCGCCGGTAGAGGGTTTCAGGCTATTAATAGAGTCAATACCATATTTTACCAGGCCAACCACGCCCGCACCAATATCGTTAATCGCACCGGAAATGTTTAACTCCAGTATTTTACCAATTCCGCCGCCCAGTTGGGAAACAGCGTCAACGGAAGAAGTTGTTAAGCCACCGGCAGAGGCGCCCTGGTCGATCACAGAACCGATAAGAAAGCCAATACCTTTGCCGATATCAGAAAAAAGCCCGGCGCCTGCAACCGCGGCCATTTCATTGTTGGTCAACTCGCGCATTTATAGTTCTCCTTGATAATAATATCATCAGCATTACTATGGCATTCATTGCCACGTCGAGAACTTATTTCAAAAAAGCGGCGTAGTCAAACCTTCCTTCAGGATAAAAATAATCCATCAGGGTATTTTCAGAATCGGCTGAATATATTTTCAACGCGTGAGAAAAGGCTATTAGTTAAAGCATCCGCGTTATTTAACGCGTAATAAAATTCATATCAGGCAATATTGAGGAATAACAGGTATCCTGCCGGAACAACAACAATCGTTATCCCGGCAGGATCGGCTGTTACAGAATTTCTAACAGCTCAACTTCAAACACCAGCGTGCTGAATGGCGGAATGGAAGCGCCAGCGCCGCGCTCGCCGTAGGCCAGGTTCTGTGGGATAACCAGCTCCCACTTTGAGCCGACCGGCATCAGGGTCAGCGCTTCGATCCAGCCTGGGATAACGCCGCTGACCGGGAACTCAGCCGGTTCGCCGCGCGCCACGGAGCTGTCAAACACGCTACCGTCGATCAGTTTGCCGGTATAGTGAACGCGAACGCGATCCTGGCGAGACGGAATAGCGCCGTCGCCCTGCTTGATGACGCTGAACTGCAGGCCGGATTCGGTGCTGCTCACGCCGTCACGCTGACCGTACTCTTCCAGGAATTTCTGGCCTTCGGCGGCCATCGCCTGCTGACGCTCGCGACGAACCACGTCGGCACGCTCGTGCACTTCACGCAGCGCGCGGTGAACAACGTCAACGGGCACAGCCGGGGAGTTCCCTTCCAGCGCGTCGCGCAGGCCAGCCAGCAGCGCTTCTGGCTGCAGCCCCTGCAGCCCGGATTCCAGCAGCTGCTGGCCAACCTGTAAACCGATACCGTAGCTTGCTTGTGCTTCTACGCTGTCTAAAGAAGGGGTAGTCATGGATTTTCCTTTACTGGTAATAAAACTGAGGACGAAGCATAACAGCGCAGGCAACAGGGGTAAAACGCCATCTTCTTCAGGTGACATTTTCAGCGTAAAAGGAAACAATAACGCTGCTCCGCTTACGCTATAAAAGCCGCGCGGAGAGTGCGCTATCAGCTATATTTCAGTAGAGGTTAACATGGGCCATATTGCCCGCAGACGAAGGAAACGCCGGCCGGCTTTGTTAAAGCGGTTTATTTTATTCGCGCGAGGATCGCGCAAGGAGGACGACGCCATGCCCGTCACTAAAGCGTCACCAGCATCGAAGTGGTTCAACTGGCTCTGGCACCTGGCGGATTCCGCGCGCTGGATGGATCCGCTGCCGTCTTTCCACCGTCGCGGCATTATCCTGGCCGGGGCGCTGGTTTTGCTGGCTTTTTTGTGGCCTTCGCCGCGACAGCCGGAGCAGACGGAGCGCCCCGTTAACGTTGAGCGCACCACAACAGACGTGCCGCTACAGGCGGAGCTTAGCGGTCGGGTGGATAACAGCCAGCAGCCTAAAGGCGATGCTCAGGGACAGTGGACAAACTACCAGATTGCCAACGGGCAAACGCTGGCGCAGCTGTTCCGCGACCACAATCTGCCGGTAAATGATGTATTTGCAATGGCCCGCGTGGAGGGCAACGACAAGCCGCTGAGTAATTTGCAGGCCGGTCAGGCGGTCAGGATCCGCCAGAATTCGCACGGCGTGGTGACGGGACTGGCTGTAACTACGGAGCAGGGGGAAATTTTATTTACCCGCCAGCCGGACGGCGCGTTTCTGCAGGTTCATTAGCCAAACAAAAACGCCGACGCGATGTCGGCTTTTTACATTACAAACTTGCTCAGAAAACGCTTTTCACAAACAAAAACGCCGGCACAAGGCCGGCGTTTTTAAGCGGTAGAGAAGCGATTAAGCTTCAGTAACCACGTTTACAGTCAGTTTAGCGAAGACTTCGCTGTGAACCTGGAAGTCCACTTCGTGCTCACCGGTAGTGCGCAGAACGCCGTTCGGCAGGCGAACTTCGCTCTTGGCTACTTCAACGCCGGCTGCAGTTACAGCGTCAGCGATGTCGCGAGTACCGATAGAACCGAACAGTTTACCTTCGTCGCCTGCTTTAGACGCGATGGTAACGGTGCCCAGTGCATTGATTTTCTCAGCGCGAGCGTTAGCAGCGGACAGAACGTCAGCCAGTTTGGCTTCCAGCTCTGCACGGCGTGCTTCGAAGAACTCAACGTTTTTCTTGGTAGCAGGAACAGCTTTGCCCTGTGGTACCAGGAAGTTACGAGCGTAGCCCGCTTTAACGTTTACCTGGTCGCCCAGGGTGCCCAGGTTTGCTACTTTATCAAGCAGAATAACTTGCATTACCTTATCCTCTTAAAGTCGTTAATTGACAACAGCCGTTACTGATGACGATCGGTATACGGCAGCAGAGACAGGTAACGCGCGCGCTTGATAGCACGAGCCAGCTGACGCTGGTATTTAGCGCGAGTACCAGTGATACGGCTTGGTACAATCTTACCGCTTTCAGTAATGTAGTTTTTCAGCGTTGCGATATCTTTATAATCGATCTCTTGAACGCCTTCCGCGGTGAAACGGCAGAACTTGCGACGACGGAAATAACGTGCCATTTGGCTAGTCTCCAGAATCTATCAATTCAATCTGCTCGGCATGCAGCACCGTCTTATTCAGCCCATTGCGCCCTTGATGGCTGCTAATGAAACCTGAAACGGTGACCGGCGTGCCGACCGTTATACTTTGAGTAATGGCCTGATGGGCTTTGCCGCTGATAATCACCGGCATGCGACACCAGGCTTGCCGGGTAAAACCGGCCTCCACCTGCATCGATCTGTGCTCAAGCACGAACTGGCAGTGTGGAATACCTGAGGGGCTGACTTTACGCATCGGCGTCTTGCACACGGTGCCAGACAGCGTCAGCCGATTAGCCTCCACGGTCAATTACTCTTCAGAATCCCCAGCATCTGCTTCATCAGAGGTTTCGTTAGCAAAATCTTCACGACGCTCACGGCGCTCGTCTTTCGCTTTAACCATCGGAGAAGCTTCAGTTACCGCGTGCTTAACGCGCATAACCATGCTGCGGATAACGGCGTCGTTGAAGCGGAAGTTAGTTTCCAGCTCATCGATCGCTTCCTGCGGCGCTTCAACGTTCAGCAGAACGTAGTGAGCTTTGTGCAGTTTGTTGATCGGGTAAGCCAGCTGACGGCGGCCCCAGTCTTCCAGGCGGTGGATCGTACCTTCTGCACCAGTGATGGTCGCAGAGTAGCGCTCGATCATGCCAGGAACCTGTTCGCTCTGGTCAGGGTGAACCATAAATACGATTTCGTAATGACGCATCGAATTTGCTCCTTACGGATTATTCAGCCTCCTGTCGGGGTCAACCGCGGCCCATGGAAGCAAGGAACGTTATAAGCCGTGACCTGACAACTATCGGGTCACAACCTGAGAATGCGGCTGAAAAATTGACGCGTAATCATACTGGCGGCGGGGGGGAAACTCAAGGTAAAGTCGCGGCCTGATGTAAATTATTTGTCAGCCTGAGCCAGGCTGCGGTGGGAAGCGAAAGGGATCAGGCAATTAGCCTGTTTTTTCGCCCCTAAAGCGCGACGGTAAAAAGCAAGAATTACTAATACACTTTATCGCGAACGGCGCTAAACTTACAGGGTGAAGACAAGACCCTGACGCCCGGCGTCAGATTTGTTACCTGATTGTGGAGTTGAATCATGAAAACCATCGCAATCGCCACCTTACTCGGACTCGCCCTTTCCACCCCCGCCCTTGCCGATACCGACTGTGGGCAGAGCGTAGCCAGCCAGGCGGCGAACAGCTACGTCTATGTAAACCGTATCGATTCGCCAACGGGACAGATGACGGACAAGCCTTTGGTGACGATCCCCGCTGCGCAACGACTGGCGCAGCAGCTGTGATCCCGTCTACAAATGACGTTTGAAAAATGCTGTCGTGGCTTCCAGCGCCGACGGCGTGATGCGATGCCCGATGCCCTGCTCCGTGAGAAACGTCAGCCCGGCATCGAGCTTCGCTTCTCTTAACGCTTTTTCCAGCCGCACGCTCTCTGCCACCGGTACCATCTCATCCGCTTCACCATGCCAAATCAGCAGCGGCCGATCGGCAATTTTCTCCAGCTGCCGACTGATATCATAATCCGCCAGCGGCGCCATTCGCTGAGCAAAAGCCTGCGCCTGCTCGGGCGTATGCACGGCCAGCGGCGGAAACAGCGTGTGGGACAGCGACATATAATAGCCCGACCCCATCAGGCAGGCGACGCTGGTAAAACAGGGGTAGCGCGCCATCGCGCCCAGCGCGGTCATGCCGCCCATTGAGGCACCCGCCGCCGCAAGGCGCGTACCCTCAATCAAATTCTGCTGCCGCAGCGAGGCTATAAGCTGCGGTACTTCATCAATATTGCTTTTCAGGATTTCCCAGAAGTGGGACAGGCGATATTCGCTATCGCCGTTATAGCGCGCGCCGTGCATATCCGCGTCGGGCAGGATCACGCGAAAGCCCGCCAGCGCCAGCGCCACGCCGAAATAGCTATAGACTTCTTTCGACGAGGTAAACCCGTGATAAAAAAGGATAGTAGGCAGCGGCTCGTCTCTTTTGCCTGTCGGCGCGGCGTGCAGACATTCAATCCCCGCAAAAAATTCCGTACTGACTTCAATCATCACTTTCCCCTTAAGTCGTTGCGCTGCAGGCTACAAATGCAAATAGCCAGCTAATCATGCTGTTATTTGAGTTTATTGCTTATTTAATTGATCTGCATGCTGAAGCGCTCACTAAATATTTTCTTTTTCCAGCCGTTAACCGTTATGACCCCCCTCTTTTAATACAGGCTATTTTATGAAATTTCTCGCATTTGGGCGCTGGAGCCTCGGCGTTAAGCTGTCGGTAATAACCTCGCTAAGCGTAGCCGCATTATTTTTAGTTTTAACGCTGGCGCTGACCAATAACGCGTCGAATCAAATGCAGGCATTAACGCTGGAAAATATGGAAAACCAGGTCGACGGCATCGGCGATATGGCCACCATGTTCAACAGCACGCTGAGTGAAGAAGTCGCTAACTATACCGCGCTTTTTCAAAGCTTTTTGCCGAAGCAGTTCTCCATCGATCCTGGCGAACGCGTAACGATTGGTGCCGAACAGGCGCCAGTCCTGCGTGCGGGGCTAAAAACGCTGAATCTGGACGAAAGCCTGGTGGATGATTTTCTGGCGCGCACCGGCGCTATCTCGACCGTTTTCGTGCGTACCGGCGACGATTTCCTGCGCGTGTCGACCTCGCTACGCAAAGAGAATGGCGAGCGTGCTATCGGCACCCGGCTGGATCGCGCCAGCCCGGCCTGGAAAATGGCGCAGCAGGGCCAGATCTTCCAGGGCGTCGCCATGCTGTTTGGCAAACGCTATATCACACAGTATCAGCCGGTAAAAGACGCCAGCGGACAGGTGGTCGGCATTCTGTTTGTCGGCGTGGATATTACCAAACAGTACGCGTTGATTAGAGAAAAAGTGCTGGTGAAAAAGCTGGGCGAAAGCGGCCACTTCTCCGTGCTGAGCGATGCCGCAGGCAAAACCCGTGGCCAGTATGTGTTTCATCCTGAACGCGAAGGCCAGCTGCCGGCCTGGCCGGAAGCCACCCGCCAGCTGCTGCTGAGCCAGACCTCCGGCAAGGTAGAGGTAAAAGACGCCAACGGCGAAACGCAGATCATGGCCTGGCATCATCTGCCAGACTGGCACTGGATAATTCTGGGCGAAGTCAATAAAGCCAGCCTGCTGGCGCCGATCCAACATACCCGCAATCTGTTCCTGACGCTGGGCGCCGCGCTGGTTGCGCTGTTCGCGCTGGGCTTTATCACCACCACGCATCGTTGGATAAGCAGGCCGCTACAGCAGGTCATCGAGCTGGCCGAGCACTACTCTGCCGGTAATTTGCAGGCCACGCTGGAAACCCGGCGCCATGATGAAGTGGGCAAGCTGATCGTCGCAATCAACGGTATCGGCGACGGGCTGGATCGTATCGTTTCTCAGGTGCGTGAAGCCGCTCAGGAGATCAGCAGCGGAACGGATGCTATCGCCTCCAGCAGCGAAAACATCAGCGAGCAGATCACGCGTCAGGCGGCCAGCGTGGAAGAAACCTCGGCCAGCATGGAGCAGCTGAGCGCTACCGTGGCGCAAAACGCCGCTAACGTTTCCCAGGCGTTGACGCTGGTAGGCGAAGCGGCGGCGGCGGTCGGTAAAGGCGGCGAAACGGTGACGCGTTCCGTGACGACCATGACCGATATCAAGAGCGCTTCGCAGAGCATTGCCGATATTACTCAGGTGATTGAATCTATTGCTTTCCAGACCAATATCCTGGCGCTGAACGCCGCAGTGGAAGCGGCGCGCGCGGGCGAGCACGGTAAAGGCTTTGCGGTGGTGGCGGCGGAAGTCCGCGCGCTGGCGCAGCGCAGCGCCACGGCGGCCAAAGAGATTGACGGCCTGATTGAAAACTCGCTCAGCAAAGTGGTACAGGGCCACAATCTGTCCGAGCAGACGCGCCAGTCAATGGAGGATATCGTTGGCCGTATCGAGCAGGTGAAAGTGCTGATGAGCGAAATCAACGTTGCGTCTAAAGAGCAGTCGGCGGGCATTGGCCAGGTCAATATTGCCATGAACCAGATTGGCCAGGCGACGCACGAAAGCACCGAGCTGGTCGCCACCTCAGAGCTGACCGCGCAAGAGCTGAGCCGCAAAGGCCATCACCTGACCGCTCTGGTGCAGGTTTTCCGCGTCAGGGCATAAAGCATCGGGATAGCTTACACTTCAGGCAGTCCATCAAGAGGAGTGCTTATGTCCAGGTTATCCCTGTTTTTCGTGCTGCTGCTTACGGGCTGTAGCCTGACCCAAACCACGCCGCAGCCGCCCCCGCCGGTACAGGCGCAGGCGCAGGAGATCACGCGCGCGCAGAGCACGACGCTGACGCGGCTCGGCACCGTCAGCGTGTCGGTACGCGGCTCGCCAGATGATGCCGCGCGGGCTATTGCCGCTAAAGCCAACGAGGCGGGCGCGAAGTATTACGTCATCCAGATGGTCAGCGAAACGGTCATGCCGGGCCGCTGGTATTCAACGGCGGTGCTTTATGGGCCGTCAGCTAATGCCGGTGGCGCGCAGTAGCAAACGCTGACAGACTTTTTCCGACAGCGGCGCCGGCCCGCGCAGCCGTCGGCACCAGGCGTCGGCTATGCAGGGTTCCAGCTGCCTCATGACCTGCACGCCGCAGGCCAGGTTGAACAGGCTTTCGCAGATTGCACGCGCCTGGGCTTCCTGCGGATGGCGCAGCAGCAGCTTTAACTGGCGCCAGGCACCGTCGAAGTAGCGGCTTTGCCCTTTCACCGCCTCAAACTCTCTGGCCAGCAGCTCCATGGCGGCTGGCTGCTTACTCAGCACGCGCAATACGTCCAGGCACATCACGTTACCGGCACCTTCCCAGATGCTGTTAACCGGCATTTCACGATAGAGCCTCGGCAGCTCGCTCTCCTCGCAGTAGCCGATACCGCCCAGCATTTCCATCGCCTCCGCGACAAAGCTGATGCCGCGTCTGCACACCACGTATTTCGCCGCAGGCGTAAACAGTCGGCTGAAGAGTTTGCCCGCTTCACCGCTTTCCGCCGACCACGCGCCGGCCAGCCGCAGCAGCATCGCCGTCTGCCCTTCCAGCAGCAGGGCCTGCGAACAGAGCTGCTGACGCATCAGCGGCTGATCGACCAGGCTTTTGCCCTGCACCTGACGCTGATGGCAATGATAAAGCGCAATGGAAAACGCGCGGCGCATCATCGCATGGCTCGCCAGCGCGCAGTCAAAACGGGTATAGCCGCCCATTTTTAAAATCTGCCGGACGCCTTCGCCCTCTTCGCCAATCAGCCAGCCGCTGGCCGCAAAGAACTCCGCTTCGCTGCTGGCATTGGACCGATTGCCCAGCTTGTCCTTCAGCCGCTCCAGATGCACGGCATTACGGCTGCCGTCCGGCAGCAGGCGCGGCAGGAAAAAGCAGGAAAGCCCGCCTTTGGCCTGCGCCAGCACCAGATGCGCATCGCTTTGCGGCACTGAAAAAAACCATTTATGGCCGGTGAGCCGGTATTCGCCGTTGCCCACCGGTTCGGCGCGCGTGGTGTTGCTCAGCACATCGGTGCCGCCCTGTTTTTCAGTCATGCCCATGCCGATAAGCAGCCCGCGCTTGTGCTCGCCCGGCTGCAAATGCGGATCGTAACGGTCGGAAAGCAGCGGCGTAAGCCAGCCGCGAAAAGGCGCAGGCAGATGGGATTTCAGCAGCGGAATAGCGCCGAAAGTCATGGTGACAGGGCAAAGCGTGCCTGCCTCCACCTGGGCATGCAGGATAAAGCGGGCGGCCCGCGCGACGAAGGCTGCGGGCGGCGCATTCTCCTGCCACGGCAGGTTATGCACGCGGTTGCTGCACAGCCCCTGCATCAGCAGATGCCAGGCGGGATGAAAGCGCAGATCGTCCAGCCGTTCGCCTACAGCATCGTAGCGCAGCAGCTCCGGCGGATAGCTGTTGGCCAGCCTGCCCAGCTCTGACGACTCGGCGCTGCCCAGCTGCTGCCCGACGGACGCCAGCAGATCGTTGTCCCAGCCCGCGCCTTCGCGCAGCACGGCCTCGCGCAGCGGCGTATCGGAAAGAAACAGATTGCTGTTGGTCAGCGGACGGGGCTGATTAAAGACGTGGTGGGTACGGTTCATCCTGACCTCCTTCTGTAGGCACACACTCAGTATGCAAAAGAGGACGGCGCAGGCGAGGAGCAGAGAGGGATTTCGGGGCGCGGATCACGCCCCGGCGTGATTATTTCGCGCGCTGACGCACGGCCTCAAACAGGCAGATGCCGGTAGCGACCGATACGTTCAGCGAGGAAACGCTGCCCGCCATAGGAATGCTGATTAGCTCGTCGCAGTGTTCACGGGTCAGACGACGCATGCCTTCGCCTTCCGCGCCCATCACCAGCGCCATCGGGCCGGTCATTTTGCTCTGGTACAGCGTATGATCGGCTTCACCCGCCGTGCCGACGATCCAGACGTTGGCTTCCTGGAGCATACGCATCGTGCGCGCCAGGTTGGTGACGCGGATCAGCGGGACGTTTTCCGCCGCGCCGCTGGCCACTTTTTTCGCCGTGGCGTTCAGCTGAGCGGAGCGATCTTTCGGCACGATCACCGCATGAACGCCAGCCGCATCGGCGCTGCGCAGGCAGGCGCCCAGGTTATGCGGATCGGTTACGCCGTCCAGGATCAGCAGGAAAGGTTTCTCCAGCTTTTCCAGCAGATCCGGCAGATCGTTTTCCTGATACTGGCGGCCGGCTTTGACGCGCGCCACGATCCCCTGATGCACGCCGCCCTCGACCTGGCTGTCCAGCCACTGACGGCTGGCGACCTGGATCACGATGCCCTGCGCTTCCAGCGCCTTCACTACCGGCTGCAGACGGCGATCGTCACGGCCTTTAAGGATAAACACTTCCTGAAAGCGCTGCGGATCGCTGTCAAGCAGCGCCTGCACGGCATGGAGTCCAAAAACTATTTCACTCATTCACTGTTACTCAACTGGTCGTTACATGCCGCATCCGGGATGCGGCGAGGTTATGCGTCTGCCTGCCTTCAGGATGCGGGCGTATCGGTCTTTTTCGCGGCGCGTTTGGAACGCGTCGCGGCGGCGATTTTACGGCTTTTATCCGACGGCTTGCGCGGTTTTTTCTCGCTTTTCGCGCCGTCTGCCGCACCGGCCTTGCTTTTGCCGTTGCGGAAGGCGCTGTCCGGCTCGAAGTTCACCTTTTTGCCCTGGTCGCGACGGCGTTTGCCGCTGTGCTGGGCGGCGGGTTTCTTCGCCCGATCGCGCTCGGTTTTGCCTTCGCCACGCGGTTTGCGCGCGCTGGAAATCAGCGCGAAGTCAATTTTGCGCTCGTCCATATGCACCGCGTCCACGCGCACTTCAACCGTATCACCCAGGCGATAGGATTTGCCGCCGGACTCGCCAACCAGGCGCTGCCCGATGGCGTCAAAGCGGTAGTAGTCGTTGTCCAGCGTGGAAACATGCACCAGCCCGTCGATAAACAGATCGTTTAAGCGGACGAAGAAGCCGAAGCCGGTGACGCTGGAGATCACGCCGGTAAAGGTTTCGCCCACCTGATCCTGCATAAAGTCGCACTTCAGCCAGTCGGCTACGTCACGCGTCGCCTCGTCCGCACGGCGTTCGGTCATTGAACAGTGCTGACCAAATTGCAGCATCTGCTGCATTTCATAGTGATAGCCACCGGTCGGCGTGGTGTTGCCCTGCAGCGTGTTGTTCTCTTTCGCCAGCAGATATTTGATAGCGCGATGCAGCAGCAGATCGGGATAACGACGGATTGGCGACGTGAAGTGCGCATAGGACGCCAGCGCCAGGCCGAAGTGGCCACGGTTTTCCGGGTCGTACACCGCCTGCTTCATCGAGCGCAGCAGCATGGTTTGCAGCATTTCGGCATCGGGACGCGAAGAGATCTGCGTCAGCAGCTCGGCATAATCCAGCGGATGCGGCTTGTTGCCGCCGCCCAGCGTCAGGCCCAGCTCGTTCAGCACGGAACGGAAGCTTTTGATGTTTTCTTCACTTGGACGATCGTGATCGCGGAACAGCGCCGGCTCGTGGTTTTTCTCCACAAAGCGCGCTGAAGCGATGTTCGCCAGGATCATGCACTCTTCGATCAGCTTGTGGGCGTCGTTACGCGCCACCTGCTCCACGCGCTCGATACGGCGATCGGCGTTGAAGATAAATTTGGCTTCGTCGGTCTCAAACGAGATGCCGCCGCGCTGCTCGCGCGCTTTTTCCAGCACCAGATACATGCGGTGCAGCTCTTCCAGATCCTTCACCAGCGGCTGGTACTGTTCGCGCAGCTCCTGATTGCCCTGCAGGATGCTCCAGACCTTGTTATAGGTCAGGCGCGCCCAGGAGTTCATGACCGCTTCGTAATGCTTGTAGCCGGTCAGCTTGCCGGTGGCGGAGATGGTCATTTCACAGACCATACAGAGGCGATCCACCTGCGGGTTCAGCGAGCAAAGCCCGTTGGACAGCACTTCCGGCAGCATTGGTACCACCTGCGACGGGAAATAGACCGAGGTGCCGCGGTTAACCGCTTCGTCATCCAGCGGCGTGCCGGGACGAACGTAATAGCTGACGTCGGCGATAGCTACCCATAAGCGCCAGCCGCCGCCGCGTTTTCTTTCGCAGAAGACGGCGTCATCAAAGTCGCGGGCGTCTTCGCCGTCAATGGTGACCAGCGGCAGATCGCGCAGGTCTACGCGGCCCGCTTTGGCTTCTTCCGGCACTTCTTCCTTCAGCTGGGCGATCTGGCGCTCCAGCGCTTCCGGCCAGACGTGAGGAATATCGTGGGTACGCAGCGCCATTTCGACGGCCATGCCGGTACCCATATTGTCGCCGAGCACTTCCACCACTTTACCGATAGCCTTGCTGCGACGGGTAGGACGCTGCATCAGCTCCACCACCACCACATAGCCCATACGGGCGTTCATCAGCTCTTCCGGCGGGATCAGGATATCAAAGCTCAGTCGGCTGTCGTCCGGCACCACAAAGCCGACGCCGGCTTCGGTAAAGTAGCGGCCAACAATCTGGTTATTACGCGGCTCCAGCACGCGCACTACGCGCGCTTCACGGCGGCCTTTGCGATCGGCGCCCATTGCCTGGGCCAGGATCACATCGCCGTGCATACACATCTTCATCTGCTCGGCAGAGAGATAAAGATCGTCTTTGCTGCCCTCGGCACGCAAAAAGCCAAAGCCGTCGCGATGGCCGATAACCTTGCCGCGCAGCAGATCGAGACGCTCCGGCAGCGCATAGCACTGGCGACGAGTGAACACTAACTGTCCGTCGCGCTCCATCGCGCGCAGGCGGCGGCGCAGCGCTTCGGTTTGCTCTTCGCCAGAGATAGAAAGTTCATCCGCCAGCTCTTCACGGCTGGCGGGCTTTTCGCGTTTATCTAAATGGGAAAGGATAAATTCGCGGCTGGGAATGGGGTTCTCATATTTTTCAGCTTCCCGTTCCTTAAATGGATCTTTTGACATAGCGGTTCCTCCGTTGTCATCAGCTGCGGAAAGAGGGTTGCTCAATTCGCAGCAATTGGTAGAGCGGATGGTTGTCGGTAACCAAATCGGCCAGCGTGTAGCCGTCCAGCACGGCGAGAAAACACTGTACGGCCTCGTGCAGCGCCGTTTTCAGGCGGCAGGCCGGGGTGATGTGGCAAAAGTCACTGTGGCAGTTCACCAGCTGGAGCGGCTCCATATCGCGGACGACCTGGCCTATCACGATCTCGCTGGCCGGTTTACCCAACCGGATGCCGCCGTTTTTGCCCCGTACCGCAGCGACATAGCCTGCCCGACTCAGCTGATTGATAATCTTAACCATATGATTACGCGAGACGCCGTAAGCCCCGGTGACTTCCGTGATGCTGGTCATCCTGCCTGCGGGCAGCGCGGCCAGAAAAATCAGCGCGCGTAAACCATAATCAGTGAAACTTGTTAGCTGCACGGTTACCTCAACGGCACGGCGCTAAACGCGCCAGCAATCCGCTCAAAAATGAGTGTGTTGTCAATGATGATAAACCAGCCTTCGCATTCGAGGCCATTTTATTTCAGTAAGCGCTGATAAAGAGAGGGCGGGACGAGAGAGCGGGAGAGGAAATCAGGCCGGATATTGTCCGGCCTGGCTAACATCTTATGCGTCAAAAGGGTCACGCAGGATCATCGTCTCGCTACGGTCAGGACCGGTAGAGATGATGTCTACCGGCACGCCGGTCACTTCTTCAACGCGCTTGATATAGTTGCGCGCCGCCTGCGGCAGGCCTTCCAGCGTTTTCACGCCAAAGGTGGTTTCGCTCCAGCCCGGCAGGGTTTCATAAATCGGCTCAATGCCTTCCCAGCCTTCTGCTGCCAGCGGCGTGGTGGTCACTTCGCGGCCGTCCGGCATACGGTAAGCGACGCAGATTTTAACTTCTTTCAGGCCATCCAGCACGTCCAGCTTGGTCATGCAGAAACCAGACAGCGAGTTGATCTGCACCGCGCGGCGCACGGCAACCGCATCCAGCCAGCCGGTACGACGACGACGGCCGGTAGTGGCGCCGAACTCGTTACCCTGCTTGCACAGGAATTCGCCGGTTTCGTCGAACAGCTCGGTCGGGAACGGGCCTGCACCAACGCGGGTGGAGTAGGCTTTTACGATGCCCAGCACGTAATCCACATAGCGTGGGCCCAGACCGGAACCTGTCGCTACGCCGCCTGCGGTGGTGTTAGAAGAAGTTACGTACGGATAGGTGCCGTGATCGATGTCCAGCAGCGTGCCCTGCGCGCCTTCAAACATGATCAGGTCACCGTTTTTACGCGCGCCGTCCAGCAGTTCGGAAACGTCCACCACCATGCCGGTCAGGATATCGGCAATGGCCATGATATCGTTCAGCACTTTGTCGTAGTCGACCGCTTCTTCTTTGTAGTAGTTCACCAGCTGGAAGTTATGGTACTCCATCACTTCTTTCAGCTTGGCCGCAAAGGTTTCTTTATTGAAAAGGTCGCCAACGCGCAGACCGCGACGGGCAACTTTGTCTTCATAGGCTGGGCCGATGCCGCGACCGGTGGTGCCGATCGCTTTGGCACCGCGCGCTTTTTCACGCGCCACGTCCAGCGCGACGTGATATTCCAGGATCAGCGGACAGGCTTCGGAGATAAACAGGCGGTCGCGTACCGGAAAGCCGCGATCTTCCAGACCCTTCATCTCTTTCATCAGCGCGGCCGGTGAAAGCACCACACCGTTGCCGATGATGCTGGTTACGTTTTCACGCAGAATACCAGAGGGAATTAAATGGAGGACGGTTTTTTCACCGTTGATGACCAGCGTGTGGCCCGCGTTATGACCACCCTGATAGCGAACCACGTATTTCGCACGTTCGGTCAGCAGGTCAACAATCTTTCCTTTACCTTCGTCACCCCATTGGGTGCCCAGTACGACGACGTTCTTACCCATTTCTAAAATCACCGATTGCTTAAAAATGGATTCTACCACCGTAAAACACGTCTTTCAGCTCTTTTAGCACACGTTTGCGTACTTTTTTCCCCGTCGCGCGGTCCGGTGCCGACGGGCGCTTTTTCGTACCGTTATCCGCCGCCGTGGACGCTGACGCTATACCAGATCACCAGGCCGGCGACCACCAGCCCGCCGCCGAAACGACGCAGTAATCGGTCGGGAACCTGCGCCATCGTGAGGATCAAACGCCGCCAGATACGCGGCAGCAGCATCGGGCCAATCCCTTCTAAAATCAGCACTAATGCCAGCGCTAACCAAACATTTGCATTCATAAATGACGATCCGGAAAAAAGAGCCGTAGTATGCCACGGCTTTTTACCGGTTTGGCCGGGAAAATGAAAGAAATCATGTTAAAGCGCTAAAACTGTATTCCCGCTTTCAGCCACCACGAGCTGGCGCTGCTGGCGTGCTCGCTGCGTTGCCCTGAACCGTTATAAAAGCGGGACGAAGGCGCAAACCAGGCGGCGCTGGCCTCTATTCGGATATGCGGCGACGCTCGCCAGCCCGCCACGATATCCAGCGCCGATCCCAGCTTTTTCGTACTCAGACGATCGTATTTAGCCTGCAGCGCCGTACTGTTTTTGACCTGCTGGCCCAGGCGATCCTGACGGTAGTAATGGCCGATAACATCAAGCGAAAGACGGTCAGTGATATTCACACCCACGCCTGCGGTGAGGATATGGATATTGCTCAGTTCAGGATCTAGCGTGTCGCCATAGATTTTATATTTCGCCAGGCCGCCGAACCGGGCCTCGTTCCCCTGTAATCCGGTCTGTCGATAGCGCCTGGAAATGTTATCGCCATCGCGGTCGCCGCTGCCCCAGGCGTAGCCCAGCGTCAGCCGGGGACGTAGCGCTATCTGTTTAAAGGTCAGCGTGACGCCGCCGTCCAGCGCATAGCCCCGCAGCGCCTGCCGCGCTTTTTGCCCGCGTACCGCGCCGATATCCAGCCAATGGCTGACCGGTGCCTGCGGAGGCGACCAGGATCGCAGCCCCATGTTGAGCTGCCTGTCGCCTTCTGCGGCGCGATTATACTGCCAGAAGCTATAGCCGCCGACTCGCCACTGTGGGTTGATCCCGTAACGAGAAAACAGCATCAGCAGCGTGGTCTTATCGCCGCGCGTGTGGCTATCCAGCAGGTTTCGCTGCCAGTAATTGACGCGTCCCACGCCTACTGCCGTTTTTAGCGCATCGCCAAAGCGCGCATGGACGCCATCCACGTTTTCATCAACCAGCCATTCCCGCTCGTCGCGCAGCAGCCAGCGCCCCAGCCGCAGTTCGGTTTCCGGCAGCAGCAGGTTATCAACACGCAGCCAGAGCTGGTTGAAGTTCAGCGTATCGGTGGTATTGCCGCCGCTTCCCGTCTGGCGCTTTCGTTTCTGGATCAGCTCCAGCTCGCTGAAAAAAGAGACCGGCTCGTCTTTAAATCCCCGCACGTTCAGCCGCAGCGTCGGCTCGGTTTCTGTTTGATTGCTGCGATCTTCGCCATATCTGAGCTTGCTGTTCTGCAGCGTTTTCGCCTCGTAAATCGCCCGCCAGTGAAAGCTGACCGGCTCTGCCTGCGCCTCGACCGGGTAAAAATGCGGCAATACTATAAGCACAAGCACGCCGCGCCGGATCATCAGCATCCTCTCCGTGCAGCCGCGTGCTTTAGCCGCGCCTCGCAAAGCGCCAGCAGACTGGCCGTTGTGTGGTGACGTTCAGGAAAGAGCAGGCTGATGGCGATATGGCGCGCCAGCGCCAGCGTGGTAAAAATGCTGATATTAGCGATATCCGCTGCGGCCGATCGCGCCAGCCAGGCCGCCAGAAAAGCATCTTCATGCACGGCCAGCGCTTTGTCGTCGCCGTAGTCCCGCAGCGCCTGCTCGCGCAGATGAGCGATATAGTTGCCTGCATCCAGCGATGGCGGCCCCAGGGCGGCAAGATCGAAATCCAGTACGGCAAGCTGTCCCGGCCGTGCGGCCGTCAGCAGCAGCTGGGCGGGATAGAAATCACGATGGAGAAAAAGGCCGGGCGTGGGGCTTAGCGCCAGCGCCAGTTGCTCACAGGCGCGGCTGACGTCGGCTATCCTGGCAGCCCATGCAGGGCGCGTCGTCGCGGCCTGTTTCAGCCGCTGCCGCAGCGTCTCCAGCTCGTCTTTTACCGACCAGCGCTTGCCCGCAACGGCCCGCTGCGCGGCGCGGCTGTGCTGTAGCCGGGCCAGCGCCGTGCCGACCAGCTCGCCCATTGCCGCCAGCTGTTTATTATCCGGCGACAGCGCTTCGGTGACGCGCTCACCGGCGATATGCTGCTGGAGCCAGAGATTTTGCGCTTCGAGCACGGCCAGAGGCTCAGGCACGATAATATCGCTGTCACCGCTAAAACCGTTGCGCCACAGCGCCTGCTGGACAAGAAAACCATGCGGCTCGAACCCTTTATAACGGTATTTGCCAATAATGCTCAGTTCGTCCGGCGCTGATGTCCAGCGCCAGGCCAGCACTGCGCGACGACCGGGCTTGTGGGTAACGAGCGTAGCCTCCTCCAGCATGGCGGCGGCAGGCAATCCCAACGCCTGACGCAGCAGCGGCGCTATGCGCGGCTTGCTCAGCAGCCCGGACAGCGTCGCTGCCGGATCGGCGGGCGGCTCGCGCTGCGCCATCAGCTCTCCGGCCCGCTGCAACAGTTCGTCGATATGCTGCGGCCAGCCCGCCGTGCGCTTGCGAAACGGTTCAGCGGCCAGCTGCAACAGCGCCAGCGCCGTATAATCAGCCAGCAGCGGCGGCAGATGGCCGCGCTGCTGACGATATCCCTCATGTAGCGCGGCGACAACCCGCCTGGCCTGGTTTGGCGTCAGCGTTTTCTCAATGACCTGCAGTTCCAGCCTGGCCTGAAAAGCGGCCAGATCGACGGCGGGATGACCGGCTGTGGCTCTGTCCCAGTCAATCAACCGCAGCTGGCTCTCCACGGTGCGTTTGACCACCTGATCGACAGTGAAATCGCCGTGGATAACCACGCGCCGGAACAGGCGACCCGTCAGTTTTTTTGCCAATCCGGTTAACAGTGAGATAAATTTTTCTTGCTGGATGGGCACCACAACCTTCAGCGTGTTCAGCACCTGCCATGCGTCCCTGATGCCGTCCGGCAGCGGCGCGTCTGGCAGCGATATTTTCAGGCTGTGCAGCCTGGCCAGTTTGCCTCCCAGCAGGAAAACATCCTGCTCCGTCAGGTTGCCGGCCTGCTCCACGCACAGCGTTTCCCCCTCAATCCAGCGGGCGATCAGCAATCGTTGCTCGGGCAGCGCCGCCAGCAGTTCAATTTCGCCGGTGGCGTGCCCCAACCGGTTGCCTGTCAGCATTGCCTGATAACGTTCATCGCTGGCAAAACGCAGCGTGGCCCAGGGCTGACCGCAGCAGCGCAGCAGCGCCAGCAGCCTGCGTTCCGGCTTATAGCGCAGGATGTTCAGCTCAAGACGCGCCCCGACGGCAATGTCAGGCAGCCAGCTGCGCAGCTGCGCGTCCCGCTCACGCGAGCCATTCAGCAAAGCGAGGCCGGGAAGCGCGCGATCGTGCTGTGGATAGCTCAGGATGATCCCCAGCTCGGGAATAGCCAGCGGGGCAAAAGGATCGCCGTTGTTAATGAGCTTTTGCCGTCTGGGATGCCGCCAGGAAACCTCGAAGCGCGTCAGCGTCAGCGCCTTGGCGGCCAGCCAGCGCCGCTGTCCGTCAGCGAACTGGAGGATCAGCGTTGCGACGCAGCTGGTGGCGGGTTTATAACGGATATAGTCGATTTTAAGCGAGCGCAGCCCGGCAAACGGCGGTAAAGCACGTATTTTTGCCGTCAGCAGATCTTCATCAAATAGCGCCGCCAGCCCCGGCAGGTCGCCGTCTTTCCCGATCGGTTCATGTTTATCCCGTAGCATAGGATACGTCCCTGTTGTTGCTTTGCTGTAGTGCCCACAGACAGGCGTAGCGCCCGCGCCTTTCCAACAGCAGCTCGTGCGTGCCCTGCTCAACGATTTCGCCCTCTTCCATTACGAGGATCCTCTGGGCTCGCGCGGCAAAGGAAAGGTTATGCGTTACGATAATCGTGGTGCGGCCAGCCATCAGCCGGGTCAGCGCGCCGGTCAACCGATGCTTGCTTTCGCAGTCCAGGCCCGTATCCGGCTCGTCCAGCAGCAGCACCGGGCTTTGCCTGACGGCGGCGCGTGCAATCGCGATACGCTGGCGCTGGCCGCCGGACAGCGAGTGTCCCCTTTCGCTGAGCACGGTGTCGTACCCCTGCGGCAGCCGCATAATAAACTCGTGCGCGCCTGCCAGCCTGGCGGCGGCGTAAACCTGTTCATCCGTCACGGCTTTCAGCGCCGCCATGGCAATATTTTCCCGAACGCTCAGGCCGAATAACAGGCTGTCCTGAGGCACATAGCTGATATTTTGCCGCACGCTTTTAATCGTACAGTGCCGAATATCCCGCCCGTCGAGCAGAATACGGCCCGCCTGCGGATCGTACAGCCGCAGCAGCAGGCTAAGCAGCGTGGATTTCCCCGTGCCGGAAGATCCGACAATAGCCAGCGACTCGCCGACGCCCAGGGAAAAGCTGATATGCCGCAGCGTGCCGTGCTGTTGCGAGGCCGAATAGCTAAAGCCGACGTCTTCGCAGCAGATTTCGCCGCGAACGCTGACCGTCTGCGCGTCCGGCCGATCGACAATTACCGGCCGGACATCCATCAGGCTGGTGACGCGCTCGCCTGCGGCCAGCGCTTTGGACAGGCGTCCGGCATATTTAGCGTACTCGCGCACGGGCCGAAATGAGTTTTTAAGGTAGGAGACAAAAATCAGCAAATCGCCGGGCGACATCCGGCTTTTCAATACTTCGCTTGCGCCATAATAGAGGACCGCTGCCGTGGCGAAAGCGATGATCAGATCGGCTTTCCGTTCCAGGCCCGCCAGCAGGCGACGGGACTGTACGTTTTGCCGCAGGCTTTTTACGTCGTCAACCGCGAAACGGCCGGCGGCGACGGACTCCAGCGACAGCGCCTGCACCACGCCTATCGCACCGAGAAATTCAGCGGCGCTGGCAGCCAGCGCCCCTTCCCGCTTGCGCTGATCGCGGCTGACCTTATGCACCTTCACGCTGGTGCGACGAATGCTGAACAGCAGCAGCGGCATCAACAACAGCGACAGCAGCGTCAGTTTCCAGTTGATATAGAGCATCATGCCGAACATGCCGGTCAGGATCAGGATATTCGCCAGCATGGGCACCATCGCCGTAATCATCGCCTCGCGCAGCATGCCGATATCGTTGATCAGCCGCGTGGTGAGATCGCCGCTCTTCGCCTGATGATGAAAGCTTAACGACAGGCTTTGCAGATGACTGAACAGCGCCTGACGAAGCATGCTGATGATGCGATTGCCCGCCATCGCCAGGCCGACGGTGCTCAGGTAGCTCAGGCCGGCTTTGACGGCGGCAATCAGGATGACGCTGCCGGCGCAAAGCAACAGCAGACCCGCCGCGCTAAAATGGCCAACCAGCGTATTCAGCCTGCCCGTAACCGGCGCGCCAGGCTGCGCCAGCACCTCGTCGATAATAAAGGCCAGCGGCCACGGCTCCAGCAGGCGCATGCCCGTCGCCAGCAGCAGGAAAAGGAACGAACGCACGATTAAGCCGCGCTGCTGGCGAAGCCAGGGAGCGAAACGGGCAGCAATGGGCAGCCAGGGCAGAGACATTAGCTTGCGCTCCCGACAGGCATTTGCGCCAACCGCAGCGTCTCGCTGACTATTTTATCCCAGCTGTGATGCTCCGTGACGAAGCGTCGGGCGGCTACCCCCAGGCGCTGGCGCAGCAAAGGCTGATCCACCAGCTGCCGAAGCAAAACGCAAAGCGCCGTGGCATCGCCTGGCTCTACCAGCATGCCCGTGACGCCGTGGTCAATCACTTCGGCAAGATGGCCGACCCGCGTTGCCACAACCGGCAGCTGCGCGGCCATATACTCATAGATTTTCAGCGGCGAAAAGTAGAAGTCCGCCAGCTGCGGATAGGGCGCGACGGCAATGTCTATCCTGTTCAGCCAGTCCGGCACCGTCGCCGGGCTAACGGCACCGGCGAAAGCGACGCCGGAAATCGCTCTCGCCTGCACCGTTTTTTGCAGTTTCTGCCGCTGTGGCCCATCGCCAACAATCAATAGCCAGACGTCAGGACGCTGCAGCTGGAGCAGTACAAAAGCATCCAGCAGCGTTTCTACGTCGTGCCAGGCCTTAAGCGTGCCGACAAAGCCGATGGTTATCGCTCCCCAGCTGGTTTCCGGCTGTGGCGGCGCGATGGGAGGCCGAAAGCGCAACGGATCGACACCGTTAGCAATAATGTGGATGCGTTCAGCAGAACCGGCAAAGTCAGTCAGCCACTTTTTTACGCCGGGCGAAACGGCAATAACCACCGTCGCGCTGGCAAGCAGCTTTTTCAACACCGCCACGGCCTTCTTTTCTGCCACCAGCTCGCGGTAGCGTTTTTGTTCCTCAATCAGCGGCGCGTTGACTTCCAGCACCGTGCGCCAGCCCTGTCGGTGCGCATACGCCAGTCCGGCGAAGCTCCACAGGGAATAGCGTTCATAGACCAAATCAAACGGGCCTTCCGCCTGGAGCGCCTGCTCCAGCTGAGAATTAACGGCCAGCGCCGTTTCAACCCGCGTCAGCGCATTGTCCACCGCTGGCGGATCGAAGGGATCGAGCGAAACAAGTTTGATCCCTTGCAGATCGTCGGGCGGCGTGGCAATGCGACGAGCAAAAAGCACGATCTTCGCGCCCTGTCGGAGAAGCGCGCGCAGCACTTCCTGAATATGGACGGATGCACCCTTACAGCCAAAAACGGGGATCCCGCTATCTGCACAGATGAAAGCAACTCGCATAAATGAAAATCCTTTTTTCATACGCAGAATTTATTTCTGCTGTGGAGTAAATATCTTTTGCATTTCCATGATGTTACGGTCGATGTCGTAGTCGCGAACAATCATCCTGCGCGCCTGCCTTGCCAGCTTTTCACGCATATCCTGCCCGCTCAGCAGCATCACTATCGCATCGGCCAGCCCGATGGCATCATCAGGGTCGACGCACAGCCCGGTTTGACCATCAATGACCAGCTCCGGGATCCCTGCCACGCGTGTGGAAATCACCGGTGTACCCAACGCCATCGCTTCAACCAAAATGGTTGGCAGACCGTCGCGATCGCCGTCCTCGCTAATGGTGCAGGGCGCAACCACCATGGCGCTCTCCTGCATCGCTGCCGCCACCTGCTGGCGCGGTAACAGACCGGTAAAAGTCACCTGTGCCTGTAGCTCGCAGGCCGCGACAGCCGCCTCAAGCGCCGCCCGTTCCGGGCCGTCGCCAATCAGCGTGCAGTGGAACGGAATGGCTCTGGCCTGCAGCTGCGCCAGGGCGGCAATCAGCGTCCGAAACCCTTTTTTAGGCACCAGCCGCCCCACCGCCAGAATAGCGGCCTGCCGCCTGAGCGGGGAAAGCCAGGGAAACTGGCGCAGATCCAGACCGTTATAAAGCCGGCTGACTTTCTGCCGATCGCCGCCGTAACGCTCGCATAGCCAGGCAAGATTGTAATCGGACACGGTTATCACATGGCTGGCGTCCTCTATTTTGCGGGCCAGCCGGATATCCGTGTCATAGCGGTAATAGATGTCTTTTGCATGGGCGGTAAAAGACCAGCTTATGTTGCTGAACTTTGCACCAAGCCGCGCCACGGTAGCGGCCTGGGTGGCAAAATGCGCATGCAGATGCCGCAGTGCGTGCTGTCTGACGGCCAGCGCGAGCGCTATGCCCTGCGCCAGCTCGTGCACGTCGTGATCCCGCTCCTCTGCCAGCCGGGTGGCAAAATCAGGCAGCACCTCCAGTGCCTCTTTTACCAGGCTCCAGAAAAGTTCGGTGTTACGCTGCTTATTCGCCAGGCGAATAACCGGCGCTTTCACCGTGCCGATATCGGGCTGAAAATGCGTTTCCATCACCGGCCCGAGCGCAAAAATCGTCAGGCTGAGGCCCGTACGCTCATGCGCCAGGATTTCACTGACGACAAATGTTTCTGAGAAACGTGGGTAGCGTTTCAGCACGTAGCCCACGCGCAGCGGTTCAGACGCCATCAGACATACTCCCCGATACGCCTGCCGTTGAGTATTTGCCGGACGCTGACGGCTACCTTTTCCAGACCGTCAAAATTAAGCTTTTCACGCGGATTAACAAAATGGCGCGGCTGCTTCAGCCAGTCGCCCAGCCGTTCCTGGGTCAGATGAGCCGGATGCAGCGCGTCAATCAACCCCAGCGCGGCAAGTTTCGTCGCTCTGATCCACTGTTCCTGGCGGGGAGCGATGCGCGGCACAATCAGCGCCGTTTTATTAAAAGCCAGGATTTCCGTCAGGGTATTATATCCGCCCATCGCAATAACGCGGCTGGCGTAGCGCAGCAGTTTTAGCGGTTCCGCCACGAATTCCACCACGGTTTTTTCAGGAAACCCTACGGCCAGTTTTTTTAGCCGTAGCCGCTGCGGCTCGGGCATCATCGTTCCGGTCACTAATACGCCGTGCATCCCGTTGGGCAATACGGTGCTGACAAAGCTTTCCGCCAGGCGAAAGCCATCCTGCCCGCCGCCCACGACGCACAGCGCATAAGGCCGGGCGACAGGCGCAGCCTCATCATCACCAAAGCTTTGAATGCGGCGCGTCGCGTCCAGATAGCCGGTAAAAATCATCTTATTTTTGGTCGCGGCGTCAAAGTGATATTCGCGAGCCAAATCGTAAAGCGCCCTGTCGCCGTAAACCCAAATCGATGAATAAAATTTCCTGAGCGCCGCACTGTTTTCTTGCTTATACCACTGTTTTTTCACCGCTTCGGGGTCGTCAATAATATCGCGCAGGCCTAATATCAGATGCGTTTTTTTAGCGGCCAGCAGCGGCAGACTGAGATCCAGCTCGCGCATGGCGCCGCGCGGCACGTTATCCACAATCATAATATCCGGTGAGAAAGCGTTGATAGCCGCGTAAATAATTTGCGAGCGAAGCCTGACCAGCGGCTGAACCTTTTTGCCCAACGCGCGGGGGCGATACTTTCCCTCTACGGTCTTCTGCCAGGAAGGCAGGATAAGGCTGTCTGCGCCGGGCGGCAGCATAAAGGCACCGGCTGCACGCACGCCTGAAATAAGCAATATCTCAGCATCAGGGCAGGCTGCTGTTATTGACTGACTGAGCAACATATTTCGGCGTATATGGCCGAATCCCATTGTATCATGTGAATAAAAGACACAGCGGGGATTTCTGGAAGGATCCATTTCCATTCATCCTGTTATTAACGCTATTTTAAGATGGCTGCCCGGCTATTTCACCCGTAAAACTCCCGGCTTATTTAAAAGCGGCAAATGCTTATCATGGTTAAATATTTGCAGCCATTAATCATTTAATAAAATAAGCGTAAAAAAAGGCTACACAAAGCGCGGCAGGCCGTCAACGGCAAGGGGGAAAAAGCGGAATAATCACATTTTTGCGAGAATATTAATTAATAATTAATTAACAAATGCATTACGCTTGCGGCGAGAAATAAAAAAGCCGGGGAGGATCCCCGGCCTGAGTGTGAAGATGCTTAGCGAGTCGCTTTGGAAGGCGACTGCATAAAGCGGAAGAAGTCGCTGTCCGGGCTCAGTACCATTACGTCCTGATTGCTGTTGAAGCTGCTGTCGTAGGCGCGCAGGCTGCGGATAAAGGCATAAAAATCCGGATCCTGACTGAAGGCGTCGGCAAAGAGTTTCGCCGCTTCGGCATCCCCTTCACCGCGCGTCATCAGCGCGGTACGCTGCGCTTCGGCCAGGGTGCGCGTGACCTCATAGTCAGCGCCCGCACGCAGTTTCTCTGCCTCTTCCTGACCCTGTGAACGCTGGCTACGAGCAACCGCTTCACGCTCGGCGCGCATACGATTGTAGATAGCGTCAGACACCTCGGTCGGCAGGTTGATCTGCTTGATACGCACGTCAACGACCTGAATGCCCAATGCCGCCATACTGTTCGGATTCACCGCTGGCTCTTTGCTGCTGGTTTCGCGCTCTACGCGCGCCGCAGCGGAAGCGATAGCATCATCGGCCGCTGGCGTGGCGATCTCGTCATCCTGGCCTGCGCTGCCGGTGTTCAGGGCGTCACGCACGTCGGTAGTCAACCGTCCACGCGAGTCGGTAACGATATCTTTAACGTCCAGACGACCAATCTCAGAACGCAGACGGTCGCTGAATTTACGTTTCAGCAGCACTTCCGCCTGCGAAACGTCGCCGCCGCCGGTAGCCAGATAGTAGCGGCTGAAATCGCTGATGCGCCATTTGATATAGGAATCCACGATCAGATCTTTCTTCTCTTTGGTGACGAAGCGATCGGCCTGGTTATCCATCGTCTGCAGGCGCGCGTCCAGCGACTTCACGGATTCCAGGAAAGGGATCTTGAAGTGCAGGCCCGGCGCATAGACCAGCGGTTTATTTTCATCGTCGCGCAGTACTTTGCCAAAGCGCATAACGATGCCGCGCTGGCCTTCCTGCACCACAAACAGCGATGCGTAAAGCACCACCAGCACCACAATTAATACCACGATTAATGGCTTACGCATCCTTAATCTCTCCCTTCGCGCTGGGTGTCGTTACGCTGAGCATTAACCCGACGCTGATCCATAATGCTGTCCGGGCTGAACGACGAGCCGTTGCTGGCGCGTTCATTGCTGCCCGAGGCTGCCGGCAGATGGAGCAGGCTGTTATTGTTCTGCCCCGCTGACGCTGGGGCGCTCTGGCCGCGCATCAGCTGATCCAGCGGCAGTACCATCAGGTTGTTGCCCTTATCGTTAACCAGCACCTTACGGGTGTGGCTCAGTACGCGCTCCATGGTTTCAATATAGAGACGCTCGCGGGTAATCTCCGGCGCGGCTTTATATTCCGGCAGCAGCTTGGCGAAGCGTGCCACTTCACCCTGCGCTTCCAGCACGGTACGCGTTTTATAAGCGCGTGCTTCTTCCAGAATACGCTGAGCCTGGCCGTTGGCGCGCGGCTGGACTTCGTTGGCGTAGGCTTCCGCTTCACGAACGTACTGCTCACGGTTTTCACGCGCGGCAATGGCATCGTCAAAGGCGGCTTTCACCTCTTCCGGCGGACGAGCGGCCTGGAAGTTGACGTCCAGCAGCGTAATGCCCATATCGTAAGGACGGATCGTCTCTTCCAGCTCGCGCTGGGTATCGCTACGCACGACGGTACGACCTTCTGTCAAAATGCGATCCATCGTTGAGCGGCCGATTACGCCGCGCAGCGCGCTGTCCGTCGCCTGGCGCAGGCTGTCGTCCGCGCTGGTTACGGCAAAAAGATAGCGTTCCGGGTTGGTCACGCGGTACTGCACGTTCATTTCCACGCGCACCACGTTCTCGTCCGAAGTCAGCATCGTTCCTGATGCAGCCAGTTCGCGTACCGCCTCAACGTTGACGGCACGAACCTGATCGATAAAGGTCGGCTTCCAGTTCAGGCCCGGCTCTACCAGATGGCTGAACTTGCCAAAACGTGTTACCACGCCGCGCTCCGCCTCTTTAATGGTATAGAAACCGCTGCCTGCCCAAATCACTACCGCAGCAACGGCAACGATGCCGATCAGGCGACCGCCGCGTCCCGGCGCCTGCTGGCCGCCGTCGTTTTTACCACCGCCGAAACCGCCAAGCTTTTTGCTTAACTTGCGGAAAATATCATCCAAATCAGGAGGCCCTTTATCGCGCCCTCCTTTGTTTCCCCCGGGGTTGCCGCCTTGATTATTGCTGCTCCCCCACGGGTCGCGGTCCTGTCCGTTATTCCCGGGCTGATTCCACGCCATGTTTCTGCTCCATTTATTGTGTATGCGGTGTTATCCCAGAGCCGGGATACGCGAGTCGGGCGTCAAACAATGTAATCCACCAGCTCCGGTTCCTGTTTACACAGGCGGCGCCAGTCAACGATGGGCATGCGTATCTGTAACCCTACGCTGCCGTCATCTTCATTCCACTCTTTTTCTATCGCCTGCAGCTGATAAAAGCGGCTGCGCAGCCGCCCCGCTTCCGGCGGCAGGCGTAAATCGTATTGGGCTATTTCGCCTGCCAGCCGCTCGGTCAGCGCCTGAAACAGCAGCGGAATGCCTTCGCCCGTTTGCGCGGAAACCCAGACGCGAACCGGCAGGTTTTCATCATTGCGATCGATCCTGGGGACAAAATCTTCCAGCGCATCAATCTTATTCATCACCTGTAGCGTCGGAATGTCGTTTGCTTCGATCTCTTCCAGCACTTCTTCTACAGCTTCAATATTCTCATCCACGCGCAGATCGGCGGCGTCGATAACGTGCAGCAGC
>Ga0209461_10000108_pt1 | contig 50036 bp, 43 predicted proteins | sample AgamicAsMarz_FD_187162 | JGI IMG/M metagenome (GOLD analysis project Ga0209461, IMG submission 187162) | Agave microbial communities from Guanajuato, Mexico - As.Ma.rz (SPAdes) (version 2) | ecosystem: Host-associated > Plants > Phyllosphere > Phylloplane/Leaf | place: Guanajuato, Mexico... | reverse complement strand
TAACAAGCAGCACTACACAACGCCGGGGGTCACCAGGCCCCCGGCGTTGTCATGTCAGGATCTGTCATGTCAGGGATGCAAAACCCTCCCGTCAAGAGCTTGACGACGTAGGTGAGGCAGGCGGATGCTTGCCGCGGCGACCGAAGGTCGCACAGCAAACCACCGATGGGAGGAATCATGAGCTATGCAAGGCGAGGGCTCAGGGCCCTTGGAGTGTCGATCCTGGCGGCGCTTGGGTTGATGGCGGTGACGGCTGGGGGGGCATCGGCTTCGGGGACGTTTTTAGTTCAGGAATTAGCAGGAGTATGGGACGCCGCGATTCTAGGGAAAGGGGATAATCCCTTAGATAACGAAAACAGACTTTTGGTTTTAAATTTGAAAATTGAGTTCTTTTGCCACAGCGGAAGCGCGGGGGGGAAAATCAATCAGGCTGGCCATGGACACACCACTGTGGAATTTAAGGAATGCTTTGCTAGCGGCGTAAATCAGGACGGAGACTTAATCGGAGAAATCTGTGAACTTGAAAATGACATTGTTGCTAAAGCTTTAGCTCAAGTCGTCTTACATAGCACTAAACCATATATTTTATTTTCCCCATTAGAAGGTGAATTTTACGGCGTCATCAACACTGAACCATGTCCGATTCCCACCGCTTCCCTTAAAGGTAATGTGGTGGCAAATATCTCAAATCCCGATGGAGATAATCTTGTCAAGTTACTATCAACCAAAGCAATGTTAGGATTATTTACCACAGATAAATTGTTCTATGGTAAAAATGAAGCACATCTGGACGTTGATGGGAACGTCGAACTCTCGGGGGCGCACGAGAATAAAGCGTGGGGTGCAGCTTGATGTAGGGGCTGGCCATGCACTCAGAGCTCGGGATCGCAGTTTTGCGATCCCGAGCTCGCGGCTCCTTCGAATCGATCTGGACGAGTCTCCTACCTAGGGTGCGAGCTAGAAAACATTGGAGCGGAAAGCTTGACTGGTGGGCTGAGCTGGCCTAGGAATGGCTGAGCGACGTTGGCTCTCGCCAGCGATTGCATGCTGACGGCCGTCCACTTGGGAAGGCGGTCAATCTAAATTACTTAGTCCCAGGGAACGGAGGACATATCCAATGCAGAGGCGATTGACCACAATCATTGTGGCCGCTCTTTCCTCGTTGCTCGTGATGCTTGCTTTTGGCAGCAGTGCATCGGCCAAACTCACGGGCGAATTCACGAAGTTCCAGAACTGTCCCTACCCGAATCTCGAAGTCAATAGGTGCATCCACTCGCTCAACACCGGTGGCAAAGTCGTCATGGGCAGCAAGACGGTGCCGATCGTCAACCCGGTGACGCTGCAGGGTGGCTACTCCAAACCGGTTGAAGGATTCTCGAAATTCTTCGGGGCCACGAATGGAGTCACGCTTTCCAAAACCCCGCAGCCGGTTCCGGGCGGCCTTGCCGGGCTCGTCAAATGCAACGAAATCAGCAACTTCATTCTGCGCGCAGCGTGCGAATGGACATTTGAAAATGCCCTGACGGGCCTCGATTCGACGCTGGAACTTGCTCGTCCGGCAAGCGAGATCAAAATCAGCGAATCGAATCTGGGCGAAGCCGAAGGTGTGGCGCTGAAACTGCCGGTCAAGATCCGTCTTGAAAATCCGTTCCTCGGCAGCAACTGCTACGTCGGCTCCGAAAGCGCGCCGATCTGGTGGGAACTCACGACTGGTGTGACGGCCCCGCCCGGGCCCAACACGCCAATCGAAGGCGCCCCCGGTGAAGTCGAATTCATCGAAGGCGGCCGGATCTTGAGGCTCAACAACGGCAAACTGGTCGACAATGCGTGGGCTGCTCCGAAAGCGAGCGGTTGCGGAGGCATCTTCTCCTTCCTGCTCGACCCGATCATCAACGCGGCGGCTGGTCTGCCCTCAGCGGCAGGCAAAAACACCGCGATCCTGGAGACCACTTCGCACGTTGCGACGGCGGCAGCTGTCAGGAAAAACAACGAAGAAAATCCGTAGTAGGTAGGTCCGTCTAGGTAGAGCCGCGAGCGCTGAGTTCAGCGCTCGCGGCTTCCCTGCTCGACCACACTGTCTTCTAGCCACTCCAGCAACTCCGGGATGCGGCTGCGAAGGTCGGGGTCGGGATTGGCCAACTCCGCATGGGCGATCTGGAAAGCGGCGCCGAGGGCCAGCGTGGCACGCTCAGGGGAGCAACCCATGCACTGGACCAGGCGCTCGACCGTCTCTTCGTCGTGGCGCAGCGCCCAGAGCGCCTCGAGTGCCCGATCCGGATCCGCTTCAGCGGCTTCGATGGCCGCTTCCAGGGCATTGCGGATTCTCAGCCCGTAGGGCCCGTCCGCTGCGGCCTCGAAGGCCTGCTGGACGATCCGTTCGTCCAGACAGCCGTCAATCAGCAGCGCCACCCCTCTATCCTCTTCCATGTTGGGACCTCCTGTCAGGTCTCGGCTGGCCCCGGGGCGTCGCAAGCGCTTTCGGGGCCGAACTTTCTCGGCATTGACGAAGCTAGGAATACCTCCGGACGCGATGGAGGTGGAATCACCCCCTTTTGATCCCCGCTTCCCTTTTGTCACGCAATCGGTGCTGAATCGGCACCAAATGTAGACTCAAGCAGGAAGATACGCGTCTGCCGCTAAATGGTCAAATTTCTATGAGCAACGCGATACCTAAATACGACTCGGCGGCGGTGGAGGGGGCGCGACAGGCGATTTGGGCGGCCCGCGAGGCATTCGCGACGCCGGCGCCGGAGGCTGGGGAGCGCTGCTCCTACGTCAAGCCCTCGAGCCCGTTCACGTCCGGCAACCTGCACATGGGGCACGTGCGCGATTACGCGATCGGCGACGCCTACGCCCGCTTTCTGCGAGCGCGTGGGGACGCGGTCCTGTTCGGCTTCGGCTTCGACGCCTTCGGCCTGCCGGCCGAGATCGCGGCGATCGAGCGCAAAGTGCTGCCGGCGGAGTGGGTTGAGCGCTGCGGCGAGCGGATGCTCGGCCAGATGAAGCGACTCGGCTTCTCCTTCGACTACGACCGCGCCTTCTACAGCTCCGACGCGGGCCAGTACCGCTGGTCGCAGTGGCTCTTCCTGACCCTGCTCGAGGCGGGGCTGATCTACCGCGCCGAGGCCACGGTCGACTGGTGCGACCACTGTCGGACTACGCTCGCCGCGATCCAGGTCGAGGACGGGCGCTGCTGGCGCTGTCACAACGAGGTCCGCCTGATGCTCCGCCCGACCTGGTTCCTGCGCATCGCGCCCTACGTGGAGGAGAACGACGCTCGGCTCGGCGCCTTGGAGGCGGAGTGGGACGAGATCTCGCTCGCCACCCAGCGGGACATCCTGGGCCGCAGCGAGGGAGTAGAGGTAGAGCTGTCGCTGGCCGACGGGGAGGCGCTGACGGTCTTCACGCCCCACGCGGACGCGGTCGCCGAGGCGAGCTTCGTCGGGCTCTCGCCACGGCACCCCGATCTCGAGCGCTGGGCGTCTGCGCCGGGGGTGCGGGAGCAACTCGACGAGCTGCGCTCGGGCGGTTGGGAGCGCAGTGCACGGGATGCGAAGTCGGTGCCGTTGGTCGACACCGGCGCGACGCTGACCTCGCCCTGGGGCGAGGGAGAGCTGCCGGTCCTCGTCTCGCCCCTGGTCGACGCGCGCTTCGGGCCCACGGCCGTGTTCGGCATCCCCGGCGTCGACGAGGCCGACGCGACGATCGCCGCCCGGGCGGACCGGGTGGGTGAGGGAGCCCCAGACGCGTCAGCGGCAGAGCCCGCGCTGCGTCCGGCCATCCGCTACCGCGCGACGGACTTCTCGATCTCCCGCCAGCGCTTCTGGGGCACGCCGATCCCGGTGATCCACTGCGGCAGCTGCGGTGCCGTGCCGGTTCCGGAGGCGGACCTGCCGGTGGTCCTGCCGCCCGACGTCGAGCCAAGCGCCGAGGGGAATCCCCTCGCCGAGCACGCCGCCTTCGTCGACGTGCCCTGCCCCCGTTGCGGTGGGCCCGCCAGGCGGGAGACAGACACGCTCGATTGCCATTTCGACGCTCTCTGGCTGTGGCTCCCGGCGGCGGTGCCGCCCGAGGCTCGCGCCGCGGAGATGTTCAGCCACCCAGACCTGCGCCGCTGGCTCCCGGCCGAGCGCCTCGTCGCCGGCGCCGACAGCGGCAACTTCGTCTTCGACCAGCGCGTCGTCACCAAGGCTCTGCGCGACATCGGCCCGCTCTCCTTCCTCGGGGACGGCGAGCCCTTCGCCGGCTGCCTCTTCCACGAGATGGTGATCGCCGACGGGCGCAAGATGAGCAAGCACCTCGGCAACGTCGTCGATCCGGACGAGCTGGTCGAGCGCTACGGCGCCGACACCGTTCGCCTGGCCATCCTCTACGCCGCGGGCCCGGCCAAGACGCTCAACTGGAACGACGGCGCCCTGCGCTTCGCCAGCCGCTTCCTCGCCAACGCCTGGGACTACTCGCACAAGCGCTTCACGACCGCCTCGGAGGCGGTCGCGGATGAGGAGGCAATGGCCGACACGGCGTTCTTGCGCGAGCGGCTCTGCAAGTGGTGCGAGAACGGCCTCGAGCGGATCACGGCCGACCTCGAGCAGCTGCAGATGCACAAGGCGGTCCGCAACGTGACGCGGCTCTTCGAGCGGATTCAGGACTTCGAGAAGCGCGTGATCAAGCGCCGCGGCGAGCTCAACCGGGCGGATGCGGAGGCCCAGGTCGCGGCGCTGGTCCTGCTCGCCCGCGTGCTCGCGCCCTTCGCTCCGCACGCCGCCGAGCAGCTGCTGATCGACTCGGGTCGGCCAGACGACGCCGACCTGATCGGCCCCTGGCCGGAGGGTCTCGACCTACCGGCCACCTCGCCGATCCGGTCGGCCTGAGCAGTCCCGGCGGTTGTACAAATAGGAAACATCAGGCGGTAAAGCTTGACTATTTGGCGCGATAGACATGCTTTGAGTGCCGGGTAGGTCATCGGGCGGGAAAGAGAGGGAACGCCTATCACCCCCGTCCCGTTTTTGAGTCGTTGTTGCGCCTGGCTCCCCTATTCAACTGTTCGATTGGGCATCGACGGCCGCCGCCACGTTGGTAGGGCGCCTCGCCGATGGCCACGTCCTCGAAAGGAGACCCGCTCCTATGCAAATAGGCTGAAGTCCCTCTATCTCGCGCTCATCGTGCTGGCCGTCAGCTCGATGACGTTCGCAGTCACCTTCGCTCAAGCCGAAGGCTTAACGCTAAGCGGCGAATGGTTAATCGTCGACGGAATCAACAACGGCGAAGAAAAAGTACCTCTGTTAACCACCTTCGAAAAACGCCACGTGAAAAGAAACCATAGAAAGTGTGGGGCTAACGCAGACCAAACTCTTAATTTTAAACCTTGGCCTCATTATCGAGTGCTCAGTGGCTACCATGGCTGAAGCCAGCATCACCGTGGGAGGACATGGCAAAGGCACCAGCCGGGAGCCACTGCAATCGCGACCGTTGTCTTCGACGAATTCTGCCCTGCCCCGGAAGCATCGATAAAAGGCAGCTTTGTCGCCCGAATCGAAGCCCCGTTAGAACATCAGGTCATCAATGAACTGGAAGTAAGCAACGGAGTCTTAAGCTTATTCCCGGAAGACAAATTGCTGTACGGGAAAAACGAAATTCACACGAGTGGCCTCTTTGCGGTTTGGCTGTCCGGCGTGAACAACGGCAAGCTATGGAGCGCGCTCTAGTCGTAGGTCCTCGCAACGTTGTTCATCCGGTCTCTTTGAAGGTCCCGCCTCCTAGTCCCGCGCATAGAGGGAGGAGGGGCTGGTCGCTGACCCCGGTGGTCGAGGCCGCTGGGGTCAGCGCGTACGGCGGGCAAGTGGCTTGCCCGGGCTGATGGGCAGAGGACGAGGGCGGGCTGCGCGATCGCAGCCGGGCACCGGGAATGGCCGCTATCTAGGGAGCCATCCCCGGCTCTCTGGGAGGAACTTTGGGAACCGGTCTTGCTCAATGCAAGAAAAGACTTGACTGATCGAAGGTTCTTCTGTTATATCTACTCCTGCTGACGACCGAGCCAGCACGGAGAGGAAACCCAGTCAGGGCGACTCGCCTTGCGATAGCAATGGGAGTGCTAGGAATGAGTCGAGAAAGCGGTTCACGGGAGCACGGAGGCGAATGCGCTGTCGGCGCTGCCCCACCTCACGCCCACAGCGCATCCCGGCCGCTTTGCTCTCTCCGCTGGCGTGGGCAAAGCCCAGTCGAGCAATCGCCGTCCCAACGGGTCGCGGGGCCCGGTCACGGCCAGCTCGGACGGTCGCAAGCGAAATCGCGCCGGGGCGCCTGTTGAAGTCCCGTCGCAAACCGTAGCTCCGACCGCCGCCGGGGAGGCGCGGTCGATGGGCCCGGTCAGCGGAAGCCGCGTTTCCGTTGACCGGGTCCCTACGGTTCCCTTTGCAGCGCTTTGCCTCTAGACTCGCCAAGGGTTCCACGGGTCTCAAAATGCGCAGGAAACCTTGATCGCTACCACCAGATCTGTTATACCGCCACGGATGCCTCGATGAGCCCGTTCGCTGAAGAGACCCGGTCATGCGCTACGGAGCTCGTCTGCCGCGATTGCGGCAAACGCCTGCCGCTGCTCGACACGACCTTCAAGTGCCCGGGCTGCGGCCAGGGCCTCGACATCGACTACGACTACGAGCTGGCGAAGTCCCGACTCGAGGAGCTGCCGATGTCGGAGCGGGAAATCAACATCTGGCGCTTCGAGGAGTTGCTGCCGATCCTCGATGCCCGGGCGCAGCGGCGCGTCGGCTACTACAGCGGTCGCACGCCGCTGATCCACGCCGACAGGCTCGGCGCCGAGCTGGGGCTGCGCAAGCTCTACCTGAAGGACGACAGTACCCAGCGCCCCAGCCTCTCCTATAAGGACCGCGTCGTCTCGATGGCGGTCGCCCGGCTGCTGGAGCTGGGCAAAGAGGAGATCGGCTGCGTCTCGACCGGCAACGTCGGCACCGCCGTCGCCTCGCTGGCGGCCAAGGCCGGCGTCACCGCCTTCGTCTTCTACCCGAGCAACCTGGAGCCCGGCAAGGCGCGCGCCTGCCGCGCCCTCGGCGCCGCCGTGATCCAGCTCGACGGCAACTACGACGAAGCGAACCGCGCCTGCCGCGAGCTCGCCCTTGCCAGCGGCGTGCAGTTCGCCAACATCACCCTGCGGCCGTTCTACGCCGAGGGAGCGAAGACGGTCGCCTACGAGGTGGTCGAGAAACTCGACTGGGTCTCGCCCGACCACTTCGTCATCCCCGCTGCCGGCGGCACGCTCTCCTCGCGCGTCCACAAGGGCCTCGTCGAGCTCGAAAAGGTTGGGCTCTCGGAGACCGCCGGGACCAAGATCCACGCCGCTCAGCCGGACGGTTGCGGCCCGATCGCGAGCGCGATCCTCGACGGCAGCGGCGAGATCGAGCCGCAGACCCCGCATACCGCCGCTCACTCGTTGGCGATCGGCGCCCCAGGCGACGGCCCGCTGGTCGTCGACGCGGTGATGTCGCGCGGCGGCTCCGCCGCGGCGGTCACCGATGAGGAGATCTTCGAGGCGATCGACCTGCTCGGCGCCACCGAGGGCATCCTCACCGAGCCCGCCGGCGGCACCACGGTCGCCTCGACGGCCAAGCTCGCCGCCGAAGGCAAGCTCGGGCCCGACGACACCGTCGTCGCCGTGATCAGCGGCAACGGCTACAAGACCCTCGACGAGCACCCGGACAAGCCCTGGCCGTCGATGGTCTCCTGCGACGTCGAGTCGATGGGCGAGATGCTCGCCGAATTCCGCCAGCACGGTGTCGGCGCCACGCTGTCCTGAGTGCCGGAGGAGGGACTCGAGTCGCTCCGAGACGTCGAAGACGTCGGTATCCATAGGATGCCGCGCGACATCGACCGCCGACGACTCAAGACCGTAACTGCGATCCCGCTGGCGCTGCTGGCCTTGTCTGCCTTGGCTGCGCCGGTGTCCGCCGAGAAGCTGGTCGAAACGCGAACATCGGCCCAGGGCAGCGCCGAGCCGAGCTCGTTTCGGGTCGCCGCCCGCCCTTCCCGCCTGGTAACCACGCCGCGTGGCGTTATCCAGGTCACCGGCGAGGTTCGCCCGCGAGCGTCTCGCCAGCGCGTTCTCCTGCAGGCTCGCGTGGACGGTCGCTGGAGCACGGTGGCGGGATCGCGCCTCTCGAGGCATTCCACCTTCACGCTGCCCTTTCGAGCACGCGGCCCTGGCGGGCAGCTGCTGCGGGTCGTCAAGCCCCGGTCCGACGATCGGTCCGCCGGGGCCAGCCGCGTCATCCACGTCGTGGCGATGGCCCGGCGCACAGTGCGAAGCAGCGGCGGCGAGCTGCGCCTTGGCCTTGGACCTGTGCGCGTGATCGCGCCAGAGGGTGCGATTCGCAAGGGCAAGACGCTGACGATCAGCACTGCGCCACCGCAGGGTCCGCCTGGGTTTCCTTCCACGGCTGGCGGCTCGCTGGCCGGCGGTCCTTACGTCGTCTCGACCAGCCAGGGCAAGCCCGCCCGCCCGGTGACGGTGAAGCTGCGCTACGAACGAGGCTCCCTCTCTGAGGCCGGCAGTCCGCTCGTTCTGCATGGCTGGGAAAAGCTGGGTGATTGGGTGCCGGAGAAGACCACTTCCAACGCCCGCGTCGTCAGCGCCACACTCGACAGCTTCAGTCCGCTCGACGTCGTGGACGACGTCACCTGGTGGGCGGGTCGCATCACCGGCAACCGCACCGAGCTCCCAGGCAACTGCGGCGAGGTGCCGAGCTGGATCACCGGCGCTTCGTTCCCCCGCGGCCGCAACGAAGCTCTCCCGTCGTGCATCAGCAACCGTACCGACGCTGGCGCGCTGCGCGTCAACATCGTTAACAACCGGGGCTATGCGCAGCTCGTCACCGTCACCGGCGCGCGCGTCGCGGCCGAGCGGTCAGGATCCTGGTCGTCATCCGTGGACAAGATCATCACCGATGAACTTGCTCGCCGAAACCCTGCTAACCGGCCGTCGAGCTTCGTGCTCGGGCCGGGCGCCTCGGCGACGATCGCGCTCGACCGGCCCCTCGACCTGGTCGGGCAGCGGTCAGTGGTCATCCGTGGGGCGCCGAGAGGCGGCTCCGCCGTAGCCCAGCTGGCATGGACGCTGGTCAGCGCGATCGAGAAGGTGAAGGAGAAGGTCGCCGTGCCGCGGTCGGTAACCAACTGCATCACCGGCGTCCTCTACAACAGCACCTCCGCTGCAGCAAGCGCGGAGAGCTCGATCAGCAGTCTGCGCTCGTGCCTCGAGGCCGGAGCTGGACTCAAGGGCATAGCCAAGGAGGCGCTGAAGAAGATCGGAAGCGCCGTCCTCGTCACCGATGTCTTCCACAAGGTGGTCGACCTGCACGGCGACGAGGCCTTCCCCCCACGCATCGAGTTCATTTTCCAGGGGGCGAGCAGGAACAATCCCGACATCGAGCTCGGCAACCTAGATGTCGGGACTGTGCCAGCAGGCAAGACGACGACCTGGCGCCTCACCGCGAGGGGAGGCTCTCCGCCCTATGCCTTCGCGATCTCGACGATCTCGAAGAACATCGGCCGCGTCCCGGACTGGGTCTCGCTCGACTCAGGTGGGACACTGTCGATCTCGCCGCCCGCTGGGACCAGCGAATACGTCACCTTCTCCGTCTTCGCCACCGATGCCACCGGTCGCCGCTCAGCTACCGGCATCTACGAAGTGACCTTCACAGTTGAAGCAATTGGAGCGAAAGAGCCTCCTGCTGGCAGCTTCAAATCGGTGAGTGCAAACGACGGGAATGCCTGCGGGGTCAGGCCCGACGATTCGCTCGCGTGCTGGGGCGAATATGTGGCCCTGGGAATGCCCTCCGGGACCTTCAAGTCGGTGAGCGTCGGATACGGACATGCTTGCGCTGTCCGCATCGATGATTCACTTGCGTGCTGGGGCTGGGTCACCTGGTCGTGGGAAGGCGGTACCGATGTTCCCGCGCCGCCCCCTCCCTCAGGGGCCTTCAAGTCGGTGAGCGCGGGGGATTCGGCCTACTCGTGTGGAATTCGAGCCGACGACTCCGTGACGTGCTGGGGAATCGATCTTCACGATGAATATCCGTCATTGCCCACTCCATCCGGAAGCTTCAAGTCGGTAGCCGCGGGCGATGACTACGCCTGTGGTGTGCGGACCGATGACTCGCTCGAGTGTTGGGGCATCGACTGGAATGGCGTAGTTTCTTCGCGGCCTTCTGGGAGCTTCAGATCGGTAAGCGTCAGCGACTATTCACACGGTTGCGCTGTCAAGCTCGACGACTCGCTCGCTTGCTGGGGGACCAATTTCGATGGCCAGGCCTCGCCACCCAGCGGGGCTTTCAAGTCAGTCAGTGCCGGTGTTGCGTACAGCTGCGGCATAAAAAGCGACGACACGATCGAGTGTTGGGGCTCTAATGAGTTCGGCCAGGCCTCGCCACCGGGCGGACCTTTCAAGTCGGTCAGCGCCGGACGGGCGTATGCCTGCGGGATAAGAGGCGATGACACCATCGCGTGTTGGGGAACGTGATTCGAACGCCTGCTCGGCTGCAGGGGTATGGCGGCCAGTGGCCTGGGGGGCCATGCCGGAGGAGGGACTCGAACCCCCGACACGCGGATTATGATTCCGCTGCTCTAACCAGCTGAGCTACTCCGGCGGGAGCCGGATGGTAGCGGTGGCGGGGACCGCTTAGGCTTGTCTGCGTGACGGAGGGGTTGGACAGGGCGGTTCAAGCGGTCCTGCGGGACTGTCTCGGCGTGCAGGCGGGCGAGGAGGTCCTGATCGTCTGCAATCCGGCCACCGAGAGCTTGGCGGATCTGATCCGGATCCATGCCCAGGGCGACGGCGCGGAGGCGACGCTGGCGGTGATCGCCGAGCGAGACTCGCATGCCGCCGAGCCGCCGGCGATCGTGGCCGCCGCGATGCTGGTCGCCGACGTCCTGATTGCGCCGACGGTGCAGTCGCTCTCGCACACCGCCGCCCGCAAGGCGGCGAGCGAGGCCGGTGCGCGCGTCGCCTCGCTGCCCGGGGTCACGGAGGACATGCTCGCCCGGCTGATGAGCGCCGACATGGCGGCGCTGCGGCGACGGGGCACCGCCATCTGCGCGGCGCTGGAGGAGGGCGGCGAGGCGCGAATCACGTGCGCCGGGGGCAGCGACCTGCGCCTCGGCCTCGACGGCCGCACGCCGATCGTCGACGCCGGGGCCCTCTCCGAGCGCGCAGCCTTCGGCAACCTTCCCTGCGGCGAGGGCTTCATCGCGCCGCTCGAGGGCACGGCCGAGGGCACGCTGGTCGTCGACGGCTCGATCGCTGGGGTGGGACAGGTCTCGGAGCCGGTGACGCTGACCGTGCGCGAGGGCCACCTGGTTGAGGCCAGCGGCGGCGAGGGTGAGGCGCTGATGGAGCTGCTGACCGCGCACGGCCCCGAGGGCACCAACGTGGCAGAGCTGGGGATCGGCACCAACGAAGAGGCGGTGCTGACCGGCAACGTCCTCGAGGACGAGAAGATCCTCGGCTCCGCGCACGTCGCCTTCGGCGCCTCGGCGGCGATCGGCGGCGCCGTCCAGGTTCCCGTCCACCTCGACTGCGTGGTGCTGGAGCCGACCGTGGAAGTCGACGGCAAGCTGATCGCGCAGGGCGGCGAGCTGCGTGTCTGAGGCGTGACGGGACCGCTGCTCGCCGTTCCCAACGTCTCCGAGGGCCGCAACGCCGAGCGGGTCACCGCCCTGGCGACGGCCTTCGCGGACGGCGTGACGCTGCTCGACCGCCACTCCGACGGCGACCACAACCGCACCGTCTTCACCCTCGCCGGCGAGCCGGGGCCGCTGCGCGAGGCGCTCACGCGCGGCGCCGGGCAGGCGGTAGAGACGGTGGACATGACCGCGCACGAGGGAGTGCACCCGGCAATCGGCGCTCTCGATGTCTGCCCGCTGGTCTGGCTCGACCCGGGCGAGCGCCGCGTGGTGCGCGCCGAGGCGCTCGAGGTCGCCGCCCAGATCGGCGGGCTCGGAGTTCCCGTCTTCCTCTACGGCGAGCTGGCGAGCCGCCCCGAGCACGCCGAGCGCGCCTATTTCCGCAACGGCGGCCTGGCCGAGCTCTGGCTGCGGATGGAGGGGGGTGGCCTGAAGCCGGACTTCGGCCCCGCCCGCCCTCACCCGCTGGCCGGCGCCACCCTGGTCACGGCGCGGCCGCCGCTCGCCGCCTTCAACGTCGAGCTCGACAGCGGCGACCTCGAGGTGGCACGTGCCGTCGCAGCCGAGCTGCGCGAGTCCGGAGGCGGGCTGCGGGGGGTGCGGGCGATCGGGCTGCCGCTCTCCAGCGGCCGCACCCAGGTCTCGACCAACGTGCACGACCCGCTGACGGTGCCGCTCGCCGCCGTGGTGGCGCGGGTGCGCGCGCTCGCCAGCCCGCTCGGCGCCCGTCCGCTCGAGGCCGAGCTGATCGGCCTCGTCCCCGCGGCGGCGCTCGCCGGCTACCCGGAGGACGTGCCGATCCGCGGCTTCGACTCCGAGCAGCACGTGATCGAGCGGCGCATCCGACTTTGACCACACTCCAGGTGGGTCAAAGTCGGATGCGCCTGCCCACTCCGATCATCTAGATTCAGGCTCTCATGGCACAGGCCAAGAAGAAGCGCCGTCGTAAGCACCGCGGCACTCAGGGCGGGCGCGTCGACACCAACCGCCGTGCCGCCCGCCCCCGCAGTCGCGAGGAGGCGAAGGCACGCGCCCGCTCCCGCCGCAAACCGGCGCCCCGTACCGACCGCCCGCCGACCTGGGGCACCGCGGTCGTCCGCGCGGTGATCGCGGCGGCGGTTTTCGTGGTCCTCCTGATCCTGATCTTCGGCCGCCCACTGGGCTCGGCGCTCGGGCTCGGAGCCTTCATGCTCGCCTTCTACATCCCGGCCGGCTACTACGTCGACACGATGATGTGGCGGCGCCGCGAGCGCGCCCGGATCCGCGCCGGCGGGAAATCCTGAGGCTCAGGACGCTGCGATGAGCCTCGACGTGCGACAGCTCACCGTCGGGCCGGTCGCCGAGAACTGCTTCGTCCTGCGCCGCGAGGGCTCCGACCGGGGGCTGATCGTCGACCCGGGAGAGGAGGCGGAGCGGATCCTCGCCGAGATCGACGCGGCGGGAATCGAGGTCGAGGCGATCCTGGTCACCCACTGTCATTTCGACCACATCGGCGCGGTCGCGCCGGTGGCGCGGGAGACCGGCGCCCCCGTCTACTGCCCCGAGATCGAGGTCCCGGTCCTCGCCGACATCATGTCCTTCGTTCCGTGGGAGGGCTTCGGCCCGTTCGAGAGCTACGAGGCCGACGAGAAGGTGAGCGGGGGCGAGGCGCTCGAGCTGGCCGGCCTCACCCTCGACGTCGTCTTCACGCCGGGACACAGCCCCGGCCACGTCACCTACGCGGTGCGCGACGAGAAGGCGCTCTTCTCCGGCGACGTCCTCTTCCAGGGCTCGGTCGGCCGGGTCGACCTGCCGGGGGGCGACGGCCCGACGCTGATGCGCTCGATCCAGGGCCTGGTCGAGTCCTATCCCGGCGACGCGGTCGTCTACCCGGGTCACATGGGCGTGACGACCCTCGGCGCCGAGCGCGCGACCAATCCGTTCCTGGCCTCGCTGGCCGGCTGATCGCCGCCCCGCGCCGGTAAGGTCGCCGCCACCGTGGCGAAGAGCAAGTACCAGGCGCCCCGCGGGACGTTCGACGTCCTGCCCGAGGCTGGCCGCGCGCGGGCCCGGGTCGAGCGCACGGCCGCTGCGGTCTTTGCCCGTGCCGGCTACGAACCGGTGGCGACGCCGGCCTTCGAGGACACCGAGCTGTTCGAGCGCGGCGTCGGCCACTCCACCGACATCGTCCGCAAGGAGATGTTCACCTTCGAGGACAAGGGCGGGCGCAGCCTCACCCTGCGCCCGGAGGGCACGGCGCCGATCTGCCGCGCCTACGTCGAGCACGGGATGCACAAGCTGGCGCAGCCGGTGAAGCTCTCCTATCTAGGACCTTTCTTCCGCCACGAGCGCCCCCAAGCGGGGCGCTACCGCCAGTTCCACCAGCTCGGCGCCGAGTGCATCGGCGCCGACTCGCCGCTGGCCGACGCCGAGGCGATCGGGTTGCTGGCCGACCTGCTCGCCGAGCTCGGGGTGCCGGGGGTCGAGCTGCGGCTGGGCAGCCTGGGCTCGTTCGAGGCGCGCCAGGCCTACCTGGAAGAGCTGCGCGCCCACCTGCGCGCCAACGAGGGCGAGCTCTCGGAGGACGTGCGCGAGCGGATCGACGCCAACCCGCTGCGCGCCTTCGACGCCGACGACGAGGGGACGCGGGGCGTGATGGCGGGCGCGCCGCGGCTGGTCGATCGGCTCGAGGGCGAGGACGCCGAGCACTTCGAGGAGGTGCGCTCGCTGCTCGACGCCGCCGGCCTCGCCTACGAGATCGACACGACCCTGGTCCGCGGCCTCGACTACTACACGCGGACGATCTTCTCCTTCGTCTGCGACCGGCTCGGGGCCCAGTCGGAGATCGGCGGCGGCGGCCGCTACGACGGCCTGGTCGAGCAGCTGGGAGGGCCGCCGACGCCGGCGATCGGCTGGGCGGCCGGGATCGAGCGGATCCTCCTGGCGCTGGGTGAGGAGGGATCTGAGGTCGGTGACTCCGCCGACCGTCACGTCTTCGTCGCCGGCGACGATGCGCCCGAGCTGCGCCCCCGCGCGATCGCCGTCCTGGGCGAGCTCCGCCACGCCGGCCTCACCGCCCAGGCCGACCTCGCCGGGCGCAGCCTGAAGGGGCAGCTCAAGCACGCCGACCGGATCGGCGCCACGCACGTCGTCATCCTCGAGCAGGGCGGCTCGGCCCAGTTGCGCGACATGGCCAGCGGCGAGCAGCGGCCGGTCGATCTCGGCAAGATCGTCGCCGAAGTGACTGGAGGAGAGGCATGAGCGACGTTCCCGCCCTGCGGCCCAACGGCTTCCGCGACTCCTGGTGCGGCCAGGTGCTGGGCGACCGCGTCGACTCCGAGGCGCGGGTCGCCGGCTGGGTCCACCGCCGCCGCGACCACGGCGGTCTGATCTTCATCGACCTGCGCGACCGCACCGGGGTCGTCCAGCTCGTCTTCGACCCCGACGAGGCGGGGGAGGCGTTCGAGCTCGCCCACAAGCTGCGCGCCGAGGATGTCGTGAGCGCCGCCGGCCAGGTGGTGCGGCGCGCGGCCGAGACCGTCAACCCAGACCTGCCGACCGGCGAGGTCGAGCTGCGGGTCGGCGCGGCCGAGCTGCTCGCCGACGCTGAGACACCGCCCTTTCAGATCGAGGGCTTCTCCGGCGAGGTCGGCGAGGACGCCCGCCTGCGCTACCGCTACCTGGACCTGCGCCGCGAGCAGATGCGCGAGGCGCTCGTCCTGCGCCACCGGGTGACGGCGGCGATGCGCGAGTTCCTCGACGGCGAGGGCTTCCTCGACGTCGAGACGCCGGTCCTGACCCGCTCCACGCCCGAGGGCGCGCGCGACTTCCTCGTCCCCAGCCGCCTCCAGCACGGCTCCTTCTACGCCCTGCCGCAGTCGCCGCAGCTGTTCAAGCAGCTGCTGATGGTCGCCGGCTTCGAGCGCTACTACCAGGTGGCGCGCTGCTTCCGCGACGAGGCGACCCGCGCCGACCGCCAGGCCGAGTTCACTCAGCTCGACGTCGAGATGTCGTTCATCGACGTCGATGACGTGATCGAGGTCAACGAACGCCTCCTCGCGCACGTCTTCGAGCGGGCCGGGGGGCCGGCGATCGAGCTACCGATGCAGCGGCTTCCCTACGACGAGGCGATGGACCGCTTCGGCACCGACCGCCCCGACCTGCGCTTCGGCCTCGAGCTGGTCGACCTCGGCGACGCCCTGCGCGAGACCGAGTTCAAGGTCTTTCGCTCGGTGCTCGACGGGGGCGGGGCCGTGCGCGGCCTCAACGCGGGCCGGCACGAGATGCCGCGCTCTGCTCTCGACGGCCTGATCTCGCGCGCCCAGGAGCTGGGGGCGAAGGGGCTGGTCTGGGCCTTCCGCGAGGGCGACGGCTGGCGTTCGCCGACGGCCAAGTTCCTCTCGGCGGAGGAGCTGAGCGCGCTGAACGAGCGGCTCGGGGCGGAGGAGGGCGACCTGCTGCTCGTCGTCGCCGACCAGCGCCGGGTCACCGACGCCGTCCTCGGCCAGCTGCGGCTCGAGCTGGCGGAGCGCTTCGGCTTGATCGACGAGAACGAGAACAGGCTGGTCTGGATCGTCGACTGGCCGCTGATGGAGTGGGACTCGGAGGAGCGGCGCTGGACTCCGCTCCACCACCCGTTCACGGCCCCGGCCGGCGAGTTCGACCCCGAGAACCCCGGCGAGGCCCGGGCGCTCGCCTACGACGTGGTCTGGAACGGCCAGGAGCTGGGCGGCGGCTCGATCCGCATCAACCGCGCCGACGTCCAGCAGGCGGTCTTCGCTGCGCTCGGGATCGACGCCGAGCAGGCGGAGGCCCGCTTCGGCTTCCTGCTCGAGGCGCTGCGCTACGGCGCCCCGCCGCACGGCGGCATCGCCTACGGCGTCGACCGCATCGTCCAGCGCCTCAGCGGCGCGGAGACGATCCGCGACACGATCGCCTTCCCGAAGACGGCCTCGGGTTACGACCTGCTGACCGGTGCTCCCGCGCCGGTCGAAGAGGCTCAGCTGCGCGAGCTCGGCATCGCCGCGCACCGCCCGCACCTCGCTGGTCACTAAGGGGGCGCGGGATCCGCGCCGAGCCGGCACGAGCGGTCAATATGTCCTCGATGGGGATGCTCGACCGGATCAGACTCGCCTTCGGGCCGCGACAACCGGGGCCGGGGCTGACCCCCGTCCACGTCGACGACCCCGAGTTCGATTCCTGGGAGGTCGTGCGCGACTTCGCCGAGGTGAAGACGGCGCGGGCCTGGCACCAGAGCTTGGAAGAGGCCGGGATCGAGGCCGTCCTCACCGCCGACTGGCCGCTCGACCGCTTTGGCCACGGCGACATCGCGCTGCGGGTCCAGCCCCAGGACTGGAGCGAGGCCGAGCTTCGTCTTTCAAACTTGGATTAGGGGTCGGCGCGGTGGTACGGTGGACCCGAGGCTCGAGCCCGTGCGAGAGCCGTCTCACCGTTTGACCCAACACAAACGGCGCGGGAGCTGATCTCTCTCGGTCCTGTGGGATCGCGAGGAGGCGCCCACCCTTTACTTCAAGGGATCAAAGCCAGAGGCGGTAACGGCGGGCTGGAGCCTCTTTTTGCGCTCTCGTCAGACAGATTTGACATTGGTCGTGCCACTCGCGCGCCAGGGTCACTCAACCTTCGAGCGATGGCCGACGAGACCTGCATTCTCCGTCCAGGGCACGGAAAATGCAGCTCTCGTGGGGAGCGAGGCGCCAATGCGGCGCGCGGGGCCGGAGCTCGGGTGGCGTCGGTCGATGAGGTGCTGGCGGAGCTTGCCGGCAACCAGCACGGGGTGGTCGCCCGCTGGCAGCTCGGGAAGCATGGAATCGGACGAGGCGTGGTCGAAGCGAGATTGTCTCGGGGCGCGCTTCACAGGCTTCATCAGGGCGTATACGCCGTCGGACACCGTGCGCTCACGGTCGAGAGTCGTTGGGTGGCGGCTGTTCTGGCCTGTGGCCCCGAGGCTTTGCTGAGCCATCGGTCCGCCGCGCAGCTATGGGGCCTTCTCTCGCGGTCGTCCCTCGCGCCCGAAGTGACGAGGCCTAGAAAGTCGCGCCCACGGGTCAGGATCGCGACGCACACGTCAGCGGTGCCGGTCGACGAGCGTGGCGAGGTTGACGGTATTCCGGTGACGTCGATGCCGCGGACGCTGTTCGACCTGGCGGCGGTGGCGAGCAGGCGGCAGCTGGAACGCGCGATGAGCGAGGCAGAAGTGCTCGGGCTCACCGATCGCCTCTCTCTTCCCGATCTACTCGAGCGCTACCCGCGAAGGCGCGGCTCAGCGTTGCTGCGCAGGCTGCTGGAGGACGGCGAGATGCTTCGCGGCGTCACTCGCAGCGAGCTGGAGGAGCGGTTCGTCTCCTTCGTCGACGAACGTGGACTGCCGCGGCCGAGGTTGAACGCCGACATCGCGGTAGGCGGGCGTTTCTTCTGCGCCGATTGCCTCTGGGCGACGCAGCGGCTGATCGGCGAGCTCGACGGGCGCGCGTCGCACGGGACGAGGCGCGCCTTCGAGAGAGACCGCGAGCGCGACAGGCTGCTGCTCGCGGACGGTTGGCGCGTCGTCCACGTCACCTGGCTTCAGCTGCGCGACGAACCGGCGGCGCTCGCCGCCGATCTGCGGCGAATCCTGGCCGTACGTCCTACCCTTGACTCGTGAGTCGAGAGCTGTTCGAGAGCTATCTGCGGGATGAGAGCCGGGTCGGGGCGGCGCCCGAGGGTGCGTTCACGGGGGCGGCGGGCGGGGCTGCCTGCGGGGATCTCTCGCGGGTGTCGCTCGTGATCGAGGACGCTGTGGTCAAGCGGGTGACGTTTGACGCCGAGGGGTGCGGGGCGACGAGGGCGGCCTCGGCGGCGGTGGCGGAGATGGTCGAGGGTGGGGCGGTGATCGACGCGGCGCGGATCGGGACCGACGAGGTCAGCGCGGCGCTCGGTGGCCTGCTTCCCGCCAAGCGGCACGCGGCGCAGCTCGCCGCCGACGCGCTACACCGCGGGCTGGCGCAGGCTGCGGCCTCCTCCGAGCGGCTGGCGGGAGTGGGCGGGGACCGCGTCCTCGTCGCCATGTCGGGCGGGGTCGACAGCGCTGTCGCGGCGCTGCTCGAACGCGAGCGCGGGGCGGAGGTGCTCGGGGTCACGGTCAAGCTCTGGGCCGATCCCGAGACCGACGGGGCCAAGGCCTGCTGCTCGCCGGAGGCGGTGCTCGGCGCCCGCTCGCTGGCCCACTCGCTGGGCGTTCCGCACCTGACCCTCGACCTCGAGGAGGACTTCCGGCGCCGTGTCGTCGCCGGCTTCGTCTCCGGCTACGCCGAGGGGCGCACCCCGAACCCCTGCATCCTCTGCAACGGAGAGGTGCGGATCGCGGCGATGCTCGACCTCGCCGAGCGGCTCGGCGCCACCCACCTGGTCACCGGCCACTACGCCCGCATCGTCGAGGACGGCAGCGGGCCTCTGCTCGCCGCTGCGGCCGACAGCGCCAAGGACCAGAGCTACATGCTCGCCGCGCTGCCGCCGGAGCTGCTCGGTCGCCTGCGCTTCCCGCTCACCGAGCTGAGCAAGCCGGAGGTGCGGGAGATCGCCGCCCGCCACGAGCTGGCCGTCGCCCGCAAGCCGGAGAGCCAGGACCTCTGCTTCCTCGCCGGCCAGGGCAAGAGCCGCTTCCTGCGCCGCCACGGCGGTCTGCGCGATCGCGACGGCGCCGTGCTCGACCGCTCGGGCGCCGCGATCGGCCGCCACCGCGGCCACCACAACTACACGGTGGGTCAGCGCCGCGGAATCGGAGTCTCGGCCGACGAGGCGCTCTACGTGCTCGCCACCGACGCCGCGGCGAACACGGTCACCGTCGGCACGCGCGAGGAGCTGGCGACGCACACGGTGCGCGTGCGGAACGTCGTCCTGAACCGTCCGCCCGAGACAGTCGATGCGGTCAGGCTGCGCTACCGGTCGCGCCCGCTCCCGGCCGCGCTGGCGGCGACGGCCGGGAGCGCGCGCGACCGGGAATTCGATATCGAGCTGGGGGAAGCCTTCACTGGCGTCTCCCCCGGCCAAACGGCGGTGCTCATGGCCGGCGAGTCGATCGTCGGCCACGGCACGATCGCCGCCCAGGTCGCCTAGGCCTGGCTCTCCTCCTGGTCTTTCCTCAGTTGCGCGGCCGCTTTGACGCAGCGGCTGAAGGGAGTCCCCTGCTCGCCTTTCACGTGTTTCTTGCTCAGGCCTTTGCAGGCTTTGCGCGCGCTCAGCCTCTCGTCGCGGGCGGCCTTGGCCATTGCTTTCACGCAGCGTGAAAACGCGGTGCCTTTCTCGCCTTTGACGTGTTTCTTGCTCTCGCCTTGGCAGTAGCGGCCATAGGCTTTGGCATGCGGGGGAAGGCTGTTTTTGGGTCCTTTGTGGCCGGATGGGGGCTCGGCGGGTGTGTAGGTCGGACCTTTGGCTTTGCCGTACGGCGCGCCCTGGCTTTTGCCGTGAGATTCGCCGTGATTGGCCACGCCGAGCGCCGGGAAGGCGGATAGGGCGAGGACGCCGCTGAGCAGGGCGATCGTCGTCTTCAGTCGCATCGTGCCTCCTTCGATGGATCCGCGCTTCCCGCTACGGGGAGGCGCCTTTTTCGGGCTTCGGTGACTGAAACGGCGCGCCGCCGCCTTTGTCAGGCTCGACTTCGGTTTCCTGGGCGGAAGGCGGTTCCGCTTTCGACCTGCCTTTGGAGGCAGGGGGAGGAGTGCCTTTCGGCGGCGCGGGCGGCTTGCCCACCGCTTTCGCGACAGGTTTTTTGTCCTGTCCCTTGCCTTTGCTCGCGGACGGCGGTGAGCCGCCTTTTTTGTGCGCCGCCGCGGTTGGCGAGCCCCCGCCGCGGGAGCCATGGCCTTTCGCCTTTTCGGGCGGGCTCCCTGAGTTGCCTTTGCCTTCTGCGGTCGCTGCGCCGGTTTCGCCCTGCGGCGAGGCGCCCTGCGCCGGCTCCGCCTGCCTGGACGGGGTCTCGCCGGCCGTGCCCGAGCCGCTGGCCACGGTTTGCTCGTCTCGATTGCGTCTCTCTTGTGCCCCGGGGTCATCCTGGGCCTGGCCGCCGGCCTGGCCGGATGGGTCGGGCGCCGGCGCCGAGACCTGAGTGCCGCCGTTGTCGGAGGGCAGCGGCATCTCGACGAGACCGCCGCGATCGGCAGCGGTGGCGCCGACCGCGACGATCGCGACCGTCGCGGCCGCCTTCAGCGCGACCGATTTCCCGGCGCCAACGGCGGCTGCCCCGGCAAGGGAGCCACCCGCGCCTGCCCCCGCCCCGGCGCTCCCAGCGCCGCCGCCGAGCAGCCCCTGGAGCAGCGCCGCCGACGCCGCCAGCGGCAGCGGCGCGAGCGCGGCGAAGTCGCCGCGACGCCGTGCGATCTCGTCGCGGAAGGCACGGCATTCCGGGCAGGTGCGCAGATGCGCCTGGATCTCGCGACGCCGCGCGACCCGCCCGTCGGCGCGCGAGAGGTCCCACATCACGTCCTTGCACCTCATCTCACGCCCCGCCTCCATCTGCCTGAGGCTCAGCCGCGCCTCGTAGACCGCCTGCCGCGCCGCTCCCTCGGAGCTCTCCAGGGCGGCGCCGATCTCGCCGAAGCCGAGCCCCGCCAGCTCGCGCATCACCAGCGCCGAGCGCTGCCGCTCGGGCAGCTCGTCGAGGTCGTCGAGCAGGTGGCGCAACCGCTCGCGGGTCGCCGCCGCCTCGCTCGGCTCCCCGGGCGCGACCGCCAGCTCGGGCTGGAGCTCCACGCCCTCGCGGCGACGGCGCAGGACCTCGATCGCCTCGTTGTGGGCGACGCGGTACAGCCAAGGCCTGAGCTGGATGCTGCGGGTCTCGCCGGGGAGGGCTTGCAGCGCCTTCACCATCGTGCTCTGGAGCGCGTCCTGCGCGTCCTGCGAATCGCGCACGATCGAGAGGAGAAAGCGGTACAGGTCCTGGTGGTAGCGCTTGTAGATCGCCGCGAAGGCCTTCTGGTCGCCCTCGGCCGCGCGCCTGGCAAGCCGCTCGTCCTTCATCTCTGCGCCATCTCCGCATCCAGCGCCATCCAGTCAAGAGTAGGTCCGTTCCTCTCCTTCAACGTGGCGGCGGCGCCTTTGTCAGCGCAATTCGGGCTTTCGCCGCGGTCACTTAGGCTCCATGGCTGTGAAAGCGCAGGAAATTCGCGACACATACCTCTCATTCTTCGAGGAGCGCGGGCACAAGATCGTGCCCTCGGCCTCGCTGGTGCCGTCCGTCCACGATCCCTCGGTGCTGCTCACCACGGCGGGCATGCAGCCCTTCAAGCCCTACTTCCTCGGTCGCGAGCAGCCGCCGGCGCCGCGCCTCGCCGACGTGCAGAAGTGCTTCCGCACGACCGACATCGAGGAGGTCGGCAACACCGCCCGCCACCTGACCTTCTTCGAGATGCTCGGCAACTGGAGCTTCGGCGACTACTTCAAGCAGGAGTCGATTCCCTGGGGCTGGGAGCTCTCCACGCAGGGCTTCGGCATGGATCCGGAGCGGATCTGGGCGACCGTCTTCGGCGGCGACCCGGAGCTCGGCCTCGGGCCGGACGAGGAGGCGATCGAGATCTGGCGCAGCGTCGGCATGCCCGACGAGCGCATCGTCCGCCTCGGCCGCGCCGACAACTTCTGGCAGGCGGGGCCGACGGGGCCTTGCGGTCCCTGCTCGGAGCTCTACCTCGACCGTGGCGCCGAGTTCGGCGCCGAGGACGAGCGACCCGGCGACGACACCGACCGCTTCCTCGAGTTCTGGAACCACGTCTTCATGACCTACGACCTCGCCGCCGACGGCGCCCTGACCGAGCTGCCGATGCGCAACATCGACACCGGTATGGGCCTCGACCGGATGGCGGCGGTGCTGCAGGACGTCCCCTCGGTCTTCGAGACCGACCTGATCCGGCCGCTGATCGAACTGGCCGAGGAGCTGTCCGGGCGCTCCTACGCCGAGGGCGGCGCCGTCACCCGCGCGATGCGGATCGTCGCCGATCACTCGCGCGGCGCCGCTTTCCTGATCGCCGACGGCGTCGTGCCCTCGAACGAGGACCGCGGCTACATCCTGCGCAGGATCATGCGGCGGGCGATCCAACAGGGCCGCACGCTGGGCTTCGAGTCGCCCTGGCTGGGCCGCTTCGCCGAGCGCACGATCGAGGTCATGGGCGGGACCTACCCCGAGCTCGCCGCCGAGCGCGAGACGATCGCCCGCTGGGTCGGCGACGAGGAGGAGAGCTTCGGCCGCACCCTGGAGCGCGGCAGCGAGCTGCTCGAGCAGCTGGTCGCCGGGGCGAAGGAGTCGGGGACCTCCTGGATCGACGCGGCCGATGCCTTCAAGCTGCACGACACCTACGGCTTCCCCTACGACCTGACCAAGGAGCTGCTCGCCGAGCAGGGGCTCTCGGTCGACGATTCCGGCTTCGAGGAGCTGATGGAGGAGCAGCGCCAGCGCGCCCGGGTCGGCTCGGCCACGGCGCACGGCTCCGAGAACCGCCACGAGAAGGTGATCGACTTTGCCTCCGCCGTGCCGCCGACCCGCTTCGTCGGCTACGAGGCCCTGGCCGCGACGACCGGGGTCGCCGCGGCCGAGATCGACGATGGTCGCGCCCTGGTCAAGCTCGAGGAGAGCCCTTTCTACGCCGAGGGCGGCGGCCAGGTCGCCGACTCGGGTGCGCTCCGGTGGGGTGGGGGGGAAGTCGAAGTCGTAGAGGTTTACCGAGTGGGGGACGACCAGGTCCTGGAAGTCGCCCACCGCCCCCGGACGCGGGAGGAAGGGCGCGAGATCGCCGGTAGTGATGAGCGCGCCCTTCCGGGAGCGGAGGAGGCGGTGGTTGCTGAAGTCGACCATGAGACCCGCCACGCGACGATGCGAAACCACACCGCGACCCACCTCCTGCACGCGGCGCTGCGCGAGCGCCTGGGCACGCACGTGCGCCAGGCGGGCTCGGCAGTCCGCCCCGACAAGCTTCGCTTCGACTTCACCCACGGCCAGGCGCTCAGCGCCGAGGAGCTGCGCGACGTCGAGGACCGCGTCAACGAGTGGGTGAAGGCGAGCCGCCCGGTGCGCTGGCTGGAGATGGGGCGCGAGGAGGCCGAGAAGCTCGGCGCGATGGCTCTCTTCGGCGAGAAATACGGCGAGTGGGTGCGGGTGGTCGAGGTCGACGCCGTCTCGCGCGAGCTCTGCGGCGGCACCCACGTCGCCAACACGGCGGAGGTCGGCATCTTCAAGCTCTCCTCGGAGGGCTCGAGCGCGGCGAACGTGCGCCGGATCGAGGCGCTCACCGGCCCCGCCGCGATCGACTGGTTCCGCGAGCGCGAGGCGCAGCTGCGCGAGGCGGGCGAGCTGCTCGGCTCGCCGCTGGATCCCCTCGGCGCCGCCCGCCGCGCGGCGGAGCGCCTGCGCGAGGCGGGGGAGGGGGCGAAGCAGGCGGAGAAGCAGATGCTGGGCGAGGAGGCGGACCGGCTGGCCAGCGCCGCGGCCGAGGCCGCCGGCGTAAAGGTGGTGACGGAGAGGGGACCGGTCGCCGACCAGAAGCAGCTGCTCGACCTCGCCAACCGGGTGCAGTCGAAGCTCGGCGGCGAGTCGGCGATCGCCCTCGGCGGGGCCGAGGGCGAGAAGGTCGGCCTCGTCGTCCTGGTCTCGAAGCCGGCGGTGGAGCGCGGCCTCTCCGCGGCGGCGCTCGTGCGCGAGGCGGCGGCAGTCGTCGGCGGCGGGGGCGGTGGCCGCGACGAGATGGCACAGGCCGGGGGCAAGGACCCGGCGAAGCTCGACGACGCCCTGGCGACGGCACGGGCGGCAATCGAGAGAGCGCTCGCCTGATGCGAGTCCTCGCCCTCGACCACGGCACGGCGCGGATCGGCTGCGCGATCTCCGACCCGAGCGGGACGCTGGCGACGCCGCTGCCGGTGATCGAGCCGCCCGACCCGCGTACGGTGGTCGAGCTGGTCGCCAAACACGAGGTGGAGCGGGTCGTGGTCGGCCTGCCGCTGCACCTCAGCGGCGAGGAAGGGAGCCAGGCGGCTCTCACCCGCAGCTTCTGCGCCGAACTGGAAGCGGTGCTCGACGTCCCGGTCGAGACCTACGACGAGCGGCTGACGACGCGGATGGCCGAGGCGAGCAAGCGCGAAGGGGCCTCCGCACCTCCCGACTCGCTCGCCGCCGCCCATCTGCTGCAGGCCTACCTCGCGGGGCAGGCGGCGATCGAGGGCCAAGGCGACGACGATGAGTGACGACTGGCTCTCCGACGATTCGCTGGTCGACCCCGGCGATCCCGCCGCGGTCGCCCGCGAGCAACGCCGCCGCGAGCGCGAAGAGCGCCGTCAGGGACGTGAACCGAGGCAGGTGGGCGAGGAGCCCCAGGCGGCGCCTCCGCCTCCATCGCCTGCACCCGCGGCGCCACCACCACCCCGCGCCTCGAACGGCAGCGCGCCGAAGGGAGGGAAGCCGCGCCGCCCCTCGCTCAAGGTCCTTGCGGTCCTCGCCGTGATGGCGCTGACGGCCGCCGCCGTCGCCGCGCTCGCCTACGACTACTTCGACAAAGAGCCGCCGCCGCCCGTCGTCTTCAGGACGACGACGGTGACCATCCCGGAGGGGCTGAACCGCGCCCAGACGGCCGAGCTCGCCCGCGAACTGGGGCTCAAAGGCAACTACCTGAAGGCCAGCAAGGGCCGTGAGGGTTTCCTCTTCCCCGACACCTTCGAGCTGCGCAAAGGCGCCCCCGTCTCCGATCTGGTGCAGCTCCAGCTCGAAGACTTCAACGGGCGCATGGCCGGCGTCGATCTCAAATACGCCCGCTCCAAGAACCTGACCCGTCGCGACGTGGTCACGATCGCCTCGATGGTCGAGGAGGAGGCGATGCTCGACGAGGAGCGCAAGCTGGTCGCGGCGGTGATCTACAACCGCCTGCGCGAAGGGATGCCGCTGGGGATCGACGCGACGACGCGCTTCGCCACCGGCAACTACACCGAGCCGCTGACCGAAAGCGAACTCGCGGACGACTCGCCCTACAACACGCGCCTCAACGCGGGATTGCCGCCAGGGCCGATCTCCAACCCCGGGCTCGCCTCGCTCGAAGCTGCGGCGCGCCCCGCCAACGTCGACTACCTCTTCTACGTGGTCAAGCCCGGGACTTGCGGCGAGCACGCCTTCTCGGCCAGCGAAGCCGACTTCCAGGCCGACGTTGCCCGCTACAACGAAGCGCGCGAGGCGGCCGGGGGCGAATCGCCGGACAGCTGTTGATGCCGCGCCTCGCCGTCCTCGGCCACCCGGTCTCGCACTCGCGCTCGCCGGCGATGCAGAACGCGGCGCTGGCGGAGCTCGGAATGGGGGAGGAGTGGGCCTATGAGGCGATCGAGGTCGCCCCGGACGCCTTCGAGGCCCGGGTGCGGTCGATGCCCGGCGAGGACTTCGCCGGCGCCAACGTGACCGTGCCTCACAAGGGCGCCGCCCTGGCGCTGGCCGATGCGCTCTCGGAGACCGCGCGCGAGATCGGCGCCGCTAACACGCTCTCCTTCGCGGGGGGCGAGATCCGTGCCGACAACACCGACGCCGACGGCCTGCTCCAGTCCTTGCCTGCCTCGCCGACGGGCAAGCGGGCGCTGGTGCTGGGCGCCGGCGGCGCCGCCCGCGCCGTGGTCTGGGCGCTGCTGCGCGAGGGCGCCGCGGTCAACGTTTGGAACCGGACCGAGAGCCGCTCCGCGAACCTCTGCGCCGAGCTCGGCGGCGAGCCGGACTCGGCTCCGGATCAGGGCGAGTACGAGCTGCTGGTGCAGACGACCGCGGTCGGGCTGGGCGGCGAGGACCCCTTCGCGGAGCTGCCGCTCGACGCCGGTGGCTTCGGGCCGGGCCAGGTCGTGGTCGACCTCGTCTACGGCAACGAGCCGAGCCGGCTGCTCGCCGCCGCCGAGGCCGCCGGGGCGGCCGTCGTCGACGGGATCGAGGTGCTGGTGCAGCAGGGCGCGCTCTCGCTGCAGATCTGGACCGGGCGCGAGGCGCCGCTCGACGCGATGCGCGCCGCGGCCCGTCGCCCCCCCTCCCCCTGACTTCGCCTTTTGCAGTCCATATGCACGAATAAAGGCGAAGTCAGCGCTGTGGGCCCGCCGTCCTTCGCGCCTATAGCCTTGCGTGCGTGAGTAGCTTTCGCTTCACCACGGCAGGCGAGTCGCATGGCCCGGGGCTGGTCGCGATCGTCGAGGGGATGCCGGCGGGGCTGGAGCTCGACCGCGAGGCGCTCGACCGCGACATGGCGCGGCGCCAGCTCGGCCACGGACGCGGCGGGCGGATGAAAATCGAGACCGACACGGCTGAGATTCGCTCCGGCTTGCGTCACGGCCGCACCCTCGGCAGCCCGATCGCGGTGCTGGTCGCCAACCGCGACTACGCCAACTGGGAGGAGCGGATGAACCCCTGGCCGGTCGAGGGCTTCGAGCCAGACGAGGTGCACCTGCCGCGGCCCGGGCACGCCGACCTGGTCGGCGCCCAGAAGTACGGCCACACCGACATCCGCAACGTGCTCGAGCGGGCCAGCGCTCGCGAGACCGCCGCCCGCGTCGCCGCCGGCTCGATCGCCCGCGGTTTCCTCGCCGCGCTCGGGGTGAGCATCCACAGCCACGTGCTGCAGATCGCCTCGGTCAGGGCGCAGGAGCGGCCCGACCTCGGCCCATCCGATTTCGCCGCCGTCGACGAGGACCCGGTGCGCTGCCTCGACCCCGAGGCGAGCGCGGCGATGGTCGAGGAGATCAACCGCCTGCGCAAGGCCAACGAGAGCCTCGGCGGCAGCTTCGAGGTGCGCGCCTTCGGCCTCGTCCCCGGGCTCGGCTCGCACATCTCCTGGGAAGACCGTCTCGACGGCCGGCTCGCCGGCGCGGTCGCCTCGATCCAGTCGGTCAAGGGCGTCGCGATCGGCGAAGCCTGGGATGTCGCGGGGCGGCCCGGCTCGGAGGCCCACGACGAGATCTTCTGGTCCGAGGAGCGCGGCTACCACCGCGAGACCAACCACGCCGGTGGCCTCGAGGGCGGTATGACCAACGGCCTGCCGCTCAGCGTGCGGGCGGCGATCAAGCCGATCTCGACCCTGACCAAGCCGCTGCGCTCGGTCGACACCGTGACCAAGCAGCCGGCCGAGGCGCTGCGCGAGCGCACCGACTCGACCGTCGTGCCCGCCGCCGCCGTGGTCGCGGAGGCGATGGTCTGCCTCGTGCTCGCTCGCTGCTACCGGGAGAAGTTCGGCGGCGACCACATCGACGACGTGCTGGCAGCGGTCGAGGCCTATAGGCAGCGCATCGACTTCCGGGGCTGAGCGCGTGAGTCGCCCCGCCCTGGTCTTCATCGGCTTCATGGGCGCCGGCAAGTCGGCGGCGATCGCCGCCGCCCGCGAGGCCGGTTTCGAGACGACCGAGATCGACCAGCTGATGGAACGAGAGCTGGGGATGCCGATCGCAGAGGCCTTCGAGCGCCACGGCGAGGAGGCCTTCCGGGCGCGCGAGGCGGAGGTGGTCGGCGCCCTGCTGGAGGAGGCCGACGGCGGCGCGATCGCGCTCGGCGGCGGCAGCATCCTCTCCGAGCGGGTGCGCGCGGCCCTCGACCGCCACGTCGTCGTCTGGCTCCAGGTCGACCCGCGCGAGGCCTGGAAGCGAATCGCCGGCAGCGGCCGCCCGCTCGCCCGTAACGCGGACGACGTCGCCAGCCTGCTGGAGGAGCGGCTGCCGCTCTACGAGCGGCTCGCCGATGCGATCGTCCCCCAGGGGGACCGCGGCCAGATCCACCGCGCCCTGCCCTCGGCGATGGCGCTCGTCGAGTTGCCGCCGGGGACGAAGATGCTCTGGGCAGCCAGCAGCTCCGGCGAGTACCCGGTCTTCGTCGGGCCCGGGCTGCTGGACGCCGACTGCTGGCCCGAGGAGAAGCGACGGTTCTGCGTCACCGACTCCGCGGTCGGCGCGCTCTACGCCGACCGCGCCGAGCCGCTCGCGGCGCGGATCGAGGTCGAGCCGGGCGAGGGCGCGAAGACGATGGCCGAGGCCGAGCGGGTGCTGCGTGAGCTCGCTCAGGCCGGGATGACCCGCGAGGACCAGCTGATCGCCCTCGGCGGCGGCGTCGTCGGCGACCTGGCTGGGCTCTGCGCCCATCTCTACCAGCGCGGCGTGCCGGTCGTCCAGGTGCCGACCACGCTGGTCGCCCAGGTCGACTCGGCCTATGGCGGCAAGACCGGGGTCGATCTGCCCGAGGGCAAGAACTACGCCGGCGCCTACCACCTGCCGGCGGCCGTGCTCGCCGACACGGCCGTGCTGGCGAGCCTGCCGGCGGTGGAGCTGGCGGCCGGCTTCGTCGAGATCCTGAAGACGGGACTGCTCGCCGGCGGCTCGCTCTGGGAGCGGGTGCGGGCGACCGAGTCGCTCGACCCAGCGGACCTCGACGACGTCGTCTTCGCCTGCGCCCGCTACAAGTGCGATGTGGTCGCCGCCGACGAGCGCGACGGCGGCCTGCGCCACGTGCTCAACCTCGGCCACACGGTCGGCCACGCGATCGAGGCCGCCAGCGGCTACTCCCGCTACCGCCACGGCGAGGCGGTCGCACTCGGCCTGCTGGCGGCGCTGCGCCTCTCCGAGGCGCCCGGGCTGCGCGACGAGGTCGAGGCGATCCTGGGCGCCCACGAGCTGCCGACTGCGCTCGACCCCGCCGTCTCCGTCGACGAGGTCCTGGCGGCGCTTCAACGCGACAAGAAGCGGACCAAGGAGGGAGTCGGCTTCGTCCTTCTCTCCGAGCCCGGCCAGCCCCGCGCCGGCCAGCTGGTCGACCCGGATAGGGTCAGGGCCGCCGTGGAGGAGCTGCTCCAATGACGACCGCTCATAACCGCGTCGCGGTCCTGCACGGGGTCAACTTCGACGTGCTCGAGCGGCGCGACCCGGAGATGTACGGGGGGCTCTCGCTGAGCGAACTGGAGCTGAAGATCCAGCGCTGGGCGCGCGAGCTTGGCCTGGAAGCGATCTTCTTCCAGACCAACTCGGAGGGCGAGTTCGTCGAGTACCTGCACCGCGTTCCCGAGCAGGCCGACGCGGCGCTGGTCAATGCCGGGGCCTGGTCGCATTACAGCCGCGCGATCGCCGACGCGCTCGGCGTCGGCGGCCTGCCCGCGGTCGAGGTGCACCTCTCCGACGTGGACTCGCGCGAGGAGTGGCGCCGCCTCTCGGTCTTCGAGGGCCTGGTGCTGACCAAGGTCGCGGGCAAGGGGCCGGACGGCTACCGCGAGGCGCTCGAGGTCCTCGCCCGCGAGCTCGGCGTGCAGGAGGGCTGATGCGGGGCCGGGGCGACCGCCTCGCGGCCCTGGTCGCCGAGCGCGAGCTGGAGCGGGTGCTGGTCACCGACCTCGTCAACGTCCGCTACCTGACCGGGTTCGGCGGCACCAACGGCGCCTGCGTCTGCGGCGAGGACGCCCGCCTCTTCTTCACCGACTTCCGCTACACCGAGCGCGCCGAGACCGAGGTCGAGGGCTGGGAGGTGATCACCGTCAGGGACGACTGGCTCGGCGGCATCGCCGAGCGGCTCTCCGGCAGGACCGGCTTCGAGGACCACCAGATGACCGTACGGACGCTGGAGAAACTGCGGGAGAAACTGGCCGGTGGGGTCGAGCTGGAGCCGGCGGGGGGGATGGTCGAGAACCTGCGCCGGGTCAAGGACGGGGAGGAGCTGGCGGCGATCGCCGCCGCGTCTGAGCTCGCCGACGAGGTCTGGGGCTGGAGCCTGGAACGCGGCCTGGCCGGCCGCAGCGAGCGCGACGTCGCCCGCGCCGCCGAAGCGCGGATCCGCGAGCACGGCGCCGAGCCCTCCTTCCCGACGATCGTCGCCGCTGGCCCCAACGGCGCTCTGCCGCACGCCGAGCCCGGCGAGCGCGAGATCGGCGCCGGCGAGCTGGTCGTCTTCGACATGGGGGCGAAGCTCGACGGCTACTGCTCGGATGGGACCCGCACCTACGCCACTGGCGAGCCGGGGGAGCTGGCCCGTCAGGTCTACGCGACCGTCCTGGAGGCGCAGGCGGCGGCGCTCGCCGCGGTGCGCTCGGGGATCGGCGGCGAAGAGCTCGACGGCGTCGCCCGCGAGGCGATCGACGCCGCCGGGCATGGCGAGCGCTTCGGCCACGGGGTCGGCCACGGGGTCGGCCTCGAGGTGCACGAGGGGCCACGGGTCTCGCCGCGCTCCGACGACGTGCTGGCGAGCGGCGAGGTGGTGACGATCGAGCCCGGCATCTACCTGCCGGGCGAGCTGGGGGTGCGGATCGAGGACCTGGTGGTCGTCGCCGACGACGGTCATCGCAACCTCAGCGGAACCTCCAAGCAGCTCCAGCTCGTCGAGTAGCGAGAGCCTCGGTGCAGCGCTAAGCATTGGCGCCGGGGCGGTCGATCAGCCGTTCTATGACCCCGACCCCGGACTCGCTCGCGGCGATCCGCGAGGAGGCGCGCCGCGACCGCCTGCTCGACATGGAGCACCGCATGCGGCGCTACCGCATCGCTTGCTTCGCGATCCTCGCCGTGGCCCTCGCCTCGGTTGTCCCGCAGGTCGGCTGGGGGTGGATGGTGCCGCTCGCCCTCGGCTTCTGCGGCTTCCCGATCGCCGACCGCTTCATGCGCACCAGCAAACGTCCCTGGCGCTGGGTCGCCGGCGCCTGGGCCGCCCTGCCGCTGATGCTGGCCGGCGCCGTGGTCGCGACCGGCGGTCCGACCAGCCCGGCGCTGATGCTGTTCGCGCTGCCGGCCGTCACCCTCGGGGTCCGCTTCGAGCCCTGGGGCATGGCGGTGGGGACGGCGTACATCCTCGTCCTCTTCCTGATCAGCACCGTCGCCGTCGACCCCGCCGCGGCGGCCGAGAACAGCCAGTGGGTGGTCGCCGGGGCGGCGCTGATCCTCAGCACGACGATCCTCTCCGGCGCCCTGGTCGAGTCCGACCGGGCGCATCGCCGCAGCTCGACCCTCGACCCGCTGACCGGTCTCTTAAACCGCAACGCGCTGGAGCAGCGGCTCGCCGAGCTCGATGGCGCCGGCACGGCGAAGGGTCTCTCGCACGCGCTGCTCCTCTGCGACGTCGACCACTTCAAGCGGGTCAACGACCAGCTCGGCCACGCGACCGGTGACGCTGTCCTGCAGGAGATCGCCTACACGATGCGCTCGGTCCTGCGCGCCGGCGACTCGATCTACCGGGTCGGGGGCGAGGAGATCCTCGTCGTCCTGCCGGGCGCCAAGAGAGAGGATGCAGTGGCGGTCGCCGAGCGCCTGCGACAGGCGGTGCGTCGCCGCCAGCTGGTCGGCGTCTCGGTGACGATCAGCGTCGGCGTCGCTGTCTCGCGGCCCAGCGGGATCGACACCGAAGACCTCGTCGCCCGCGCCGATGAGGCGCTCTACGCCGCAAAGGCGGCGGGTCGCGACACAGTTGTCGTGGGCGCTGGCTAGCCACGGCCCCCTTTTAGGCGTGCTCGGCCGTCGCCTCCCGCCGCAGCTGTTCGCGGCCTTCGCCGTAGCTCTGGGTCTCGACGGCTATCAGGGCCCAGATCAGGAGGTTGACGACCGCAAGCGCGACAAGCGCCGACACCGCGGTCGCCGCCGGGACGAGGATCAGGAGGACGATCGCGAGGCCCAGGCGGCGGCGGTTGAAAGTGTGGATCTGGCGGTAGCGGAAGGCGACGTGGCCGAGCAGGTAGACGGCGACGCCGCCGAACAGGGCGAAGGCGGGAGTGTCGGCGAGGTGTTCGCCGGGGTGGGCGATCGCCACCTTGAGGCCGAAGGCGACGAGGACGATCCCGGCGACCATCGGCAGGTGCAGGAAGGAGTAGGCGTCGCGCGCCATCTCGTTCAGGTCGCGGCCCGGAGGCATTTTCGCCAGCCGTTTGGCGGAGACGAGGGCGACGACGTCGAAGTAGGTCCACCACATCGCCGCCGCCAGGCCGACGCCGAGCACGGCGACGGCGACGATTCCCGCGGAGAGGTCGCCGGCGGCGCCGATCCCGAGCGCGACGATCGACTCGCCGAGCGCGATGATGACGATCAGCGCGTGGCGCTCGGCGAAGTGGGCCGGGACCAGTTTCCAGCCCTCGGAGCCGAAGAAGTAGGGGCCGGCCATGTCGAGAAAGAGGGCCAGCGCCCAGAGCGATCCCTGGGCGACGCCATCGAACAGCGACGAGGCCGCCAGCAGGCCGACGCTGACCGCGGTGCTGGCGGCGAGCCAGATCACCGAGTGGCGCAGCGCGTCGTCATCGGGGCTGGCCAGCATGAAGAGCGCGATGTGGGCCACCCGGACGAAGCCGTAGGAGAAGGCGAAGGCGAGCGCGAGGTTGTCGAAGGCGCCGGGGATCGCGAGCCCGGCGACCAGCATCGCCGCCATCGCGGCAAAGAAAGCGAGGCGAACCGCGCCCTCCTCGGGGTCGATGATGCTGGTCAGCCAGGAGTAGCCGACCCACGACCACCAGATCACCCCCAGCGCCAGCAGGCCCTGCGCCAGCCCCGACCAGGTCGGGTGGTGGGACATCAGCGCCGTGCACTGGGTGATCGCGAGGACGAAGACGAGGTCGAAGAAGAGCTCCAGCGGCCTGACGCGCTCGCCCTCGCGCCGTACCGCCGCGAGGCGGGAGGCTGAGGCTTCGGCGCCACCGCTCATGCGGAGCATCCTTGCAAGTACCGTTCGGCGGGTGAGCGAGCATCCGGCAGTGACCCTCGTGACCGGCGCCTCGAGCGGCATCGGCGAGGCGGCCGCGCGGCGCCTCGCGCGCGAGCCCGGGGCGGAGCTTGTCCTCGTCGCCCGTCGCGAGGAGCGCCTGCGGGCGCTGGCAGAGTCGCTGCCCTGCCGCGCCACCTGGCTCGCGGCCGACCTGACCGACGACGACGCGCCGGAGCGGGTCCGCGCTCACCTGGAGGCCGAGCACGATGGCCGCCTTACGCTCCTCGTCAACAACGCCGGCGCCTCCTGGCGCGGCGCCTTCGGCGAGGAGGGCTACGCCAACGTCAAGCGCCACATGGAGCTCAACTTCGACGCCGTCGTCCGCCTCACCGAGGCCCTGCTGCCGCTGCTGCGCGGGAGCGCGCCGAGTGCGATCGTCAACGTCGCCAGCACCGCGGGGCGGGTGGCGCGGGCGCGCACCGGCTCCTACTCGGCGAGCAAGTTCGCGCTGGTCGGCTGGACCGACGCCCTCTATGCCGAGGAGCGCCCGCACGGCGTCCACGTCGGGATGGTCCTGCCGGGCTTCATCGCCACCGAGGGATTCCCGGCGACCGAGCTGCGCGAGCGCGCGCTCACGAGGTGGGCCGTCTCCAAGCCCGAGAAGGTCGCCGAGGCGATCGTCGAGACGGGGCTAGGAGGGAAGCCCGAGCGCTATGTGCCGCGCGCCTACGCCCTGGCCGGCGTCGCCCGCATCGTCGCCCCGCGCCTGGTGCGCCGCGTGCTCACCGGCGGCGCGGCGTCGAGCCTCACCACCAGCACCGGCGCCGAACGCGATTAGGTGAAGCGCGAGGGCGTAAGTCGGCAGTAGGTGAATTCGAAGACGAAGCCGACGTTGTTGGCGGCGTTGCTGGAGCGTTCGAGTCCGATTCGCTCGTGCACCGCCTTGATCCGGTCCTCTTCCTTCAGCGCCTTGCCGATCGAGCGCAGCCGGTCCCTGACCTTGGCGAGATAGGTGAACCACTTGACGAGGCGGGCGTCATCGGCTGAGGGCCGAGGCACCGCGACGATCTCTTTCAGCGTTTTCCCGAAAGCCGCGGAGGCGCGGATGAACTGGCCGCCGGCCTCGACCATCCTTTTGCCGTTCGCCTTCGCCTGCACGCCTTTGAGGATGCGCTTGTTGGCGAGCGTGTTCTGCTCGCAGATCGGGTCGACCTGGGCGACGTACTCCCCGCGGGTCGGTTTGGCCAGCGGCGTTTCGGCGCTCGCCACCGGCGCCGCCGAGACGACCAGCAGTGCCACCGCGAGCGCGGCCCACGTCCCCCTACCTGTCCTCATCGCCCTCACCTTTCTCCCGGAGCTTAGGGGAGGCGCCGCCCGGCGAGTGCCGCTCTTCGCGGTTCTCTAGTCTTCGCCGCCGTGATCTCGACCAACGAATTTCGCAACGGCTCTCATATTGAGATCGAGGGCAAGATCTTCAAGATCCTCGACTTCCAGCACGTCAAGCCGGGCAAGGGCGGCGCCTTCGTGCGCACGAAACTGCGCCGGATCGAGGACGGCTCGGTGATCGACAAGACCTTCCGGGCGGGGGAGAAGTTCCGGCCGGTGCGGACCGAGTCGCGCAAGATGCAGTACCTCTACGACTCCGGCGAGGCCGCGGTCTTCATGGACACGAGCGACTACGAGCAGCTCGAGATTCCCAAGGAGGTAGCCAGCGAGGCGCTGCAGTGGCTGCTGCCCAACGGCGAGGTCGACATCCTCTTCGTCGACGAACGGCCCAGCGACGTGCAGGTGGCGAGCGCGATCGAGATGAAGGTGACGCAGACCGAGCCGGGCGTGAAGGGCGACACCGCCTCGGGCGGCGGCACCAAGCCGGCGACGCTGGAGTCCGGCGTCACGGTTCAGGTGCCGCTCTTCATCGAGGAGGGCGAGACGGTCCGCGTCGACACTCGCAACGGCGAGTACGTCTCCCGCGCTTAAGCTCTGCCCATGCGTAGATCGGATCAGCGCCGCGACGCCGTCTTCGCCTGCTACCAGCGCGACGTCACCGGACGGCCGCTGGCCGAGTTGATCGCCGATTCGCGCCCGTTCACGCGCGAGCTGGCCGAGGGGGTGCAGGAGCACCGCGAGGAGCTCGATACGACGATCGCCAGCCACGCCAAGGGCTGGGAGCTGGAGCGGATCGCGCCGCTGGAGCGGAACCTGATGCGGGTGGCGCTGTACGAGATCGAGCACGGCGAGGCGCCGACCGAGGTCGCGATCGACGAGGCGATCGAGATCGCCAAGGAGTACTGCGGCGCCGACGCCCCGGGCTTCGTCAACGGTGTGCTCGGGGCCGCGGTGCGCGAGCGCCAGCCGGCCGGCGACGGGGGTGGGGCGTGAGCCGCCTGCGGGAGATCTCGGAGCGACTCAGCACGATCGCGGCCGAGCTGGAGGCGGAGGAGACGCCGGACGAGCGGGCCGGCGAGCTCGCGCGCGAGGCGGCCGAGCTATCCGCCGAGGCGGTCGAGGAGGCGAACCGCCAGATCCGCGAGGCCAGCTCCGAGTGACGTACCCAGAGGACCTGCGCTCGCTCGTCGATGCCGAGCTGGAGCGGCTGCGCTTCTCGCCGGCGCCGGCGACGCAGGGCCTGGAGGAGGCGATGCGCTACTCGCTGCTGGCGGGCGGCAAGCGGGTGCGCCCGGTCCTCGCCCTGGCGACCGCCCGCGCCCTCGGCGCCGAGCCGGAGCGCTTCCTGCCGGTCGCCTGCGCGATCGAGTTGATCCACACCTACTCGCTGATCCACGACGACCTGCCGGCGATGGACGACGACGACCTGCGCCGCGGCTTACCGACCGCCCACGTCAAGTACGGCGAGGGGGTGGCGATCCTCGCCGGCGACGGCCTCTTCGCCGAGGCGATCTCGCTCTTCTGCCAGCAGCCCGGCGAGCCCGCCGCGGTCCTTGCCGCCCTGCGAGAGCTGGCGGGCGCCACCGGTGTCGACGGCATGGTCGGCGGCCAGTACGTCGACGTCGCCGGCGGCGTTGCCGACGCGGAGGGCCTACGCGCTCTGCACGGCCTGAAGACCGGCCGGCTGATCGCCGCCAGCGTCGGCGTCGTGCTGGCGCTGGAAGAAGCGCCGGAACCTGAGAGAATCCCCTACAGACAATTCGCCAGTGAGGTGGGCGTGCTGTTCCAGATCGTCGACGACATCCTCGACGTGACCGAGAGCGATGAGCGGCTGGGCAAGCCGCGAGGAAGCGACGAGCGCCACGGCAGGCTCACCTACGTCAGCCTCTTCGGCCTCGAGCGGGCGCGCGAGCTGGCCGCGGACTCCCACGCGAAGGCGACCGAGGCGCTGGCGCAGGCCGGCGGCGAGACCGCAGACCTGAGGCGGATCGCCGACTACATCTACACCAGGAACGAATGAGCGAAGCGGGGCACATGGACGAGAACGGCGAGGCGCCAAACCGGAATCTGCTCGAGGGAATCGAAGGTCCGGCCGACCTGCACGAGCTCGACGACGAGCAGCTGCAGCAGGTGGCGCAGGAGATGCGCACCTACATCATCGACACGATCGGCGAGATCGGCGGCCACTTCGGCGCCAACCTCGGTACCTGCGAGCTGGCGGTTGCCCTGCACAGCCTGCTCGACTCGCCCCGCGACAAGGTGCTCTGGGACGTCGGCCACCAGTCCTACCCGCACAAGGTCCTCACCGGCCGCCGCGAGCAGCTGCCGACGATCCGCCAGTACGACGGCCTGGCGCCCTTCTGCTCGATCTTCGAGTCCGAGCACGACATCATGGGCGCCGGCCACGCCTCGACCTCGATCGGCTACGCGGTCGGGTTGAAGGAGGCGATGCGCCACGGGATCGGCGAGGACGGCAAGGTCGCCGCGGTGATCGGCGATGGGGCCCTGACGGGTGGGGTCGCCTACGAGGCGATGCACGCCGCGGGCGGCCTGCAGACGCCGATCGTGATCGTCCTCAACGACAACGGGATGTCGATCTCGCCCAACGTCGGCGCACTCTCGCGCTACTTCAACCGGGTCCGCCTCAATCCCCGCCTCTTCCACGCCCGCGAGGGGGTCGAGGACCGCCTGACCAAGCTGCCACTCGGCCTCGGCAAGCGGATCGAACGGCTGGGGCCGGAGATCAAGGCGGCGATCAAGGCCTACTGGGCGCCCGGCCTGATCTTCGAGGAGCTCGACCTCGCCTACATGGGCGTGATCGACGGCCACGACGTGCACGCCCTGCGCGAGGCCCTGCGCGAGGCCTTCGCCGCCGACCGCCCGGTCGTCGTCCACATCCACACGGTCAAGGGCAAGGGCTTCGCCCCAGCCGAGGAGGGCGGCCTCGAGGGAATGGAGAAGTGGCACGCGGCGAAGCCGAAGTCGATCGTCAACGGCGCCCCCGCCGATGGGCCTGAATCGTCCAAATCACGGACGCCTGAGGCCCGTCGACCTGTGCCGGTGAAGGAATCGGACGCGCCCGACGCGATTGCCCCGGAGCGGCTGGAGAAGCCGCCGGCGGCTGGGGCGCCGCCTCAGTACACGCAGGTCTTCGCCGAGGCGATGGTCGCCGAGGCTGAGCGCGACCGACGGGTGGTCGGGATAACCGCCGCGATGGCGGGGGGGACCGGCCTGCAGAAGCTCGCCGACGAGGTCCCCGACCAGTACTACGACGTCGGCATCGCCGAGCAGAACGCGGTGCTGCTCGCCTCGGGGCTGGCGCTGCAGGGGGCGAAGCCGGTCTGCGCGATCTACTCGACCTTCCTGCAGCGCGCCTACGACCAGATCATCCACGACGTCTGCCTGCAGGAGCTCGACGTCACCTTCGCGATGGACCGCGCCGGCCTGGTCGGCGACGACGGCCCGACCCATCACGGCGTCTTCGACGTCTCCTACTTCCGTCCGATCCCCAACGTCGTCGTGATGGCGCCGCGCGACGAGGCGATGCTGGTCCACATGCTGCGCACCGCGGTCGCCCACGACGGCCCGGCCGCGCTGCGCTACCCGCGCGGCGCGGCGGAGGGGGTCGAGCTGCCCTCCGATGCCCGGCAGATCCCGATCGGGACCGGCGAGCTGCTGACGAGCGGCGAGCGGGTGGCCTTGCTCGGCTTCGGCTATGGCGTCTCGGTGGCGCAGGGGGCGGCTGAGGTCCTCGCCGGCCACGACCTGAAGCCGACCGTGGCCGACGCCCGCTTCGCCAAGCCGCTCGACACCGAGCTGCTGGAGCGGCTGGCGCTAGGCCACGACCTGGTGGTGACGATCGAGGAGAATGTGCTGCCCGGTGGCTTCGGCTCGGCCGTGCTCGAGCACCTCGAGGACGCCTTCGCCGGTCGCGCCGAGGAGCGCGCCCAGGTGCTGCGGATAGGGCTGCCCGACCGCTACGTCACCCACGGCAAGCCGGCACTGCTGCGCGAGGAGGTCGGTCTCACCGGCGACTCCGTCGCCGAGCGGGTTCTCGCCGCTCTCGGTGCGCGCGAGCCGGTCGCCCCTTGAGCTGGAAAACAAGGCTTGCATCAATGCGCTCGATCGGCTAGCCTCTCGGCGTCTCTTCTGGGGTTACTAGAGGGAGAAGGGACATCTCTATGTATGTGGATCCAGCGGGAGGGGAACTCGCAGCGGCTCCACAACGTGAGCCGCGAACCTCGCCTCACCGGGCGAGCCTCGCGGCGGAGAATGAACTAAAAAGCCTGAGGGGTTGCGCGGGCGAAAGAGTCGCCGGCTAGGGAGCCGTGTAGGCCCAGGTTCCCTCGGCGCGCAGAGTGCCGGGGACGGTGCCGGCGTCGACCAGCCGGACCTCGAAGCCGTAGCGGTCGGCTTCGGTGTTGACGCCGGCGGCAGAGAGCTTGAACCCGGTCAGCGTCACGTTGCTGCGGGTGCCGTTGGGCCCCTCGTTGACGTAGATGCAGACCTTGCCCGCGGGGGCCGTCGGATTGGCGACGGTGCCGGTGCACGCGGGGTCGGCGTCGCCCACGGGGCCGGCTGTGGTGGCGCCGAACTGGACTTTGGAGTCGGTGAGCGGTTGCGGCGCCGGCAGCGGGAAGCTGACGCTGAGCAGGTAGCTGTTCTGCTGATTGCCCTCCACTGCGGCGATGTAGCGGCCGCCCCAGGCGCCTTTGATCGTCACGCCGCTGGGGATCGAGCCTCCGTCGAACGCTGAGGCGCCGGTGGCCCCCGTCGCTCCGGTCGAGCCGGTGGAGCCTTTGGCCCCCGCAGCCCCTTTCGCCCCGGTAGCGCCTTTGGGGCCCGGGGGACCAGTCGGACCGATGTCTTTGAGCAGGGCTTTGCGGGCGGCGGGGCTGAGGTCCTTGAGCTTGATCGTCCCGTCTTTGATCTGGGCGCTGGTGATAACCGATTTGACGGCGACCGCCGTGCCGGTGCAGGCGACCACGAGGGCGACGATCGCGACGATCAGCGCGGGGGAGGGACGATTGCGGAGAGTTGGTTTCATGGAGCGGCGAAGCCTAGCCTGGGCTCACGACGACGGGCGAACCCTCGACGAAAAGGCAGCCCGCGCGGCCAGGCCGGCTGCGATGTAGGCGATCGCCGCCGCCAGGAAGGCGAACTTGAAGGCGGCGAAGATCGTCGCCAGGAGCGGGAAGGCGGCGCCGGAGCCCTCGAGCGTGAGCAGCAGGCACGTGTTCTCGAGCGCGTCGAAACCGGCGCAGAGCGCGCCGAAGTAGATGGCGAACCTGCCGATCGAGGCGAGCCGGCGCCAGCCGCGCCTCCTCGCCAGGTCGCGAGTCGCGAGCGCGGCGAGCGTGAGGAACGTCCCATAGACGAGCAGGTAGGCGTAGTCGATCCAGAGTTGCTCGCGCGCGGCGTCCTGGCCCTCCTCGCCCCATTCGGCGAGGATCTCGTTGGCCCGGTCCTGCCCGCCGGTGAGCTCGAAGGGAATCATCCCCGGCCCGTTGTCCTGCATCCGGCCCTCTGCCGGCAGCATCGCCAGCATCAGTAGCACCGTCGCGATCCCGGTTGCGATCAACCCCCGCCGACGCGTCATGCGCACGACCCTACTGTCCGGTGGGCCACTAGGCTCGCGGCCAGATGGCAAGGCTCAGTGCCGCCGAGCTGGCGACCTTCTACTCCGACTATGTCGATCGCTGGAATCGGCGGGATCTGGAGGGCTACTACTCGCTTTACGCGGCGGGCGTGGTGTTCCGTGACGGCGCCGCCGTGCTGCACGGGGTCGATGCGCTCCGCGATCGCTACGAAGCGGAGCTGGGCGAGCATCCCGACCTGACGATGGAATGCGTTCGCTTGTTCGTCGACGTGGAGTCCCAGGCCATCGCGGCCGAGAACGTCGAGCGGGGCACGGGAATCGAGCTCAGGGGAGCCCTGTTCCTGACCCTCGACGCGGAGGGTCGGATATCGGAGATAGCCGAGTACCTGGTCAGCTGACCGGTTCCGCCAACAGAAAACGCCCCGCCGGGGAGGCGAGGCGTTTCTGGGGTTACTACAGGGAGGAGAGATATGTATCTCTATATATGTGGATCCGTGGGAGGTAGGTGGGCCCTAGTTGTGTCGCGGGCGCTGCATCGTGGGAAGCGATGAGTGCCAAGTTGCGACGCTGAACCCAACCGAGAAGTCTTTGTCTGTCTGCCCCTTATCGTCCTCTTGCTCGAATCCTTGAACAGCGTACGAACATATGTGCGATCTGTCTGTGAGTGGGATCACAGAGACTTGGCTTGTCCAGCCAGACTGGCCTGGGTGACTGGTCGAACGAAGGTAGTACCCAATTCTAATGAGGGGCTAAACATCCTGCAAGTCTTGATCCGGAGGCTGCGGACCGTGGGGACGCCGGTAGCGTTTCAGCGGTGAAGAAGGCGCGGATAGACGCGGTTCTGGCCGACCGGGGCCTGTTTGCCTCGCGGACGGCCGCGGCCGGAGCGGTGCGCGCCGGCGAAGTGCGGATCGGCGCCGACGGCCCTGTCGCCTTGCGGCCGAGCCAGTTGGTCGAGCCCGAAGCGCCGCTGATCGTCGACGCGGCCCCGCGCTTTGTCTCGCGCGGGGGGATCAAGCTCGACAACGCGTTCGAGGCGCTTGGGATCGACGTCGCCGGACGCGAGTGCCTCGACGTCGGCGCCTCGACCGGCGGCTTCACCGACTGCCTGCTGCAGCGCGGCGCCGGCCGGGTCGCGGCGGTCGATGTCGCCTACGGCCAGATCGACCTGAAGCTGCGCGAGGATTCGCGGGTGACGGTGATCGAGCGACTCAACGCGCGCGAGCTGGGGCCGGGCGACCTTCCCTTCGAGCCCTCGTTCGCCGTCGTCGACGTCTCCTTCATCTCGCTGACAAAGGTGCTGCCGGCGGTCGTCCGCTGCTTGGCGCCCGCCGGCGAGTTGCTCGCCATGGTCAAGCCTCAGTTCGAGCTCGGGCGGGAGCGCGTCGGGCGTGGGGTGGTCCGCGATGCCGCCGACCGACGCGAGGCGATCCTCGGCGTGGCAGGCGCCATCCGCGAGTTGGGCCTGCCGGTAAAGGGGTTCGCCCCCTCCGGTCTGCCGGGCCCGAAGGGCAACCGCGAGACGTTCGTCTGGGCAGGCGGCAGGGGCGACGGGGTCACCGATCTCGTGACAGCCGTCGAAGGAGTGGACGTCTGATGCGGGTCGAGTTTGTTGTCCTATGTGCGACAAAGTCGACCCGGGGGGCTCCCCATGGCTGAGCGCGTCGCCGCCCTGATCACCCACTCGCACCCGCCTGCGGCCACCGAGGCCGTCCCGATCGCCGTCGCCGCCGCCCGTGGGTCCGGCTGGCGGCTCGTCGCGACCTCCGAGGAGCTGGCCAAGCACGGCGAGTCCGCCGCCGGCATCGAGGAGGTCGGCTCGCTGCCGCAGAGCCCAGACCTCTGCCTGGTGCTCGGCGGCGATGGCTCGATCCTCTACGCGCTGCGCAGCTTCGCCCGCACCGGCGTTCCCGTCTTCGGCGTCAACTTCGGCACCGTCGGCTTCCTCGCCGCGGTCGAGCGCGACGAGGCCGAGCAGGGGATCGGGCGCGCGCTCGCCGGTGAGATCGAGACGATCGACCTGCCGGCGCTCGCGGTCGAGGTCGAAGGCGAGGGTCGCTTCGCCTTCAACGACATCAGCTTCAGCCGCCGGCCCGAGGACAGGGTCGCCGAGCTGACCTACCGGATCGCCGGCGAAGAGGTCGGGCACGTCCGCTGCGACGGGCTCGTCGCCGCCACCCCCGCCGGCTCGACCGGCTACAACCTCGCCAACCAGGGGCCGATCCTCGCCTGGGGAGTGGAGGGATACGTCGTCTCCTACATCTCGCCGCACTCGCTGACCGCGCGGGCTCTCGTCGTCGCCCCCGGCGACGTGCTCACAGTCGGCAACGCAGCCGGCCGCGCCCCGGTCGACGTCGCGGTCGATGGCGCCAAGGCCTGCGAGCTCCGGCCCGGCGCGGCGATGGAGGTGCGTTTCGCCACCGGCGTCGGGCGCCTCGCCCAACTGCCGGGCACGAGCTTCTACCACCGCATTCGCGAGAAGTTCGGCCACCTCGCGGTCTAACGCGATCTCCCTGCACAGGCGGGGTCAGTCCGGTTGCGGTGGTACTTAAGAGGGCGTGCTGCGTGAGCTGCGGATCGAGAACCTGCTCTTGATCGAGAGGGCGGAGTTGCGGCTCGGCGCGGGGCTGAACGCGATCACCGGCGAGACCGGAGCGGGGAAGACCGTGCTGGCGCACTCGCTCGACCTCCTGATGGGCGGCAAGGCGAGGCCGCAGATCGTCCGCCCCGGGGCCGAGGAGGCCTGGGTCGAGGGCGTCTTCGACCTGCCCGAGGGCCTGCTGGCGGAGCCGGAGATGGCGGAGCTGGCCGAGCGGTTGCCTGAGGGAGTCGACGAGGTCGTTCTCGGACGTCGCGTCTCGGCGAGCGGCCGGACCAGCGCCTTCCTCGCGGGCCGCGCCGCCTCCGCCGACGACCTCAAGCTGCTGGGTGGGCGGCTGATCGCCTTCTACGGGCAGCACGAGCATCGCAAGCTGACCCTCGCCTCGGCGCAGATGGAGGTGCTGGACGGTTTCGCCGGGGCGGAGCACCTGGAGATCCGTCGGCGCTACCGCGAGGCGCACCGGGAGTGCGCCCGGGTCGAGGCCGAGCTGGCGGAGCTGCGCGAGCAGGACGGCTCGCGCGAGCGCGACCTGGACCTCTACCGCTACGAGCTGTCCGAGATCGAGGCCGCCGCGCCGGACGCCGCCGAGGAGGCGGAGCTTTCGAAGGAGGTCGAGCGCCTGCGTCACACCGAGGGCCTGCGCGAGGCGGCGGCGGGGGCCCAGGCCAGCATCGCCGGCGCCGACGAGGGCGGGGGAGGGGCTTCGGCCGCGCTCGCCCAGGCTGAAGCTCTGCTCCAGGTCGCCGCCGGGGTCGACGCCGACCTCGATGCGATCGGCGAGCGACTCAGCGCCCTCGTCCTCGAGCTGGACGACGTCGCCGTCGAGCTGCGCGGATATCTGGAGGGGGTCGAGGCCGACCCCGAGCGGCTGGCGGCCGTCGAGGAGCGCCTCGACGCGCTCGAGCGCCTCAAGCGCAAGCACGGCGGCAGCATCGAGTCGGTCCTGGCGCACGCCGAGCGCTGCCGGGCGGAGGTCGCGCGGCTCGAGGGCGCGGAGGTGCGCAGCGAGGAGGCGGAGGCGGCGCTGGCCGAGGCCGAAGCGCAGCGCCGCAAGCTGGGTGAGCGCCTCTCTGAGAGGCGCGCAAAGGCCGTCGCGCCGCTCGAGAGGAGGGTCGCCGAGGAGCTGGACGGGCTGGCGATGCCGGGCGCCGCCCTCGAGGTCGTTCTCGAACCACACCCCGACGGCTTCGGACCGAGCGGCCAGGAGACGGTCGAGCTGCGGGTCGCGCCCAATCCCGGCATCGAGCCGGCGCCGCTGCGCGAGGCGGCGTCGGGCGGCGAGCTCTCGCGCGTGATGCTGGCACTGAGCGGCCTTGCCGAGGGGGGCGGCCCCGGCACCCTCGTCTTCGACGAGATCGACGCCGGGATCGGCGGTACGACCGCCCGCGTCGTCGGCGAGCGACTGCGCGCCCTGGGCGAGGATCGTCAGGCGATCTGCATCACCCACCTGCCGCAGGTCGCCTCCCTTGCGGCGACCCACTTCCGGCTCGAGAAGGACCTCGCCGGCGAGCCGGCGCGGGCGACCGTCGAGCGCCTCGACGGCGAGACCGTGGTGGCGGAGATTCGCCGCATGCTCGGCGGGGACGGAGACGACGCCGCTGCCACGCTGCACGCCCAAGAGCTTCTCGCCGCGGCCTGAGTCCGAGCCCGCCTGCGGGGCTTGCCAGAGCGGTTAACCTGCTTCGGTGGCTACCGCCAGTCGTCGTCGCCTCCCTGCGCTGCTCTCACGGCGCAACGGGACGTCCGCGGAGGCGGCGGCGCGGGGCACGGCGAGGCTCGGGAGGCGCACCAAGCACCTGGTCAAGCGCCTCGCTCCCGGCGACGTCGCCGTCATCGATCACGTCAACATCGACCGGATCGCGGCCGAGGAGCTGATCGCGACGGGAGTCGGGGTGGTCCTCAACGCCGCCGCGTCCTCCGACGGGCACTACCCGAACACCGGCCCGCTGCTGCTCGCTCGCGCCGGCGTCCTGCTCGTCGACGTCGAGGAGGGCGACCCCTTCGAGCTGCTGCGCGACGGCGACGCGGTGGCGGTCTCCCGCACCGGCGTCGTCACCGCCGACGGCGAGGAGGTGCTGCGCGGCCGCGCGCTCGGGGTCGCCGAGCTGCAGCGCCAGCTCGACGCGCAACGCGAGCGAGTCGACGAGGCGCTTGCCGAATTCGCCGAGAACACCGTCGCCCACGTGCGCCAGGAGACGGACCTGCTCACCGGCAGCGTCGAGTTCCCTCCTACGCGCGCCTCCTTCCGCGACCGCCACGTCCTGATCGTCGTCCGCGGCGAGCACCACCGTCGCGACCTGAAGGCGTTGCGCGCCTACATCCGAGACATGAAGCCGGTCGTCGTCGCGGTCGACGGCGGCGCCGACGGCGCCCTCGAAGCGGGCCTGAGGCCGGACGTGATCCTCGGCGACATGGACTCGGCCGGTGACGCGGCGCTGCGTTGCGGGGCGGAGCTGATCGTCCACGCCTATCCCGACGGCCGCTCGCCCGGCCGCCAGCGCGTGCTCGACCTGGGCCTCGAGCACACCGTCCTGCCGGCCGCCGGCACCAGCGAGGACGTCGCGATGCTGATGGCCTACGAGCGCGGCGCGGCGCTGATCGTCAGCGTCGGCGCCCACTTCAACCTGATCGAGTTCCTCGACCGCAAGCGCGGCGGCATGTCCTCGACCTTCCTCACCCGGCTGCGGATCGGCGAGCGGTTGGTCGACGCCAAGGGAGTGAGCCGCCTCTACAACCCGGGGGCAGGGTACGGTCCGGCCGCACTCTTCCTTGCCGCCTTTGCGATCCTGCTCGCCGTCCTCGTGATCGTCTCGCCGGCGCTGAACGAGCTCGTCGACCTGATCTGGATCAAGATCAAGATCTGGCTCGGGCTGTAGACGAGGACTGCATTTTCCGTCTGTGGGACGGAAAACGTAGGCCTCATGGCACCCGGATAGCCTGTTCCCGCTAATGGGGTACAGCGCCCGCTACCACGCGACATCGCTGATCGCGATCTTCGTCGCCCTGGCGATCGGGATCGTGATCGGGGCCGCCCTCGGCGGCGACGCCGTCGACGACACCCGCAAGGACCTGGAGCGCAGCCTGACCGGCAACCTCGAGGACGCGCGCGAGCGCTCCGAGGAGCTGAGCGGCGACCTGGGCCGCGCCAACGAGTTCGCCGAGCGGGTCTACCCGCCGCTGGTGCGCGACCGGCTCGATGGTCAGCGCATCGGCCTGGTCGCGCTCGGCAATCTTCCCGGCGACGTTCCCGACGAGGTCGAGGAAGCGCTTGGGCCGACCGGCGGCAGGCTGGTCGCGGTCGGGGTCGTGCGCGAGCCGGTCGACGTTCGCGCCCTCGCCAACGACCTGGAGAGGACCCGCTTCGCCGCCATGGCCGACGACCCGGAGGCGCAGACCGCCTTCGGGGCAGGGGTCGGGCGCCAGCTCGTGCTCGGCGGCAACCTGCTGGAGCGGGTACGCAGCCGCCTCTTCTCGCGGGCGAGCGGCAACTTCGGCGGGCTCGACGGGATGATCGTCGTCCGCGACCAGCCCGAAGACATGGGCTCGGTGCAGGGGGAGGTGGCGGGACGAATCGAGTCGGGCCTGGTCGGCGGCATCGCCGCGACCCGGGCGCCGGCGGTGGGGGTCGAGACCTCGACCGACGACTCGTCCTCGATCGCCTTCTTCCAGGCCAACGACCTTCCCAGCGTCGACGACGTCGACCTCGTCGCCGGCAGGCTCGCCCTGGTCCTCGCGCTGCTCGGCGCCGAGGGCAGCTTCGGGGTGAAGGGCTCCGCCGACAGCCTGCTGCCCGACCTCCTCGCTCCCGAGCGACAGTGAGCGTGTGGTGACCTGGGTCGGCTTCCCGGTCGCGATCGTCGTCGCCCTCTTCGTCGTGCCGGCCGGCGTGCGGGGCCTGCTCGACGCCGGGCTGGTGCGCGAGAACTACCGCGGCGCCCGGCTCGCCTTCCCGCTCGGCGCGGTCTTGGCCACAGCGGCGCTGGTGGCGCTGGCGCCGCTCGCCTTCCTCGACGACCGCGCCGACCTCGACCTGCTCGACCCCGAGCTGCGCCGCTGGCTGCCCTACCTGCTCGGCGTCGCTTTCCTCGGCTTCCTAGACGACTCGCTGGGGCGCGGCGAGGCGGCGGGCGCGCCGCGCGGCTGGCGCGGGCACTGGCGGGCGTTGCGCGAAGGCCGGCTCTCGACCGGCGCGATCAAGGCGATCGGGGCGCTGGCGCTGGCCGCCTACGTCGTCTCCGGCCGCGGGCTGGAGTCGTGGCGCTACCTCGCCGACGTGGCGCTGCTGATCCTCGCCACCAACCTCTTCAACCTGCTCGACCTGCGGCCGGGGCGGGCGGAGAAGGCGCTGGCGCTGCTCGGCGCCGGCCTCTGCCTCGGCGCCTGGACCCTGGCCCCGATCGAGCTTGCCGGGGTCTTCTTCGGCCCGGTCCTGGTCGGCGCCTGGTTCACGCTGCGCGAGCGGGCGATGCTAGGCGATACCGGCTCCAACCTCGTCGGAGCGGTCGCCGGGGTCTGGCTGCTGACCGTCCTGGGGGGCGACGGGCGTCTGGTCGCCCTCGCCCTCGTCGCCGCATTGACCATTTACGGAGAGTTGCGTTCGATCTCGAAGGCGGTCGAGTCGCTTCCGCCCCTGCGCTGGCTAGACTCGCTCGGCAGAGCATGAGTCGGCCCTCTCAAGGAGATACGAGGTTCATCTTCGTCACCGGCGGGGTGGTCTCGGCTCTCGGCAAGGGGATCGCCGCCGCCTCGATCGGCCGCCTCCTCGTCTCCCGCGGCTTCCGGGTCCAGCTGCAGAAGTTCGACCCCTACATCAACGTCGATCCCGGGACGATGAGCCCCTTCCAGCACGGCGAGGTCTTCGTCACCGAGGACGGCGCCGAGACCGATCTCGACCTCGGCCACTACGAGCGCTTCACCGACGAGAACACGACGCGGGCGTCCAACGTCACCGCCGGCTCGGTCTACAACACGGTGATCAACCGCGAGCGCCGCGGCGACTACCTGGGGCGCACGGTCCAGGTCATCCCCCACATTACGGACGAGATCAAGAACCGGATCCTGATCGTCGCCGAGTCCCAGTCGGTCGACTTCGTGATCACCGAGATCGGCGGCACGGTCGGCGACATCGAGTCGCTGCCCTTCCTTGAGTCGATCCGCCAGCTCTACACGGACCTCGGGCCGCGGCGCTCGATGTTCGTCCACCTGACGCTGGTTCCCTACGTCGGCCACGCCGGGGAACTGAAGACGAAGCCGACCCAGCACTCGGTCAACGAGCTGCGCCGGATCGGGATCCAGCCGCACGCCCTCGTCTGCCGTTCCGAGGGGCGGCTCGACAAGGAGATCCGCGAGAAGATCGCGCTCTTCGCCAGCCTTCCCGTCGACGCGGTGATCTCCGCCAACGACGTCGACAACATCTACAAGGTGCCGCTGGTCTTTCGCGTCGAGGGCGTCGACGACCTCGTTCTCGACCACTTCGCGATGGAGGCGCCCGCGCCCGATCTCGACGAGTGGGAGGCGATGGTGCGCCGCGCCGACGCCGCCGAGGGCAAGGTGAAGATCGCCCTCGTCGGTAAGTACGTGCAGCTCGCCGACGCCTACAAGTCGGTGATCGAGGCACTCGAGCACGGCGGCTTCCACCATGGGGTGGAGGTCGAGGTCGAGCTGGTCGACTCCGAGGACTTCCGGCCCGAGCGGCTCGAAGGCGCCGACGGCATCCTGATCCCGGGCGGCTTCGGCGAGCGCGGGATCGAGGGCAAGGTGCAGGCGGCGCAGATCGCCCGCGAGCGCTCGATCCCCTACCTGGGGATCTGCCTCGGGATGCAGATCGCCGTGGTCGAGTTCGCTCGCGCCAAGGCTGGGATGGAGGGCGCCAACTCGGCCGAGTTCGACCCCGAGACGCCATTCCCCGTGGTCGACCTGCTGCCCGAGCAGAAGGAGGTCTCCGAGATGGGGGGCACGATGCGGCTCGGCGCCGACCCGGTGAAGCTGCACGAGGGCACACGGGCGCGCGAGATCTTCGGCGAGGCCGTGATCTACAAGCGCCACCGTCACCGTTACGAGGTCAACAACCAGCTGCGCCGGCGGCTCGAAGACGAGGGCCTGGTCTGCGGCGGCACCTCGCCCGACGAGCGCCTGGTCGAGATGGTCGAGCTGTCCGACCACCCCTTCTACGTCGCCGCCCAGTTCCACCCCGAGTTCAACTCGCGGCCCAACCGGCCCGAGCCGCTCTTCCGCGAGTTCGTCGGCGCCGCCGCGCGCCAGGCGGGAGCCCGTCCTGCCGACGGGGCGGAGATCGAGCGAGAGGATTCCTCCGTAGCTCACTAGCCTGTCCGGTCGTGGACAGGCTCCATGAGACGTTCGTTCGGCTCTGCGAGGTGCGCAGTCCGACCGGGGAGGAGCGCGAGGTGGTCGACACCGTCGCCGCCGAACTGCGTGCGCTCGGGCTCGAGGTGAGCGAGGACGACGCTGCCGGTCCGGCGAAAGCCGGGGCGGGCAACCTGGTGGCGCGGCTGCCGGGCCAGCGGGACGAGTGGATCATGTTCTGCGCCCATCTCGACACGGTTCCGCACTCGGGCCTGATCGAGGTCGTGCTCGACGACGGCGTCTTCCGCAGCCGCGGCGAGACGATCCTCGGCGCCGACAACAAGGCGGCGGTCGCGGTCTTCATCGAGCTGGTCGCCCGCTTTGCGGAGGCGCCGCCTCCGGTCGGGATCGAGCTGCTGCTGACGGTCGCCGAGGAGCAGGGGCTGCGGGGCGCGAAGGCCTTCGACGTCACGGCGCTGCGTTCGAGCTGCGGCTTCGTCCTCGACCACGCCAGCCCGATCGGCGAGGTGATCGTCACCTCGCCGACCCAGCAGCGCCTGCTGGCCGACTTCGCCGGGGTCGAAGCGCACGCCGGGATCCGGCCTGAGGACGGCAGCAACGCGATTGCCGCCGCGGCGGCGGCGATCTCCCGCATGGAGCTCGGCCGCATCGACGAGGCGACGACGGCGAACGTCGGCGTGATCGCCGGCGGCACCTCGGGCAACGTCGTCCCCGGCCACTGCAGCGTCACCGCGGAGGCCCGCGGCCTAAACGCCGACCGCACCGCCGAGGTGGCGGCGAAGCTGGCCGAGGCGTTCGCCTGGGGGGCCAGTGAGCACGGATGCGAC
>Ga0209461_10000105_pt1 | contig 50823 bp, 61 predicted proteins | sample AgamicAsMarz_FD_187162 | JGI IMG/M metagenome (GOLD analysis project Ga0209461, IMG submission 187162) | Agave microbial communities from Guanajuato, Mexico - As.Ma.rz (SPAdes) (version 2) | ecosystem: Host-associated > Plants > Phyllosphere > Phylloplane/Leaf | place: Guanajuato, Mexico... | reverse complement strand
ACCTCATTCATCGCTGAATTACCAGACGCCATCTGAATTTGCAGCAGGCTGGCGAAACGGGAAGCATGAAGAAAAATCAACCGACATTACTAACTGAAGGTTGTATCTAATACTGGGGGCAGGTCAGCTTGATAACTGGTCCGGCCCAGAATTATGTGAACGGTTACGCAATCAACTTGCTGGTGATTATCTACGGGAAGTAACTGCTGGGTGTGGAGTCATGCTTTTAGTTTGGCAGGGAAAATCTAGCCAAGTTTACTGGCAGATTGGGAAGCGAAGAGCAAAACTTTCTAACTTTGAAGAAGCACTTAAATCTTATTGGGATTCTATTGCCAGTAATTTTCCTGGTGTTGCTGCGATCGATGTAATTATTATTGATCTTACCTTAAGAAACACTAAATCGAATGTCTAAGGTGGCTGTTGAAGAACGTTTTAATGTTGTGAGATGATGGCTAGTTATTTTGAGAATTATTAGAGATTTAAAATGAATGCCACTTGTGAGAAAACGTATAAGTCAGAAGTAAATGGGTCCAGTCAAGTTGTAGGATGAACTGGACTTATTAGTTTTATGCGGCTATCGTATCTTTGAAGTTAATGTTCATTTTATTGATTGCAGCAGTATACATTTTTTTGTAATCATTGTTAGATAAATTAAGAGCTACAACCTCTACATTAAATGATTTTAAAAGTCCTGCTTTTTCAGTAGAAATTTCATTGGTGTAAAAATAAATTTTGTTATTAACTAGTCCATTAGAAGAAAAACGAGCTCGCTTGTTAAGTAGCCACCAAATATCGATCTCAGTATAATCCAAAGAAAATCCAATAATGTGCACATCAGTAGAAAAGAAGAGATCAACCCAAGATGTGAAACAAAAGGAAGAATTCTCAAGTTTCTTCAGCATGGGTTCAACATATCGTTCCTCCCCATCAATCTTATGCTTATATGTTCCTTTCACATAGGAATCTATTTTACTAACTGAACCACAATAGTGATCTAACCCGAGCATAATAGATTTTGGCTGCCCTATTTCGCCATGTATGTTCCAAAGGAATTTTATTCCTTCTTTAGAATCATATTTTCTCTTTCTTCTTAAACTATAAATATCTTCAGTGCTCAATTTTTCAGGAGTAAGCCCAAGAGCCTTTTCGAAAGCATAGTCGTAATTTGTAGTTAAATAATTTTCAATCTTTAATGTTGCTAAGGTCTTAAGTATTTCATTGGAATCTTGTAATTGTAATTCTTTGGCTATTACCTCCTTAATCTCAAGCTCATCTACTTTTTCTCGTTTTTCAGAGGTGTGTTTTTCCATGAAAATTCTTTCATACACCATGGTGTTAGGTAGTTCTCCGCTTGAGAAAATACTAGTGCCTTTTATTTTGTCTAATAAATCACTCCAGCTAATGGCATTCGTAGAAAGTCTATTAATTCCATTTCCAAATAATAGTGTGTTACCCATATCTCACCTATAACAGTTCGTGTAAATTGTATGATTCCTCAAAGTGATTAAAAGCACGCTGAGTTTTGCTAGTGTAATTTATACTGAGTTAATATATGCTCAGCGACACCTTTGTATCCAGGGAAAATTCTGGCTGCATCGTATCCTAATTTAAACAAAATATTACATCCTTTTTGGGCTTGTGAGCATGGTAGAGTGAATCGTTTGAATAATGTGATGTTTTCTTCTTTTTTGTATGTATCGGCGACTAGAGCATCAAGCGGTCTACGATCTACTACTTTGACTAGGCCATTCTGCAAAAGTTGCATTTCATTAATCATTGAGGGTAATTGAATTGGCCAATGAGTAAATAGGCCCTTCTGCGCATTCAAATTGGGGTTGTTTGCATAATGAGGTGTGATGAAATCAATGTTGATTCTATTAACTGTTGGTTTTAAAAAAGATATGTATTCTTTGTTAAGCGCCCATATTTCTAACCTGCCTTCTTTCTCTATCGCACCTCTTAGTGCAAAAAATAGTGCTACAAATATGTCATATGTCCAATCAAGTAATCGTGTTGGTATACCATAATGCTGCGCTAGTGCGGCAGTTTCTAATAAGTCTTTGGGTATCCATACATCACTTTCGTATGGGGTGTTGAGACCATGAATATCAAATTGTTGAGCTAGATTAACTCTCATCCTATCAGAGGTCGGAACATCTAGTCCTCTTTGATCTGCTAAGCGATAAAAAGCTCTTAGGACCGAGTACTCGCCCTTAACTTGCCATGATTGCCAATTATGCTGGGGTTCAATAGGTCTACCTAATCCACACGTTTTCCAAAACCAATCAATATTGTTTAATCTCAAGGCAGTCGGAATCAATTCATATGATTCTTGACTATGTCCTCTAAAAATAAAACCTTCCAAGTTTGAACTATCTCCCCATGGAGAAAAGAATTCAAACATTTCGTCTACACTCACAAAATCAAGGGATTCAATCATCGAAACACCTACAAGTAAACATTCTAAGGATGCCTAGGCCGCGCAAGTCTAAAATTATTCTAGGCTATTTTCATTAAATTATTAATGTAAAATTACTGCTAATTCACTATTGTTTCAATAGGTTATTGTGTAATGATGAAATCATGTTCGACAGTGTCTATGTATGTAGTCCAAAGTTTTCCCATACCGCTGCCAGCAGTTCATTCAGATTTCATGTGTTGAAGCGGCTAAGAGTTGATTACACCAGCGCATTGCCATGCTCGTATATGGTACACCAAGTAAGGATTCACTCATCTTAGTAAACATGGCAGATCATATCTTCGTTCATAGGTTTCATCCAATTAACCGCATTCCTTTAATCCCACCTCCAATGATACTTCCGCGGTCTGCAGCCATCACAAAATCATCCCACCATTGCATCATCAGACGACGTTGCTCAAGGTAATCGCTTCGGTTATAAGCGCGACGTACCTCATTTTTGTCCACATGAGCAAGTGCGGCTTCAATGACATCCGGTGGAAATCCTTGCTCATTGAGAGCCGTGCTAGCGATAGAACGTAAACCGTGTGATACGAGTACGCCTCCTAGGCCAGCACGCTTGAGTGCTGCATTCACTGTTTGGCTGTTCATTGGCTGGGTTGGTTTGATGCGACTGGGAAAGATAAATTCTCGACCACCGCAGAGAGACTTCATTATTTCCAGAATAGCGAGAGCTCCATCCGATAGTGGAACCGTATGGTCTCGGTTCATCTTCATTCGAGCTGCTGGAATTTTCCATTCTTTAGCATTGAAATCGATCTCATCCCATCGTGCCTCAGCGGCTTCGGCAGGGCGGGTAATGGTGAGAAGCTGCCACATGAACAAGCACCGCGTTGACATACTGATACTTGCCGTACGCATTGTTTGCATTAACTGTGGAAGTTGATCCGGGCGGATACTCGGCATATTTTTCTTCTGCGGTTTCTCGAACGCTTTCCCTATGTTTACGCTGGGAACGGCATCAATCAAGCCTGTGTTCTGCGCATAAATCATGACTTCGTTAATACGCTGACAAAGGCGGCGAACAGTCTCTAATGCACCTCTTGCCTGAACCGGCTGAACTGCTTTAACCAGAGTATGCGCCTTAACCTCAGTGACACTGATATCACCGATTGCCGGGAAAACATCTCTCTCAAGCGAGCGCCAGATATCGTCGGCATAGTCCTCTGTTACGCTGGCTTTCTTCACATTCCACCAACGTTCGGCGACTAACAAGAAAGTGTTGGTTTTGGCCTCTTGTGAATTTCTGACCTGTTCTTTCTGATGCTCCTGCGGATCAATGTTTTTCGCCAATAAAATTTTAGATTCGGCTCTAAGTTTACGTGCATCAGAAAGCGAGACGGCAGGGTAGGCACCGAAGCTCTGTTTGGTTCTCTGCTTGGTTAGAGGCCGATAGTAACGGAACTGCCAGAGCTTACTACCGCTGGACTTGATTAACAGAGTAAGCCCGTCACCATCATACAGCTGGTAATCGGCATCTTTAGGTTTGGCGGCTTTGATTTCCGTATCGGTTAACGGCTTGGTTTTTCTTGCCATGGGGAGTCTCCATGCGTTTAGGCCCAACGAAAACAATAGAGCTTTTCGTTGGGCCTATCAATGGGCCTAAAAGGTTCGGATTTAATTAGTTCTCTTCGGACTTAGCGGGACAAATTGAGGGCACAAAAAAGCCCGCAGGGCTTGCGCCGTGCGGGCTCTTAGGACTTCATCGGATAACTCTGGTAATCACCGATGGAGAATTTTGGTGGAGCTGGCGGGAGTTGAACCCGCGTCCGAAATTTCTACATACCATTTATATCATAACAAAATCATACATTTATCTTTTAAATCAGTATGTTGATTTTACGGTGTGTTTATAAATTTCATGCGGTTTTAATGCTTTGCCGCCAATTTGTCGCCATTATAGGTTAGTTCTGGCTCTTTCTTTCCTTTGTTTGTTATTACTAGCTCAAACAGTTTAGGTTCTTTATGTTCCAGAAGTCTTGCTTGTGAAATTATTTGGCCAGATGTAGCATCATCTTTAAATGAAAAGAAATTGTCAGAAATATCGAAAATATCAATGGTAAACTTAAAATAGGCTTCAATTGTCTCGCCAAGTTCATACCCAGATAAGATATTTGTAGATATCTCATATCCTTGAGATGCGAAGGTGGCATGTTCATTCAACTCTGCTGGAGTTAAACAAAGTAATCTGCTAAGTTTTAATAAATGGCCCTCAATTAAAGATAATGATTTCATTTGGCGAATTATAATTTCTCTAATCTCGGATTCATCTAATGGAGAATTTAAAATTTCTAAGCTCTTTACTATTTCAACCCAATGATCGCTGACTTTTTCCATGTATTCTTTATTTGAGTTTTGTGGTCTCCCACTCTCCGGCGTGCTATTTTTGAAAATATATCTATATAAATGTATTGGGTAGTTGATTTTATAGCTGACTTCTTTAATGCCATAATTTCGTTTGCGATTTACAGTTTTACCGGGTAGGTTAGTAAAATAATCGGTCACGAATTTTAAATGGCTATAATGACTATCAGATAGATTTTTTTGTTTTGATTCCTCAATCTGCTTATTTGTTTGAACTGTGCGATGTATGTTTGCCACTACTGCAACAAATGGTATGGACAAGGAAAGTAACGCGATGGGGAGTTTGCTAATGGCAATGAAATTATTAAAACCATCGCTATCGAACTGGGGAGAGTGTCCTAGCCAGGAAAATATACCAAAATATAATGATGAAAATAATGGGATTCTGATCGATTGCTTAAATAGATATTGTCTTGTTAATGGCCTTTCATTCATATCAAAGCATTTTTTTGAAATGCATATATATAATTCGATGCCTAAATACAATAAGTACAGAGAGATAAGGAAGTACGGTATCCATGGGTACTGTTGGGTATAATCATTTAAAAACACTTTCTATTTTTCTCCATCCAAATTAGCCAGAGGGTTTTTAGTTACCGCATCCTCCAGATGATCTGGAGAAAAGTGCGCATAAATCATTGTCATCTTTATATCGGCATGACCTAAAATTTCTTTAAGCACAAGTATGTTTCCGCCGTTCATCATAAAGTGACTGGCGAATGTATGGCGTAGCACATGCGTGCACTGGCCTTCAGGCAAGTCGATCCCCGCTCTTTTTACTCCACGCTCAAAGGCTTTTCTGCATGGCGTGAATAGCTTCCCTCTGTTTTTGGGGAGTTCGTCATACAGATCCTTTGATATCGGTACGGTTCGGTTTTTCTTGCCTTTAGTTTTGGTATAGGTGATCCGGTATTTAGATAACTGATGGCCCTGCAGGTTTTCGGCTTCACTCCACCGCGCGCCGGTGGCGAGGCATACTTTTGCGATCATCAACAGGCTGGGGCTTTGAGAATCAGCGCAGGCATCAAGCAGGCGTTTGATTTCGTCTTGGGCCAGGAACGCCAGTTCCCCCTCTGCAATTTTGAATGTTGGTAACCCGGCGAGCGGGTTAGGCGCTGACCAGTGGCCCAGCTTTTTCAGGGTGCCAAAAACGGATGATAAGTTACGCTGTTCCAGGTTTACCGTGCGGGGCTTAACTGGCGACATCAGCGCGCCGTCTTCGTTACGTACTTCACCTTTTAATCGTGCTTCGCGATATTTTGTAAAGTCACCGGCGGTTAACTCAGAGGCGACGGGATCGCCCAGGCCATTGCAGATAATATTCAGTTTCGCCATTAGGCGCTTGGGGTCTGCGAGCGTTTGGCCGTAAAGGGAGTGCCACTGCTCAATCAATTCCGACAAACGCCGCCGATCTTCCTTTTCACCCAGCCACGGCTTTTTGTTCACTTCATCCATGGTGAAGTTTTCGAATGCTACAGCCTCCCCCTTTGTCGCAAATTGCTTACGCACGCGCTTGCCGTTACGCCCGTTCGGGTAACACTCGCACAACCATTTTCCGTTCGGCTGTTTTCTGATGGTCATATCAAAGGCTCTTGATGATTTTCAATGCGCGGCCAACAACCTCAATATCATCCAGGCTGCACTCAAACGAAGAATCATCTTGATGCACAACTAATCTGTTTCCCGGCAGGCGAGTTAGCTTAACAATGCTTTTTATTCCGTCGATATCGACCAACCACATCCCATTCACAGGTGGTGTCTGGTTACGGTCAACTAAATATGAATCGCCTTTGGTATTTACGAGAAGCAGCTCGCTTGAGTCAGGGGGAAGCAGGCTGCTATCAATGATGGCCTTCCCGGCTTCAACCAGCGAACCTCCCATGAGATTAACCTTGTCGATCTCGGGCGATACAAGTTCAGAAAGAGGTTTTACCTTGCCAGAGTTCACGAAATTGATACTTTTTTTATCATCAATTTTTGTTCCGGGTTCACCTTGACCTGTGGTAAGCCAGAGTAAAGAAACGCCCGTTTCAAGAGCACATTGAATCACCCATTCTGCAGGGAAGCTGTCTCTTAAGTACCTGTTAGCCATAGTGCTTTTAGATGCACCTAAGTGATCGCATAGCTGCTGTCTGGACTTAAAATCATAGGCAGCCATTAACCTATGGATAGCCTCTCTCCCCCCTGTATTCTCGCCAGCTCTCACCTGTATCATTTTTTAATCCTATTGACGTATCAAATATTGGATCGTAGTATCTCGATTGTTCAAGTATTGAATCGCATAAAATAAGATAAAACGACGTAAACCAAACCTTAACTGAGAGATACTGCACTATGAGCACCGATATTTCAATTCGTGTACCAAAAGAGATGGCTACACCTGCAGAGTTCGCGGAATGGGAAGGCGTTTCCCGCGGTTCTGTTTATCAAAAAATTCACCATGGTCAGTTGGCTAAATACATGGTTAAAAAGGATAAAAACAAGGGTCGCGTATGTCTTCGCTACTTGATGTACAAAACCGATCAGGTTCGTGAGTCCCTTGGTCATTCCAACTTCCGCGTCATTGTTGGTCAGTAAGTTCGATTATGAGAACTTTTTGAGGGGCTCACATGTTTGATTATAAGATTTCCAAACATCCACACTTTGATGATGCCTGTCGCGCTTTCGCACTGCGGCACAACATGGCGAAGCTTGCAGATCGAGCAGGCATGAATGTCCAGACACTGCGCAACAAACTGAACCCGGAACAACCGCATCAACTTACCGCGCCGGATATTTGGCTGCTGACGGATATCACAGAGGACTCCACGCTTGTTGATGGGTTCCTGGCTCAAATCCATTGCCTGCCATGTGTGCCGCTGAACGAAGTAGCCAGCGAGAAAATGCCTCATTACGTTTTGAATGCTACAGCAGAGATTGGTCGTGTTGCAGCAAGCGCTGTTTCTGGCGAACACCAGACAACAACCGAACGTCGGCAGGTTATCGAAAGCATCAATTCTGTCACTCGCTTAATGGCACTTACAGCTGTTTCCATGCATGCGCGCCTGCAGTACAACCCGGCAATGGCAAGTGCTGTTGATACAGTGACGGGCCTCAGCGCGTCTTTTGGTCTGATCTGAGGTGCTCATGCTTAATAAAGAACCCTCATTCGCATCGCTTTTGGTTAAACAAAGCCAGGGTATGCACTGCGGCCATGGCTGGATTATCGGGAAAGATGGCAAGCGCTGGCACCCGTCCCGCTCTCAGGAAGAACTACTGGCAGGGCTGACCACTACCAAACAGGTGAAACCATGGCTATTGAAGGTACTTCTGCGACTGTTCCACTAAGCCCGGGTCAACGGCTTGAAGGACTGAACCATATAGCTGAATTAAGGGCGAGTGTGTTTGGTCTGAATATTGAGCCAGAGCTTGAAAGGTTCATTAAAGATATGCGCGACCGTCGCGATATAAACCATAAAAAAAATGAGCGCGCACTGGCTGCCATATTCTTTATGGCAAAAATTCCGGCAGAACGTCACGGCGTCAATATTAGTGATCTGACTACTGACGAAAAGCGGGAACTGATTAAAGCAATGAATCATTTTCGTGCAGTGGTGAGCTTATTTCCCAAACGGCTAACCATGCCGAATTAACCCACAACAGAAATTAATGGCGTAAACCCGCCGGGCATTCTTTTGCCCAAATTCAGGAGAAAGAACAGTGCAGAACGAATTACCAAAAATGTTTGTAGCCGAAACCGATCCGCTTATGGCGGTGATCGACATTGCCAAACGTGAGGAGCGCAAAGGCCGCGCGCTAGCAGTTTCAATCCGCCTTGAGGCACTGGCAACCCATATCACCAACAAAGGGTTAAACGGTATTGAAGCGGCTGAGCTTCTGCGCCGCGAAGCAACCCGCTACGAAAACGAATCTCAGGAGCTGCACTAATGGCTGATTCTATGGATCTCGTACAGCAGCGCGTTGAAGAAGAACGCCAGCGCCACATCCACACTGCCCGCAACAGAGCGCCGGGCGTTTCTCGTGTGCTTTGCATCGAATGCGATGCACCGATCCCTCCAGCTCGCCGCCGCGCTATTCCGGGCGTGCAGTGCTGTGTGACCTGTCAGGAAATCGCAGAGCTAAAAAGCAAACACTACAACGGAGGTGTTGTATGAGCACTATCCTGAAATGGGCGGGAAACAAAACCGCCATCATGTCCGAACTCAAAAAGCATCTCCCAGATGGCCCTCGACTGGTTGAACCTTTCGCAGGTTCCTGCGCTGTGATGATGGCAACAGACTATCCTTATTATCTTGTTGCGGATATTAACCCTGACCTTATAAATCTTTATCAGGTGATTAAAGAAGACGTTAACAGCTTTATTCATTTGGCAGAGCGTATTTTCTCCAAGTTCACCACGGAAGAAGATTATTATAAATGCCGCCAGTTTTTTAACACTGTACCCCTGGAGCCAATAGAAAAGGCAGCTTATTTCCTTTTCCTTAATCGTCATTGTTATCGCGGTTTGTGCCGTTATAACCAGCGCGGTCTTTTCAATGTTCCATATGGTAATTACAAAAAGCCTTATCTGCCTGTCGATGAAATACGTGCATTTGCTGAAAAGGCTGTGCGCGCGACGTTCATCTGCGCCAGTTATGACGAAACGCTGGCAATGCTGCAGGCGGGTGATGTTGTCTACTGCGATCCGCCTTATGACGGTACTTTTAGCGGTTATCACACTGCCGGGTTCTCTGATGATGACCAGTATGATTTGGCATCTATTCTGGTGCGCCGGTCATCAGAAGGCCATCCGATCATCGTGTCCAATAGCGACACCCGCCTGATTCGTTCGTTTTATCGAAAATTCACCCTTCACCGCATCAGCACAAAACGCAGCATTGGCGTTGCCGCGGGCGAAGGGAAAAAAGCTGACGAGCTCATTGCGGTGCTTAAACCAAAGATGTGCGTAAGCGTCGATCCAGGTGGCCCTGATTGCTCTGTTGTATGGAAGGTGCCTGCGTGAAAGGGGCGCAGCTCGGGGCCCATCATTTTCACGGGACGCCTGTTTGGGGGAGTGCCGGTGATGTTCATCGCATTGCGGTGAGCGGAGCCGGTGCTTTCGTTTCATATGTGCGCCCGGACCAGATTGCAGCATCTCTCAATTTTGCCGCCGCAGTGGGTATTGATAACGGAGCATTTTCAGCATGGATGCGGGGCCTGGTTATTAACTGGTGCGAATTCTATGAGTGGCTGCTTGGCTATTACCACCATCCTAAAGTGGCTTTTTTCGTGATCCCTGACGTTGTGGAGGGGGAAGAAAGCGATAACGATGCACTGATTCGTCAGGTTCCTCGCATGTTTCGGGATAAGGCGGCTCCTGTCTGGCACCTGCACGAATCTATAGATCGTCTGGTTGAGCTTTGCCGCGAATGGCCCCGGGTTTGTTTTGGGTCATCTGGAGAATATGCGGTAATCAGGACAGAGCGCTGGCATCGTCGTATGCAGGAGGCTTTCGAAACTATTTACTGCAAATATACCTTTCAAACCAGAGTTCATGGCCTGCGTATGCTGGATGGGCGTGTGATGGGCAATTATCCACTCGCCACAGCTGACAGCACGAATCTGGCCTGCAATGTTCCTAAATTCAACTCTAAATATCCTGAACTAACCAGGGCTATCCGCGAGGCTGAGTATTCACGCGGTCTTAGCGAAAAAGAGCTCAAAGCCGTAATTTTGAAAAATCGTTGCGCCATTCTTAAAGGTGCTATCGAGGCAGTGCGGCCGCCCTCGATCTTTGAATGGTCCTCAAAAGGGTTGCAGCCTTTCCAGCTTGAACTGGAGATCGCATGAGCAATTACCGCTATTCATGGAATGCTGAAAAGAAAGCGGTTAACCCTTATCTGGATAAAGATAAGCGTGCCACTTCATCCGTGCTTTCAAACCTGATTACTCTCTATGCTGCGGATAACGAGCAGGAACAGCTGCGCCGCGAAGCCCTGAGTAATGAGGTCTGGGATCGCTATTTCTTCAATGAATCCCGTGATCCTGTTCAGCGGGAAATGGAGCAGGACCAGCTGCTAAGCCGCGCCAAAATGGCCCGCGAACAGCAGCAATTCAATCCCGATCTGGTCATCGTTGCTGACGTGAGCGCCCAGCCGGCGCATATCAGTAAGCCGCTTCTTGAACGGATTAAATATTTCGAGGGCTTGGGCAAACCGAAGGCATATTCCCGCTATCTACGTGAAACTATCAGGCCGTGCCTGGAACGCCTCGGGCGCGTGCGTACCAGCCAGATTTCTGCGTCATTCCGTTTTATGGCGAGCCACGACGGGCTGGAAGGCTTGCTGGTCCTGCCCGAAATGAATCAGGAGCAGGTTAAGCGGTTGTCAACCCTGGTGGCGACACACATGAGCATGTGTCTGGATACTGCCTGCGGTGAGCTGTTTATGGATGAAGACGTTACGCCAGAAGAGATCCGCCGGTCATGGGAAAGGGTGGCCGCTGAGGCTATGCGCCTTGATGTTATCCCGCCTGCTTTCGAGCAGCTACGCCGTAAAAAGCACCGCCGTAAGCCGGTTCCATACGAGCTTATTCCGGGCTCGCTTGCCCGTATGCTTTGCGCAGACTGGTGGTATCGCAAGCTGTGGCAGATGCGGTGTGAATGGCGGGAAGAACAGTTGCGCGCTGTCTGCCTGGTTAACAAAAAAGCGTCACCGTATGTCAGCTATGAAGCTGTGATCCACAAACGCGAACAGCGTCGCAAATCACTGGAGTTTTTCCGCTCGCATGAGTTGGTTAACGCCGAAGGTGACACGCTGGATATGGAAGAAGTGGTAAACGCCAGCAGCAGCAATCCGGCGCACCGGCGCAACGAAATGATGGCCTGCGTTAAGGGGCTGGAGCTGATCGCAGAAATGCGTGGTGAATGCGCCGTGTTCTATACCATCACCTGCCCGTCACGCTTTCATGCAACGCTCAATAACGGCAGGCCGAACCCGAAATGGACCAGTGCCACGGTCCGCCAGAGCAGCAATTACCTGGTGAATATGTTTGCCGCCTTCCGTAAGGCTATGCACAAAGCCGGGCTGCGCTGGTATGGCGTTCGCGTTGCTGAGCCACACCATGACGGCACCGTGCACTGGCACCTGCTTTGCTTCATGCGCAAAAAGGACCGCAAATCCATCACCGCGCTGCTGCGTAAATTCGCCATTCGTGAGGACCGGGAGGAGCTGGGCACCAATACCGGGCCGCGATTCAAGTCTGAGCTTATTAACCCGCGCAAGGGGACACCGACCAGCTATATCGCCAAATACATCAGTAAAAACATTGACGGGCGCGGACTGGCGCAGGAAATCAGTAAAGAAACGGGCAGATCGCTGCGCGATAACGCTGAGAACGTAAACGCCTGGGCTTCGCTGCATCATGTACAGCAATTCCGCTTCTTTGGTATTCCTGGCCGCCAGGCATACCGTGAACTGCGCCTGCTGGCCGGTCAGGCTGCCAGGGCGCAGGGTGACAAGAAGGCAGGCGCGCCGGTACTGGAAAACCCGCGTCTGGATGCTGTATTGGCCGCAGCGGATGCTGGTTGTTTTGCCACCTACATCATGAAACAGGGCGGCGTCCTGGTTCCCCGTAAACATCACCTTGTCAGAACTGCCTATGAGCTTAACGACGAACCGAGCACCTACGGCGATCACGGTGTTCGTATTTATGGCATCTGGTCCCCGATCATTCAGGGCCGGATCTGCACTCATGCAGTGAAGTGGAAAATGGTTCGTAAAGCCGTTGACCTTCAGGAGGCGACAGCCGACCAGGGCGCTTGCGCCCCTTGGACTCGTGGCAATAACTGTCCCTCTGTTGAAAAAATGTACCAGACAGGGGGCCAACTACGGGGCAGCAAAGAACCTGCAGCGCTGTCGGACTTCGAAAACATGAGCAAAAAGGAACTGCGCGAGCTGACGGCAAGGCTGCGGCTGGTTAAACCGAAGCGCCGAAAAGGCTACAAACAAGAAATTACAGAACATCAATGGCTACAACTCGATGCGGAGCTGCTGTCCAGAGGCTTTGACGCCAGTGAAACGGAAGTGGATTTGCTTCTGCGTGGCGGCAGCCTGCCATCTGGAGCCGGGCTGCGCCTGTTCTACCGGAACCAGCGCCTACAGGAGGATGACAAATGGCGTCAGTGGTACTGACAGCTCAGAGAAATGGCATATCTATTAATCAAAGAGTTAGCTGAGTAAAAAACTATTTCAGCTTTAAAATCATATGATGTACTGTATATATAAACAGTAATATTGGGAGGGAGTTGTGAACGATTTGTTCATGGAGTCACTTGCACTGCAGCGTATAGAACTTATGGCCCGGCTGGTCGCCAGCTCAGATTGTAGCGATGACGACAAGGAGGTTGCGATCTCGTGGCTGTCGGAGCTTACAAGCGATCTGGTTACCAGGCTGAATGAATATGGAGTAGGGCAGGATGAGAGTACGCATTAGTGATTCCGCACCATGGGAAACTCCCTCCCATATGTCATCCTGCGGTTTGAGATCGCAGTGCATGTCTATGGTGCATGGATTCGCATGATCCAAAAAGGATCGCTACGGGTCGGGGCCGCCAGAACTGGCGCGCTTTCCGGCCTGTCATGCACCTGCATGAAAACCACTACACAAAGCGGGCAGGCGTGGCGGGGATACGAGCGCGCGTTGGCAGTAAAGTTTCGTATCGAGGTCTATCCAATTACTGAGCGATAGCCTATGATATCTTTTAATATCTATTGGCAAGGAAGAGCATTGTTTATGTTAAGCCATCATAAGAGAAAGATTAGAAAGTTAGAGTTTAGAAACAAATTATCAAAACTTAAACGTAGTCTTAAAAACAATATGAATAGCGCGGGCTGGGAATCAGTTGAGGCTGCTCGAAAGCGAATTGTTTTCATCAAAAGCCCTAACATACAAATATATAAAAGGAAAAAATTAATTACTAATAATAAAAGAATAACTTTTATTGCTCCGGTTTCTATAAATTATTATAAGGAATCCGAGTTTGAATTAATGAATAAATTTTTAATAAACCTGCGCGATTGTGTAATGAAAGGTCATCGAGTGTTTATTGATTTTTCTACTACGAAACAGATAAGTGCCGCAGCAATGCTATCTTTTTTAGCTGAAGTTGATGTACTAACCAAAAAAAGTAATCATGGATATAATGCGATTAACTTCTCACATCCAAAAGAAAAGAAAATTGAAAGTATTCTTTGTCAGGTTGGGTTTTATGATTTGCTGAGAAAAAGCAAAAGAGAAACGGAAAGTTTTGACGATGTGACTTTTTGGAAATATACGTCGGGTTCATGTTCTGAGCCTCTTCTCGCAAAGGATATGATGATTGAAATTAAGAAGGAGCTTGAGCAAAAATCTTCAAAGAAACTATATCGAGGTTTTACGGAGGCGATGTCAAACTCTGTTGAACATGCTTATGTAGATGATGATTCTCATAGTGAAGAAGATGAAACTGCTAAATGGTGGACCTTTGCAGGCATACATGAAAAACACTTGACTGTTGTTATTTGTGATAAAGGAGTAGGGATCCCTGCAACATTACCTAAGACCCAGGGCGTATCAGTTTTGAAGAAAGTTTTTGAGGTGCTTGGGGTGTCATTAACCAACGTAAAGGACTCTGTTTATATTAAAGCATCTACAACTTTAAGAGAGACGAGGACTGGTGAGCAAAATAGAGGGAAAGGATTAAACGATATAAAGTCGGTAATAGACTCTATCGGGGACGGATTTATGGGTATTTTTTCAGATAAAGGCCGCTATATTTATAAGGGAAAAACTGGTAAGATTAACGAGATACTTTTGGATTATAAAACATCCGTTAATGGTACTATAATTGAATGGAATATCCCATGCGAGGTGGAGGCGGAATAAATGAAAACAATAAAAGTTGCTGACAGGTATCCATGCCCAGGTCCAAGATTTAAAAAATTAGGACCCGCTTCAGGAGAAGAGTTTCGGGAGTGGATTGAAAAAGAACTTAAACATTCTCCTGAACTAGTAATTAACTTGGACGGGACTGAGGGCTATGGCTCTTCGTTTTTGGAAGAGTGTTTCGGCGGTTTAATTAGGAATAATAATGATCCAGATATTATTAGGGGTATAAAGTTTATTTCAGATGAGGAGCCGGAATTGATTGATGAAATAAATGAATATATTGAAGATGCAATAAGGGTGCATCATGGCTAACTCAATTACTCAAGCTTGTACATGGAGTTCAGATTTTTGGTGTAAATTTGGAACCTTGTTTAAAGATGAGAATCAGTACGTCACTTGGGCGTTGGTTTTGCTCGGTTGGGCTATTGCAGCATTAGTTGCGTACATTCAGTACAGCAGTGGAGCAAAAGATTCCAAGAAAGAATATCATAATGAATGGATAGGTGAGTTTAGAACTAAGTTAGAAAGTCTGGAAGATTTTGCTTTGGAGTTTTGGGCTGAGCAAAGTATAAAAAACCCGACTCTTGCTATTGCAAAGATGAGCCGGGAAATTAAAAGCCTAACAACAACAGCTAAAGATATTCAAAAGGCTGGAGGGGTAAGTTATCAACCCAAGTTGTTTAAAGATTTACGTCAGGCCATGACTTTTGATGCAGATATTCCTAATAGGCCTTTAGCCCCAGATTGTATGCAGATACGTCGTATTAGAGAAACTTGTACTAGCTTAAGAATGTTATACGGCAGAAAAAATTAATTCACCCGTATAGAGAGCATTTATTTAATGCTCTCTATACTCTCATAGTTTATAATCCTTAAAAGTAATCAATTTCTCATTAACCCAATCGTTTATTTCTTCAAGCCTTCGTTGTAAGGGAATTAACTCATTCCTTACAAATACATTCGCCGCCTTCTCCACATCCCCAAATCCCCCAACATTGCTCGGCATAATCCCCATCATCTGCGGCGGAACGCGGTGCGCCGCCATCATGTCATCCCGGCTCACGTTCTTGATATTCAGAAACTCATCCTTTGCCGCGACCTCTGACAGCGGGATGATCTGAATCCCGTCCTTTTTGCCGTTCGGCGAATACATAAACAGGTTGCGGAAATTGCCCGGCCCTTTGGCGCTTTTCATGGCCTGGCGGATGTTGTTCACGTCCTCCTGGTTCTGCGCGGCATCGGTCATGTACATGATGAACCCCGCATGGCTGCCGTTGATGTAATACTTTCGGCGGAACAAGGTAGCGGACTCGTTCAGCAAGGCGGACGGAATAGCGGACAGGTACTCCGGCAGGCCGTAAATCTCCTGGTTCAGGTCCGGCTCCATCAGGTGAAAAATGCTGCTTTTGGTGAACTCATAGGGCTGCGTGGTCATGCCGTATTGCACAAACCAGTAGGTATCCAGATCCACGCCCCGGCGGGTGTATTTTGCCAGCGACGGCTCCAGCGACAGAATGCCGCCGAGCCGGTTGGTGCGCTTCTCCAGATAGGCGTTACCAAATACGAGATAGTCCTGCACAAAACGGCTGAACGCCTGCTGGCTCAGCAGTGGATGCGGGATAAAAGTGCTGGTCAGAATGTTGCGCTTCACGGCAATCGGCGAGCTGTGGTGTACGGCGGCGCGGTAGGTGCGCGCTAGTCCGTCAAAACTGACCGGTGGCTCATACCAGCGGTCCATCTGCACGCACTCCACATAATCCAGCAGCTCGCGGCGGTCCAGCACTGGGATCGGGTCGCCAAAGCTGAACGCTTCTGCCGTTGTCGCGCCGCTGTACTGAACGCTTTGCGCGGCTGCAGCGCGGTTTTTCTTACTCTTGCCCATCAAAAAATCTCCACAATATTGCTGGTATTGGCGGATTCGCCCTGCAGCGGTTCGTTAAACAGTGCGTGCATTGTTGCCCACGCCAGATCGGCATGGCTGGCTTCTTCGCTGCGGCTGGCTTCGTAGGTTGGGCGGTTGCCGCTGGCGGTGGTGGCCCGGCGGATTGCCATGAATGACTGCGCGATGTCGGTGTGTCCGGCGTCGAACTCCAGGCGGCGGTGGCTGATAATGTCGTAGGCCTTGAGCACCAGGGCGTTTTTGACGTTGGGGTTGTAGACAAACTCGCGCACGGCAGGGAAGAACGCCTTCACATTCTCATACACGCCGTGGCCGACGCCGGTGGAGTCGATGCCGATATAGGTCACGTTGTACTGCTGGGTCAGCTTTTTGATGGCGTCCGCCTGAGCGCGGAAGTCCATCCCGCGCCACTGATGACGCTCCAGAATACGGAACTTGCCGCCCGGAACGGCAGGCGGGGCCATGACCACGCAGCCCGCGCTGTCACCGTTCTGCGTACCTTTCGCCGGGTCATAGCCGATCCACACTTCACGCCAGCCAAACGGGCGCAGCGCCAGCGCGTGAAAGTCGCTCCAGACCTCCCAGCTGTCCACCATGCACGCCTGCAGCTCGCTGAGCGGAAACACGGACGCCAGATCGTCGATAAACTCGCACATCAGCAGGTTCTGATATTCGTCCGGGCTGTACTCCATGCGCAGCTGGTCAATGTCGAACAGGTTACACCCGCCGCGCACCGCGTCTTCCACGGTGACAATCTGGCGATACTGTCCGTCCGGACAGAGCAGGCCGGGAGCCAGGCTGCCGTGAGTCAGGTCAATATCTACCTTGTCCGCTTTGGCGCGGCCCCGGTTGAACAGCGCGCCGGACCAGAACGGATACGCGCTGTGAGTCAGGCTGGACGGCGTGGAGAAGTAGGTCTGACGCCATTTTTTGTGAATGGCCATCCCGGATGCCACCTTGCGCAGCTCCTGGAATTTCGGTATCCAGAAATATTCATCCAAGTACAGGTTGCCGTGGTAACTCTGCGCCGTGCGGGCGTTGGTACCGAGGAAGTACAGACACGCGCCGTTACTGAGCGTCATCGGATCGCCTTTCAGCTCCACATCGACCTCTTTGGCAAAGTCGATGATGTACTGCTTAAAGACGTGCGCCTGCGCCTTGCTGGCGGAGAGGAAAATCTGGTTGCGCCCGGTGGTGATGGCGTCAATCAACGCCTCACGGGCGAAGAAGAAGGTCGCCCCAATCTGGCGCGACTTGAGCAGGTTGCGGATACGGTGCCGGTTGCCTGCCTCCCACCAGTGGTGCTGGTAGGCAAACATCGAGTCGTGGAATACCTCCTGCAGTTTCTCGATCTGCTCGTCGGTGAACAGGTTCTTTTCTGGCGGCTTGCGCGGGCCTTTGTTACGGTTCGCCACGTTGGGATTCAAATCTGCTTCGTTGCCGCCGTCGTTGAATTTGCCGATGCGGGCGTGGCGCTCGGACTGGCGCGCCAGCAGGTCAATTTCCTTGAAGTCTTTCCCTTCTTTCTGCTCCTTCATGATGAGCTGGCAGTAGCGCGCGGCGGTGGTGAGCTGCATCTGATCCAGCGGCCCGTACTCGCCCCATTTGTCGCGCTTCTTCCAGCTGTGAACGGTGGCAACTTTCTCGCCCAGCATTTCAGCAATGCGGGCTACGCGGTATCCCTGAAAGTACAGCAGCATAGCCTGCCGACGGGGATCGAGGTCTGCGGGGGTCAGTGTCATGTCCATGGCACAAGCCTACGGCCTTGACTGGCCTCTTTCTTCGGCTTCGTTTTGTATGGCGAAAGGCACAAGCGCCGTGCGTTGTCTCACTCCCCCCATCCCCGCAACCATAAGGCTCCAGACAGTTTTCTAACGGAGCACGGCTCATGACAGTGAAAGCAAAGCGTTTCCGCATCGGGGTGGAAGGTGCCACCACCGACGGACGCGAAATCCAGCGCGAATGGCTGGAACAGATGGCGGCGAGCTACAACCCGACGGTCTACACCGCGCTGATTAACCTTGAGCACATCAAGTCCTACTCCCCGGACAGTGCTTTTAACCGCTACGGCCAGGTGACGACGCTGGTCGCCGAAGAGATCAAGGACGGCCCGCTGGCAGGCAAGATGGCGCTGTACGCCGACGTGGAGCCAACCACCTCACTGGTGGAACTTGTCAAAAAAGGCCAGAAGCTGTTCACCTCCATGGAAGTCAGCCCGAAATTTGCCGACACCGGCAAAGCCTATCTTGTTGGTCTGGCCGCAACCGACGATCCGGCGAGCCTCGGCACGGAAATGCTGGCGTTCAGCGCCAGTGCTGCCCGCAACCCGCTGGCGAACCGTAAGCAGAAACCGGACAACCTGTTTTCTGCCGCCGAAGAAACGCTGATCGAGCTGGAAGAAATCCAGGGCGACAAACCCTCCCTGTTTGCCCGCGTCACCGCGCTGTTCACCAAAAAAGAGCAGACAGACGACGCGCGATTCTCTGACGTGCATCAGGCCGTTGAGCTGGTCGCCACCGAGCAGCAGAACCTGAGTGAACGCACCGCCAAAACCCTGACCGAAAACGGCGAACGCCTGTCCGCGCTGGAATCCTCCCTACAGGAGCAGCAGGCCGCTTTTGCTGAGCTTGAGCAGAAGCTCAACCGCGAAGACAGCCGCAGGGACTACCGCCAGCGCGCGCCGGGCGGCGACGCCCCGGCAGGCACCATGACCAATTGCTGAGGAGCAAACCAACACATGAAACAGAAAACCCGCTTTGCCTTTAACGCTTACCTGCAGCAACTGGCGCGTTTGAACGGTGTGGCCGTGACCGAGCTTGCCAGCAAGTTCACCGTTGAGCCGTCGGTATCCCAGACGCTGGAAGATGAAATTCAGCAGTCCGCCGCGTTTCTGACGCTAATTAACGTGATGGGCGTGGCCGAACAGTCCGGGCAGCTGCTGGGGCTGGGTGTCGGCAGCACCATTGCAGGCACCACCGATACCACCACCAAAGAGCGCGAGCCGACCGATCCGACGCTGATGGCCGACGTGGAATACAAATGCGAGCAGACCAACTTCGACACCGTGCTGACCTACGCGAAGCTGGATCTGTGGGCCAAATTCCAGGACTTCCAGGTGCGCATTCGCAACGCCATCGTCAAACGTCAGGCGCTGGACCGCATCATGATCGGCTTCAACGGCGTGAAGCGCGCCAAAACCTCTAACCGTGGCGAGAACGTGCTACTGCAGGACGTGAACAAGGGCTGGCTGCAGAAAATCCGCGAAGACGCGCCGGACAACGTGCTGGGCACTAAAACGGCAGACGACGGCACCGTGACCGTCGAACCGGTGAAAGTCGGGAAGGGCGGTCTGTACGCCAACCTGGACGCGCTGGTGATGGATGCGGTCAACGAGCTTATCGATCCGATTTTCCAGGACGACGATGAGCTGGTTGTGGTCTGTGGCCGCGAGCTGCTTTCCGACAAGTATTTCCCGCTGGTCAACAAGGAGCAGGAGAACAGCGAAAAAATCGCCGCCGATCTGATCATCAGTCAGAAACGCATGGGCGGCCTGCAGGCCGTTCGCGCGCCGTATTTCCCGGCGAACGCCGTGCTGATCACCCGCCTGGATAACCTGTCCATCTACTGGCAGGAAGATACCCGCCGCCGCTCGGTTATCGACAACCCGAAACGTGATCGCATCGAAAACTTCGAATCGGTGAACGAGGCCTACGTGGTGGAAGACTACCGCTGCGCGGCTCTGGTGGAAAACATCGAAATCGGTGATTTCAGCGCGCCTGCCGCACCGGACGCCGGGGAGTAACGCATGAGCCTGAGTCCCGCACGGCAGCACCGCCTGCGCATTCAGGCTGAACAGGCCGCCCGCGAGGGCGGCAGTGTTCGCCATGCCTCGGGCTATGACCTGATGCTGCTCCAGCTGGCCGAAGATCGTCGCCGCCTCAAGGGCATCCAGTCCACGGTGAAAAAGGCGCAAATCAAGGTGGAGCTGCTGCCGAAATATTCCGCCTGGGCGGATGGCGTGCTGGCCGCCGGAGGGGCGCAGCAGGATGACGTCCTGATGTACGTGATGCTGTGGCGTATCGATGCCGGGGATTATGCCGGGGCGCTGGAAATCGGGCGTCATGCCCTGCGCCATGGCTGGGTGATGCCGCTCGGGAATCGCAACGTGCAGACCGTGCTGGCCGAGGAAATGGCCGATGCGGCACAAAGCGCGATGCTGGCGGCGGCTCCTTTCGACGCCGACCTGCTGCTGCAGGCGCTGGACCTCACCACCGGGCAGGATATGCCGGACCAGTCACGGGCGCGTCTGCACAAAGCCATCGGCGCGGTGCTAAGCGAAAGCAACCCGTCATCGGCCCTGAATCACCTCACTCATGCGCTCCAGCTGGACTCCCGCTGCGGTGTGAAGAAAGACAAAGAGCGGCTAGAGCGCAGACTGCGCAACGACCGCTGACGTAACGTGCCCCGCGCACGGGCGGCACGGGATGGCGACAGGCATGGCCTCATCAAAATCCCGTTCACCGCCCACTTATTCAGGAGAAGACCGCATGAAGTTTGTTGCGCCCGAACCGGCACCGGAACAGGCGGAGGTCATCAAAAACACGCCGTTCTGGCCGGATGTGAGCCTGTCGGAGTTTCGCAGCGTGATGCGCATCGACGGCACGGTGACGCAGCCGCGCTTAAAGCAGGTGCTGCTGACCGCCATTTCCGAAGTGAACGCCGAACTGTTCGACTTCCGCAACCGCCAGCAAATGCTCGGCTTTCAGGCGCTGGCTGATGTACCGGCGGACGTGCTCGACGGCAAAAACGAGCGCATCCAGCACTACCACAACGCCGTCTATTGCTGGGCGCGTGCCGTGCTCAATGAGCGCTATCAGGACTATGACGCCACGGCGTCCGGGGTAAAACGCGGGGAAGAGCTGGCCGAGGCCAGCGGCGACCTGTGGCGGGATGCGCGCTGGGCGATCAGCCGGGTACAGGATGCGCCGCACTGCTCGGTGGAGCTTATCTGATGAAAGTGCGTGCGCACCAGTATGACACGGTGGACGCCCTGTGCTGGCGTCACTACGGGCGCACGCAGGGTGTCATGGAGCAGGTATTACGTGCCAATCCGGGGCTGGCTGAACACGGCCCCTTTTTACCGCACGGGCTGCAGGTGGAGCTGCCGGATCTCCCGACATCGACCACCGCGCAGACCGTCCAGCTATGGGAATGAATGATGACGCTTGAACGACTCAGCGCCTTTATCACTTACTGCATCGCCGTGCTGCTGGCCTGGCTGGGCGACCTGTCGCTCAAGGATGCATCAACGGTCGGCGGCGTGCTGATTGGTGTGCTGATGCTGGCGATCAACTGGTACTACAAACACCAGTCTTTCAAACTGCTGCGCGGCGGCAAAATCTCGCGGGGGGAGTATGAATCCTTCAATCGTTAAGCGTTGCCTGGTCGGGGTAGTACTGGCTATCGCCGCCACGCTGCCCGGTTTTCAGTCGCTGCATACTTCCGTCGAAGGGCTGAAATTGATTGCCGATTACGAAGGCTGCCGCCTGCAGCCGTATCAGTGCAGCGCGGGCGTCTGGACCGACGGCATCGGCAACACGTCCGGCGTGACGCCCGGCAAAACTATCACCGAACGGCAGGCGGCGCAGGGGCTAATCAGCAATGTGCTGATTGTCGAACGGGCACTGGAAAAATGCGTGGTGCCATCGGTGCCGCAAAAGGTCTATGACGCCATGGTGTCGTTTGCCTTTAACGTTGGCACCGGCAACGCCTGCAGCTCCACGCTGGTGAAACTGCTGAATCAAAAGCGCTGGGCGGATGCCTGCCGCCAACTGCCGCGCTGGGTGTACGTCAAAGGCGTGTTTAATCAGGGGCTGGATAATCGCCGCGCGCGTGAAATGGCCTGGTGCCTGAAAGGGGCTGGAGTATGACGCGCACGCTGGCGGTTTTTTTGCTGCTACTGGCAGCGCTGGCCTGGCAGTCGTGGCGGCTGAACAACGCCCGGCACGCCATCGAAACGCAAGGCGAACAGCTAGCGACTAAAGCGCAGGCACTGGCGGAGAAAAACAGCCAGCTGATCGGTCTGTCCATTCTAACCGAAACCAACAGCCGGGAGCAGATGCGACTTTATGCGTTGGCGGAGCAGACCAGCGCGCTGCTGCGTCACCGGCAGCACCGGATCGAGGAACTGAAACGTGAAAACGAGCATTTACGCCGCTGGGCTGACACTCCTTTGCCTGCTGACATTATCCGGCTGCGGGAGCGTCCGGCCATCGCCGGAGGTGCAGCTTACCGTATATGGCTGTCCCAGAGTGACACCGTGCAGTCTGAACCCGTCAGCTCCGCGCACTAACGGCGATCTGAACGCGATGCTGGATGAAACCGAGGCCGCCTGGGCGGTCTGTGCTGACAAAGTGGACACGATAGTGACGTGCCAGGAGCTAAACAGTGAACAAGCCGCAGTCCTTACGCAGCGCCCTGAATAACGCATTGCCGTATGTGCGCGATAATCCCGACAAGCTGCATCTGTTCGTGGATAACGGTTCTCTGGTGGCAACCGGTGCGCAGTCCATGTCGTGGGAATATCGTTACACCCTGAACGTGGTGATCGAGGATTTCAGCGGCGACCAGAACCTGCTGATGGCCCCGGTGCTGCTGTGGTTGAAAGCCAATCAGACGGATGCCATCAACAACCCGCAGTTGCGCGAAAAACTGTTCACCTTTGAGGTGGATATTCTGCGCAACGACGCGTGTGATATCAGCCTGAACCTGCAGCTGACGGAGCGCGTGCTGGTCAGCTCCGATGGTGGTATCTCGACGGTTGAGGCGGAGCCAGAACCCGACGAGCCAGAAGAAATGTGGACGGTGAAACGTGGATAATCTGCATAAAGTGGACGAGTGGCTGGCCGCACTGCTGGCGAATCTGGAGCCAGCCGCACGTCAGCGCATGATGCGGGAATTGGCGCAGGAGTTGCGGAGGAATCAGCAAAACAACATCCGGCTGCAGCGTAATCCTGACGGCAGCGGGTATGAGCCGCGAAAAGTCACGGCGAGGACTAAAAAGGGACGCATTAAACGGCAGATGTTCTCGAAACTACGCACGGCGAAATACCTGAAAACTACAGCCGGCGCGGATTCAGCCTGTGTGCAGTTTGCGGGGAAGGTGCAGCGTATTGCTAGGGTTCATCATTACGGCTTACGGGATCAAATTAGTAGTAAAGGACCTACTATTCGTTACAGTAGGCGTCTTCTTCTTGGGGTAAATGATAAAATGCAGTTGATTGTTTATAATTCATTTTATACTTGGTTGCGAAATGGTTTGTAAGTTGTTGTGGTGATTTTAATATTAAAATCACCACGTTTTGAAAAAAACTAAAGGAGTGCTTTAGTTAGTGAGTTCCTGTATTCGCTCCAAAAACTAAATTCATTCAGCTTAGTTCTCATATTAATATCTTGTTCGGAATAGGATGTGCTTTCAATTTTCTGACTAAGTAGGGTCAATACCAGTCGCGCAAGATGGATTTTTAAGTGTTCACAAGCAATGATTATACTTGTCATATTACTATCTTCTATTAATTCCCCATGGATTATAGCGTTCCTGATATCTGCTAGCCCGATACCGTTTTTATCTCGGAAGATAGGCCATAAATCATCATTCTTATTATTAAGTTCAGCTTCAAAGCTATTGACTACATCACGTAGAGATGTTCTGTTAAGTTCACTAAGTTTTCCTTTTATTTTTGAACGGATATCCTTGTCTTCTAGGATGTCGGGGCTTAAAAAGTTTTCTATTTTTTTTCTTAATGTTTTAAATTCATTTTCGGGGATGATGTATTGTGTGGTTTTGTTTTTTTTGTAGGTTAAGGTTATGGATTCGTATGCCTGAAATAAAGATAGATAATATGGTTCAAGATACTGCTCCTGCAAAATCAGTGTGTTAATAGCCAGCTTTATATTTTGTTTATATATTGATTTTTTGTAATTGTGAAAAATTTTATTCAAGCTTTTATTAACTTCTGGTGGAGTTAAAATTGCCTTGTCACCCGATGTGTTGGTTGTTTTGATATTAAAATGGCGATAAACGGTCGTGAGTTCATTTGATGTATCCAGTGTCCATTTAGCGCAAAATATTTTTTTGTCATGAATAAAGGATATAATATCATTTAACAAATCTATTTCTTCTAAAAGATTATCTTTAATATCACCGATTGTTAAACACTCGTTTTCAACTTCTAATGTGTAAAGTTGAGTTTTTTTAAGTGTTATGTTATTGGATGTGCCACTCGCAACGAATTTTGCATCCAATAATACCTTGCCTTTATCCATTAAATCTATCACTATAGGCTGGTTTTTTGTTTGTTTAATCCCTCCATCTTGCTCAAAGGAATGTTTAATATTTGGTGAAACTAAGTTGGCAGGGTTTATGTGAAAATTGATTTTTGTTTTTTTGTTTGTTTTTGTATCATTTTTCTTACGTCTGATGACAGTTTCACTAGGATGCGCAGTAAATTTATAATGCTCGTTTAAACCAGAGGTGTAGTGGCCCAAATCACTTATTCTACAGTTCTCTAGTGTGACAGTTTTTAAAAGATCGCCATTAACGTAATGTAATGGGATTTCAATTCGCCATTTGTCGGTGTTATAAAGTGAAAAAATATTTCTATCGAGTGTCTTAAATAAAAATTTATGCCACTTTGTGTTATCTTCGATTTTTAAATCACAAATCATCTCTATTTCAGAGAGTCTTCCTTTTTCCTGTGGATCATTATTTTGAATTAAAGGGAAGAATTTAATAGAAACTGAATCATATTCTTGTTGCGACATTTATCCTCCTTGTGTAGTACCTAGAACAATATCATTTGATATTAGCAAATCAAGTTTATGTTCATGATAGTGTAATGAACTCACAACTCACAGAAATCATGCGCCTTATCACCAACCTGATCCGCTCCGGCACCGTGACCGAAGTGGACCGGGAAAACTGGCTGTGCCGGGTGAAAGTCGGCGAACTCGAAACCAACTGGATTAACTGGCTGACGCTGCGTGCCGGTGGTGCCCGCACATGGTGGTGTCCCTCGCCGGATGAGCAGGTGGTGGTTCTGAGCATGGGCGGCAACCTCGAAACTGCATTCGCATTGCCTGCTATCTACTCCAGCCAGTTTGCACCGCCGTCGGATTCCGTAGACGCCAGCGTAACGCAGTACCCGGACGGCGGCTGGTTTGAGTATGAACCCGCCACCGGGCGCTGGCACGTCCGAGGCATCAAATCCATGGTGATCGAGGCGGCAGATAATATCACCCTCAAAACCTCTGATTTTGTTGTGGAGGCCAACACTACGCGCATCAACAGCGAAGTGGTGATCAACGGCGCTGTCACCCAGGGTGGCGGCCCGATGAGTTCCAACGGGATCGTGGTGGATAACCACGCGCACAATAAAGTTAAATCAGGCGGCGACACGTCGGGAGGCCCGGTATGACGCTGTATCTCGGCATGAGTCAGAACAACGGCCAAGCCATTACAGACACGGATCATCTGCGTCAGTCGGTGCGTGACATTCTGCTGACGCCGCAGGGCACTCGCGTTGCCCGGCGGGAATACGGTTCCCTGTTATCCGTCCTGATTGACCAGCCGCAGAACCCGGCGCTGCGCCTGCAGATCATGTCGGCGGTGTATATGGCGCTGAACCGCTGGGAGCCACGCCTGACGCTGGACTCCATCACCATCAGCAGCAGCTTTGATGGCTCAATGGTCGTTGACCTTACCGGGCTGCGCAATTCTGGCGCCCCAGTTTCCCTTTCCGTATCAACAGGAGCCGACAATGGCGGTCATTGATCTTTCACAGCTCCCCGCGCCGCAGATTGTGGACGTGCCGGATTTTGAGACGCTACTGGCCGAGCGTAAGGCCGCCTTTGTGGCGCTCTATCCGGCGGATGAGCAGGCAGCCGTCGCGCGCACACTGGCGCTGGAGTCTGAACCCATCACCAAACAGCTGCAGGAAAGTACCTATCGCGAAGTGCTGCTGCGCCAGCGCATTAACGAAGCCGCGCAGGCGGTCATGGTGGCGTATGCCCTCGGCGGAGATCTGGAACAGCTGGCCGCCAACTATAACGTGAAGCGCCTGACAGTGACGCCTGCCGATAATGACGCCGTGCCACCGGTAGCTGCCGTAATGGAAAGCGACGATGCGCTGCGTCTGCGTGTGCCCGCAGCATTCGAAGGACTATCCGTTGCGGGACCAACGGCGGCCTACGAATTTCACGCCAGAAGTGCGGACGGGCGCGTGGCGGATGCCAGCGCAACCAGTCCGTTACCGGCGGAGGTGGTGCTGACTTTGCTGAGCCGGGAGGGTGACGGCACGGCAGACAGTGACCTGCTGGCCGTGGTCGAAAAGGCGCTGAATAGCGAGAGCGTGCGCCCGGTAGCGGACCGCCTTACGGTGCGCAGCGCCGAAATTATCCCTTACAGCGTGGATGCAACCATCTTTCTCTATCCTGGACCGGAGGCTGAGCCGGTAATGGCGGCAGCAAAAGCCGGCCTGCAGAAGTACATCGTCAGCCAGACGCGACTCGGACGTGATATTCGCCGTAGCGCTATTTATGCCGCGTTGCATGTCGAAGGTGTGCAGCGTGTGGAGCTGGCTTCTCCACTGGCTGATGTGGTGCTGGACAAAACGCAGGCCGCCTCCTGCACGCTGTGGAATGTGACCAACGGGGGCACGGATGAATAGCCTGCTGCCGCCGGGTTCATTGCCGCTTGAACGCCGACTGGCGCAAAGCTGCAGCGGCATTTCCGGGCTGGAAGTGCCGTTGCGGGATCTTTGGAACCCGGCAACCTGTCCTGTCATTTTCCTGCCGTATCTGGCGTGGGCGTTTTCCGTGGACCGCTGGGACGAGAGCTGGACGGAAAGCGTGAAGCGCCGGGTGGTGCAGGACGCGTTCTATATCCATCAGCACAAAGGCACGACCAGCGCCGTGCGTCGGGTGGTGGAGCCGTTCGGCTTCCTGATCCGCATTATCGAATGGTGGCAGACCGGTGAACAGCCGGGCACGTTCCGCCTGGATATCGGCGTGCAGGACCAGGGCATCACGGAAGAAACCTATCTGGAGCTTGAGCGCCTCATCAGCGACGCCAAACCCTGCAGCCGTCATCTGATCGGCATGTCCATTAACCTGCAGACCAGCGGGCCGTATTTCGTCGGCGCGGCCACCTACACCGGCGAAGAAATCACGATTTACCCGTATATCAACGAAACCATTATTTCCGGCGGCACCGCTTACGAGGGCGGGGCGGTCCACGTTATTGACACAGTGAGAGTGAACCCATGAGCGCAAAATTCTACACCTTGCTGACGGAGATCGGCGCAGCGAAACTGGCCAGTGCCGCCGCACTCGGCGTGCCGCTTAAAATTACCCAGATGGCGGTGGGCGACGGTGGCGGTGTGCTCCCCACGCCCAGCGCACAGCAGACCAGGCTGATTGCTGAAAAGCGCCGTGCCGATCTCAATATGCTGTATATCGACCCGCAGAACAGCAGCCAGATTATTGCGGAACAGGTGATCCCCGAAACTGAGGGCGGGTGGTGGATTCGCGAGGTTGGTCTGTTTGATGATACCGGTGCGCTGATTGCCGTCGGCAACTGTCCGGAGAGCTACAAGCCGCAGCTGGCGGAGGGGAGCGGGCGCACCCAGACCGTGCGCATGGTGCTGATTACCAGCAGCACTGACACTATCACCCTGAAAATTGACCCCGCCGTGGTGCTGGCGACCCGCAAGTATGTCGATGACAAGGTGCTGGAGCTGAAGGTATATGTCGATGACCTGATGGCAAACCACCTGGCTGCAGCCGATCCGCATTCTCAGTACGCCCCGAAAGAGAGTCCGACCCTGACGGGCACGCCCAAAACGCCAACAGCACCGGCGGGGACGAACACCACCCAGATTGCCAGCACGGCATTTGTGCAGGCCGTGGTGTCGTTACTCAATAACGCGCTCGGACTGAAAGCACCGCTGGCAAATCCGGCCCTGACGGGAACGCCGACGGCACCTACTGCAGCGCAAACGGCTAATAACACGCAGATTGCCAATACGGCTTTTGTTAAATCGGCTATTGCAGCACTGGTAGGGTCAACACCGGCGGCACTGGATACGCTGAATGAACTGGCTGCAGCACTGGGCAACGATCCTAACTTTGCCACCACGATGACAAATGCACTAGCAGGGAAGATGGAGATCAGTAAAAACGGTGCGGATATTGCTGACGTTGCCGCCTTTTTGAATAACCTCGGTCTGGGGGCTGGTTCGGCCCTGCCGGTTGGGGTGCCAGTCCCATGGCCTCTGACTACAACTCCGGCGGGGTGGCTCAAATGCAACGGTGCAGCTTTTACTGCGTCGCAATATCCCAAACTGGCTCAGGCTTATCCGGCTTTGAAATTACCTGATCTGCGTGGTGAGTTTATTCGTGGCTGGGACGATGGTCGTGGCGTGGATACCGGTCGTGGATTGCTGTCAGCGCAGGGGGGAATGTCATTCGATCACAGGCACTGGTTGCCCACTACAAACGGGACGGGTGGAGATGGCGCGATGACAGCGGTCTTTATTGATGGAAATTCAGCAATGGCTTATTACCCGGATGGAACCAACGAATATAACCCGAACCCGTCCACGGGCACGTTGTTGCAGACATATACCGCAAAAGCCGCGCTTGGCTCTGCAATGTTTGGCAGTGAAACGAGGCCGCGTAACGTTGCATTTAACTATATTGTGAGGGCTGCGTAATGCAGAACGCTATAATGGAATACGGTTTTGCCACAACGGCAGGTAATGTTGTTGTGTTCAATTATGATAGTGAGACGCGGGAAATTCTGTCTTCAACAACAGAGTATATTCCTGTTGGTGTGGGACTCCCCGCGAATGCGTGTACTGATGTCCCACCTGAGGGAAAAGATGGTTTTGTTGTATGTCGAACGATTGCGGACGATAGCTGGGAATATTTAGCGGATCATCGTGGCGAAACTGTATGGAATACGGAAACCGGCGAACCTGTTGAAATATCCCTGCCGGGTGGTTATCCAGCGGGGACGACAACAGCCGCACCTGCAACACCTTACGATGCATGGAATGGTGAGCAATGGGTGACGGATGAAACTGCTAAAATTGCTGCCGATGTTAAGAATGCAGAATTAAAAAAGGCAGAGTTACTTATTATGGCAGGGGCAATAATCAGTCCTTTGCAGGATGCAGTTGAGCTGGGTATTGCTGATAATGAAGAAAGCAATCTATATGATGCGTGGAGGAAGTATCGAGTTTTATTAAATCGAGTCGATCCCCTCTTGGTACCAAATCTTGACTGGCCGGAACAACCGATTTAATTCCTCACCCCCTCATATTTGGAGGGGGATTTATAACAATTAACACAAGGCTTTCATTTTGCTTCAATCCAAAAATACATAACGCCGCATCCTAAAAATAGAAATAGATAAATCATTTGAGTCAGTAGGCGCGAATTTGTAATGTGGTATATAGCAGCGCGATCTGCTCTCAATAAATAGTAAAAGAAAAGAATCATAGCGCTAAATGTGAATGTGGAAAATACTATAAATATACTTAGAAAATAATTTTGAGCGGTTGAGTTATCGTCTTTTAATAAAATTATGGGGAAGCTTATTGTTATGATTGTTACTAGAGAGGATGAGATTCCAGCAGACCATAACAACGCTTCACACGTGAGTTTTCTTAATAGCATGCCGAAATTGTGTCGGATGTTGTGATTGCCCCAACTTTCTTTTCTCATGTATGCCATATCTTTAAAGAAAAATGAGATGGTTATAAAGAAATATAAAAAAGTCCAAATAAAATCTAATTGTTCAATTAATTTATAAATAACGGGGGTGACATATTTGTCGAGTGCGAAGGTTGGGGCGTTTGAGCTTATAAATAAAGCTATTACAGTTATCAAACACCATACAACTAGTCGGTAAAGGATCTCCCTCCTGACAGATTGTTTTATCCAATTATCAACAACGTTATCTTCAGCTTTCATTTGAATCTCAAGCCATTGTATTAGCGATACAACAATACATACCAAATGCATGCTTAGAATTCTACATGCAGCATATGCATTCAACCCTAAAGCGGAGTGAGTGCCTTATGGCTCAGGATTATCACCATGGTGTGCGCGTCGTTGAGGTCAACGATGGCACCCGCCCCATTTCAACAGTAAGCACGGCAATTGTCGGTATGGTCTGTACCGGCGATGATGCAGATGCGTCCGTGTTCCCCCTCAATAAACCGGTTCTGCTTACCGACGTGCTGACCGCCAGCGGTAAAGCAGGCGAGTCCGGCACACTGGCCCGCTCGCTGGATGCAATTGCCGACCAGGCTAAACCCGTGACCGTCGTGGTGCGCATTGCTCAGGGTGAAACCGAAGCGGAAACAACGTCCAACATTATCGGCGGCGTGACAGCTGACGGTAAAAAAACGGGCATGAAAGCGCTGTTATCTGCGCAGTCTCAGCTCGGCGTTAAGCCGCGCATTCTGGGCGTGCCGGGGCACGACACGCAGGCGGTTGCCACTGAGCTGCTGAGCGTGGCGCAGAGTCTGCGCGGGTTCGCCTATCTGTCAGCCTACGGCTGCAAAACGGTAGAGGAGGCCATTGCCTACCGCGCTAATTTCAGCCAGCGCGAGGGGATGCTGATCTGGCCTGATTTCATCAGTTTTGACACCGTGCTGAATGCTGACGCAACGGCTTACGCCTCAGCCCGTGCGCTTGGCCTGCGTGCCAAAATTGACGAACAGACCGGCTGGCACAAATCCCTGTCCAACGTGGGTGTGAACGGTGTCACCGGCATTTCTGCTGATGTGTTCTGGGATTTGCAGGACCCGGCAACCGATGCGGGGCTGCTGAACCAGAACGATGTCACCACGCTGATCCGCAAAGACGGTTTCCGCTTCTGGGGTTCCCGCTGCCTCAGTGACGATCCTCTGTTTGCCTTTGAAAACTACACCCGCACCGCGCAGGTACTGGCTGACACCATCGCAGAAGCGCACATGTGGGCGGTGGATGGTGTGCTTAACCCGTCGCTGGCCCGCGACATTATCGAAGGTATTCGCGCCAAACTGCGCAACCTGAAAACGCAGGGCTACATCATCGGCGCCGACTGCTGGCTGGATGAGTCCGTAAACGATAAAGATTCCCTGAAAGCCGGGAAGCTCACTATCGATTACGACTATACGCCGGTACCGCCTCTGGAAAACCTGATGCTGCGCCAGCGCATCACCGATCAGTATCTGCTGGATTTCTCCAGCCAGGTCAGTGCGTAAGGGGACAATATGGCTTTACCACGCAAGTTAAAACACCTGAACCTGTTTAACGACGGGAATAATTATCAGGGGATCGTTGAGTCTCTGACCCTGCCTAAATTCGGCCGCAAGTTTGAAAAGTATCGCGGCGGCGGTATGCCCGGTTCGGCTGATGTTGATCTGGGGCTTGATGATGGCGCGCTGGACACGGAATTTTCAATCGGTGGCACCGAACTGCTGTTATTCAAGCAGATGGGTAAAGCCACCGTTGACGGCATCCAGCTGCGTTTCACCGGCTCCATTCAGCGTGATGATACCGGCGAAGTGCAGGCTGTTGAGCTGGTTGTGCGCGGGCGACATAAAGAAGTCGATTCCGGCGAATGGAAAACCGGCGAGAGCAACACCACAAAAGTCAGCAGCACCAACAGTTACGCGAAGCTGACCATTAACGGCGAGGTGCTTTATGAGGTTGATGTGATCAACATGATTGAAATCGTTGATGGCGTGGACCTGATGGAAGAACACCGCAACGCCCTGGGCCTCTGATCTACTTTAAAGGCGCGGGCAGCCGCGCCAGTACCTTATTTAACAGGAAATGACAATGAGCGAACAACTGACTGAAAAAACCGTACAGCTGGACACCCCAATCAAACGCGGTAAAACCGAAATTGCCGAAATTGTGCTGCGCAAGCCGCAGTCCGGCGCGCTGCGTGGCACCCGTCTGCAGGCGATCATGGATATGGATGTCGGCGCGATGATGTCGATTATTCCCCGCATCTCCACGCCCGCGCTGACCGCTCAGGAAATGGCTGAAATGGACCCAGCCGATCTCACCGCGCTGTCGGTTGAGGTGGTCACTTTTTTGTTAAAGAAATCGGTGCTTGCCGGTTTGCCGACAGCCTGACGGTAGAGGACCTGGTGGCTGATATCGCCACCATTTTTCACTGGCCGCCGTCCGTCACTGACGTTATGCCGCTGACCGAAGTGCTGGAGTGGCGGCATAAAGCGATTCAGAGAAGCGGGGCCAGCGATGAGTGACACTAACCTGCGTTTGCAGGTAATTCTAAATGCGGTTGATAAGCTCACCCGTCCATTCCGATCAGCGCAGGCCAGCTCTAAAGAGCTGGCTACCGCCATTCAGCAAAGCCGCGCAAGATTAAAAGAACTGGACGCCCAGGCGGGCCGTATTGACGGTTTCCGTAAGGCAAGCGCACAGCTGGCTGTCACCGGCAACAGTCTTAAAGCCGCACGCGAAGAAGCTGCAAAGCTTGCCACGCAGTTCTCGGCCACTAACCGCCCGACGGCGGCGCAGGCTCGTCTGCTTGAGCAGGCAAAAAACCGCGTCAACGAGCTGCAGAGCAAATACAACGGTCTGCGTCAGTCGGTGCAGCGTCAGCGTCTTGCGCTCAATGAGGCCGGGCTGGACACCAAAAAGCTGAGCAGTGCGCAGCGTGAGCTGCGGCAGAATGCTGATGAAACCCGGCAGGCGCTGGACCGACAGCAGAAATCCCTTAAACGCCTGGGCGAGCAGCAGGCCCGAATGAACGCCGTCCGCGATCAGTATTCGCGGCGCCTTGAGGTGCGGGATCGTATCGCGGGCGCCGGAGCAACAACGACTGCCGCCGGGCTGGCGATGGGCGCGCCGGTGATGGCTGCCGTTAAAAGCTATGCCAGCATGGAAGATGCGATGAAAGGCGTAGCAAAGCAGGTTAACGGGCTGCGGGACGACAACGGCAACCGCACTAAACAGTTTTACGACATGCAGGATGCCATCAAGGCCGCCAGTGAACAGCTGCCGATGGAGAATGGCGCCATCGACTATGCCGCGCTGGTTGAAGGTGGCGCCCGCATGGGCGTGACAAACCAGAATGATTCTTACGAAGACCAGAAGCGTGACCTGCTGGCCTTTGCATCCACTGCTGCAAAGGCCGCAACGGCATTCGAACTGCCCGCTGATGAGCTGGCGGAGGGGCTGGGGAAAATCGCGCAGCTGTATAAAGTGCCGACCCGCAATATTGAACAGCTTGGCGATGCCCTGAACTATCTGGACGATAACGCCATGTCTAAGGGCGGCGATATCATCAATGTGCTGCAGCGCATGGGGGGCGTGGCCGACCGGCTTGATTTCCGAAAAGCGGCCGCGCTGGGTTCCACCTTCCTGTCTCTGGGCGCCGCGCCTGAAATTGCCGCCAGCGCATCAAATGCGATGGTGCGCGAACTGTCGATTGCAACCATGCAGAGCAAGCGGTTCATGGAAGGTATGGATCTGCTGAAACTCAATCCAGAAGAGATTGAAAAGCAGATGACAAAGGACGCAATGGGGACCATTCAGCGCGTGCTGGAGAAGGTCAACAAACTGCCGCAGGACAAGCGCCTGTCAGCCATGACGATGATATTTGGCAAGGAGTTTGGCGATGATGCGGCGAAGCTTGCAAACAACCTGCCGGAGCTGCAGCGACAGCTGAAACTTACCTCAGGCACTGAGGCTAACGGCTCCATGCAGAAAGAATCCGATATCAATAAGGATTCACTTTCCGCGCAGTGGTTGCTTGTTAAAACGGGCGCGCAGAACGCTTTCAGTAGCCTGGGTGAAACCCTGCGCCAGCCGCTGATGGATATCATGGGGTACGTCAAAAGCGTTACCGGGGCACTGCGTCGATGGGTTGAGGCTAACCCGCAGCTGGCGGGCACGCTGATGAAAGTGGCGGCTGCCACTGCTGCGATCACCGTAGTGCTCGGTACGCTTGCGGTGGCCGTGGCTGCCGTGCTGGGGCCACTGGCGGTTATCCGTTTTGGCCTGTCCGTGCTGGGTGTAAAAACACTCCCCTCCGTTATGTCTGCAGTGACACGCACCGGCGGCGCGCTGTCCTGGCTGGCAAATGCGCCGCTTTCCCTGTTGCGTCGTGGCCTGGCGGCATCCGGCAGCAGCGCAGGATTGCTGGCGTCTCCCCTTAACTCCCTGCGCCGTTCTGCCGGGCTGGCTGGCAATGCGCTGAAAGCGCTGGCCGGTGCGCCGCTTGCTGTCTTTCGCGGAGGAATGTCTGGTATTCGCAACATTATCGGCATGGTAATGAATCCGCTGGCCGCGTTGCGCGGGGGATTATCCGCAGCCGGTGGCGTGCTTCGTTTTCTGGCGTCCGGCCCGCTGGCTCTCCTTCGCGTTGCGCTGTACGGGATTTCTGGATTGCTGGGCGCCCTGCTTAGTCCGATAGGTCTGGTCGTGGCGGCGCTGGCTGGCGTGGCGCTGGTTGTCTGGAAATACTGGCAGCCGATAAGCGCATTTTTAGGGGGAGTGGTCGAAGGATTCAAAGCTGCAGCTGCGCCTGTCAGTGCGGCGTTTGAGCCACTGCAGCCTGTTTTCCAGTGGATAGGTGACAAGGTCCAGGCGTTGTGGGGCTGGTTTACTGATCTGCTGACGCCGGTTAAATCCACCTCTGCAGAACTGCAAAGCGCGGCGTCGATGGGGCGGCAGTTTGGCGAAGCGCTGGCGGCAGGGCTGAACATGGTCATGCACCCGCTGGATTCGCTTAAATCGGGCGTGTCCTGGTTGCTTGAAAAACTTGGCATTGTCAGCAAGGAGGCGGCCAAAGCGAAGCTTCCTGAGCAGGTCACGCGGCAGCAGCCAGCCACGGTAAACACAGTCGGTAAAGTGGTGCTGCCGCCTGGCGGATTCCCGCCGATGGGTTTTGCTGGCATGTACGACAGCGGCGGTACCATTCCGCGCGGCCAGTTCGGCATCGTGGGTGAGAATGGCCCTGAGATTGTTAACGGGCCCGCCAATGTCACCGGCAGGAAACGGACTGCTGATCTGGCAAGGGTGGCGGCAACGCTCAATCCTTCGCGGACGGAACCGGCCAGCGCTAAACAACGTCCTGAACGCGGGATAGTTCTGCCGCCTGATAGTGTGAATGGTCCGGCAAATCTTCCGGTAATCAATCGCACTACTGAACTGGTGAAACTGGCGGCAACAGTAAGCCCCGTGCGTGATGTAACAGCCAGCCCGGAGCAGCGGCCTGAAAGCAGGTTAATACTGCCACCTGAGATTGTTAACACCCCGGTGAATCTCCCTGGTCGGGTTCGTGCTGCGCAGCTGGCTGATATCGCTGCGGCTGTCATGCCAGAACCGGCCATTACGGAAGTCACGGATAACAGGGCTGACCCGATGGCTATGCGCCAGAAGATGTTCGCTTCCGTCGTCGCTGGGGTAATGGGCCTGGCGGCTGCCCCGGCAGAAGCCGCACCACTTCATCCGTACAGTGTACCTGTCAGGACGCAACCGGCGCCGTCGGCAAAGGCAGAGAGACAGCCGCAGGTCATTAAGTACGAGATAAGCGCGCCAATTCATATTGTCGCCCAGCCAGGGCAAAGCGCACAGGATATCGCCCGCGAGGTGGCCCGGCAGCTTGATGAGCGAGAGCGCAGGGCCAGGGCAAAAACACGCAGTAATTTCAGTGATCGAGGGGGTTACGAATAATGATGATGGTGCTGGGGTTGTACGTATTCATGCTGCGAACCGTGCCCTATCAGGAGCTGCAGTATCAGCGCAGCTGGCGGCACGCTGCCAACAGCCGGGTTAACCGGCGCCCGACAACGCAGTTTCTTGGGCCGGATAACGATTCGCTTACTCTGTCCGGCGTCCTGCTGCCGGAGATTACCGGCGGCAGGCTGTCTTTGCTGGCGCTGGAGCAGATGGCGGAGCTGGGGAAAGCCTGGCCTTTGATTGAGGGGAGCGGGACGATTTACGGCATGTTTGTGATCGAGAGTCTGAGCCAGACAAAAACAGAATTTTTTGAGAGCGGTATGCCCCGGCGCATCGAATTTTCGCTGAGCCTCAAGCGGGTGGATGAATCGCTGTCTGATATGTTTGGCAGCCTCAGCGATCAGCTCAGTAATTTGCAGGACTCAGCCACCTCTGCGATAGGCAATATGAAAAATACGGTTGGGGGGTTACTGCAGTGAATTTCAGCTCTGATCTCCTGAACCTGAACAGCAAAACCCCCGGTTTCAGCATCATCATTGAAGGTAAAGATGTGACTACCGTGCTGGATGCGCGCCTGATGAGTCTGACGCTGACGGATAACCGGGGCTTTGAAGCGGACCAGCTTGATCTGGAACTGGACGACTCGGACGGTCAAATCGTTCTGCCGCGTCGGGGGGCCATTATTCAGTTTGCGCTGGGGTGGAAAGGTCAGCCGCTTTTTCCGAAAGGGGCCTTTACTGTCGATGAGATTGAGCACAGCGGCGCGCCTGACCGTCTCACAATTCGCGCGCGTAGTGCAGATTTCCGTGAAACACTGAACACGCGGCGTGAAAAGTCCTGGCACCAGACAACGGTGGGCGAAGTCGTGAAGGAAATCGCCGCCAGGCATAAATTAAAGATGGCGCTGGGGCAGGACCTGATGGACAAGCCTGTGGATCATCTTGACCAGACAAACGAGAGCGATGCGAGTTTCCTGATGAAGCTGGCGCGACAGTATGGGGCGATAGCCTCAGTTAAGGACGGAAATCTGTTGTTTATCCGCCAGGGGCAGGGCAGAACGGCAAGCGGTAAGCCGCTGCCGGTTATCACCATAACCCGTCAGGGCGGTGACGGTCATCGTTTTACCCTGGCTGATCGCGATGCCTATACGGGGGTAATTGCCAGCTGGCTGCATACTCGTGAGCCAAAGAAAAAAGAGGCAGCAAAGGTTAAGCGCCGTCGAAAGAAAACCACCGCGGCAAAGGAGCCGGAAGCAAAACAGGGAGATTACCTGGTTGGAACGGATGAAAACGTGCTGGTACTCAACAGAACTTATGCAAACCGCAGCAATGCAGAGCGAGCGGCAAAGATGCAGTGGGAGCGTCTGCAGCGCGGGGTTGCAACATTCTCCCTGCAGCTCGCAGAGGGTAGGGCTGATCTCTATACCGAAATGCCGGTGAAGGTGAGCGGCTTTAAACAGCCTATTGATGAAGCGGAATGGACGATCACCACGCTCACGCATACGGTCAACGCTGACAGTGGTTTTACAACCAGCATTGAGTTTGAGGTGAAAATTGACGATCTCGAAATGGAATAAGTGGTTCTCGGAATTGAATAATGCTGTATCATTATTGCGAATTAAGCAAAGATAAAAGGGGATTGATAAATGATGAATTGTCCGTTGTGCGCTCAGGCCGCACACACACGCAGCAGTTTTCAAGTCTCCACTCAGACCAAAGAGCGTTACAACCAGTGTACCAATATTGAGTGCGGGCATACGTTCGTGACACATGAAACGTTTGTGCGTTCGGTTTGTCGACCGGAGAAAATTAGCGCCGCACCTCCGCATCCCAAAGGGATGCAGCAACAGCTTTCTTACTGACCCGCTACGGCGGGTTTTTTCGTTCGGAAACTTATAAACAATAAAAACTCCTGGAAGAGATCATTTAGCGCAATGAATGATTATTGAAGATGTGGCTCACACTTCGGGAATTTCTCTGCCTTGTTTAACAAGATGCTTAATGGTTGCGTAGTCATAATATCCTGCCGCAACTTGTTTAGCGTATTCAATACGATGTAATGCAACTGCCTTTTCAAACATTGCGCTTTTTACGGATATAGCCAAAAAGTGGTCTAGTTCTGCTAGCTCCTCTGCCGTCATGTCAACAGTAAACAGATATCGGCGCTCATGATGTTCAATAGCACCAACAAGAAATGCGGCACGGTCAGCAATGTTATGTAAGGGTTTATCACCCAGTAGACTGTTACATTGTGGACAGGATGGTACGGTGTGACGACGATCGTAGTGTCTCACACCGCCTCTCCAGGCAACCGAAACCACATGATCACGAACGATACCTGAGCGATGGTCGCCACAATAGATGCACCGTGGTCGATCTGAATCATGCTGATTAATATTTAATGTTGATACTGAGGTAAATTCTTCTCGTACGTAAGGGACGGGTTTTTTCCTTTTAGCTCTACTTGCAATTACAGCCTTCATTGCTTCGTCCGGTAACGGCTCATCTTCTATTTTTCTTGCTCTTTTTGCCGGGCTTTTTGCAGCCTTTGATAGTAGGTCTGCAGCAAGTGAGCTAGCTTTTGGTGCGAAGTTTTCCGATTTAGAGAGAACATCTGCTTTTGATTTTTGGAAACCAATTGAGGTTTCTTTGGGGCTTGGTGCTTGAGCTGGATTATGCTGTTTTGTCAGAGTTGGCGAGATTGGATTGGCAACGTAGGAGTATTTGTTAAAAATTTCATGAAAGTTGAGATTACAGGTGAACTCATCTTCATTAAAGCGACTATGGAAGTGCTCCAAAGCTTGCTTCTTGCTGTGGAAAAACATTAGCCCCCCTTTCTATTGTCAGGCAACTAACCTTGCTTATGAAATGTGTAATCAAGCGAGCGTACATTCGCATACATGAAATGTCTATTAGCCTTCATACGCGAGGACTGTCTAGGCCGGGAACGGATAAAATGCCTGCCGCCATTTTGCCGCCACTACCAAAGAAAAAGGGGCTACGCTTTCACGTAACCCCTTGTTTTATTTGGTGGAGCTGGCGGGAGTTGAACCCGCGTCCGAAATTTCTACATCCTCGGTACTACATGCTTAGTTTGTCTTTACATTCGCACGCCAGCTGCGGACAGACACGCCACTAACGAACTAGCCTGATTAGTTTTAGCACTTCAACCCCAGGCAGGGCATCCGCGCGATCTCTTTTGGGTTTGACCTCTCTTGATCCCCGTCTTAAGAGCGGAAGCTAGGGAGAGAGGGCTCTTAGCAGGTTATTAAGCTGCTAAAGCGTAGTTTTCGTCGTTTGCGACTATTTTTTTGCGGCTTTTTACGAGGCAAACCGCCCCTCGGCATGCACCTTGGGTTTCGCAAATCCCGTCGAATCCAGAATCAGCCCCAATAGTGTTGAACTGAGTATACCAGATTTCACTTCCTGGTTACCAGCCCGAAACGCTAACTTATTGAATAGTACAATAAGTGCGCAGAATCAACGTCCTGCGTTTTTCATGATACGTGCTTTGTCGAGCTGCCACTCACGTTCTTTCAAATCAGTACGCTTGTCGTGCTGTTTCTTACCTTTTGCAACGCCGATTTTCACTTTGCACCAGGCATTTTTCCAGTACATAGAGAGCGCAACCACGGTAAAGCCCTCACGGTTGATACGTCCGTAGAGGGATTCCAGTTCACGCTTGTTCAGCAGCAGTTTACGGGTGCGCGTTGGATCGCACACGTAGTGTGAAGAGGCGACGGTCAGCGGCGTAAAGTTCGCGCCAAACAGGAAGGCTTCGCCGTCTTTCAGGATCACGTAGCTATCGCCAATGTTTGCCTTCCCGGCGCGCAGCGATTTCACTTCCCAGCCCTGTAACGCAAGGCCAGCTTCGAATTCTTCTTCGATGAAATACTCGTGACGAGCACGCTTGTTTTGCGCAATGGTCGCCGAACCTAGTTTATGTGCTTTTTTCTTCGTCATAGTTGTCGTAAAGCCGTCGGTAATCTGATTTCAAAAAGTCACCTCATCGCGTCCTGTGAGGTCTAACGCGCTATATTAGCACGAGATGAGGCTTAGCGTTTTTTTAACAGGTGATAAATGTTATAATTTGTCGGTTGTGTGACCATGGAAAATGCTATGCCTCAGATTAGCCGTACTGCGCTTGTCCCTTACAGCGCGGAACAAATGTATCAGTTAGTGAACGATGTTAACGCTTATCCGCAGTTTATTCCGGGATGTACCGGGAGCCGAGTGCTGGAATCTGGCCCGACGCAGATGACTGCGGCAGTCGATGTATCCAAAGCGGGGATCAGCAAGACGTTCACCACCCGCAATACGCTGACCGATAATCAGAGTATTTTGATGCATCTGGTGGATGGCCCGTTTAAAAAGTTGATGGGCGGCTGGAAGTTTACGCCTCTGAGCGCGGATGCCTGCCGGATCGAATTCCATCTGGATTTTGAGTTTACCAATAAGCTGATTGAGTTGGCATTCGGCCGCATCTTTAAAGAGCTGGCTTCCAATATGGTTCAGGCATTCACCACCCGCGCCAAAGAGGTTTACAGTGTCGCATAAGATTGCCGTGGAAGTGGTGTACGCGCTACCTGAGAAGCAATACCTGCAGCGCGTGACCCTGGAGGAGGGGGCGACCGTTGAGGCAGCTATTCGTGCCTCCGGCATACTGGAACTGCGTAGCGACATTGACCTGGCGAAGAATAAAGTCGGGGTTTATAGCCGTCCGGTGAAGCTTGCTGATGCGCTGAAGGATGGCGATCGGGTTGAGATTTATCGTCCGCTGATTGCTGACCCGAAAGAGCTGCGTCGTCAGCGAGCGGAAAAATCGGGTAAGTAGCGCTTTCTCTTCCGGTGGCGCTTCGCTTACCGGGGCTACGATTCCGCGTAAGAATTCAGTTACAAAAAAGGTGCTCATTGAGCACCTTTTTGCATTTCTGACGGTGGATTACTTGGTCAGGGCAGGCTTGTTGTCGATATTGGTCAACACACCGGCGCTGCTGAAAGTCAGCGTCAGGGTCTGCTGGGTCACGTCTTCATGGCCTGGCTGCTGACGGAATACATAGAACCAGGTATTTGTGCCGAATGGATCGGACATCATCGGGGTTCCCAGTGCATAAGCGACCTGCTGTTGTGTCATCCCCACACGGATTTTGGACACATCGTTAGGGGTAAGGTAGTTCCCCTGGTTGATGTCAGGACGGTAAACCACTTTCTCCAGAGTGGAACAGCCTGCGGTCAACATCAGAAGAACCGCTGCGGCAGCGGTCAGCATTTTACAACGCATAGTGATTTGATTCCTTTTCGGGCCCGAGCAGAACGCGGCTCATATGTAATATGCCGATGATAATAGACCTTGCCCCACTTTGAAACCGGTCTGGCGGCGTTTTTGTTGTTCTCTATGACCCTGAGATCCCGAAAAAGTTTATGCCGCCAGCAGTTCTTTCGCGTTTGCGAGGGTGTTACGGGTGACTTCGCTACCACCAAGCAGGCGTGCCAGCTCCTGCAAGCGGGAGCGTTTATCCAGCGGTTTCATGTGCGTTTCGGTCATTTCGCCATCCGTTTCTTTGCTGACGATAAAGTGATGATGACCACAGCCCGCAACCTGCGGCAGGTGGGTAACGCACATGACTTGCGTTGATTCACCCAGCTGACGTAGCAGTTTACCCACCACGGCAGCCGTCGGACCGCTGATCCCTACGTCTACTTCATCGAAAATCAGCGCCGGAGTTTCCATCTTACGTGCGGTAATTACCTGAATCGCCAGTGCGATACGCGACAGCTCGCCGCCCGAGGCGACTTTAGAAATCGCCTGTAAAGGCTGTCCCGGGTTCGTGGTTACGCGGAATTCGATGCGATCTGCTCCTTCCGCCGTCAGGTGATTCTCTTCGAAGCGGACATCAATAGTGAACACGCCGTGCGGCATGGCCAGCGCGTGCATGCTTTCAGTGATGTGCTGGCTTAATTCCTGTGCATAGTGCTGGCGTATATCATGCAGCTGTTTCGCCGTGGCCAGTGCCTGCTGGTGGTGCAGGTTCACTGCCAGAGAGAGCGTTTCCTGTGAGTCAGCCTGATCGTCGAGCTGCTGTTGTTCATCAAGCAGAGACTGATAGAAGACGGGGAGCTCTTCCGGCGTGATGTGGTGCTTACGCGCCAGCGAAATCTGACGGGAAATACGCTGCTCAAGTTCGAACAAACGGTTCGGGTCGAGATCCAGGCGTTCACAGTAGTGGCGCAGCTCGTCACCGGCTTCAGAGATTTGAATCGCAGCCTCTTCAAGCATGTCCAGTACGCCAGAAAGTTTGCTGTCCATTCCTGCCAGTTCAGTCATCAGCTGGCGCACGTTATAAAGCTGGCTTTGAAGATTGACGTCTTCGCCATCGGCCAGCAGGTTCAGCGCGGTCTGGCTGGTTGAGAGCAGGTGGCCGCTGTTGGCCAGGCGTTTGTATTCTTCGTCGATCTGCTCAAACTCACCCGCCTGCGGGGCAAATTCGTTCAGCTCTTTTAATTGATATTCCAACAGCTCGGCGCGGGCAGTCCGCTCCTGGCTCTGCTGCTGATGCTGCGCGAGTTCACGGCAGCTCTGGTGCCACTGACGATAGTGCTCTGCCATCAGCTGAGTAAGTGCGTGCTCACCTGCATAGCCATCAAGCAGGGCTTTCTGCTGCTCGGGCTTGATGAGCTGCTGGTGCGCGTGCTGACCGTGGATCTGGATAAGCAGCTGGCCGAGCTCGCGGAGCTGTGAAAGAGGGACCGCTGTACCGTTGATAAAGCCACGGGAGCGTCCGTCGCTGCTGATCACGCGGCGAAGTAAACACTCACGCCCGTCTTCGAGCTGGTTCGTTTCCAGCCAGCGCAGCGCTGCCGGGGTGTCTTTCAGGGAGAAGCGGGCGCAGAGGTCTGCACGGGTTGCGCCCCGGCGCACCATGTCACCCTCTGCGCGGCCGCCAAGGCACAAGCCGAGGGCATCAATGGCAATGGATTTACCTGCACCGGTTTCCCCGGTAATCGCCGTCATGCCGCTGTGGAAGTCGATTTCAAGCTCACGAACAATGGCAAAGTTGCTGATGGTCAGTTGTGCCAGCATAATTGTTTTCCTGTATGAAAAACCATAACTGTGTTTACATACAGTATAAACTGGTTTTTTATACAGTAAAGTGCTGGATGCAAAATCAGAACAATTTTTTTGACCAGCCAAGCTTGGAGCTTAATGTGTTGAAATAACTGTAATCTTTCGGGTGGATAAGATTTAGGTGGTAATCACAGCGGCGGATGAGCACGTCTTCCCCTTCCTGTATGGGCAGTGCGATTTGGCTGTCGCAGCTGATCTCAAGGTCATTACGGCGGTGCGAGAACCGCAGGCGTATCGTGCTGTCACCGTTAATCACCAGCGGTCGGGCGGAGAGCGTATGCGGAAACATCGGCACCAGAGTGATGGCATCAAGCGACGGCGTCAGGATTGGCCCCCCGGCGGAGAGCGAGTAGGCGGTAGAGCCCGTCGGCGTCGAGATAATCAGCCCGTCCGAGCGCTGCGAAAAGGCAAAGATTTCGTCGATATAAACTTCGAACTCAATCATGTGCGCCACTTTACCGGGGTGGAGAACCACTTCGTTAATGGCGGTACTGATGCGCTTCGGGCAGTCCTGCTGGCAGACCTGCGCTTCAAGAAGAAAACGTTTTTCACTGATATAGTGGCCTTCCAGCACGTCGGCAAGCTGCTGTTGGGCGTTATCCGGGTCGAGGTCGGTCAGGAAACCGAGATTGCCGCGGTTGATGCCGATAACCTTAATGTCGTAGCGAGCCAGGGTCCTGGCCGCACCCAGCATATTGCCGTCGCCGCCGACCACCACGGCGAGATCCGCCTGTTGGCCGATTTCCGCCAGCGTGCCGGTTTTGACGCCCTTAAGCTGCAGCTCCTGGGCAATCTGTTGCTCAACCATCACTTCATAGCCTTTGCCACACAGCCAGCGATACAACATTTCATGTGTCGTCAATGCGGTAGGGTGACGCGGATGCCCGACGATCCCAATACACCTGAAATGATTATTCATTTTCTGGAGGTCCTTGTGCCTGATGAATGATGACAATCTGTCTTGTTCCCTTGAATCCCGGAAACTGATCCCCATAATAAGCGAAGTTAGCGAGATGAATGCAGAAAAACGCGGAGAAATTCATGAGTAGTAAAGAACAGAAAACGCCTGAGGGGCAAGCCCCTGAAGAAATTATCACGGAACAGCACGATAACGTTGAGGCCGTAGAGTCAGACGCGTCTGCTGAGCAGGTGGACCCGCGCGATGAAAAAATTGCCAATCTGGAAGCTCAGCTGGTAGAAGCGCAAAATCGCGAACGCGATGGCGTGCTGCGCATCAAAGCGGAAATGGAAAACCTGCGTCGCCGTACTGAACTGGACGTAGAAAAAGCGCATAAATTTGCGCTGGAGAAATTTGTCAACGAACTGCTGCCGGTGATCGATAGCCTGGATCGCGCGCTGGAAGTGGCGGATAAAGCGAATCCTGACAACGCGGCCATGATCGAAGGTATTGAACTGACGCTGAAATCCATGCTTGATGTTGTAGGTAAGTTTGGCGTGGAAGTGATTGCCGATACCAACGTACCGCTGGATCCAAACGTTCACCAGGCGATTGCGATGGTGGAGTCAGAAGACGTTGAAGCCGGTAAAGTGCTGGGCGTGATGCAGAAAGGTTATACCCTGAACGGCCGTACCATTCGCGCCGCGATGGTGACGGTGGCGAAAGCGAAAGCGTAATTTGCCTTCCCGTAGTGCCGGGTGGCGGCTTCGCCTTACCCGGCCTACAACATTACTCGGCGATACTTTCGCGTAGCGGTTTAACGGGCAGGACCTTCACCTGCTTAATCATGTTGTCCTGTACGTCCAGGATATCAATATCGTATTGCTCAATTCGAACCCGCGTACCTGCCGCCGGGATCTCTTCCAGCGCTTCCAGAATCATGCCGTTCATCGTCCGTGCTTCATCTTCCGGCAGATGCCAGTTAAAGGCTTTATTCAGTTCACGGATGTTCGCGCTACCGTCAATCAGCACCGAGCCATCGTTTTGCGGCGTCACTTCTTCGGCAAGGGAAGGGGACATTGAGGTCGTGAAGTCACCGACAATCTCTTCCAGAATATCTTCGACCGTTACCAGCCCCTGAATATCGCCGTACTCATCGACCACCAGGCCGACTTTCTTCTTATTGCGCTGAAACTTCACCAGCTGCGTGCTGAGGGGAGTGCCTTCTGGCACGTAATAAATCTCGTCAGCGGCGCGGAGCATGACCTCTTTGGTGAACTCGTTTTTCTCAGTCATCAGGCGATAGGCTTCACGCACGCGCAGCATGCTGATGGCGTCATCCAGCGAGTCGCGGTAAAGCACAATGCGTCCGTGCGGTGAGTGCGTCAGCTGACGAACAATGGCCTTCCAGTCGTCGTTGATATCAATCCCGACGATTTCGTTACGGGGCACCATGATGTCGTCAACGCTCACCTTTTCCAGATCCAGCACCGACAGGAGCATATCCTGGTTGCGACGGGAGATCTGCGAGCGGGATTCATTCACGATGGTGCGCAGCTCGTCTTTGCTGAGCGCGCTGCTGATGGTGACGTCCGCTTTGATACCGACCATGCGCATCAGCAGGCGAGTGACCATATTCAGAAGCCAGACCAGCGGCATCATCAGAATTAACAGCGGTGCCAGCAGGAAGCTGCTCGGATAAGCAACCTTCTCCGGATAAAGCGCGGCGACGGTTTTTGGCAGGACTTCAGCAAACACCAGAACCACAAACGTGAGTACCCCGGTCGCAATGGCGACGCCGGCGTTGCCGTACAGGCGCATCCCGACGATGGTGCCCAGCGCAGAGGCGAGTATGTTCACGAGGTTGTTCCCGATAAGCACCAGGCTAATCAGCCGGTCTGGCTTGCGCAGCAGCTTTTCAACACGACGTGCGGCGCGGTTACCCTGCTTAGCGCGGTGACGTAACCGATAGCGGTTCAGCGTCATCATGCCGGTTTCCGAGCCGGAGAAATAGGCGGAGATGACCACCATGACGATCAGCGTAACGATCAGCGTGGTGGTAGAGATGTGTTCCAGGGGGAACTCCTTTGTTACTTAGCCAGCAAATTGCTGTATGAAGCGGCTGCCAAAATAGGCAAGGGTAAGAATGCCTGCGCCCGCTACGTTGAACCAGACCACGCGACGACCGCGCCAGCCTTCATGATAATGGCCCCATAACAGGACAATATAGACAAACCACGCGATGATGGAGAGGACCGCTTTATCGATATTCTCCACGCTGAATAGGTTCTTCATATAAAACAGTCCAGTGCAGAGCGTCAACGTCAGCAGAACCACACCCACCTGAGTGATGTGGAACATCTTACGCTCTATCACCATTAGCGGCGGCATCTCATGATTAAAGGCCAGCTTTTTGTTCTTCAACTGGTAGTCAATCCAGGCAAGCTGCATGGCGTAGAGCGCGGCAATGATCAGCGTCGCGTATGAGAACAGCGACAGGCCAATATGCACTAACACTCCCGGCGTGGCTTCCAGATGCGTAATGAATTCGTTAGGCATGAAGGTGGCTAAGGCGAGGTTGATCAGCGCAAAGGCGTATATGATCGGCAGCAGCAGCCAGCCTCGGTTTTTGGACGCGACAATGGTCATTACCGTACAGATCATCAGGCTGACCAGCGAGCCCACGTTCAATACGCTCAGGTTTTGCACGCTGCCGTCGCCAGGAATGATGCGCGATTCCAGCGCAAAAGCATGGCTTATCAGTGCGATCACCGCCGAAAGAATAGCCATGCGCCGCCAGCCGCTGTTTTTTTGCAGCAGGCCAGGAATGATCAGCGCGAGGCTGACAGAGTAGGCAACAAGGGCGATCAGTGCGAAAACAGGCATATAGGCGTCGACAGTTGTCTTAATAAGAAAGAGAAGCAGTATAACGTTACGTGACGCGTGCTCCAACCGTTGCATAACAACAAAGGCGCCTTCATGTTATACTCCGGCAAAATTCTGTGTATGTGTCGCTCATGCGACCCAACGTTTCTACCCCAGGCGAGAGACAATGTTTGATAATTTAACCGATCGTTTGTCGCGCACGCTGCGCAACATCAGCGGCCGCGGACGCCTTACCGAAGAAAATGTTAAAGAGACGCTGCGCGAAGTTCGCATGGCGCTGCTCGAAGCCGACGTGGCGCTGCCGGTCGTGCGTGATTTTATCAGCCGCGTTAAAGAGAAAGCGGTTGGTCATGAAGTTAACAAAAGCCTGACCCCGGGCCAGGAATTCGTCAAAATCGTTCGCCAGGAACTGGTTGCGGCGATGGGCGAAGAAAACCAGGTATTGAACCTGGCCGCTCAGCCTCCGGCTGTTGTGCTGATGGCGGGCCTGCAGGGTGCGGGTAAAACGACCAGCGTCGGTAAGCTGGGTAAATTCCTGCGCGAGAAGCACAAGAAAAAAGTGCTGGTGGTATCTGCCGACGTGTATCGCCCGGCGGCGATTAAACAGCTGGAAACCCTGGCTGAGCAGGTGGGCGTAGATTTCTTCCCGTCCGACGTTGCTCAGAAACCTGTCGACATCGTTAATGCCGCGCTGAAAGAAGCGAAGCTGAAATTCTACGACGTGCTGCTGGTGGATACCGCCGGTCGTCTGCACGTTGACGAAGCGATGATGGACGAAATCAAGCAGGTGCATGCTTCTATCAACCCGGTAGAAACCCTGTTTGTTGTTGATGCCATGACCGGTCAGGATGCGGCCAATACCGCGAAAGCGTTTAACGAAGCGCTGCCGTTAACCGGTGTCGTATTGACTAAAGTGGACGGCGATGCTCGCGGCGGTGCGGCGCTCTCCATTCGTCATATCACCGGTAAGCCGATCAAGTTCCTCGGCGTCGGTGAGAAAACCGAAGCGCTGGAGCCGTTCCATCCGGATCGTATTGCCTCCCGTATCCTCGGCATGGGCGACGTGCTGTCGCTGATTGAAGATATCGAGAGCAAGGTTGACCGCGCCCAGGCGGAAAAGCTCGCCAGCAAGCTGAAAAAAGGTGACGGATTCGATCTGACCGACTTCCTGGAACAGCTGCGTCAGATGAAAAACATGGGCGGCATGGCAAGCCTGATGGGCAAACTGCCGGGCATGGGACAAATTCCTGATAACGTGAAATCGCAGATGGATGACAAGGTGCTGGTGCGTATGGAGGCCATCATCAACTCGATGACGCTGAAAGAGCGTGCGAAGCCAGAGATCATCAAAGGTTCCCGCAAGCGCCGTATCGCGGCGGGTTGCGGCATGCAGGTACAGGACGTAAACCGCCTTCTGAAGCAGTTCGACGACATGCAACGCATGATGAAGAAAATGAAGAAAGGCGGCATGGCGAAGATGATGCGCGGCATGAAGGGCATGATGCCACCCGGTTTTCCAGGGCGATAATCGCTTTTGAGATTGCTTTTTGCCCGAAAATGAGTAAAATTTTCGGGCTTTTAATATGACACCCGGGCTCCGTTCCTCGATGGGGCCCGGTTGTTTTATTCACACAAGAGGATGTTATGGTTACTATTCGTTTAGCTCGTCACGGCGCTAAAAAGCGTCCGTTCTACCAGGTTGTTGTAACTGACAGCCGTAATGCACGCAACGGCCGCTTCATCGAGCGCGTTGGTTTCTTCAACCCACTGGCCTCTGGCGCAGAAGAAGAAACTCGTCTGGATCTGGATCGTATCGCTCACTGGGTTGGCCAGGGCGCTACAGTTTCCGATCGCGTTGCTACGCTGATCAAAGCAGCAAACAAAGCAGCTTAATCTGTCACGGTGGTCATGATGAGCAATAAAGCACCTGTTGAACCGATCGTATTGGGAAAAATGGGTTCTTGCTACGGTATCCGTGGTTGGCTCAGAGTGTTTTCCTCCACTGAAGACGCTGAAAGCATTTTTAATTACCAGCCCTGGTTTATCCAGAAGGCCGGTAAGTGGGAAGAGGTCGAGCTGGAAAGCTGGCGTCACCACAATCAGGATATCGTCATCAAGCTGAAAGGCGTTGACGATCGTGATGCCGCGAATGCGCTGACTAATTGTGAAATTGTCGTGGATTCGTCGCAGTTGCCGCAGCTGGAAGCGGGTGACTACTACTGGAAAGACCTCATGGGTTGCCAGGTGGTCACTACCGACGGTTACAGCCTGGGAAAAGTCATTGATATGATGGAAACCGGGTCTAATGACGTTCTCGTCATTAAGGCAAACCTGAAAGATGCATTTGGCATCAAGGAGCGGTTGGTTCCGTTCCTCGATGGACAGGTTATCAAGAATGTCGATCTCACTACTCAAACGATTGAAGTAGATTGGGATCCTGGTTTTTAAATTCTCCGGATAAACGGTAAAAGACGGCGCTATGTGGATTGGCATAATTAGCCTGTTTCCTGAAATGTTCCGCGCGATTACCGATTACGGGGTAACTGGCCGGGCAGTAAAAAATGGCCTGCTGAACATCCAGAGCTGGAGTCCTCGTGACTTTACTCATGACCGGCACCGTACCGTGGACGATCGTCCTTACGGCGGCGGACCGGGGATGTTAATGATGGTGCAACCCTTACGGGACGCCATTCACACAGCAAAAGCCGCGGCAGGTGAAGGCGCAAAGGTGATTTATCTGTCACCTCAGGGACGCAAGCTTGATCAAGCGGGCGTGAGCGAACTGGCGACGAATCAAAAGCTGATTCTGGTCTGTGGACGCTATGAAGGGATAGATGAGCGCGTAATACAAACCGAGATTGACGAAGAATGGTCTATCGGCGATTACGTTCTCAGCGGTGGGGAGTTACCCGCAATGACGCTGATTGACTCTGTTGCCCGGTTCATTCCGGGTGTACTGGGACATGAAGCTTCGGCAACAGAAGATTCGTTTGCCGATGGATTGCTGGACTGTCCACACTATACTCGACCTGAAGTGTTAGAAGGGATGGATGTCCCGGCAGTGTTACTGTCTGGAAACCATGCCGAGATACGTCGCTGGCGCTTGAAACAGTCGCTGGGCCGAACCTGGCTTAGAAGACCTGAACTTCTGGAAAACCTGGCTCTGACTGAAGAGCAAGCAAAGTTGCTGGCCGAGTTCAAAACTGAACACGCGCACCAGCAGCATGAACATGATGGGAAGGCGTAATACGCTCCCGAATATCAGTTTACCCAGGATAAGAGATTAAATTATGAGCAACATCATTAAGCAAATTGAACAAGAGCAGATGAAGCAGGACGTACCTTCCTTCCGTCCAGGTGACACCGTGGAAGTGAAAGTATGGGTTGTTGAAGGTTCCAAAAAACGTCTGCAGGCATTCGAGGGCGTGGTTATCGCTATTCGTAACCGCGGTCTGCACTCTGCATTCACTGTTCGTAAAATTTCCAACG
>Ga0209461_10000102_pt1 | contig 51448 bp, 40 predicted proteins | sample AgamicAsMarz_FD_187162 | JGI IMG/M metagenome (GOLD analysis project Ga0209461, IMG submission 187162) | Agave microbial communities from Guanajuato, Mexico - As.Ma.rz (SPAdes) (version 2) | ecosystem: Host-associated > Plants > Phyllosphere > Phylloplane/Leaf | place: Guanajuato, Mexico... | reverse complement strand
GTCAGGTCTGGTGCTGTACTACATCGTCAGCAACCTGGTCACCATTCTCCAGCAGCAGCTGATTTATCGCGGCCTGGAAAAACGTGGTCTGCATAGCCGCGACAAGAAGAAAGCGTAAGCGATCCAGCGCGGGAGCCATCCCGCCCTAAAATAGTCTATTCTCAGGCGGTCAAAGCGACCGCCTGTGTTTTTTGTAGCGAGAGAAAATTTATGAGCCACAGCGATACCATTGTTGCCCAGGCAACACCGCCCGGACGCGGCGGCGTCGGCATTCTGCGCGTCTCTGGCGCGCAGGCGGCAGAGGTCGCCCGCCAGCTGCTGGGTAAACTGCCTAAGCCACGATACGCCGATTACCTGCCGTTCACGGACAGCGACGGTAGCGTGCTGGATCAGGGCATTGCGCTGTGGTTTCCTGGCCCCAACTCCTTTACCGGTGAAGATGTGCTGGAGCTGCAGGGCCACGGCGGCCCGGTGATCCTCGACCTGCTGCTAAAGCGCATCGTGGCGCTGCCGGGCGTGCGTATCGCCCAGCCCGGTGAGTTTTCTGAGCGTGCATTTCTGAACGACAAGCTCGATCTGGCGCAGGCCGAGGCGATTGCCGACCTGATTGATGCCAGCTCCGAGCAGGCGGCGCGCTCGGCCGTCAACTCGCTGCAGGGCGTCTTCTCCACCCGTGTTAATCATCTTGTGGAAGCACTGACTCACCTGCGCATCTATGTCGAAGCCGCTATCGACTTCCCGGATGAGGAGATCGATTTCCTCTCTGACGGCAGAATCGAAGCGCAGCTGAATACGGTAATCGGGGACCTGGATGCGGTCCGTGCCGAAGCGCGTCAGGGCAGCCTGCTGCGTGAAGGGATGAAAGTGGTGATTGCGGGCAGGCCTAATGCGGGCAAATCGAGCCTGCTGAACGCCCTGGCAGGCCGTGATGCTGCCATCGTCACAGACATTGCGGGCACCACCCGTGATGTCCTGCGTGAACATATTCATATAGATGGCATGCCGCTGCATATTATCGACACCGCCGGTCTGCGTGAGGCCAGCGACGAAGTCGAACGCATCGGGATTGAGCGTGCCTGGCAGGAGATTGAACAGGCTGACCGCGTGCTGTTTATGGTGGACGGCACCACTACCGATGCCACCGAAGCGGCGGCTATCTGGCCCGATTTTGTCTCCCGTCTGCCGCCGGAACTGCCGATTACCGTGGTCCGCAACAAGGCGGATGTCACCGGTGAGTCTCTCGGACTGACAGAAGTAAACGGTCACTCACTGATTCGCCTGTCGGCACGTACCAGCGAGGGCGTCGATGCACTGCGGGATCACCTGAAGCAGAGCATGGGCTTCGCGGGTAACATGGAAGGTGGCTTCCTGGCGCGTCGTCGTCATCTGCAGGCGCTGGAGCTGGCGGCCACGCATTTAGAGCAGGGGAAAGCACAGCTACTTGGTGCCCGGGCCGGTGAGTTACTGGCGGAGGAGCTGCGTGTCGCTCAGCAGGCGTTAAGCGAGATCACCGGTGAATTCACCTCTGACGATCTGCTGGGCCGAATCTTCTCCAGCTTTTGTATCGGTAAATAACTTTCCTGGCCTGGCGGCATCGCGCTGTCAGGCCTGCGTCCACACGCCTCCTTCGTCATGACCCTCTTTATGCGCGCCACCGGGGCTGATTCTTGCTGATATGTTATTTTGCGGCGGCAACACGTTGTCGTATAACGGTAGACGCGCCAATCTGACGTGCGGCTATGAGCGCGGTGAGTGAACCCCGCCTCATTAAGCCGTGTCGGGCCGGACGCAAACCCACTACGTGAACACTTTCAGGTGAACTTTTTACCTGAATAAAGGAGAGTTGCATGAGTACACCGCTCGACACTGCCGCACTGGATACCCTGTTTAATGATGCCCGCACCCACAGTTACTGGCAGGATAAGCCGGTCGATAACGCCCTGCTGGAACAGCTCTATACTTTAACGGCGCTGGGTCCGACCTCGGCGAACTGCTTGCCTGCACGTTTTGTTTTCATCACCTCAGCCGAAGGCAAAGAGAAGCTGAAACCGGCCCTCTCGTCCGGCAACCTGGATAAAACCATGAGCGCGCCGGTCACAGTGATCGTGGCCTGGGACCGTGAGTTTTATGAGCAGCTGCCCGCGCTATTCCCGCATGCTGATGCACGCAGCTGGTTTACCGGCAGCCCGGAAGCGGCGAAAGAGACCGCTTTCCGTAACAGCAGCCTGCAGGCGGGTTACCTGATCCTGGCGGCCCGTTCGCTGGGTCTGGATGCCGGTCCGATGTCCGGTTTCGATCCGGCCAAAGTCAATGACGCCTTTTTTCCTGACGGTCAGTATCAGGTTAACCTGCTGATTAACCTCGGTTACGGTGAGGCATCAAAACTGCATCCGCGCCTGCCGCGCCTGAGCTTTGAGCAGGCAAGCCGCTTCGCCTGATGCAGCCCGCGTCGCGATTCGGATCGCGACGCGTAACGCTGATCCATTTCCGCCAGTCTGCGCTGTCTGATCATCCTATTCTGAATTTAACCCGATCAGTGCTGTTGCCGGGTGCATTAAGGTAAGAAAATTCCTACAATGCGTCTGATGATTATCTGACCATTTTCATGGAGCGACAGATGGCTGGTCATTTTGTACGCTGGACGGGCGATCCCGGCTTTCCGGCTAAAGAGATGCGCATTCCCCAGACGATTACCGACACGGCACAGCAGTTTGCTGACAAACGCCGTGGACGATTCCTTGCCGCGCGAACCCTGCTGGCACAGCTGATGCTGCGGGTTTATGGCATTCATGAGTTGCCGCGCCTGATTATCCAGAGCAACGGACGCCCCGTGTTTGCTGACAGCGATCTGCCCGATTTCAGCATTGCCTATGCGGGCAATACGGTGGGTGTGCTGCTGGCTGAAGAGGGTGGACGTGCCGGTCTGGATATGGAGATTGTGCATGCGCGGAGCCGTCAGACTCAGGAGCAGCTGATTCAGGGTTTAACGTCGGGCGAAATCGCCTGGATTAATGCCCAGCAGGATGCCATGGAAGCGGTGACGCAAATCTGGACGTTACGCCAGAGCATTCTCAAGCTGACAGGAGAGGGCGATTGGGGACTGGATTCGCTGCGCCTGTTGCCGGGTGCCGGTCGGCTGCGATCGTCACTCTATCCCGACATTCAGGTGGTGTGTGATGCGGAACCCATGCTGGTCTGGTCGTGCGCGCTGTCGTCTGCAACCCAGCGGCTGTACCTGTGGGAGATGGATAACGCTTTTGAATGGCGTGCATTACGCGAAATTGAGATGGGTAAACCCAATATCGGGCCTCATGCCCTGCGGCTGACCAGTCTGCCCAGCGAGCGCAATCTGCATCCTGAAATGTAAAAAGCCGCAACCGGTGGGTTGCGGCTCTGACTGCGCTTAGTGCGCGTCGATAAAGACAATCTTCAGCACAAACAGCAGCGCAACAATTACCACGCAGGGGCTGATCTCACGCCAGCGGCCGGTGCCCAGTTTCATCACACAGTAAGCAATGAACCCCAACGCAATCCCTTCGGTGATGGAAAAGCTGAACGGCATCATGGCGGCGGTGACAAATGCCGGAACGGATTCGGTTAAATCATCCCAGCGCACGCGCGACAGGCTGGCTGTCATTAATACGCCCACGTAAATCAGCGCGCCCGCGGCGGCATAGGATGGCACCATTGCGGCCAGCGGTGACAGGAAGGTCACCAGCAGGAACAGCAGGCCGGTGACCACAGCCATCAGACCGGTGCGGCCACCAATCGCCACGCCTGAGGTGCTCTCGATATAGGCGGTCACTGATGACGTGCCCGCCAGCGCACCGCTCACGGAACTGATGCTGTCGACATAAAGCGCCTGCTGCATCCGCGGGAAGGTGCCGGTTTCATCGGTCAGTCCCGCTTTGTCGGTGACGCCAATCAGCGTGCCGGAGGAGTCGAACAGATTGACCAGCATAAAGGAGAAGATGACGCCCGCCATGCCAATGTTAAACGCACCTTTGATATCGACCTGACCCACCACCGAAGTAATCGAAGGCGGCGCTGAAAACAGACCAACAAACTTCACGTCGCCCAGCATCCAGCCAATAGCGGTGGTGATCACCATCGAAATCAGCACCGCCGCGTGGATATTGCGTGATGCCAGAATGGCGATAATAAAGAAGCCCAGCGCGCCCAGCAGAACGCTGTGCGAGGTCAGATTACCCACGGCCACCAGGGTATCGGGATTCGGCACGATAATACCGGCATTCTTTAGCCCCATCATGGCGATAAACAGGCCGATACCGGCGGTAATGCCGACGCGCAGGCTCAGCGGGATATTGGCAATCATCCAGTAGCGAACCCGCAGCAGCGTCAGGATCAGCAGGCCGACCGCACCCCAGAAGATCGCGCCCATACCGACCTGCCACGAATAGCCCATCGCCCCGACGACGACAAAGGCGAAGAAGGCGTTCAGCCCCATTGCAGGAGCCAGCGCCACCGGCAGATTGGCAAACAGTCCCATCAGAATGCTGCCGAAGGCGGCAATCAGACAGGTGGTCACAAACACCGCCTGGGTATCCATACCGGCGACGCCGAGGATCTGCGGGTTGACGAAGACGATATAGACCATCGTCAGAAAGGTGGTGATCCCCGCGATCACTTCGGTGCGCACCGTGGTGCCATGTTCCTGCAGCCTGAAGATGCGCTGCAAAACGCCTTGCTTGCTCATGCCATCCATCCAGAAGAAAAAATCATCGGCGCGTATCCTGGCGATTTTACCGGGGCAATACAATGATTTTTCGCAACCGATTGCCAGTCTCGCAATCTGCGCTGAGTGCGGTAGAGTGTGGAGCATACCCCTGAATCGAAGGATAGAGTCTGATGTCAGTAGAATGCGTCTTTTTTGATTGTGATGGCACGCTGGTGGACAGTGAGTTGCTCTGCACCCAGGCCTACGTCAACACCTTTGCCCGTTACGGTCTCGAGCTGTCGCTGCAGCAGATGTTTGAAAAGTATAAGGGCGTCAAACTCTACGACATCATTCGTGACGTGGGCGACGCGCATCAGGTGTCGCTGCCGATGGAAGAGGTGGAGACAGCTTATCGCGCGGAGGTCGCGCGACTGTTCGATCAGCAACTGCAACCGATCTCAGGCGCAAAAGCGCTGGTGGAGCAGATCAACGTGCCGATGTGTGTGGTCTCAAACGGGACGGTAAAAAAGATGCAGCACTCGCTGGGCTTAACCGGCATGCTGCCGCTGTTTGAGGAGCACCTTTATAGCGGCTATGACATTCTGCACTGGAAGCCCGATCCGGAACTGATGTATCACGCAGCGGAACAGATGCAGGTGCCGATTGAGCGCTGCATTCTGGTCGATGACTCCGAAGCGGGCGCCCGCGCCGGTATCGCCGCCGGGATCCCGGTCTACTACTACTGCGCTGACCCGCACAACCCTGAGCTGGACCATCCGCTGGTGACGCGCTTCGACGACATGGCGCAACTGCCTGCGCTGTGGCGCGCCCGCGGCTGGGATCTGGTGTAGCGCAGGCCAGCATGACCTATACCGTCTGGTTTTTAACCCTGCCCGGCGTGATGGCGCTGGATCTGACCGGCCCGGCCGAGACCCTGAAGCTGGCGGGCGATCGCTTTACGCTGCGCTACATCGGTCCGCAGCCGGAGGTGGTCTGTTCCACCGGCATGACCATTGGCGGCATCGAACCCTTGCCGGAACAGTTGCCCGTCGGGAGCCTGCTGGTGGTGCCAGGCGTCTATGACTCGCAGATCTGTTATTCCACACCGCAGGCCGCAGAAGCACGCGACTGGCTGAGGCGACAGCATACCGCGCTGCACGCGCAGACCTTTATGCTGGTCTGCGTCTGCTCGGGTGCGTTGCTGGCAGCGCAGGCGGGCATGCTCGATGACGTGCCATGCACCACCCATCATGATGTGATTGCCCGCCTGAAAGCCGCCGCACCGCGCGCACGGGTGCAGGAGAACCGGGTATTTGTCGGGCATGAGAATATCTGGACCAGCGCGGGCATCACGGCGGGCATTGATCTGGCGCTGCATCTGGTGAATCAGCTCTGCGATACGCTAACTGCGCTGGCCGTAGCGCGGGAAATGGTGGTCTGGTTCCGCCGCGCCGGTGACGACCCGCAGCTTTCACCCTGGCTGCGTTACCGCAACCATCTGCATCCGGCCATTCATCGGGCGCAGGACCTGATGATTGCCCATCCTGAGTATGGCTGGACCCTGACCGAGCTGGCCGGGCGCGCTCACGTCAGCAGCCGTCATCTGGCGCGGCTGTTTCGTCAGCATCTGGGGATCAGCGTGCGGGAATACCATGAGCAGCTGCGGGTTGGCGTGGCGCGCCAGCGTCAGCAGCAGGGTGAATCCGCTGAGAAAGCGGCGCTGGCGGCGGGGTTTTCATCGGCGCGTCAGCTGCGACGCGCCCGCCAGCGGGAAACCGATCAGCTGACGAAGTGACGGGTATCGACGCGTTTCAGCGCCATCCCCAGCAGCAGACTGCCGCCCAGCGTCAGCCCGAACACCCAGGGCAGGTCGAGCCACGGTCGTGACATATCATCGTAGTGATGCGTGCGCAGATAGTGAATGAACAGCGCATGAAAGCCGTAGATCGGCAGTGAATAGCGTGCAATCACGGTAAAACCGGGCAGCGTGCGCTGATTCAGGCTGTTTTTAAACACGATGAGCAGGCTGATCGCTGCGATAAACACCAGCGGTCCGCAGTAGAGATACCAGGTATCGTTAAACGCTCCGTTGACGATCAGCGCCTTTTTCGTCCCTAACGTAATGCCAATTACGCAGGCGATAAACAGCCCGGCCGCCAGCGGCGTCAGGCCGCGCCGGGTCGTGTCCATCGTGCCGATCGCCCGTCCCAGCAGTGCATAGAGCAGGTAGTAAATGCTGTCCCCGCTGACATAAAGATTCACCGGCAGAAAATGAAACGGGCCCAGCGACTGGCTGGCCGTATTCGGATTAGCGAGCACCGCCAGCACCAGCACCAGCAGCGCCACATAGCGTGCCTGCACGGTTTTCACCTGAATCAGCGGCGACATCAGATAGATGCCAATCAGCGCAAAGAAGAACCAGAGGTGATAAAACACCGGCTTCTGAAGCATCTTCAGGATCGACCGTCCTTCGCTGATGGGCGTCAGCCAGGTGATGTAGGCCAGCGAGACCGCGCTGTAGAACAGCAGACAGAGCACCAGCCGGAGCATATGGCGCGGCTGGGCGCTGCGTTCGCCGAAAAACAGATAGCCGGAGATCATAAAGAACAGCGGAACACAGACGCGTGATGCCGAGTTCAGCAGATTCGCCACATCCCAGGTGGTGCCGGTCACCGCCATCGGCCCGGTGATATACCAGGTGGTGGTGTGAATCACGATCACCATCAGGCAGGCAACCGCGCGTAAATTATCGATCCAGTAAATCTTTTGCGGCATGGCGTCCTCTTGCGCATAGCTCCGTGCGCAAAAGGGTAGTCAAATGCGACCAGAGCAACAACTGCCGCCAGCAGGATTCAGAGCCATCTGTATGCCAGCCTCCGTAATTACCGCGAAAACGCGCCGGAACCGTCCGGGATTTACGGCTGCACATCGCGCGGTCAAAGGGTATACTGTCGGCCTCTTTTTTTAATCTAACCGAAGCGCGTGCACACTCAACATGCAAAAGTTTGATACCAAAACCTTTCAGGGGCTGATCCTGACCTTGCAGGATTACTGGGCGCGTCAGGGCTGCACCATTGTCCAACCGCTGGACATGGAAGTGGGCGCTGGCACTTCACACCCGATGACCTGCCTGCGTGCACTCGGCCCGGAGCCGATCGCCGCCGCTTACGTGCAGCCATCACGCCGTCCTACCGATGGCCGCTACGGTGAAAACCCGAACCGTCTGCAGCACTATTACCAGTTCCAGGTGATCATCAAACCGTCACCGGAAAACATTCAGGAGCTCTATCTTGGCTCCCTGAAAGAGCTGGGAATGGATCCGACGGTGCATGACATCCGCTTCGTGGAAGATAACTGGGAAAACCCGACGCTGGGTGCCTGGGGACTCGGCTGGGAAGTGTGGCTCAACGGCATGGAAGTGACGCAGTTCACCTACTTCCAGCAGGTTGGCGGACTGGAGTGTAAGCCGGTGACCGGTGAGATCACCTACGGCCTGGAGCGTCTGGCGATGTATATCCAGGGCGTCGACAGCGTTTACGATCTGGTCTGGAGCGATGGCCCACTGGGCAAAACCACTTACGGCGACGTGTTCCATCAGAATGAAGTGGAGCAATCCACCTATAACTTCGAATACGCCGACGTCGACTTCCTCTTTACCTGCTTCGAGCAGTACGAGAAAGAGGCGCAGCATCTGCTGGCGCTGGAAAAACCGCTGCCACTGCCCGCCTACGAACGCATTCTGAAAGCGGCACACAGCTTTAACCTGCTGGATGCCCGCAAAGCGATCTCGGTAACAGAGCGTCAGCGCTATATTCTGCGCATTCGTACCCTGACCAAAGCCGTGGCTGAAGCTTACTACGCCTCTCGCGAGGCAATGGGCTTCCCGATGTGCAATAACAAAAAGTAAGAGGCAGCCATGACTGAACAAACCTTCCTGGTGGAGATCGGCACCGAAGAGCTGCCACCAAAAGCCCTGCGCAGCCTGGCAGAAGCCTTTGCCGCGCAGGTCACCGCTGAACTGGATGCGGCCAACCTGAGCCACGGCGAGGTCAGCTGGTTTGCTGCACCGCGTCGTCTGGCGCTGAAAGTCGCCAGCCTGAGCGCCTCACAACCCGATCGGGAAGTGGAGAAGCGCGGTCCGGCTGTCGCTGCGGCATTTGACGCAGACGGCAACGCCACCAAAGCTGCCGAAGGCTGGGCGCGGGGTAACGGCATTACTGTCGATCAGGCTGAACGCCTCGCCACCGATAAAGGCGAATGGCTGGTCTATCGTGCCCAGGTTAAAGGCGAAGCGGCCCAGGCGCTGCTGCCAGCGATGATTGCGACCGCACTCAGCAAGCTGCCGGTGCCCAAACTGATGCGCTGGGGCGACAGCGATGTACAGTTCGTCCGTCCGGTTCACACCGTGACGATGCTGCTGGGCGATGAGCTGATCCCTGGCACCATTCTGGGCATCGCGTCAGACCGGATTATCCGTGGTCACCGCTTTATGGGTGAAAGCGAAATCACGCTCGAAAGCGCCGATCACTATCCTGACGTGCTGGAAAAACGCGGCCAGGTCATTGCCGACTATCAGGTCCGCAAAGCGATGATCAAAGCCGATGCTGAAGCGGCAGCACGCCGTTTAGGCGGCAACGCCGATATCAGCGACAGCCTGCTGGAAGAGGTGACGTCGCTGGTGGAGTGGCCCGTCGTTCTGACCGCGACCTTTGAAGAGAAATTCCTCAAGGTGCCTGCGGAAGCGCTGGTCTACACCATGAAAGGCGATCAGAAATATTTCCCGGTGTATGACAATGACGGCAACCTGATGCCGAACTTCATTTTCGTCACCAACATCGAATCCAGCGATCCGCGCCAGATTATCTCCGGCAACGAGAAAGTGGTACGTCCACGCCTGGCCGATGCGGAGTTCTTCTTTAATACCGACCGCAAAAAGCGTCTGGAAGATAATCTGCCGCGTCTGGAGACGGTGCTGTTCCAGAAAGAGCTGGGCACGCTGCGCGATAAAACCGATCGCATTCAGACCCTGGCGGGCTGGATTGCCGGTGAGATTGGCGCCGATGTGAATCACGCCACCCGAGCGGGTCTGCTGTCGAAGTGTGACCTGATGACCAACATGGTCTTTGAGTTCACCGACACGCAGGGCGTGATGGGCATGCACTACGCGCGTCACGACGGCGAAGCCGAAGATGTAGCAGTTGCGCTGAACGAGCAGTATCAGCCGCGCTTTGCCGGTGACGCTCTGCCGTCCAGCCCGGTTGCCTGTGCGCTGGCGATTGCCGATAAGATGGATACGCTGGCCGGTATTTTCGGCATCGGACAGCATCCAAAAGGCGACAAAGATCCGTTCGCACTGCGTCGTGCGGCGCTGGGCGTGCTGCGTATTATCGTTGAGAAGAACCTGCCGCTCGATCTGCAAACGCTGACTGAAGAAGCCGTGCGTCTGTATGGCAGCAAGCTGAGCAACGCCCGCGTGGTCGATGATGTGATCGACTTTATGCTGGGTCGCTTCCGCACCTGGTATCAGGAAGAAGGCCACAGCATTGATACGCTGCAGGCCGTTCTGGCGCGTCGTCCGACCCGTCCGGCTGACTTTGATGCACGTATGAAAGCGGTGTCGCACTTCCGTACGCTGGAAGCAGCCGCAGCACTGGCAGCGGCGAACAAACGCGTCTCTAACATCCTGGCGAAATCGACTGAAACGCTGAATGAGAGCGTGCAGGCATCGCTGTTGAAAGAGAACGAAGAGATCCAGCTGGCGACCTTTGTCACCGCGCTGAGCAGCAAGCTGCAGCCTTACTTTGCGGAAGGCCGCTATCAGGATGCGCTGGTCGAACTGGCCCAGCTGCGTACTGCCGTGGACAACTTCTTCGATAAAGTGATGGTTAACGCCGACGACCAGGCTGTGCGGGTCAATCGCCTGACGCTGCTGTCGAAACTGCGTGAGCTGTTCCTGCAGGTCGCGGATATCTCGCTGCTGCAGTAATGCTCTGCGTTGGGTGAAAAAGGGACGAGCAATCGTCCCTTTTTTTATGGGATTTTTCAGGGTCTGATGCCCTGAATCCTCGTTACGTCCTTTCGTAAATCCGCAGGTTAAGAAACCGCCTGAAAAATAGTCCTCCGCCTTGTTTTTCCCCTTTTCAGATGGATAATTCGCCGAAAGTCACACTCCGTTACAATTAGTGAAATGGAATTTTCATGAAAAGGATTTGTTTATCGCGCTGGCATCCGCCAAAGCCTCTGCTCGCCCTGGTGGTGATCGTGCTGTTCTGCTCTGCTTTCCCGCTGATGGCAGCCCCGCCAGCTGATACGCGCCGTGAAGAAAGCCAGGCGATTGATGCCCGGGAACAACTGCGTCAGCAGACACGTGAGCGCGTACTGCAACAGCAGAATGCACCGCATGCGAATGAACACCTTCCGCGTCCTGATAGTCGTCTGCCCGGTTATCCTGCTCATGAGCAGCCCTGCTTTACCATCCATCGGATCGCCCTGACGGGCGAGGCAGCCAGCCGTTTTCAGTGGGCGCTCGACGCTGCTGGAGACGCTACCGGCCGTTGCCTGGGCGGACAGGGCATCGTGCTGGTCATCAACAAAGTGCAGAATGCGATTCTTGCCAGAGGCTATGTCACCACCCGTGTCATGGCGCAGGAGCAGGATCTGACTAAAGGCGTATTAACGCTGACGCTTCAGCCAGGCCGTATCAGCCAGATCCGCTTTGATGAACCGGTTTCCTGGCGCGGACGGCTGTGGAATGCCGTTCCGGCGTCATCGGGCGATATCCTGAATCTGCGGGATATCGAGCAGGGTCTGGAGAATTTTAAGCGGGTGCCCAGCGCCAGTGCCGACATTAAAATCGTACCGGGCGAGCAGGAAGCGACCAGCGATCTGCTGGTCAACTGGAGCGAAGGCAGACCGATGCGGCTCAGTCTGGGGCTTGATGACAGCGGCTCTAAAAGTACCGGACGCTACCTCGGTTCCGCCACGCTGGCCGTGGATGCGCCCTTTGCGCAGAACGACCTGTTTTACGCCAACATCGGCAAGAACCTGTTTGAGCATGGGCCGTTTGGTAACCGCTCGCATACCCTGAATTACTTTTTCCCGATGGGTTACTGGGCCGTCTCCGCCAACTACAACGACTACACCTATCACCAGAACATTCCCAACGCCAATGAGGTGCTGCGCTACAGCGGCAAAAGCGACAATGCCCAGCTCACGGTCTCCCGCCTGCTCTACCGCGACCAGTCCAACAAAACCACGCTGAATCTGCGTGGCTACCGCAAACACTCCACTAATGCCGTCAACCATATCGACATCGGGCAGCAAAAGCGGCGCACCGCGGGCTGGGAGCTGGGCCTGAATCAGCACAGCTATTTTGGCAGCAGCACGCTGGACGCGAATATCGCCTGGCGGCGCGGCACCGGAGCGTTTAATGCGCTCCCTGCACCGGAAGAGGCGCGTCATCAGGGCAGCGCACGAACCGGCATCCTGCTGGGCGACCTCGGCATCAACCATCCTTTCGCCCTGGGCGAGCAGCCCTGGCGGGTCTACAGCAGCGTGCGCGGACAATGGAGTCCGAATGCGCTGACGCCGCAGGAGCGGATGGCGATTGCCGGGCGTTATACGGTGCGCGGCTTCGACGGTGAACAGATGCTGTCGGGCGAAAAAGGGCTGTTGTGGCGCAACGAAATCGGCTGGAATCTTTTCTCGCGCGGGCACGAGCTTTACCTGGCTGCTGATTATGGTCGGGTAAGCGGGCCTGGGGGCCGACATCTGGTCGGGCATCAGCTGGCAGGCAGTGCCATCGGCGTACGCGGCTCACTCTGGAGTCGCTTTAGCTACGACCTGTTTGCGGGCGTGCCGCTCTATAAGCCCTCGGGTTTTCATACCTCAGGCGCGACAGCGGGTTTCAGCGTTAACCTGGAAATCTGACCCACTAAGCGGGCGATCCCGCTATCTGAACCTCTGACTTTCACACGGATGTGACCCATGAATAAACATTGCTATCGCATTATCTTCTGCCGCACCCACGGGGAACTCCGGGTGGTGTCAGAACTTGCCCGCAGTTGCAGCACTGAACCGGGCCAGAGCCGTGGCGACGGCGCGCCGCGTCTCTGGGTCACTTTACGTCGCGCGGCGTGGCTGCTCGGACTGACCCTGTTTGCCGGACCCGCACTGGCGAACGGCATTGTGGCGGACAGTAATGCAACGCCAGGTCAGCGGCCAGAGGTCATCGCGACCCAGAACGGGCTGCCACAGGTCAATATCACCGCGCCCAATCAGGCGGGCATCTCACATAACCAGTATCAGCAGTTCGACGTCACGCAGAACGGCGCCATCCTGAATAACTCTGCAGTGATGACCTCCACGCAGCTGGCCGGAATGATTCAGGGCAACCCTAACCTCAACCCAAACGCCCCAGCAGCGCGGGTGATCCTCAATGAAGTGAACAGCAACAATCCCAGCCAGCTACGCGGTTATATGGAAGTGGCGGGCGGACGGGCGCAGGTGATCGTGGCCAACCCGGCCGGCATTGTCTGCAACGGATGCGGCACCATCAATGCCGGACGGATGACGCTGACCACCGGCAAACCGCAGCTCAACGCTGACGGCAGCCTGGCGGGTTATCAGGTTGAACGTGGCGTGGTGCGCGTTGAAGGCGGCGGGCTTAATGGCGATCCCCATCATGATACTGAATATGTTGACGTGCTGGCACGCGCGGTGGAAATCAATGCGGGCGTCTGGGCCAAAAAGGAGCTGGCGGTGGTGGCCGGTCGCAACCGCGTAAGCGCAGACGCGCAGACGGTCACACCGCTGGCTGACGACGGCAGCGCCAGACCTGAACTGGCGATCGACATGGGTCAGATGGGCGGCATGTACAGCGGTCAGATCCGCATGATTGGCACCGAAGCAGGCGTCGGCGTGCGGAATCAGAACGCTCAGGTGCAGGCGGGTAAAACGCTGGTAGTGAGCAGCGAAGGTAAACTGGTCTGGCAATCGGCGGCACAGGATGGCGTCACGCAGGCCGGAGGCGACATCAGCCTGGCGGCCAGAGACAGCGTTGATTATCAGGGCAAGCTCCACAGTGGCGGTCAGCTGATGGTTCAGAGCCGCGAAGGCGGGATTACCCAGTCGGGCACGCTGGCGGCGGCAGGTGACGTAAAGCTGACGGCAGCTGGCAACATCCAGAGCAGTGGACACCTGCTGGCAGGCAGCGATGCCAGCAGCCAGATTGTGCAGGAAGCTAATCTGCAGCTGGAGAGCCAGGACACCCTTCGCGCCAGCGGCAGCCTGTTGAGCAAAAAAGAGGTCAGCGCGCGCGGACGCCGGGTCGATCTCAGTGGCGCTCAGGTCGCGGCCAGCCGTGCCACCCTGACGGCTCAGGAAGGCGGCGTTGCCGTGCGTCAGGCGGTGATTAATGGCACGGAGCTGGTGATAAACACGGCCGGTGATATTGAGGCGCAGCAGGCGCAGATTAGCGCCGGACGCTGGCAGATCGATGGACGCAGCCTGTTCAGCCAGCAGGCTGGATGGTCGCAGACCGGAAGTGGCGAAAGCCGCTTCACCCTGAGTGGTGGGCTGGATAACAGCGACGGCAATATTGAGAGCCGGCAGCTCAGTTTCCGGGCGGCCTCGCTGAATAACCAGCGTGGCCGCATGGTTGCGCTCGATAACACGGCGCAACACTGGCGGATTGACGGTCTGCTCGACAACACCTCGGGTGAACTGGGCAGTAACGGCGATCTGACGCTTGAGACAGGCAGCCTGAATAACCAGAGCGGCAACGTCAAAACCCAGGCGTCGCTGGCTATCACTGCCCGCGACGCGGTTAACAACAGTCAGGGTAATCTGCTGGCCGGTAATGCGCTGACGCTCAACGCAGGCGGCGATCTCGATAATCACGCGGGCACCCTGAACGGCGGCGAGCTGTCGCTGACCGCGCTGCATATAAACAATGCGCAGGGCGAGATTATCAGCCAGCGCGATCTGAACCTGACGACGACACAGGAGCTGGACAACAGCGGCGGCTGGATCGAAGCGGGTCATTATCTTTCGCTCAACAGCGGCGGACTCTGGCAGAACAGCGGTGGGACGGCGCAGGGCGGTGAGCGGGTCACGGCGACGGCAGAACAACTCAATAACGCCAGCGGCCGGTTGCAGTCTGGGGGTGATCTGGCCCTGACCAGCCGTGGCGATATCCTCAACCAGGGCGGCAAACTCACAGCGCAAAACGCCCTCGCAATCCATGGCACCTCCGCGACACTGTTTGATAACGATGGCGGGTCGCTGCAAAGCGGCGGCGATCTGCTCCTGCAGGGTGGCGCGCTAAACAATCGCCAGTCAGGGCAGGTTCTTAGCCAGCAGGCACTGACGCTTAACCTGGCGGGTGACTGGGACAACCAGGGCGGCACACTGACCAGCAACGGCAGCACCCAGGCCAGCGCCGCAAATCTGTTCAATGCCCAGGGCGCGATCAATGCGCTGGACACGCTGAATATGCAGTTCACTGGTCGTCTGGATAACCGCACTGGCCGCATCTTCAGCCGCTTAAGTCAGACGCTCCAGGCGCAGGAGATTGGCAATGCGCAGGGGTGGATGGGCAGCCAGGCGAGCTGGACTGCCACGACTGCCGGTTTCGATAACACGGCGGGCAGCGTGCAAAGTCAGCAGCAGGCCGAACTCTCGTCAAGCTGGTTCAGTAATGCCAGCGGTGTGTTGCAGTCAGCCGCCGGGCTGGCGTTGCGCGTTGCGCAGGATATCAACAATCTGGCCGGTAAGGTTTCTGCTCAGCAGCTGACCGTTCAGGGTCAGACCGACGGCAGCCGCACCGGTAACATTAACAATGCGGGCGGCCAGTGGCTGGCTGGTGAGGGGCTGACCATCACCGCTGCACGTATCGATAACACCCAGGGCGGTCTGCTCTACAGTCAGCGTCAGTTAAGGCTGAACCTGGCCGGGGATCTGGATAACCGGGCCGGTAAAGTGCAGAGCGGCGACGCGCTCCAGCTGGATGCACAGACGCTGAACAATACAGGCGGCAACATCGACAGCCAGCAACAGCTTTCACTTCAGCTATCAGGGCAACTTGATAACAGCGGCGGCGCGGTACGCAGCAACGGCGGGCAGCAGATCAGCGCGGCAACTATCGATAACCGTCAGGGCACATTCAGCACTCTTGAGGCAATAAATCTGACCACCGGACAGCTGGATAATACCGGCGGCACGCTGATCAGCCAGGGCGCGGGTCTCTACAACATCAATCTGCTCAACAACCAGCAGGGCAAAGTCCACAGCGGCGCTGCGCTGACGCTGGCGGCCGCGCAGCTGAATAACCAGGGCGGAGAGCTGGTAGCCACCCAGGATTTAGTGCTGAACGCGACGGCGATCGATAACAGCACGCAGGGGGTGATGAGCAGCCAGGCAGCGGTGTCCTTGCAGGCAGACCGGCTGAGCAACCGCGACGCAGGCCTGATCCTCGGCACCACTTACACCGCCCTTACTGCTCGTGACATTGATAACTTTGCCGGTCGGCTGCAAAGCGCGGGTACGCTCACGCTCAGGGACGTGAATCAACTGGACAACCGGCAGGGACGGCTTCTGGCCAATGGCGATCTCGACATCAATGGTGATCTCCCGGCCACTGATTCCCCGCTGGCCCTGCTGAATCAGGGTGGACGGCTGGAGAGTGCGGGTGCATTGACCGTGCATGCGCAGTCCTTCGACAATCAGGGCGGCACGCTGCTGGGCTTGCAGGCACTGACGCTGACCGCGCAACAGGACTACACCCGCCAGGCGGGCGAAACGGTCAGCAGCAACGGCACGGTGACTTTCTCGCTGAGCGGAGCGTTCACGAACCTGGCCGACTGGCTGCTGCCGGGTAATCTGGTGCTGAATGCCACGGCTATCACTAACCCGGCGATGCTGGTGGGCAAAGCGGTTCAGCTCACGACCGGTGCACTACTGAACAGCGGGCGTCTTGAAGCCGACGACCTGACGCTGAATGTCGACTCGCTGGATAACCTCGCTACCGTGATAGGCGATGAGGTCACCGTGCTGGGTCGGGTTATCGATAACCACGGACAGCCTGCAGTCATTGCCGCAACGCAAAGCCTGACGCTGCAGGCCCGCGAGCGGCTGAGCAACCGAGATGGCGCGTTGCTATACAGCGGCGATCGCCTGTCGCTGCACAGCGATGATCTGATCGAAAACCGGGCGAGCTTTATAGAAGCGGACGGTGATATGACGCTGGAGGCGCGGCGGCTCGACAACCTGCGCGAAGGACTGGTGATTGAGCGCGAGGCGGAGAGCAGCGACTACAGCTGGCATCGTTATAACTATTACTGGCGCTCGTTTGGTACGACGATAATGCCCGATAAGAGCAGCATGGCACCGACAACTCAGCAATTGACTTTTCAGGATGAGGCTGCGGCACAGAGTAATCCTTACGGCACGCTGCTGGCGATTGATGCTGCAGGCAAACGCGCCCAGGTCCGTGTCATGAACAATCAGGGCGTGCTGACCGATCTGTGGGTTAACTATCTGGCGCTCAGTCCAGGCGCTGATGGCACTTATGCCATGACGTTCTATGAAACCCGCGGATTTAAGCAAAATAATGTTCCGACCCCTTACCAGAATACAGTGTGGCGAGAACATGATCGTGGTCGCATCGAGCAATGGGACCCTGAACAACATATTGATATCGATAGCGCTCTCTTTATCAGCGACTACAGCGCTTTGCGTGAGCGTAGTGTAACCGGCACCCTGACGCGTGACAGACTGGTCAGTGAAGGTATCGGGGCCCGTATCCTGGCGGGTGGCAACATGATCCTCCGCATCACCGGCGCATTACTCAATGACGCCAGCGTGATCACGGCCAATGGCAATCTGACCGTGGATGGCGGTGGCAGTGTTGATAACCGGGGCTACTCGGTCAACGAACGGCGTCAGGAAGTGATCGTCGACCATTACGACAGAAGTACGCGCCACTGGTATCCAACCTTCAATTCTGACGAGACCACTGCCCTGGCTACCATTGACGGCATCATAACCGGCAACGGTAACGTCAGTATCAGCGGAGCGAGCATCAGTAACACCACCGTTAATCAGGCGCAGGTCAGCCAGCTTGAGGCAGCGCTGCAGGCGGTGGACGCCGAGCGCGCGGAGTATGAACGCAACCCGCTGGCTTTTGCCGTGGATGGCGTGGCTCACCATGACGGCGACACAGAACTTGCGGCGGATGACCACGGTCGCCCGCTATTACCGGCTGAGCTGGCTCTGACGGCGCTGCAACAGCTGGAGAAAGTGGCCACAACCATTCCCAATAACGGCCTGTTCAGCCAGCATACCGCGGCGGGTAGTCCGTTCCTGGTTGTCACTGACGAGCGCTTTACCAGTCGGGATAAATTTATTAGCAGCGACTATCTGCTTGAGCGGGTCGGCTATGACCCGTCGCAGGTGCATAAACGGCTGGGCGATGGGTTTTATGAGCAGCGCCTGGTACGCGAGCAGGTCCTGAAACTGACCGGCAGGCCTTCCGTTAACGGCTGGGATGCAATGGAGCAGTATCAGGAGTTAATGAACAACGGCACCAAAGTGGCGCAGGATTTCCATCTGGTGCCGGGCGTGGCGCTGACGTCGCAGCAGATTGCGGCGCTGCAGCAGGATATCGTCTGGCTGGTCAGCGAAACCGTTGATACGGCAGACGGCCCGCAGACGGTGTGGGTGCCGAAAGTTTATCTGGCACAGACTACGCTGCGCCTGACCGGTGATGGCGCAGTGATTGGCGGTGGCAATCTGCAGCTCTCGGCGGACAGCGTGACCAACGCCGGTAATCTGTTTGCGGACAAGGCGCTGTCCATCGACAGCGGGCAGTTCCAGCACCTGGGCGGCGACATCAAAGCGGGCAATATTGATGTGAAGGCGGAGACGCTGACGATCAGCACCGATCTGCAGAATGCCCTGCGCCAGGCGACGATGAGCGCCGACGATATCAGCCTCAGCGGCACTGATATCCGGCTGCAGGGTGCGAAGCTCAGCGCCACCGATAATCTCAGTCTGAGCGCACGCAACAACCTTGATATCGGTACCGCGAAAAGCAGCTATAGCGGCAGCCTGAACGTGATCGCCGGGGCGATGGGCAACCGTACCAGCCGCGGCATGGAAGAGGCGGGTAAACGCATGGCGCAGGTCAGCGGCGAGTGGCAGCAGGCACAGGGCAGCGAGCTTAGCGCCGGTGGCAACCTCCTGCTCTCGGCGGGACGTGATCTGACGCTGACCGGCAGCCAGGCCAGCGCCTCCGGCTCTGCCCGGGTTGAGGCTGGCGGCGACATTCACATCGGCGCTGAAACCACTACCAACACCACCCATCTTGAGGCCAGCAGCCGGACTTCATCGGTCAGCAACAGTCGTCAGGAAGATCGTCTGGTGCTGAGTTCCCTGAGCGGCGCTCAGGGTGTGACGCTGGTGGCGGGTAATAACCTGCTGGCCGAAGGCGCGCAGGTTGACAGTATCGAGGGCCGCATTGGCGTCAGCGCGCAGAACGTTACCATTAAGGATGCGCGCGCCAGCGTGCTTGCTCAGGACAGCGAAAACAAGCGCGAGGGTAATACCCGCACCCACCGTGAAGAGGAAACTGCACGTGAGAGCAGCACCGGCAGCACCTTCAGCGGGCAGCAGGGCGTGACGGTGATCGGGCGCGAGGGCGACGTCACCGTTACCGGCAGTACGCTGCACAGCGAACAAGGCGCGGTCGGGTTGCAGGCAAAACAGGACGTGGTACTGAACACCGCCACCGAACGTGAGTCGCTCTACAGTGAAGAACGCTCAGAGAATAAAGGTCTGCTGAACAAAAGCAGCGGTCACAGCGTGACGCGGGACGTCACCACGCGTGAGAAAGGCAGCCTGCTGAGCGGCGAAAGCGTCACGGTCATCGCCGGACGCGACCTGACGGTGATCGGATCGGCGGTGGCTGCCGACCAGGACGTCAATCTGCGGGCCGGGCGCGACGTGGAGATCGGCGCGGCGACCGAGACCGACAGCCACTATCAGCTGGAGGAAAAGAAAAAGAGCGGCCTGCTGAGCAGCGGCGGCATCGGCTTCACCGTCGGCAAGCAGTCGACCCGCCATGAAATCGATGAGAAGGGCACCACCCAGAGCCAGAGCGTCAGCACCGTCGGCAGCAGCCAGGGTAACGTGAGCGTCACGGCGGGCAACCGGCTGCACGTCGGCGGCGCTGACCTGGTGGCGGGTCAGGATATGAACCTGACGGGCGACAGCGTGATCATCGATCCGGGCGTTGACCAGCGGACGCGCACTGAGAAATTTGAGCAGAAACAGAGCGGTCTGAGCATCGCCCTGTCAGGCACGGTGGGCAGCGCGCTCAACACGGCGGTGAGCACCGCACAGCAGGCGAGAAAGTCGGGCGACGGGCGGGTCAGCGCGCTGCAGAACACCCAGGCGGCGCTGAACGGTGTGCAGGCGGCGCAGGCGGCTCAGATGGACGGGCTGAATACTGCCGCCGCGAACGCACACAATGCCGCCGGCGACCTGAAGCCGGGTCAGGACGGCTATCAGGCGGGGTCGACCAACACCGTCGGCGTCAGCGCCTCGTACGGCAGCCAGTCGTCGAAAAGTGAGACGCGTACTGAGAGCAGTCAGTCGCAGGGCAGCACGCTGACGGCGGGCCGGAATCTTAACGTCACGGCCACCGGCAAAAACGACGCGGCACAGAGCGGCGACATCAGCATCACCGGCAGCCAGCTGAAGGCGGGCGGCGACCTGAGTCTGGACGCGTCGCGGGACATCCTGCTGCAGTCGGCGCAGAACACGCAGAGCACCGACAGCAAGAACAGCAGCAAGGGGGGCAGCGTCGGGGTCGGCATCGGCGTGGGTTCAGGCGGCTACGGCATCAGCGTGTCGGCGAGCGTCAATGCGGCGAAGGGCAGCGAAAAAGGCAACGGGCTGACGCACAGCGAAACCACGCTGGACGCGGGCAGCCAGCTCAGCCTGACCAGCGGGCGCGACACGACGCTCACGGGCGCACAGGCAAACGGCAACAGCGTGAAGGTGGACACGGGCCGCAACCTGACGCTGACCTCGGAGCAGGACAGCGACCGCTACGACAGTAAGCAGCAGAGCGCCAGCGCGGGCGGCAGCTTCACCTTCGGCTCAGCGACCGGGTCGGCGAACGTGAACGTGAGCCGGGATAAGATGCACAGCAACTGGCAGAGCGTGACCGAGCAGACCGGGATTTTTGCCGGTCAGGGCGGCTTTGACGTGACCGCCGGTGAACACACGCAGCTGAACGGCGCGGTCATCAGCTCGACGGCCACCGCCGATAAGAACCGGCTCGACACCGGCACGCTGGGCTTCAGCAACATTGAGAACCACGCGGAATATGAGGTGGAGCATCAGAGTGCGGGCATGAGCACGGGCGGCGGCATCGGCGGTCAGTTCGAAAGCAACATGGCTCAAAACGTGCTGGCGGGGCTGAACGGCAGCGGCAGTGCGGACTCCACGACAAAATCCGCTGTGAGTGAAGGCACGATAGTTATCCGCGATAAGGAAAAGCAGAAGCAGGACGTGGCAGATCTCAGTCGCGACGTGGCGAACGCAAATCCGGGGCTGGACGTCATCTTCGATAAGGAGAAGGAGCAGAACCGGCTGAAGGCGGCGCAGCTGATAGGGGAAATCGGTGCGCAGGCGGGAGATATTGCGCGGACGCAGGGCCAGATAGCGGGCCTGAAGGCGCAGCAGGACCCTAAAGCACTGGCGGCTGCAAGGGAAGAGCTGGCCGGAAAAGGCAACCTGAATCCGACGTCAGATGAGGTGGCGAAGCAGGCTTACGACACGGCGATGAAGCCGTTCGGGACGGGTTCGTCCCTTCAGCAGGGCATCAGCGCGGTGACGGCGGCGGTGCAGGGCCTGTCGGGGGGGAACGTGGCGCAGGCGGTGAGCGGTGCGTCGGCACCGTACCTGGCGGAAAAGATACACGAGCTGACCACGGACGCGAACGGTAAGGTCAATACCGAAGCGAACCTGATGGCGCACGCGGTGCTGGGTGCGGTAACCTCATATGCGGCGGGCAACTCAGCGCTGGCGGGCGCCTCGGGCGCGGTGATGGGCGAGTACATCGCGCAGCAGCTGTATCCGGGCGTTAAGCGTGAAGACCTGTCTGAGGAGCAGCGGCAGACGATAAGCGCGCTGGGGACGCTGGCGGCGGGTCTGGCTGGCGGCGTAGTGGGTGACAGCACGGCGGATGTTGTTGCGGGCGCGCAGGCAGGTAAGAACGCGCTGGAAAACAATAACCTTGCACTGGTTGCGCGTGGTTGTGCCGCACTTTCACCGTGCCGGAATAAGGTTGCAGAGCAGTTGCTGGAAATCGGGGCGAAAGCCGGAATCACAGGACTTGCCGGACTGGCCATTAAAGATGTAGCTGATAAAATGACCTCCGACGAACTGGAGCATCTTGTTACCCTGCAGATGATGGGTAACGACGAGATCACCGGGAAGTATCTGAGTTCTTTGCAGGATAAGTACGGTTCTGGCAGTGACTCAGCGCCAAATGTCGGAGCAAATCTTACGGATGCGGAGAAGGCTGAATACGGTGGAGCAGGGTCGGGTACGCCGGGCGGCTGGGAACCTCAGGATGAGGAAAATGCGCGGAATAATGAAGCCCATAGCTCAACAAATGGAAAGAATTTAAATTCTGAATTAGTCGGGAAAGAAATTGCAGGAGGGCATGCTTTTGAGAAACATGTCCTTCAGCAAGGAGAGTTTACTGGTCTGGGTATAAGGACAAGGACTCAATTTGCGCAACACATTGAAAATGTTGTTAAGAATCCTACTTCTTCAAAACAGTTAAGTAATGGTCGTTCGGCTTATTGGGATCAATCTACAGGTACTGTCGTAATCCGTAATCCGAAAGCATCTGATGGCGGAACGGCTTTTAGACCATTAAACGGTAGGGCATATTTCGATAATTTGAGGTGATGAATGGACGTAATATCTATTGCAGGGAAAGAAGCTCAATTAACCATTGGTGAGAATGAGCTATTAATCCTGAATTCAGCTTTGAATGAGATCTGTAATGGTATCTCTGTTACTGAGTTTGAGACAAGAATAGGGGCTTCTAAAGAAGATGTTTGTACATTACTTAATGATATAGGACATGTTTTAAACAATATGATCACTTAAAAAACCCCAGCCATTGTGGCTGGGGTTTTTACTTTAAAAATTAAACACTGCTTCGCTTCAGGCAATCGTATTGAACGAGACTGGAGTTAAAATTGTGTAATTACCTGTTTGATCTGGTGGCGGGTCAGGACATGAACCTGACGGGCGACAGCGTGAGCATCGACCCGGGCTTTGACCAGCGGACGCGCACCGAGAAAACCGAGACGAAGCAGAGCGGTCTGAGCATCGCCCTGTCAGGCACGGCGGGCAGCGCGCTCAACACGGCGGTGAGCACCGCGCAGCAGGCCAGGAAGTCTGGCGACGGGCGTGTCAGCGCGCTGCAGAACACCCAGGCGGCGCTGAACGGGGTGCAGGCGGCGCAGGCGGTTCAGATTGACGGGCTCAACACGGCCTCAGCGGACGCACACAATGCCGCCGGCAACCTGAAGCCGGGGCAGGATGGCTATCAGCAGAGATCGACCAGCACCGTCGGTGTCAGCGCCTCGTACGGCAGCCAGTCGTCGAAAAGCGAGACGCGGACTGAGAGCAGTCAGTCGCAGGGCAGCACGCTGACGGCGGGCCGGAATCTTAACGTCACGGCCACCGGCAAAAACGACGCGGCACAGAGCGGCGACATCAGCATCACCGGCAGCCAGCTGAAGGCGGGCGGCGACCTGAGTCTGGACGCGTCGCGGGACATCCTGCTGCAGTCGGCGCAGAACACGCAGAGCACCGACAGCAAGAACAGCAGCAAGGGGGGCAGCGTCGGGGTCGGCATCGGCGTGGGTTCAGGCGGCTACGGCATCAGCGTGTCGGCGAGCGTCAATGCGGCGAAGGGCAGCGAAAAAGGCAACGGGCTGACGCACAGCGAAACCACGCTGGACGCGGGCAGCCAGCTCAGCCTGACCAGCGGGCGCGACACGACGCTCACGGGCGCACAGGTGCGCGGCAACAGCGTGAAGGTGGACACGGGCCGCAACCTGACGCTGACCTCGGAGCAGGACAGCGACCGTTACGACAGTAAGCAGCAGAGCGCCGGCGCGGGCGTCAGCTTCACCTTCGGCTCGATGACCGGGTCGGCGAACGTGAACGTGAGCCGGGATAAGATGCACAGCAACTGGCAGAGCGTGGCCGAGCAGACCGGCATCTTTGCGGGTCAGGGCGGCTTTGACGTGACCGTGGGTGAGCACACGCAGCTGAACGGCGCGGTTATCGCGAGTACGGCGACGCCGGATAAGAACCGGCTCGACACCGGCACGCTGGGCTTCGGGGACATTGAGAACCACGCGGACTACAAGGTGGAGCATCAGGGCGCAGGCATGAGCACCGGCGGCAGCATCTGCCGCGACCAGGCCATCACAGCAATAGCACAGGCCTCCGGTATAAGCTGGGAAACAGGAGCAGGCCATTATGATAAAGCAATGCAGACTCAGGCACTGGCTGCCGCTCTGGCTGGTGCATATGGGCTGAAGAGTGTAATTAAGGAACCGACAAAAGAGAGTTCAGCTAAACAACAATCCCAGCCTTCAACGGGAAGAACGGAGCCAAATAGAATTGCTGCTGATGAGGAAGCTTCAGGATGGCCACAGTACGATAAATACCGTAATGATAGTGGGGACTTGAACTGACCTGCAAAATTAGGTTTTGCCGAAGAACCAGTTAAAACAACGCTTTCTGTAGGCACTCGTTTGGATAGATATGGAGAGCCAGGTGGGGCTTTTCTTGCACCTAAGTGAACTCCTTATGAACAGCGCGCTCTTGCTCCTGGAGCGGGCGCAGAAAAATATTATGAATATGAGGTCATTAAGCCTTTGCCAGTCATACAAGGAAAAATAGCCCCTGCTTTTGGTGAAGCTGCAGGAGGCATTCAGATTCTGCCTAATATGCAAAAGCGTGTGAATGTTGAATGGCTGCTGAAAAATGAATATATCCGTGAGGTTCACTAATATGCTAAGTATTGAAGAGTTGCAAAAAAAAGTTGATGAACTGATTTTTAAAGCAGGCCTGCCAAGGCTTTCAGTGAATCTTAGTACAGCTCCTATTGGTGATGGAACTCCTTATATTTCATTTGAGAACGAAAAGTATAATTACATCTGTTCTGAAAGAGGATATGAGTTCTCCAGAAAAGTTACAGATTCAACAGAGGAGCTACTTTATTGGATTATGTCAGAGCTTGCTTATAAGATCGCTTTTCAATATGAGTTAGAAAATCGAGTTGGGGATAGAGATGGAAGGCGTATTGCTTTTCCAAAGTATATTGAGCTAATGATAAAAATGAATTCCTTATGGAAATCAAAAGCAGAAGCTGAAATTGAAAAAACTCTTGCTGCCAGTCCTTACGACGATAGCCTCTACTTATAATTTTAACTCAATAAATCCCAGCCAACCGGCTGGGATTTTAATTTAATCAGTCAGTTACACTTCAGTCGCGAGCCGGATGATCACCTGTTCCGCCTCAGTGATTCCGAAACCAGTCAGCCAGCTGCCGCCGATAATCATTTCGCCGTTATACCGCACCCAGTCCCAGCTACTGCTGGATGGCTTCGCAGAGTTCTTTCCACTCCGCTTCATCAATCACGGTTGTCACCGACAGCGTGTTATCCCGCAGTGTCACGCGGAACGGCGTGTCGGTGGTAAACCCGAGCGCGGCCAGCTGGCCGCCCGTGATGGTCAGTTCCGGGATGGGTTCCTGAATAAAAGTGATGTTCATACGTTCTCCTCCGTGATGCGTATAATCAGCTGGCCCTGTTCGGCGATGATATTTACGGGCTGTCCTTTGATAAATCCCCACTGTTCCAGCCATCGTCCCTTGATGGTCAGCTGTGGCAGCGGGTTCGGTCTGCCGCCGTTGGGACGGTAACCAACGATGCTTTTGCGTGCTTGGGGTACAGCGGGTTCTGACGTAGAATCTTTTCCAGCCATAATTAACTCCAATCCAGTTAGTTGTGGTCAGCGGGCTGTTGGTGTTCCACCACCTTCGGCCCGCGCTAATAATCTCTCGTTGCGCGCTTCCTTTCCTGTTTTCTCCTGTTCAAATATACACCGTCCGCTTTGTAAACTCGCTGAAAGCTAAGTAATAGATTGCGAGGCGTCTCTGAAAAACAGATTGTTTTTCCATTTACCATTCCGTTTGCATCCTCTTCCCAATATGCTCTTCAGCATCCGTAATCGGCTATTTAGTTATATTAGCGTGGCGATTTCCGGCATCGCATAAGAGTGAAATGGAGATGACAGAGAAAGGGATGACAGGCATGCTGACACCACAAACGACACCACGCGAGAGTCAGGCTATGAGCACTATCCACTTCAGGATTGATGACGACGTTAAACGACTTGCCATGCAGGCAGCCGAGCGCCAGAAGAAGACGCTGACTGAGATTATGCGTCAGCGAGCGGAAGAGCTGGCTGCTGAAGAGCGGCACTATCAGGACAATAAACATGATGCATGGCTGGAAGAGCAGATAGCGGCGGCATTCAGTCGTTATGATGCCGGTGAAAGTGAGTTCATCAGTAACGATGAAATGAATACCCGCATGGAAGAGCTGAAAGCGCAGGCTGCGCAGGGAACATTGTGATATCAGCCGTTCAATGGGAAAAACAGGCGCAGGCGGACAGGGAAACAATATTTCGTTATCTGTATCGTGAGGCTAGCCTGCTGGTAGCCAGTGCAACAGACGATAAGTTTACCCGGCTGGCCAGTCTGCTTAGCGAAAACCCGCGGGCTGGCACTAAAGTCGGAACAGAAAAACAGCTTAAACTGGTGGTGCCACGCTTACCGTTCATCATCATCTATGTAGCTGAAACAGATGCGGTTCGCATCCTGCGTATACTGCACACATCCCGAAAAATATCGGGCCGCTATCAAAGATAGTCAGCCACTTCAGCCTGCGTCAGATTGTCAGGCTCATGAGTTAGGGCAGAGAGAGCAGTGCATTCAGGAGGCCGATGAAATCATCAGCCCCAGCACCGCACCCCTCACCCCGCAGGCGGCGTCGTCCGCGCAAAGCTCTCGCGCTGAAACAGCGTTTCCGCCAGCTTCACCAGCGTCGGACGCTCAACACACCAGTTGGGTACTACGCGGCGGAAATTGAGGTAGCCGATCATGCAGCCAGTGGCGATATCTGCCAGATTAAGCTGACCGTTGTTAAGCCATTTGCCCTCGGCGGCCTTTGCTTCCAGCATATCGAGACTGCGCTGAATCTTTTCACGATTACGCAGCAGCACCTCTTCCGACTGCAAATCACCCGGTCGCATCTGCTCACGCACGATCACCAGCGCGGCATCACAAACGCCATCCGCCAGCTTTTCCAGCTGACGGATATTAAGCGACTCAAGTGGATCGGCAGGCAGCAGAGCCGGCTCCTCGCCGCGCAGTTCCAGAAACTCGGCGATGATGCTGGAGTCGAACCAGATTTGCTTATCGTCAGCGACCAGCGCCGGGACTTTGCCCAGCGGATTGTAGTGCGGCACGTGGCTGTCATCGCTGTAAGGCGATGCGTTAACGAATTCAAAAGTAATGCCTTTTTCCAGCATGATAATCGAAATTTTACGCACAAACGGGCTGGTATAGCTGCCAATCAGTTTCATCGGGTTCTCCGGATTCAGTGACTATTCGCCAGGAAACATAAAGGGATTGAGACTGCTGCGCGCGAAGCCTTCCTGCTCCATTCTGGCATCCAGTATCAGCGACGCCAGGTCATCGGCCACCGGTTCAATCGCCGGATCTTTCTCCTGATAAAGCATCTTCAGGTAGGTGCCGCAGTCGCCACAGCTCTCCGCCTTGACCGCCGCATGCTCACTGTCGAGCGACCAGTAGTGCAGATCGCGGGACTGTTCGCACTGGGTACATTTGCTGCGTACCACATGCCATTCACTTTCGCACAGATTGCAGTGCAGATAGCGCGCGCCTTCATGACTGCCCATGTGTACCACGCTGGCGACTGGCATACTGGCGCAGACCGGACAGAACTGACGCTGATCGCCCATCTCAGCGCGTGCTTTGCCAGGGATCAGAGCCGCCATCTGCGCCCAGTAGAGCGAAAGCGCCGCCCAGATAAAGGGCGCTTTATCGCTGCTGACCAGCGCATATTCGCCGGTAAACAGCGCGCTGGCCAGCGTCTCCAGCTCGGTGGCGGAGGCCTTCTCCAGATTCTCCAGCACCGCCAGCGCCTGACCGCTCATCTCCGGCTTCAGTTCGGCAATCAGCGAGTGCAGCAGCCGTTGCCAGTGCGGATCGCGTGGCAGGGTGTGGATGTTCAGTGGCGGCTTGCCCTCGCTGGCACTCTGCGTCAGTCGGGCATGCAGGTCAATGTGCAGGGGATGGTCATACAGCACAATCTCCTGCGCTTCAGCGATCACCGCCGCAAAGCGCAGATAATCGCCGAGTGGATTTTTCGCCGCCAGGTCGCGTAGTCGCGCGGCACGGCGACTGTATAAATTTTTCAGCCGTGGAAAAAGTAACGGCGGAATCATCTCCGCCGTTGTCTTTTCGCCTTTCTCCAGCTGGTCCTGCGGGATTATGCGAATACTCATCAGGGGCGTTTTTCCTGTTTTATTGGCGGATTACGCTGCTCACGATACCAGCGAGGATGATGCTGTCTGGCCCATTCAGAGCTGACCCAGCCTTCCACCATCGCGGTCAGCGTGCCTTTGACCCACAATGCAGCATAAATATGCACCATAATGACGATGATCAGCGCCACCGCTGACACCGAATGCACAATCAGCGCCAGACGAATCAGCGGAATGGCAAAGGCATCAGCAAAGTAAGGTCGCCAGATGACAATGCCACTGGCAAGCAGCAATACTAAGCTGATGATAGCAGCCCAGAACACACACTTCTGACCAAAGTTATATTTACCGGTATCGCCGACCTCTTCATTCATCGCAATCCGGTGAATATTTCTGGCCCAGTAGAGGTCATCGCGATTGATCAGGTTGTGTTTCCAGTAACGCAAAAACATCAGCATAAAAGCGGCAAACATCACCACGCCGACAAAAGGATGCAGAATACGCGCCAGTTGTGGCGTGCCAAATATCTGCATCAGCCAGTTAAAAGAGGGAAAGAAAAACCCTAATCCACTTAACGCGGCCATGACAAAGCAAATCGCGACTATCCAGTGATTGATACGTTCAGGTGCGCGATAGCGCACCAGATGATCGGGCTTCTTCATTATTGATGCTCCTCAGGCTGATCGTCGTTGTCGTCGTGCTCTTCAGTGACGCGATTCGGACCAACACCAACATAATGGAAGATTGAGGCGGCAAACGTGGCGGCAAAACCGACCGCTGCCAGCGGTTTCCAGATCCCCTTCCAGAAGGTCACGGTCGGGCTGATGCCCGGATTCGCAGGCAGTCCGTGATAGAGCTGAGGCCTGTCAGCATGATGCAGCACATACATTACGTGGGTGCCGCCCACGCCTTCCGGGTTGTAGAGGCCAGCCTGCGCAAACCCGCGTGACTTCAGCTCCGCCACGCGTTCCTCCGCCAGCGTCAGCATGTCGCTTTTGCTGCCGAAGTGAATGGCTCCGGTCGGACAGGTCTTCACACAGGCGGGCTCCTGGCCAACGCTGACGCGATCCACGCACAGCGTGCATTTGTAGGCGCGGTTATCCTCTTTATTGAGTCGTGGCACGTTAAACGGGCATCCGGCGATACAGTAACCGCAGCCGATGCACTGCTCAGACTGAAAATCGACGATGCCGTTGGCGTACTGGATGATGGCACCTGCCGACGGACAGGCTTTCAGGCAGCCAGGATCGGCGCAGTGCATGCAGCCATCTTTGCGAATCAGCCAGGCCAGCCTGCCGTTCTCTTCGACTTCCGAAAAGCGCATCACCGTCCAGGATTTGGCGGTCAGATCGGTGGGATTGTCATAAACCCCGACGTTGTGGCCGACTTCATCGCGGATGTCGTTCCACTCGGAGCAGGCGACCTGGCAGCCTTTGCAGCCGATACAGGTGGTAACGTCGATAAGTTTCGCCACTTCGCGCTGGTGATCGCGCGCCTGCGGCGGTGGGGTAAAGCCATTGGTCGCAGAGCGACGGATAATATCTTGTGATTGATAAGCCATAGTCATCTGCCGTTACGCTTTTTCCACTTTCACTAAAAATCCCTTGTACTCCGGGGTCTGCGAATTGGCGTCGCCAACTGAAGGCGTCAGCGTATTGGCGAGGAAGCCTTTACGCGTGGTGCCTTCAAAGCCCCAGTGGCAGGGAATGCCCACGGTATCAACCGGCCTGCCGTCAATCATCAGACGCTGCAGACGACGCGTCACCACCGCTTTGGCTTTGATATAGCCGCGACGTGATGTGACCTTAACGGTGTCTCCGGCCTGAATGCCTTTCTCCTCAGCCAGCTCGGTGCCGATCTCGACAAACTGCTCCGGCTGCGCAATTGCATTCAGCAGGGCATGTTTGGTCCAGTGGCGGAACAGTTCGGTGATGGAGTAGGTGGTGGCGACGCAGGGATAATCGGCGGCCTCGCCCAGCTGCGCGGCGTCGCTGCTGAACAGACGGACCACCGGACTGTGACGCTGCTGCGGATGCAGGGGATTGTCAGCGAGCGGGCTTTCCATCGGTTCGTAGTGTTCCGGGAACGGGCCGTCGGCCATTTTATCAAGTGCAAACAGGTGGCCGAGACCATCGGGCTGCATGATAAACGGACCGGCCTGCTTCTGCGGCGACAGCGTTACCGGATAATCCGGTACGTCGATGCCGTGCCAGCGAGTGCCATCCCACTCAATCAGGCGGCGCTGCGGATCCCAGGCTTTCCCCTGCGCATCCGCGGAGGCGCGGTTATAAAGAATGCGGCGATTCGCGGGCCAGGCCCAGGCCCAGCCTGAGACGGCCCCCAGTCCCGACGGATCGGCGTTGTCGCGTCGTGCCATCTGGTTGCCTTCCGGCGTCCAGCTGCCGCTGTAGATCCAGCAGGCGCTGGCGGTGGTGCCGTCGTTACGCAGCTCTGAAAAGCCGTTGAGCTGCTGGCCTTTTTTCAGCAGCAGCTTGCCGCTGGCATCGTAAATGTCGGCCAGCGCCTGCCCGTTGTTCTCCTGCGCCACCTCTTCCGGCTCGGGATTGAACGGGTCGTGGTAGTCCCAGCGCATCGCCATCAGCGGCTCAGGGGCTGCACCGCCTTCCAGGCGGTAGAGCGCGCGCAGACGCATAAACAGGTTGCCGAGGATTTTGCCGTCGTGCAGCGCTTCCGCTGGCGGCTCGGCGGCTGCCCAGTGCCACTGCAGCCAGCGCGACGAGTTCGCCACCGAACCCGACTCTTCGGCGAAGCAGGAAGAGGGCAGACGGAACACTTCGGTCTGAATGGTCGATGGATCGACGTCGTTGAATTCGTCATGATGCTGCCAGAAGCTGGCGGTTTCCGTGCGCAGCGGATCGATCACCACCATATATTTGAGGCGCGAAAGGGCCCGAACGGCTTTGTTTTTGTCCGGGAAGGCGGCCAGCAGGTTGAAGCCCTGAATCAGGCAGCCGTTCAGCGCGCCCTGCTCCATCATCTCCGCCTGCGCCATGCAGTCGTAAGCCTTGTCCCACTTTGGCAGCCAGTCGTAGCCCCACTGATTCTCCGCCGTGGCGTTATCACCATAGAAACTCTTCATCAGGCTGACGAAAAACTTGTCGGTGTTCTGCCAGTAGTTGACCTGGTCCGGCAGCGCCGCAACTGGCGTGGCCTGTTGCAGGTAAGTCGCCAGCGTGGTCATCTTCTCGGACGGCAGCGGCAGATAGCCCGGCAGGCTCTGCGCCAGGAGGCCAAGGTCGATGTAACCCTGCACGTTGGAGTGACCGCGCAGCGCATTGATACCGCCACCTGGCATGCCGATGTTGCCCAGCAGCAGCTGGATCATCGCCGCCGTGCGGATAATCTGCGAACCGTTGGTGTGGTGGGTCCAGCCCAGCGCATAGAGAATGGTTGCGGTGCGATTGGGCACGCAGGTGGAGGCGAGCTGCTCGCACACCGTAATAAAGGCATCCTGCGAAGTGCCGCACATCCGCGTTACCATTTCCGGGGTGTAACGGCTGGCGTGGGATTTCAGCAGGTTCAGTACACAGCGTGGATGGCTGAAGCTCTCATCGCGTCGTGCATGACCGTTTTCATCCAGCTCATAGTGCCAGCCCTGACGATCGTACTGGCGGGTGTCAGCATTGTAGCCGCTGAATAACCCGTCACTAAAGCTGAAGCCTTCGCTGACTATCAGGGCCGCATTGGTGAAGGCGCGAACATACTCCTGCTGAATCTGATTGTGTTGCAGCAGATAGTTGATCACCCCCATCAGGAACACCACGTCACTGCCCGCACGCAGTGGCGCGTAGAAGTCGGCGACCGCCGCAGAGCGGTTAAAGCGTGGATCGACCACGATGACCTGCGCATTGTTATGGGTTTTGGCTTCAATCACCCATTTAAAGCCAACCGGATGCGCCTCGGCGGGGTTGCCGCCCATGATCATCACCACGTTGGCGTTTTTGATGTCATTCCAGTTGTTGGTCATCGCACCGCGACCAAAGCTCGGAGCCAGCGCGGCCACGGTCGGGCCGTGACACAGGCGCGCCTGGTTTTCCAGCGCCAGAATACCCAGCGCGCGGGCAAACTTCTGATCGAGCAGGCCGGTTTCATTACTGGCGGCAGAAGAGCAGAGCATTGAGGTGGTCGGCCAGCGGTTTACCGTCACGCCAGCCGCGTTGGTGGCCTGGAAATGAGCATCGCGATCCTGCTTCATCAGGCGGGCAATGCGGTCAAACGCTTCTTCCCAGCTGATGCGCTGCCATTTATCGGAACCCGGAGCGCGGTATTCCGGGTATTTCAGGCGCTGTTCGCTGTGAATAAAGTCGAGCACGCCTGCGCCTTTCGGGCAGAGCGATCCGCGACTGACCGGATGGTCAGGATCGCCTTCAATATGGTAAATCGAGGCACGGGCATTTTTTGCGCCGTCGCCCAGGCTGTAAATCAGCATGCCGCAGCCAACTGAACAGTAGGTGCAGTTATTGCGTGTTTCTCTGGCGCGAATGAGTTTGAATTCTCTGACGCTGGCTAACGCTGTGGTGGGGGCAAAACCGAGTAACGCCGCACTGGTGCCCGCCAACCCGCCAGCACAGATTTTGAAAAAACTCCGTCTGTTAATTTGCATTTTATCGTTCTTCTTTATTGGCTCCATTGCGAAGCCTTGCAAAATAGCAGCCCTGATTGCCTGTAAGTTGACCGGGATCAACAGGTTAGTCATTAGTAATTATTTTTCTCAATTTTGTTAAATACCCTCGGTGGTGGATTTGCGCTGCAAGCAGATTTTCAGACGGTGCAGATAATTAGTGTTGTTTTATGCTTACCGATGTTAATGCGTGAAAGAGAACCATTCGCATTATGCCCGCCAGCAGGCGTGGCTACGCCTTTTGGGGGAGAAAACCGCATGAATTGCCCCGCTGTTTATTTGCGCTGCCAGGGGCTAAAAGGCAGAATCAGAGCGCGTCAGTGTTCTGCCGACCCGGGCACTGAATTACATAATTTATTAACAACAGGTCATACTTTTTGAAAGCTATCCAGCCTGATACAGGCGAAGATTTAACAATTCAGACCGGCGTCAGCAGGACGCGGGTATGGCAGCGTAAAGACCTGACCGATGCGCAGGATGACTGGCTGGCGGATGAAGTGCCGGTGGCGCTGGTCTATAACGGCATCTCGCATGTGGTGATGATGACTACGCCCAAAGATCTGGAGGCGTTTGCGCTGGGCTTCTCGCTGTCAGAGGGCATTATCGAGGCGCCGGGCGACATTTTCGGCATGGATATCGTGCCGGGCTGTGACGGCATTGAGGTTCAGATTGAGCTGTCCAGCCGTCGCTTTATGGCGCTGAAAGCGCAGCGTCGCGCGCTGGCGGGCCGGACCGGCTGTGGTGTGTGTGGCGTTGAACAGCTGGACCAGATTGGCAAGCCGCTCTCTCCGCTGCCATTTACCCAGACCTTCGCGCTGGACCAGCTGGATCGGGCGCTGGGTCAGCTGAAAGATCATCAGCCTGTCGGACAGAAAACCGGCTGCACCCATGCGGCCGCATGGATCCAGCCCGACGGTCAACTGGCCGGGGGTTGTGAAGATGTGGGTCGCCATGTGGCGCTGGATAAGCTGCTGGGCTATCGCAGCCAGTCAGAGTGGGGACCGGGCGCGGTGCTGGTCTCCAGCCGCGCCAGCTATGAAATGGTGCAGAAGTCTGCGATGTGCGGCGTCGAGATCCTGTTCGCGGTTTCAGCCGCGACCCGCCTGGCGGTTGAGGTGGCTGAGCGCTGCAATCTGACGCTGGTCGGCTTCAGTAAACCTGGCCGCGCCACGGTCTACAGCCATCCTCAGCGACTGCGTTAAACCACCATCACCTCTGGCAGCGTCTGCTGCAATGCCTCAAGGGCGGCACCGTTGTCGCCGCCGCTGTTGGTAATCAGCAGGGTAATCGTCTGCGGCGGCGCATAAACCGTGCGGCTGACCACGCCCAGTTTGGTGTGATCGGCCAGCAGATAGCAGGCAGCAGATTGCTGCACCATCGCTCTGGCAATGGCCGCTTCGTGCGGATGAAAACTGCTGGCGCCGCGATTCGCCTCAATGCCGACCGGCGACAGCAGCGCGACGTCGGCGCGATAGCGGACGATCTCACCCACGGTGATTTCGCCGCGCGTCTGGTGCGCACCCGCTGTCATCATCCCGCCCAGCAAAATAACCTGATTATTCAGCGGCTGATCTTCTTCTCCGGCACTCAGCGCCAGCGCAGCCTGCAGGCTGTTGGTCACTATCGTCAGGCCGGAAAGGGCGTGCAGCTCCTCTGCCAGCAGGGTGGTGGTGCTGCCCGCATCCAGAAACAGCGTCTGGCCCGGCTGCAGTAACTGCGCAGCGGCGCGGGCAAGGGTGCGCTTCTCGCGGGTCTGCGTGCTGCGGCGTTGCGTCAGCGGCGGTTCAGCCGCCGTTTCAATCGCCACTAATCCGCCGTGAACGCGGCGCGCCAGACCCTGCGCTTCCAGCTCAATGATATCGCGGCGCGCGGTTTCGCGAGACACCCCCAGCTCCCTGATAATGCGCTCGGTACTGACCTGATTAAGCCGGGTCAGTAAAGCACGGATGCGATGAAGGCGCGTTTCCTGCAGCATAGAGGTTTCCTTATAAAGCGCGAAGAGCACGGATGATACGCCACTGAAGCGAAAGATTCCGTCTGAATCAGAGGCAAGCTTAGCGCGGAGTTCGGCCTGCGTCATGTGTATTTTATTGTATTTGTGTATTTGGTTGCATTTTAGATTCAGGCAGGCATGATACAGGGGTCAGCTCTTCCTCCTTCATCCTTGTTACGGGAGTCATTATGGCCACGCGTTCCACCATTATGGATACCAACAGTTTCCGCGCCGAACATGCCGATGCGCTCGACAGCGAGACGCGCAAACTGACCGATAAACGCAGCAAAGTGCTTGGCGAATCCTATCGTCTGTTCTATCGCAAACCGGTTCATCTGGTGCGGGGTGAAGGGCAATATCTGTGGGACGCGGCAGGCGATAAATATCTCGACGTCTATAACAACGTGGCAAGCATCGGCCATTGTCATCCGGCCGTGATTGAGGCGGTGACGCAGCAGATGAAAATGCTGAACACCCACACCCGTTACCTGCATGAAAATATCCTCGACTACAGCGAAGCGCTGCTGGCGACTACGCCTGCGGCGATCGATCGCGCGATGTACATGTGCACCGGGTCGGAAGCCAATGACCTGGCGATCCGCGTAGCACGTGCTTTCAGCGGCGGTACCGGGATTATTGTCAGTAAAGAGGCTTACCACGGCACCAGTGAGCTGACCTCCGGCGCTTCTCCGGCGCTGGGCAGTGGACAGCCGCTGGCACCTACCACGCGGCTGGTGATGCCACCGGATGCGTATCGTGTGGATGCACCGGACCTGGGCGACTGGTTCGCTGACCAGATTCAGCAGCAGATTGATGATATGGCGGCGAACGGCATTAAATTTGCCGGTTTCCTGGCGGACTCGATCTTCTCCTCCGACGGGGTTCTGCCCAATCCGCGCGGCTTCCTGAAAAAAGCGGTCGAGGTGGTGCATGCCAACGGCGGCATCTTTATTGCCGATGAAGTCCAGCCTGGCTTTGGCCGTACCGGCGACGCGTTCTGGGGCTTTGGCCGCCACGATGTGGTGCCTGATGTGATTACCACCGGCAAGCCGATGGGCAATGGCATTCCGGTGTCCGGGCTGCTGGCAAAAAGCGACGTGCTGGCCGCCTTCAGTGACTCCATTCCCTACTTCAATACCTTTGGTGGTAATCCGGTGGCGATGGCGGCGGCGCAGGCGGTGCTGAACGTGATCACTGAAGAGGGATTACAGGAACACAGCCGCGTGGTCGGCGCGAAGCTGCTGGCGGAGTTGCGGACCCTGATGGATCGCTATGAGTGCGTGGGCGACGTGCGCGGTGCCGGACTGTTTATCGGCTTTGAACTGGTCACCGATCGTCACAGCAAAACGCCGGACAAAACCCTGGCGCTGAACCTGATCGAGAAGCTGCGTGAACATCGTGTGCTGACCTCGGTCGCTGGCCCGTATGGGAATGTACTGAAACTGCGTCCGCCATTGGCTTTCCAGGAAAGCGACATCGACTGGCTGGTTGGTGCACTCGACAACTCATTGCGCGAGCTGGGTCAGTAAGGCACAGGGCAGGGCAGACGCGGCATCCGGGCAGACAGCGTGCTTGCTGCTGCCCTGGCTTAAGCGCGCCGCGCGTGCTGTCGGATAAGTCAGAAAAGGCAGAGTCAGCAGCAGCACACTGAAAAAACAACGGGTTGCTAATGCCGGGTTTCGCAAATCCTTATGGTTAATAGGGCATTGATTACCCTTTTACGCTACATGAATTTAACTATAATGATTCGACTGCTTACGCGGCACGTCCCGAATTCGTCGTGCTGCTCACACTAAATGGAGAGGAAGAACATGAGTTATTCACTGCCATCCCTGCCTTACGCATACGACGCACTGGAACCGCATTTCGACAAGCAGACGATGGAGATCCATCACACTAAACACCACCAGACCTACGTGAACAACGCGAACGCGGCGCTGGAAGGTACTGAATTTGCTAATCTGCCGGTAGACGAGCTGATCACCAAACTGGATCAGCTGCCAGCAGACAAAAAAGGCCCACTGCGTAACAACGCTGGCGGCCACGCTAACCACAGCCTGTTCTGGAAAGGCCTGAAAACCGGCACCACGCTGCAGGGCGACCTGAAAGCGGCTATCGAGAAAGATTTCGGTAGCGTGGAAAAATTCCAGGAAGAGTTCGAGAAAGCGGCTGCGACCCGTTTCGGCTCAGGCTGGGCGTGGCTGGTTAAAAAAGGCGACAAACTGGCTGTGGTATCTACCGCAAACCAGGACAACCCGCTGATGGGTGAAGCGGTTGCGGGCGTTTCTGGCTTCCCAATCATCGGTCTGGACGTGTGGGAACACGCCTACTACCTGAAGTATCAGAACAAACGTCCTGACTACATCAAAGCATTCTGGAACGTGGTCAACTGGGACGAAGCAGCAGCCCGTTTCGCAGCTGCCCAGTAAGTTAACCCAGTGTTAACGTGATAACGATAAACCGGTGGAATTTATTTCGCCGGTTTTTTTTATCTTTAAATTCTGTCGTCTCAGATTAAACCAAAAATAAACGGATCTCGCTTTTTAACCGCCGCGCTTTTAACCTTCTGCCACATTAACACGCCGTTGATACTCGTTGTCTTATGCTCAGTGACATTCCTGCTCACTGTGTGTCGATGACTATGTCAATTATAACTACTCACGAAACTACGACCGATTCTTCTGCATCGCTTTTTTTTCAGTTAATTAGCGGAAAATACGTTCCGAATAAACTCTGGATAAGTAAACGTTTCCGGCTGAAATTTGTGTTAAGAACCTTAATATCACCGCTGACTACGCTGCGTTATCTGGATGAGCTGTCGCATTTACCGCAACTCCCTCTGTTGATGAGTACTCAGGGATTGCTGCCAGCCAAGCTGCACCGGCCCTATCTGCGCTCAGGGTTGAGCATTGCTGCGCGCGCGCAGGCGATACTTGATCATTACAGCCTGATGAATAATCTGGAAAACCCTGCGCTGCGTCAGCTGCTGCAAAGCGCCACGGATAATCCGCTGGCCACGCTGACCGGTAAAAATGGCGAATCCTTTTTACTTTCCTGCAGCTCCGGTTATTTCGATCGGGAAGGGGAAGTGACGCTGGTATTACGTTATAACGACGAAATTATTGCTTCACTTTCATTTTCAATTCTCAATGAAAATAACCAGCGCACATTATTAATTGGCGGATTACAGGGTCCGCGAAAACACATCAATAATGAGGTGATCCGCGAGGCGACCAAAGCGGCGCAGGGTCTCTTTCCGAAACGCCTGTTAATGGAAGCGGTATTTATTGTGGCGAAGCAGTGCGGTGTGGAGAATATTCTGGCGGTAGGCGATGAGACTCATGTCTTCCGCAGCCTGCGTTATCGCCACAGCAAGGGGGATAAGTTCTTTGCCAGCTACAGTGAATTCTGGCTGTCGCTGAGTGGCGAGGCGCGCAGGGATGGGATGTTTATCCTGCCGCTGAGCCTGCCGCGCAAAACGCTGGAGGAGATTGCCAGTAAGAAGCGGGCTGAATATCGTCGCCGCTATGAACTGCTGGATGCGCTGGCGGAGCAGGTCTATGCCGCCGCCGGCGAACGCAAAGCCGATGTCGATCAGGCCGCTGCCTGATCGACCCGTCAGAATGCGGTTTTGGCGAAGCCGGTCATTGCTGTCAGCCCCATCTCACGTCCCAGCGCGGTCATTGGATGCACCACGACCAGGCCGCGTACGCTTTTCTTCAGCGCGCCCAGATTTGCCTGCTCTTTCTTGGTAATTTCGCGGCTGAAGCCCATTTTTTGCAGCTTCTGCGCCTCGGCACTGAGTTTTTCAACCCGCTGACCGCGCAGACGCTCAATCTCAATGACCAGCGCTTCTTTCTCTTTCAGCAACGCGCCCAGTTTCTCGACATCACCCGATTCCAGTAACTGCGGCTCTTTGCGGTTCAATGCGTCCAGCTTATCGCTGAGAAGTTTGATTTCGTTCTTTTCTTGCTCTTTCATGACAACAACTCGTTGAGGAAAACAGGCCAAGGATACACCAAATCTGGCGCATATTCCCGCTCAGGTTAAGACGAAAAAGGCGCCGTGATGGCGCCTGACAGGATTAGCTGCCGGACTTTTTAAACGCCTGCTTCATACTGATGCGGGCGATCAGCTCGGTTAGCGACAGGACCATGGTGGATCGCACCATCTGCAGATAGCGCTGCTGCTGCATGCTGCGCAGCTCTGCATCTTCGGTGTGAAACACCGGCGCGGGCGGCCAGGCGGTGACGCAGTGCAGTTCACCAAACGGGCCAAGGATCTCATCGTCGGTAAAACGATAATCACCGCTGTCGTGATTCAGCTCTTCGCGCAGCGCCAGCAGCAGTTCACCATCTTCATATTCGTGCCGGCTGATAACGCCAAGACCGTAAATCAGCTTCAGGCGAACCGAGAGTTCACCCAAAGGACCATCGCCCAGCAGCAGCGGTTCTACGGCATATTTCACCGCGTAGTCATCTTTACGGAACACCTGCAGCACCAGCAGATTGACGGCTTCAGCCAATAGCTCAACGGCGGCGATCAGAAAGCTTCTCACCGAACGACCGGCGTTCAGGCGCTCAAGCACCCGGTTTTCAAAAGCCTGCTTCTCTTCCATTATTGCCTGCATGGGTTCAATACCGCCGTTGGGCGCAGGCGAACTGCGCCCGGCTTGCGTCACTAACACGCGCGCATTATGCCATAGCGTGCCAGGCGCTCACCACCGAAGCCACCACTTCGCTGTCAGCATCCAGACCTGAAACCTCAGCCAGCGTCGCCTGTGGGCCTTTTTCTGCCAGCAGCGTGGCCAGCTCCTGCGCCTGTGGGTCCTGGTCGCTGCGATAGTGCATCGCGGCGGCAATGCCCTGCACCAGGCTGGCGTGCGGTAAACCATACTCCAGCGTGCCCAGCGTCGGCTTGATCAGGCGATCGCCCGGGCTGAGTTTACGCAGCGGCTGACGACCCACACGCTCAACATCATCTTTCAGATAGGGGTTTTCAAAACGGCCCAGTATTTTCTGGATGTAGGCCGCATGTTTATCCGCCTCAAAACCGTAGCGCTTAATCAGCACCGCACCGCTCTCTTCCATCGCCCCTTTCACCACGGCCCGGATTTTTTCATCGAGGATGGCGTCACGAATGGTCTGGTGGCCGGCCAGCTGGCCAAGATAGGCAGTAATCGCGTGACCGGTGTTCAGGGTAAAGAGTTTACGCTCAACAAATGCCATCAGGTTATCGGTCAGTTCCATACCCGGAATCGCAGGCAGGTCGCCTTTAAACTGAGTTTTATCGACGATCCATTCGCTGAAGGTTTCAACGGTCACTTCCAGCGGATCGGTGCTGCCCGCTTCAGACGGTGGCACGATGCGATCGACAGCGGAATCCACAAAGCCGACATGCTGCTCCAGCCAGGCGTGATACTGCTCCGGCAGCGCCTTCAGCACATGCTGTTTCAGCTGGCTGGTGCCGCGCACCATATTCTCACAGGCGATAATATTTAGCGGGCGGGTATTGCCGTTGTCGCTGCGTTTTGCCAGCCCTTTAGCCACACTGCCAGCAATACGCTCCAGAATCTGCGGGCCCACGGCGGTGGTAACGAGATCGACTTCAGAAACCAGGGTGATGATCTCATCGCTGGTGCTGTTTACCGCGCTGACGCCTTTAACGGTTTCTGTTTTGGCCTGCTCGCCAACCACATGAACGGGATACTCATGACGCGCGTTCAGTGCATCCAGCACCGTCTGATTCACATCAGCAAAAACCAGTTCGATACCTGCATCAGCCAGTAACTTGCCGATAAAGCCGCGACCAATGTTTCCTGCTCCGAAATGTAACGCTTTCATAATTTTTGACCCATATCAAATGACGATGGGGCGGGCAAACCCGCCCCAGGAAATCGGGACGGGCATGACCGCCCCAGGGAAAATAATTGCTATAAATTACGCGATTACAGGCTTGCCTGACAGCAGATCCAGCACTTCCTGCACGCTGGTGGTGTTAGCCAGCTTCTCAATCACGCTGTCATCATCCAGCGCGTTGGTCAGGCTGGTGATCACCTGGATGTGCTCGTTGTTACGGGCGGCAATACCAATCACCAGGCGCGCCACATCGTCCGGCTCTTCGCCAAACAGGACACCTGCCGGATACTGACAGAACACCACGCCGGTTTTCAGCACGCGATCTTTCGCTTCAACCGTGCCGTGTGGCACTGCGATTGACTCACCGAGGTAGGTCGGCGTCAGTTTTTCACGCGCCAGCATCGCATCAATATATTCAGGTTCAACGTAACCGCCCTTCACCAGCTGTTCGCCGGCAAAGCGAATCGCCTGCTCTTTGTTACTGGCGGTCAGACCGAGGAAGACATTATCTGCGCCCAGTTTAAACAGATGCGCATTGCCTTCGTCGTAGCTGTCTGAGAGCGCGGTGTTCACCGTTTCACGATGTACATCGCTGCGGTTAGCTGCCACCAGACGTTCGGTCAGCGTGCTGTAGAGCGCACTGTCGAGGAAGTTGTTCAGCGAAATATGCTGCGCATGCGGAGCCTGGCGAATTGCGCGTTCAGTCAGGTCACGGTGGGTAATCACCAGATCGACATCACCCGGCAGGGCGTTGATCGCGGTATTGGTTACCGACACATTGCTCAGACCGGCATCCTGCACTTTCTTGCGCAGCACGCCTGCACCCATGGCGCTGGAACCCATACCGGCGTCACAGGCCACGATGATTTTGCGTACGTGATGCAGTTCGACGCTCATGGCATCGCTGGCGACGGCGCCGCCCGCTGTGCTCTGGCCTTTAGACTGCGCTTTCATCTCATGCATGCGCTGGGTCGCGGCTTCAATATCGTCATCTTCTTTGACTTTGCTGGTTTTCAGCAGGATAGCGGACACCACGAAGGAGACGGCGAAGGCTGCAGCAATAGCCGCGATGTTCGCGAAGTAAGCACCTTTTGGCGTCATTGCCAGCACGGCCAGGATAGAACCCGGTGAGGCAGGAGAGACCAGGCCACCGTTCAGCACGGTCAGCGTGAAGACGCCGGTCATACCGCCCAGGATAACCGCCAGCAGCAGGCGAGGGGCCATCAGCACATAGGGGAAGTAGATTTCATGGATGCCGCCGAGGAAGTGGATAATCGCCGCACCACCCGCAGACTGCTTAGCACTGCCACGGCCAAAGAACATGTAGGCCATCAGCACGCCCATACCCGGACCCGGGTTGGCTTCGATCAGGAAGAAGATCGATTTGCCGGCTTCGCTCGCCTGCTGGATGCCCAGTGGTGAGAAGATACCGTGGTTAATGGCGTTGTTCAGGAACAGGATTTTCGCCGGTTCCACGAAGATGGACGTCAGTGGCAGCAGGTTGTTCTGCACCATCAGATTCACGCCCGCGGCGAGAATGTGTGACAGACCTTCAACCAGCGGACCAATCGCCAGGAACGCCAGCAGTGCCAGGATCATCCCGATAATACCGGCCGAGAAGTTGTTAACCAGCATCTCGAAGCCGCTTTTGATTTTGCCGTCTATCGCCCGGTCAAACGACTTAATCGCCCAGCCGCCCAGCGGACCGGCAATCATCGCACCGAGGAACATCGGCATATCTGCACCGACAATCACACCCATGGTCGTAATCGCACCGACCACGCCGCCGCGATCGCCGCCCACCAGACGCCCACCGGTAAAACCGATCAGCAGAGGCAGCAGGTAGGTGATCATCGGGCCAACCAGTTTGGCCAGCGTTTCGTTAGGGATCCAGCCAGTTGGAATAAACAGTGCGGTGATGATACCCCAGGCGATAAACGCCCCGATGTTCGGCATCACCATATTACTCAGAAAGCGACCAAAGCTCTGTACTTTGACCTTCACTGATGAGGACATAAACCCACCCCTTATTGAGACGCGCTGCAATAGGAGAGCGCGCTTGTTTTTGTTTAGCCACCCCGACTTAAAGCCGGTGGTATTACTGTATGCACGCGGACTCTATCACGCGAATTTGACGCTGCGTAGCGCATAGCTCAAGTGTGATCTAAATCACGGATTCAGGGTGGTGACAGGGGTTATTTGCGTGACTGTGATCACATTTTTGTCGGCGTTAAGGCTTGTTTTGCCTGAATTTTGGTCGGGCGGGCAGGTTAACTGTGAGGTGAGTCACACTTAGCGGCAGGGTATTTGTTATATAAATGTGACTTAGATCACAAACTATTTTTGGTCGAAAATGCGCCAGATCACACTTCATTATCCGGGTGACAGCATGAGAGAGGGAAAGGGCAATGAGGCGGGCAGACGAATAACGCCTGCCCGTTAAACGGATTTACTGCAGACCACCCTGGACGGCGGCCTGGGCCTGAGGAAGCGCCTGGGCATTAGCTGATAGGGTGCTCATCAGCGCGTTATATTGTGAAGCCTGATCCTGCGTCGGGAATTGCACGCCACCATCATTGAAGCTGACACGGGTTCCCTGCGTTTGCAGGAAATCGCCAGCCTGCACGGCACCCTGGCTCAGCGCCTGAAGTTTTGGCAGCAGCGGAATCAGCTGATTGGCGGGCACCGTCACCACTTTGTTATAGGCGGTGTCATAGACTTTTTTCAGGTCATCCGGCTGCTTCAGGGCCGCTTTGCTGCTGTCCGCCTGCATTTTTGCACTTTCAATCTGCTGGGTAACGATCACCAGTGCGCTGTTCGCCTGACGCAGGGAATCACGACGGCTCAGATAATCCTGCGGAACGCGAATGGCCGAAAGCTCATCCACCACCGGACGCATACCCTGCTCAACGGCCTTGTTCGCCTGCTGTGAGAAGCCATACATGATGGCGTAATCGCTGGCGAAGTTGCCAAAGCTCTGCTTCTGGTTCTCGCTGAGGCTGGGCAGATGTTCGCCGCTGCGCATGACGGTGTTCTGGAGGAAATCGATAAATGCTTTGCGCTGCTCGCCTTCTTTATCACCGCACGCGGTGAGTTGCAGCACAATCAGCGCGCCAGCGAGCATCATGCCGCCGCGTGCCATAAGGCGTGTAAGTCCTGAAGCCATGGGTTCAACTCCTGTCGGTGATACTGTCGGATGTCCAGGTAAGAATGGCCTAAAGAATAGAACAAACCCGCGTCACGGCACAATGTGAAACCACCTGTGAAAAGACGCTTTCTGAAACACCGGTTAAAGAACGGGATCATCTGCACGTCAGAACGCGCTATGGTCCCTGCCATCGCTGGCTTAAGCGTGACGATTAAAGAGGCATGTAGCGGCCTGGCGCGGCCTTAAAACACTACCGCCTGACCATCTTTGCGACTCTCGCTGGCTGCGATATAGAAGCCCTGAGGATCGCGCACTATCGCCTGCGCGCCACCAAAATTGTAATTGCTTAGCGGATCTTCCAGCACCACATTGTGCCCCATACGGCGCAGGGTGCTCAGGGTATTGCGATCGAGAGTGGATTCAAACACCACCTCACGTCCCTGTACCACGCGCCAGCGCGGCGCATCAATGGCGGCCTGCGGATTCTGCCGATGCAGCATAATCCGCAGCGCCAGCTGAACGTGTCCCTGCGCCTGCATCGGGCCGCCCATTACGCCAAACGCCATCAGCGGCTGGCCCTGCTGATCCAGCGCAAAGGCCGGAATGATGGTGTGGAAGGGCCGCTTACCGCCCGCCACAACGTTGGGATGCTCCGGGTCGAGTGAAAAGCCCGCGCCACGGTTCTGCAGGCTGATGCCGGTATCGGGTACGACCACGCCGGAGCCAAAGCCCATGTAATTGGACTGGATGAAAGAGACCATCATGCCGCTGGCATCCGCTGCCGCGACATACACCGTGCCGCTTTGCTGCGGTGATCCAAAGCGGAAATCTCCTGCTTTATCAGGGTCGATTAATGCTGCCCGCTGGCGGATGTACTCTTTGCTCAGCAGTAACTCAGCCGGAAATTCAAGGTGATCCTCGTCGGTGACATAACGGTCCAGATCAACCAGCGCCAGTTTCATCGCCTCAATAGAAAGATGCAGCCACTGCGGTGAATCAGGTGCATAACGGTTGATCTCCCACGCTTCCAGAATGCCGAGTGCAATCAAGGTCGCAATCCCCTGACCATTCGGCGGCAGCTCCTGTACCGATCCCCCGGCAAACGGATGCGAGAGCAGGGTCACCCAGTCGGCGCGATGGTTTTTCAAATCATCCAGCGTCAGTGCCGCGTTATGTTCACGGGCAAAGGCCGCCATCTTCTGCGCCAGTGCGCCGCGATAAAAACTTTCGCCCCTGGTCTCAGCGATCTCCTGCAGCGTGCGGGCCTGCGCCGGGTTGCGGAACAGCTCGCCCGTGCGCGGTGGACGGCCCTGCGGCGCAAAGCAGTCGCTGAAGCCAGGCTGACCCTGCAGCTTGTCATAGCCGCGCTGCCACAGCTGACCAATCAGTGGTGATACCGGAAAGCCGTCGCGCGCATAGTCAATCGCCGGTTGCGCCAGGGTGGTCAGCGGTAAGGTCCCGAAGCGCTGCGCCAGTGTGACCCATGCTGATACGGCGCCTGGCACGGTGACGGACTCCCAGCCGGTTTCAGGCATCGCACTCAGACCAGCAAAGCGTTCGGGATGCCAGGCGGCGGGCGAACGGCCTGAGGCATTCAAACCATGCAGCTCGCTGCCGTCCCAGACAATGGCAAACGCATCGCTGCCGATGCCGTTTCCGGTTGGCTCAAGCACGGTTAAGGCGATGGCGGTGGCGATAGCCGCATCCACGGCGCTCCCGCCCTGTTGCAGCATCCGTAAACCGGCCTGTGCCGCCAGCGGTTGCGAGGTTGCGACGGCATTGCGACCCATCATCGGCACGCGATGAGACGGATAGCCGACGTTAAAATCTGTTTCACGCATCGCTTTTCCTTAAAGAGGTGAGGAGTGAATTTTTCCGTCGTCACTACGCGATTAACAGCTGCACGTTTAGCGCGCAAAGGTTTCGCTTTTAGCCGCCAGCTGCACCGTTATGAGGCGTCAGCCGTTTCGTTAGGGTGACTGTTGAATTATCTGATGATACCGGGACGTTCAGAATAAAAGATTTCCCCGCACCGCACTGTGAGCCGCCGCGCGCCAGGATTCACGCCTTAACCAGGACTATTCTTAAATTAATCAGAACCGTGAATATAAGTGTTCAGGAAGTAAACCATTGGCGTATATTTTGCACTCACAAGGTGAAGAGGTGTAGTGCTTCACAGAAATGAAAATATGCCAGAGAAAAGCTTGATGGCATCCACATAAATTACAAACACCATTTGATTTTTTTGCGCGCTATGCCAGCACAAAAATCAACTGCCTCAGCAGGTTAGAGGCGCTGGAACATTTCCGGCAAACCATAGTGAAAAAAATAATTATAAATTGCGCGGCAAATAGTCAGGTCTCTATCCATACTTAGTCTCCCGGCATTTGTTGCATTGATCTGACATCTTTAAAGCAGTGCACCGCAGGCTGTGTCCCGTAATGGTTTTTCTCATAACAAAAACAAACCCTTGCGGGATCCAGCCTGAAACAGGCCCGGTTTCAGAGTCCTGACTTCAGGCTCGTACCTCTCTACTTTCACGTGCTTCATAGTGAGTTTTTAAGGAGTTCTCTATGGAATTAAAAGACCCGATGTTTGAATTACTCAGCAGCCTTGAGCAGATTGTTTTGACACGTGATGATTGCGCCGCCGAGTTACTTATTCAGCGTCAGCAACCCGCCCAGCCAGAGCCGCAGCGTCTGCGTGAAATGACCGGCATGCAGGTTGATGAATTTGCAAAAGTAATGGGCGTGAGCGTCTCTTCCGTGAAAAGCTGGGAAGCCCGGCGTACCCGTCCTTCCGCGACGGCGCAGAAATTAATGAAGTTATTGCATGCCAATCCCTATCTGGGACGGCAGTTGCTTGAATGATCAGGCATCACAAGAAGAACCCGCCGCTGGCGGGTTTTTTTATGCGCGCATTTCGCTGTATTTAGCGGCCTGTTTTACAAACCAGCTCTCTGGCACGTTGTAGGGGGGCTCCCGCAGCTGGGCAAGGCCATTTTCAATGCTCGTTGACGCCTGTTGCCATAACTGTGCATCGCCCTCCTTCAGCAACGCAATCTGTATCTGTTTTTCCACCAGATAGACCCGCGCAAAGTCAGGATCAAAACGCACAATAGCGCGGGTATTATCGATGATGTCAGCCAGTTTGATTGTCTGCGCCTCAGGACTGGCGCTGGCCGTATGGCGGAAGTGCGCCAGTTTACGGGCCGCCCGATTTTTTGCCGCTGTGGGTGTACTGTCGGTCAGCATCTCCACCAGGCTGGCCACGCGCGCACCAAACTGGGCTTCGATATCCCCCAGTGTGGCAGAGGTATCTTCTACGGTGTCGTGCAGCCAGGCGGCGGCTAACATGGCATCGTCATGAGTGACGCTGCGCACCAGTTCCACTACCGCAGCCGGATGAACAATGTAAGGCTCATCGGTATATTTGCGGCGCTGACCGGCACCGGCATGTGCCTCAGTGGCGAAACGACGCGCCTGTTCTTCCAGTGAATCCTGCATGCTTTTTCTCCTGACAAAAAGTTTGCTTGCAATTATCTAGCGCGCTATCTATATTAATCACCATGAACTGTGATCAAGATGACAAAAAAGTGAAAACGATGCCACTGTTGGTCGATCAGCAACTCTGCTTTGCGCTTTATTCTGCCAATCTGGCGATGAATAAAGTCTATCGACAGTTGCTGAGCCAGCTCGACATTACCTATCCGCAGTATCTGGTGATGCTGGTGTTGTGGCAGAAAGATGATGTCACGGTGTCAGAGATTGGCGAGCAGCTTTTTTTAGACTCGGCAACATTAACGCCACTGCTGAAGCGGCTGGAAAGCGCAGGTCTGATTAACAGACAGCGCACCCGGCAGGATGAACGCCAGGTGGCGGTAACGCTGACAGAGGCTGGACGCGCGCTGCGCGTTAAGGCTGAAGCGATTCCAGAAGCGGTTAAATGTGCCACAGCCTGTGACGATGATGCCCTGCTGGCGCTGAAATTACAGCTCGATGGGTTGCGTGATAACCTGAATCAATCACGATAAATATTGCCGACGGATGCGCTGCATCCGTTGAACCTCACCGCCTGATTACGGTTAAATAAGTAGCAGGCGATTAAATAGCGTAACGGAGAAATGTCATGTCTTTAGAACAAGTGGTTTACCGCGCCAAAGCCAAAGCAACCGGTGGTCGCGATGGTCGTGCAACCTCTTCTGACGGTGTACTGGACGTTAAACTGGGCGTGCCAAAAGAGATGGGCGGTGCAGGCGGCGAAGTGACTAACCCTGAGCAGCTGTTTGCTGCAGGCTACTCTGCCTGCTTCCTGGGCGCGATGAAGTTTGTTGCTGGCCGCGACAAAATCGCGATGCCAAAAGATGCGTGGATTGAAGGTGAAGTCGGTATCGGTCCAATCCCTGACGGCTTTGGCATCGAAGCGACCCTTAACATTCATCTGCCAGAGATGGATGAAGCAGAAGCGCAGAAGCTGGTTGATGCGGCGCATATCGTTTGTCCTTACTCAAACGCTACCCGCAATAACATTGATGTCACGCTGAACATTATTCGCTAAGCGTACTGCGGGCCTGACACCATCAGGCCCGCATTTTTTCACATCCTCTCTCCTGCTGTTTTCTGCGGCACTCAGCCAATAGCTACTGTCAGTCATGTACAAAAAATGTGCTAATCCGGTCGACAAAGATTATTTTCTGGTCTATCAAACGCGGCCATGTTTTACTGAGCCACCTCGCGTTATAGCCAGTAAATCCGTTCAGAATTTTCCTTCATCTTGTCCGGTCCGCTTATTCAGCGAACTCTGCCGCGTTTCGGCAGTCACATAAAAGATTTGGTCAAGCGCTTCACACCGGAGAAACTCCTTTTTTCATGAATTATATTAAAACCCTGACTCAGCAGAAGTTATCGCTATTGCTGGCGCTCTACCTCGGTATTTTATTGAACTTACCGATTTTCTATCGTCGTTTTGACGGTTTCCTCAGGCAATCCACGGTAACGAACTGGCTCACTGCCGTTACCGAGGTGGTTGCCATTGTGCTGCTGACGTTCTTCCTGATGCGTCTGCTGTCGCTGGGCGGAAAGTGGTTTTATCGCGTGCTGGCCACGCTGATTGTTCTGATTTCTGTTGCCGCCGCCTATTACATGGCGTTTTTTAACGTCGTGATTGGCTACGGCATTGTGGCGTCGGTGATGACGACCGATACCGATCTTTCTAAAGAAGTGGTTGGCTACCATTTCATCCTGTGGATGGTGCTGGTCAGCGCGCTGCCGCTGCTGATGATCTGGCGCAACAGGCTGAGCATGACGCTGAACGAGCAGCTGCGTACGCCAGGACAGCGCCTGAAACCGACCCTGATTATGCTGCTTTGCGTCGCCCTGGTCTGGCTGCCGATCCGTTATTTCGACAAGCTGCAGAAGCATAATGAAGAGATTACTAACATCGATCTGCCGAGCTACGGCGGTGTGGTCGCCCACTCGTATCTGCCTTCTAACTGGCTGGCGGCTGTAGGTCTGTTTGCCTGGACCCGCGTAGATGAGTCGCTGCAAAGCGAGGAACTGCTGGATCCGGCGAAGAAGTTTACCTACGTTGCGCCTGCCGGCCTGGACGACACCTATGTGGTGTTTGTGATTGGCGAAACCACCCGCTGGGATCACATGGGGATGCTGGGTTATGAGCGCGACACGACGCCTAAGCTGTCGAAAGAGAAGAATCTTGTCGCGTTCCGCGGCGAGTCCTGTGATACCGCGACTAAGCTGTCGCTGCGCTGCATGTTTGTGCGCGAAGGCGGCACTATGGATAACCCCGGCCGCACGCTGAAAGAGCAGAATGTATTTGCGGTGATGAAAGAGCTGGGCTTCACCTCTGAGCTTTTTGCGATGCAGAGCGAAGTCTGGTTCTACGACAACATCAATGCCAACAACTTTGCTTTCCGTGAGCAGATTGGTTCAGAGAAGCGTAATCAGGGCAAAGCGGTAGATGACATGCTGCTGGTGCCGGAGATGAAAGCGTCACTGGATCGTTTCCCGAAAGGTAAGCATCTGGTAGTGCTGCACACTAAAGGTTCGCACTATCTCTATTCACAGCGTTATCCGCGCAGCTTCGCGAAGTATCAGCCGGAGTGTATGGGCGTCGACGAGACCTGCAGTAAAGCGCAGCTGATCAACGCTTATGACAACTCGGTGCTTTATGTCGATAGCATGCTGGACAGTGTGCTGGATCAGCTGCGTGATAAGAAGGCGATCGTCTTCTATGCTGCTGACCACGGTGAGTCGATCAGCGAGAATATGCATCTGCACGGCACGCCGCGTGAGATGGCCCCGCCGGAGCAGTTCCGCGTACCGATGATGGTCTGGGCGTCAGATAAGTATCTGGAAGACAGTCAGAACCGCAGTAACTTCGAACGCCTGCAGGCGCAACAGCGTGTGGGCCGGACTCATCGTCACGTTGAGTTGTTCGATACCATTCTGGGCTGTCTGGGTTATACCTCGCCAGATGGCGGCATTAACCCGGCTAACAACTGGTGTCAGGCACCAGCTAAAAGTCAGGCTAAAGCGTTGTAATAGTGGCCTGAAAGGGACATGCAGGCGATTGATTTCAGGTAACCGCGTGCTTTCCAGGCGATTGACGGTAAAAGCATAAAAAGCGGTTGACGCTGATCGGGGGTAGCAGTAACATGCGCCCCCATCGGCGAGTAGCGCAGCTTGGTAGCGCAACTGGTTTGGGACCAGTGGGTCGGAGGTTCGAATCCTCTCTCGCCGACCATATTTGAGAAACCTGTCTGCAAAGACAGGTTTTTTTTCGTCTGTAGAAAAGTCATGGGCAGGCAAAGAATTAGCACTGTGCGGGTTTCAGACGGCTGATAGTTCTAAACCCGAGTACATCTGACCGCAGCTCATAAGCTCAAGGCGAAGGGAACACGGGCAGAAGAGGAAAGCGTCCCACGCCATGGACGGCGTGGGCCGAGCGTCCAGGGATGGTTTAAGCGCCTTTCCGATCTGCCCGTGTTCCCAAAGCAGATCTCAATCTGACCGCTGAGCATTCACACTCTTACCAGCTGAGCGGGCTTCAGGGAGCATACGCCTTCCGCAAAGACGCAAAAGACGCCATCCCTGGCATGCTCAGCGCGGGCCATCCATGGCCCGCGATGCTTTGCTACAGGCGTATGCTCCCTTCGCTTCACGTCTGGCAGATGCATCAGGTACTTACATGGGCGCTTCAGGATGCCTGAGAAATCCAAACCACTTTTGTCACCTTCCAGAAAGTTCCAGTAAACTCCATCCGCCGCGCGTTCCGCTTACCAGCCCTTGTTATTGTCACTTTCCCGCTGGCAGGCCTTGCCATATAAGAGATGCGATCATAATTCGCGACACATTCTTCTTATGACCGAAAGCGGCAACATGCTGATTTCTTATGCTTCTTTACCAGCATATTCCGCTGGATGAACGTC
>Ga0209461_10000099_pt1 | contig 52719 bp, 43 predicted proteins | sample AgamicAsMarz_FD_187162 | JGI IMG/M metagenome (GOLD analysis project Ga0209461, IMG submission 187162) | Agave microbial communities from Guanajuato, Mexico - As.Ma.rz (SPAdes) (version 2) | ecosystem: Host-associated > Plants > Phyllosphere > Phylloplane/Leaf | place: Guanajuato, Mexico... | reverse complement strand
CGCCACACCAAGAAACACCAGAATGCTCCATTGCAGCGTGGTTTCCGGTAATTTCTGCGCGTTGCCCATCATAAACCAGGCGATGACCGCCACCACAAACGCGCCCATATAGAACCAGGCAAAAGCGTTATGTTGCGGCATCGGACGGGTTTCCATCAGGCGCTTATAGCCCACCATGCCAATCGCAAAACTGATATTCGACAGCTGTACCAGCAGCAGGCCGGTCCAGAAGTGATCCGTCACCTGGTCGTAACGGATAATGCCCGCGCCAATCACCGCCAGCAGGGCGCTAAAGGCATAGCCCCAGCGCAGGCGGCGCTTGCTCATCAGGTCATAAATCAGGGTGATATACAGTGGCGTCAGGACGGTGAACAGCAGCAGTTCCGAGACCGTCAGGTAGAGATAGGCATGGAAGCTCAGCATATACATGATGCCGAGCTGCATGGCCCCCACCAGCATATAGAGCGCAATGGTTTTCACATCGTGGCCGCGGGTGCGCAGGAAAGGTAAAAAGACCAGCGCCGCCAGACCGACGCGCACCAGCACGGCGAAATAGCTGTCAACGTGACCGGCAAGGTATTCGCCAAATAAGCTGAAGGAAAACGCCCACAGAACAGTGGTGATGATCAGTAACGCCACAATGAATGTCTCTTAGATTAATGAGCACTCATTGTAGCGGACTTCAGGGTTGACAACTGGCTACTATTTAATCAATCAAGAAACAGTTTACGCAGATAGTTGGGAACGGCGTTGTCGGCATTCGTGCCAATCACTTCCAGCTCCGGATGCAGATCTTTCAGACGCTGGTGCGCATTCGCCATAATGCAACCTTTACCCGCCATCGAGAGCATTTCCGCGTCGTTCATGCCGTCGCCAAAGGCGATGCAATCCGCTAAGCCATAGCCCATCGCTTTCGAAACCGCTTCCAGCGCATGGCCTTTCGAGACGCCGCCCGCCATGACTTCCAGACAGGTGAGCGTGGAAAAACTCACGTTCACGCGATCGCCCCAGCGGGCGTTAATCGCCTGCTCCAGCGGCAGCAGCTTTTCATGACTTTCGCAGCTAAAGAAAATTTTGCTGACGTTATCCGCATCCAGCAGACCCGGTTCAAACAGCGAGTAGCTGAAGATCGCCTCTTTGAAAAAGCGCATTTCATCCGGGCGGTGACGGTTGATAAACCATTCGTCATCGCGATAAACGTTGGTGAGAATATCCGGGTTGGCATGCACCACGCCAAACAGGTCGCTGGCAATATCGCGATCCAGGTTATGGGTGAAAACCAGATTGCCATTGGTGTCATGCACTCGCGCACCGTTGGAGGTGATCATATAGGCTTTGATGCCCAGATTATCGCGGATCTGGCCGACATCGACATGGTGACGACCGGTGGCGAAGACAAAATTCACGCCTCGCGCGGTCAGCAGTTTTAACGTCTCTTTCGCGTAGGGGGAAAGGGTATGGTCGGGCGAGAGCAGCGTGCCATCTAAATCAGACGCAACAACCTGATACATAAGAAAATTCAACCTCTGGACAAAGCGGGAGACCCGCCGGGTGAGTTATGCCTGTCGAAAAAATCGACAATGGCGTTAAGCGCGACTGAGCGCATAGCGTCCTTTTCGAAAAGGATCTCATGGTAAGCGCCTGTAATGACCAGCGGTTTGCCTCCTTCACAAGGATGGCCCGCTGCGGCGCGAATTTCACAAAAACGGTCGTGCATACGGTTATCCACAACCCGCTCTTCTTCTGCCTGGATGAGCAGTACTGGGGTGGCATCGTTCGCCGCCCCCGCCAGCACCATTTCGCCTGCCCGTATTCCTTCCCGCACCCAGTGATTGGTGGGCCCGCCAACGCGCAGTTGCGGATCGTCAGCATAAAAGCGCAGATTGCGCCGGTAGCGCTCCCGGCTGTGGGTGAGCACGTTGAGGCTAAAGGGCAACGGCTGCCAGCGTCCGGTACCGATGGCGTAGCTTTCGCGCATACGCGGGTTGCCTTCGGCCCAGTCAAGGATATGGCGCACCATCCAGTCTGGCAGACGAATGACAATGCCGAACATCGGCGCCGTCAGGGCGATGGCATCACATACCTGCGGCGTGCGTTGCAGGAACAGCGTGGAGATCGCGCCGCCCATTGAATGCGCCAGAATGTAGCGTTTGCGCCATGGGCCTGGCGTCACTTCCTGCGCCCAGAAGGCGGCCAGATCGTCGACATAATCATCAAAATTATCGACGTGCCCGCGATGGCTGTCGGAAAGCAGACGCCCTGAGCGCCCCTGCCCGCGGTGATCGATGATCAGCACGTCAAAGCCGAGATGAAACAGATCGTACGCCAGCTCGGCGTATTTCACGTAGCTTTCGATGCGGCCGGGACAGACAACGATCACCCGATCGTGGCTGGCGGCGCGAAAGCGCACAAAGCGTATCGGGATATTATCGACGCCGATGATTTCGGCTTCCTCGCGCTGACGCCAGAAATCGGTCAGCGGTCCGTGAGCGAATGCCGCAAACGCGTTTTCTCTTGTTTCCCAGTCCATTTTCTGCCGAAACATTGGGTCTGAACCCCCGACTGCCGTGTAATATCGTTTTTTCAGGCCGCGCCACACCGTACGCTAACAATAGGGTATTGTGGCATAAAAAATGTCATCCAGGGAGTTTCGCATGACCTTCGAATGGTGGTTCGCCTATCTCATTACCTCAATCATCCTCAGCCTGTCGCCAGGTTCTGGTGCCATCAACACCATGACTACCGCCATGACGCACGGCTATCGTGGCGCGGCGGCGTCGATCAGCGGATTGCAGACCGGGCTTGCGATTCACATCGTGCTGGTGGGGATTGGTCTGGGGACGTTGTTCTCCCGCTCGGTGATGGCTTTTGAAGTGCTGAAGTGGGCGGGCGCGGCCTATCTGGTATGGCTGGGTATTCAGCAGTGGCGCGCGGCGGGCGCGTTAGATCTCAATACGCTGGCGAGCACCCAGTCGCGCGGGCATCTGTTCCGGCGGGCGGTATTTGTGAATCTCACCAACCCTAAAAGCATTGTGTTTCTTGCTGCGCTGTTCCCGCAGTTTATCGTGCCGCATCAGCCGCAGATCATGCAGTACGTGGTGCTCGGCACCACCACCATCGTAGTGGATATCATTGTGATGATTGGCTACGCCACGCTGGCGACGCGGATTGCATCCTGGATCAAAGGCCCGCGCCAGATGAAAGCGCTTAACCGCCTCTTTGGCTCGCTGTTTGTGCTGGTCGGCGCGTTGCTGGCCTCCACCCGCCACGCGTAAGTAAAACGGGAAGGCGGCTCGCAAAATCCGTCTTAGCGCAGTGCCAGAATGCCGCCACTGATGTCACCACGGACGGCATATAATGGCGCAAGCAGCGACTCCCCATGATTCGGTATTCAAGACCTTCCTCTCCCGCGTGGAAACCGCGCGGGATTTTATTGAAATCCACCTGCCCCCAAATCTCAGAACGCTCTGCGATCTGGATACGCTGCGTCTGGAGTCCGGCAGTTTTGTCGAAGACGATTTGCACCCCTACTACAGCGATATTCTTTATTCCCTGAAGACGACGGGCGGCGACGGCTATATCTATGTGCTTATCGAACATCAAAGCTCGCCTGATAAACATATGGCCTTTCGGTTAATGCGTTACGCGGTGGCCGCCATGCAACGACACCTGGAAGCCGGGCATTCCACCCTTCCCCTGGTGATCCCGGTACTTTTCTATCAGGGGCGGCGCAGCCCCTGGCCCTGGAGCCTGAACTGGCTCGACGACTTTCACCAGCCGCAGCTGGCCCGGCAGCTCTACACCAGCCCCTTCCCGCTGGTGGATATTACCGTCATTCCCGATGAGGAGATCATGCAGCATCGCAGCATGGCGGCACTGACGCTCATCCAGAAGCATATTCGCCAGCGTGACCTCGCCCTGCTGCTGGACCAGTTCGCCAGTCTGCTGATAAGAGGGCACATGAGCGGACAACAAATTACGGTACTGATAAAATATATGATTCAGGCAGGAGAAACGCATGACGTGAAAACGTTACTGTATGAACTGGCGCGCCGCGTGCCAGAACAAGGAGAGAGGCTGATGACAATCGCTGAACAGTTAAAATTGATGGGGCGGACAGAAGGACTCCTGCAAGGGATACAGGAAGGAATACAACAAGGGATACAAGAAGGACTAGAGCAAGGACTACACCAGGGAATTCTCGAAGGTCAACGCGCTGCACGGCAGGAGATTGCGCGACAGATGCTGCTGAGGGGCTTCGACAAGCGCGCGATCATGGAAATGACCGGTCTGACGCAGGATGAGTTGCAGCACCTCAGCCATTAAACAACACCCACCCGTATCGACGCCGGGTGGGTATGCTTTTAGCGGGAAATAATCAGATGGATGCCGAAGCCTGCGAATAGCGCGCCGGCAACGCCATCGATCCATTTCGCCATCCGCTGGTAGCCGCGACGCATCGACGGCAGCGCAAACAGGCTCGCCACCACGGTGAACCAGGCAAAGGTTTCCAGCGAAATCAGAATGAAAATACCCCAGCGCTCCGCGGATCCCACGTTATCGCCAACAAACAGCGAGAAGACGGAACCGAAGTAAATAATCGCTTTCGGGTTGGCCAGATTGGTCAGCAGTCCTTTCAGGAAGCTGCGGCCGCTGGTCGCCAGTTCCACTTGCGGTGCCGGCGCGTCAGGATCTTTTTTCTGCAGCGCGCCACGCAACATCTTGTAGCCCATCCAGCACAGATACAGCCCGCCGCCGACCATAATGATGTTATGCAGCCACGCCATTTTTTCGAGGATCAGGTTCAGGCCCAGCAGCGCCACGCCCGCCCAGACCATGACGCCCGTGGTGATGCCCAGTACGCCCATCATGGCTTCTTTACGTGAACGGCTCACCGCCGTCTGCGAAACAAAGAAAAAGTCCGGCCCCGGGCTCATTAGCGCAACGATATGCACCAGTGCCACGGTGAGAAACAGCATTAACATAGATAGCTCGCGGGGAAATAATTCATTGGGATCTCATCCTGACACTTTTTTACGCCATTGACTACTCGTCATCGTCGCCATCGACATGCGAGCGGATCAGCGCCATAAACTCTTTACCAAAACGCTCCAGCTTGCGCATCCCCACGCCGTTTACGCTGAGCATTTCGCTGGCGGTGATCGGCGTCTGTTCCGCCATCTCAATCAACGTTGCATCGTTAAAGACGACATAGGGCGGAATGTTCTCTTCATCGGCGATGGCTTTGCGCAGTTTGCGCAGTTTGGCGAACAGCTTGCGGTCATAGTTGCCGCCGAAGACTTTCGGGTTATTGCGCGCTTTGATGGCCACCACGCGCGGTACGGCGAGCTGTAACGGTACTTCGGCCCGCAAAAACGGACGTGCGGCCTCGGTAAGCTGTAGCGCGGAATGCTGCGCGATGTTTTGCGTCACCACCCCCAGATGAATGAGCTGGCGGATCACGCTGACCCAGTGCTCGGTCGTATGGTCGCGCCCTTCACCGTAGATCTTGAGTTTATCGTGGCCCAGCTCGCGGATACGCTGGTTATTCGCGCCGCGCAGTACTTCCACAACGTACCCCATGCCGAAGCGCTGACCGACACGGTAAATCGCTGACAGCGCCTTTTGCGCGTCCATCAGCCCGTCATACTGACGCGGCGGATCGAGGCAAATATCGCAGTTGCCGCACGGCTCCTGACGTCCTTCACCAAAATAGTTGAGCAGTACCAGACGGCGGCAGGTCTGCGCTTCCGCGAACGCGCCCATGGCGTTCAGCTTGTGACGCTCGATATCCTGCAACTGACCCGGCGGCTTCTCTTCCAGACATTTACGCAGCCAGCCCATATCGGCCGGATCATAGAACAGCATGGCTTCTGCGGGCAGGCCGTCACGCCCGGCGCGACCGGTTTCCTGATAATAGGACTCGATATTGCGCGGAATATCGAAATGCACCACAAAGCGCACGTTCGGCTTGTTGATGCCCATGCCGAACGCCACTGTCGCCACCACGATTTGCAGGTCGTCGCGCTGGAATTTCTCCTGCACCTCGGCGCGCACGCTGTGTTCCAGACCGGCATGATAGGCCCCGGCGCTGAAACCGCGGCTTTGCAGACGGGCAGCGGTATCTTCAACCTTGGCGCGGCTGTTACAGTAAATAATGCCGGATTTACCTTTCTGATCCTGCACATAGCGCAGCAGCTGATCGAGCGGCTTGAACTTTTCCATCAGCATATAGCGGATGTTCGGGCGGTCGAAGCTGCTGACCTGGATCAGCGGATCGTTAAGCCCCAGCAGGTGAACAATATCATTGCGAGTGGTGTCGTCTGCCGTGGCGGTCAGCGCCATAAACGGCAGCGCCGGGAAGCGCGCGCGCAGCTGCCCAAGGGCGGCATATTCCGGGCGGAAATCATGCCCCCACTGGGAAATACAGTGCGCTTCATCGACGGCGACCAGCGCCGGTTTCCAGTGGGCAAGATGCTCAAGGAAATTGTCCAGCATCAGGCGTTCCGGCGCGATGTACAGCAAGCGGATCTGCCCGTTGCGACAGCCTGCCATCACCTCTTGCTGCTGCTCGCGGGTTTGCGTGGAGTTCAGACAGGCGGCGGCCACGCCGTTAGCCAGCAACTGATCCACCTGGTCTTTCATCAGCGAGATCAGCGGCGAGACAACAATGGTCAGGCCGTCGAGTACCAGCGCCGGGATCTGATAGCACAGGGATTTACCGCCGCCGGTGGGCATCACGACCAGACAGTCGCGGCCTTCCAGCACGGTATCAATTATTGTCTGCTGACCGGGGCGGAATTGCTGATAGCCGAAGGTTTCCTGCAAGACCTGTTTCGCCAGCGATGCCTGATTCATTACTTCCGCCTGCGCCACATCTACCCCATTTACCCGAAATAAAAACAGGCGCTATTTTCAGCGCCTGCGAGTGAAACTGCAATGCTTTAGAACAGATCGTTTAGCATAACGCCAACGCCGACGCGCGTCTGGTTAAAGTTGTAATCAATTAATGATTCGCCGTAACCGCTATAAACCTGAGTATAAAGACGGACATGGCGGGTGATCGGATAGCTCACGCCCAGCTCTGCGCCGCCGTAACCGGTATTCCAGTTATATTGTCCTTTAGCGCTCAGGACGGCCTCGCCCAGCTGATAACCAATTTTCAGCTGGTAGTAACCCATATATTTAGTGATGTCCGGGTTGTCATCGGTATCGCCCACCACATACCACGGCTTCACTTCCACCAGCCAGTTACCATTTTGCGCCATCATACGGCTGTAAAGACGGTTCCAGCTGCGGGAGGTCGGGTCGGAACGGCCATTGGAGTCATGGTTAAAACCAAACTCCACATCGCGCAGCGTCCAGCCTGCCAGCTCGTAGTCAGTGGCGAAACCGAGGAACAGCTGCGGTTCGTAGTTGGTTTCACGGAACGGAGAAGATTCGCCGCTGTTGGACAACTGCCACCAGGATTTCTGGGTATAAGACGCGCCCAGTACCGAGTTCGGCCCGATAATGCCGCGCCAGAACGGGAACGCCAGACTCAACTGAAACTTCACTTCATCTTTACGTGAGTTTTTCGCCCAGTTATAGGTTTCGATCGCTTCTTTATTCAGATCGCTGGTAGCCGTGTAAATCGCGTAGTTCGATTCATACGGATACAGCGTAAAAGGATTATCGTGCTCTTGTAAAAGATTGGCGATGATACTCCCGCGTACTGCCGGGGCGTCATGCACGGCTTTAATTGTCGCTTCCTGCGCAAATGCTGTGAACGGCAGCGCAATGGCCGCCAGAAACCAACCCAGAAACGTCCGCATCGGTCTTGCTCTCCTGAACAAAATAATAGAGGTGAATAATTATCAGACGCCCATTCTACCTATTTCTGAATTAACTGCGCAGTTATCGTTTCTGAAAGTGGAAATCAACATTAACGAAGCATAAAATCAACATTTCTTTAACCAATGGATCAGGTGATTATGTCAGCCGTCCTTACAGCCGATGCCGCGTTACAGCTGGTCGGTGAGATTTTTGTTTATCATATGCCGTTCAATCGCGCGCTGGGGCTGGAGCTGGAGCGCTACGAAAAAGCGTTCGCCCAGCTCAGCTTTAATAATCAGCCGATGATGGTCGGTAACTGGGCGCAGAGCATTTTACATGGCGGGGTGATCGCCTCGTCGCTGGACGTTGCCGCAGGCCTGGTGTGCGTTGGCAGCACTTTAACGCGTCACGATACCATCAGCGAAGACGAGTTGCGCCAGCGGCTGTCGCGCATGGGCACCATTGATTTGCGTGTCGATTATCTGCGTCCTGGCCGTGGAAACCGTTTTACCGCCACCAGCACCCTGCTGCGCGCGGGTAATAAAGTCGCGGTCGCCCGCGTCGAGTTGCACAATGAAGAGCAACTGCATATTGCCACCGCCACGGCGACGTATATGGTAGGTTGAGCGGCAGAGATCGGGTAAAATGTCGTTACTTTTTAGTAACAGATGTTGGATGTACCGATGGATGCAAAGCAGACGCGGCAGGGGGTATTACTCGCCCTCGCCGCTTATTTTATTTGGGGTATCGCACCGGCTTACTTCAAACTGATCGATTTCGTTCCCGCCAGTGAAATTCTGACCCACCGCATTATCTGGTCGTTCTTTTTTATGGTGGCGCTGATTAGCGTAAGCCGCCAGTGGTCGCAATTAAAGAGGCTGCTCAGCCAGCCGAAAAAGATCCTGTTGCTGGCCTTGTCGGCGGTATTAATCGGCGGCAACTGGCTGCTGTTTATCTGGTCGGTGAATAGCCATCATATGCTGGAAGCCAGCCTCGGCTACTTTATCAATCCGCTGGTGAATATTGTGCTGGGGATGATTTTCCTTGGCGAGCGTTTTCGCCGTATGCAGTGGCTGGCGGTGCTGCTTGCCGCCTGCGGCGTGCTGGTGCAGCTGTGGACCTTTGGCTCGCTGCCGATCATCGCGCTGGGGCTGGCCTTTAGCTTTACGTTTTATGGGCTGGTGCGCAAGAAGATCGCCGTCGACGCGCAAACCGGCATGCTGATCGAAACCCTGTGGCTGCTGCCGGTCGCCGCCATCTGGCTGTTCGGTATTGCCGATACGACCACCAGCCATATGACGCAAAACCCGTGGTCGCTGAACCTGATGCTGATGGCAGCAGGCGTGGTGACGACGATCCCGCTGCTGTGCTTTACCGGTGCGGCGACGCGTCTGCGTTTATCAACGCTGGGCTTCTTCCAGTACATCGGGCCAACGCTGATGTTCCTGCTGGCGGTGCTGTTTTATGGCGAAATCCCCGGCGCGGATAAGATGGTCACCTTTGGGTTTATCTGGGTGGCGCTGGCGGTATTTGTGATGGATGCGCTCTATACGCAGCGCAGGGTGCGGAAAGGGTTGTGATGTTTTGCCGGATGGCGCTTCGCTTATCCGGCCTACAGGTTACGTAGGCCGGATAAGGTGCAACCGCCATCCGGCATAAACCTCTACAACCAGTTACGGCGCTTGAAGTACAGATAGGGCGCAAGACCGGCGAGCATCATTAAAATGATCGCCCCCGGATAACCAAAGCTCCATTTCAGCTCCGGCATAAACTCGAAGTTCATACCATAGCTGGAGGCCACCAGCGTCGGCGGCAGGAACACCACGGACACCACCGAGAAGATCTTGATGATGCGGTTCTGCTCGATATTGATAAAGCCCATCGCCGCCTGCATCAGGAAGTTAACTTTCTGAAACAGGGATTCGTTGTGCGGCAGCAGGGATTCGATATCGCGCAGGATCTCACGCGCCTGCTCCAGTTGGCCACCCGGTAAACGCGCCTTACGCACCAGGAAGTTCAGCGCGCGCTGGGTATCCATCAGACACAGCCGCACCTTCCAGCCGATATCTTCCTGCTCCGCCAGCGCTGACAGCGCCTCGTCGTACTCATCACCCTGCTGGCCTTCCATAATGACGCGGCTCAGCTTTTCCAGATCGCTGTAAATGTTTTCAATTTCGTCTGCCAGCTGCTCGATTTTGGTTTCGAACAGATCGAGCAGCAGCTCATAGGCATTGCCGTCGATCATCGCCTGGCTGCGGGCGCGCATACGGTATAACCGGAAAGCGGGTAGCTCACGTTCCCGCAGGGTAAACAGGCGGCCATCGCGGATGGTAAAGGCGACGGTGGAGTTACCGGCGTGATCTTCCGCATCTTCAAAAAAGAAGAAGGAGTGAATATGCAGGCCGTCTTCATCTTCGAAGAAACGTGCCGAGGCCTCGATGTCTTCCAGCTCCGGGCGGGTCGCCAGGCTTTGCCCCAGTTCGGACTGTACGCGGTGTCGCTCATCGTCATCCGGTTCGACCAGATCCACCCAAACGGCGTCAATAAGGGGTTGTGACTCTTCTGCTTCCAGACGAGTCAGGCGATTATTTTCCAGTTGAAATGCGCTCAGCATGACCGGGACTCCCAATGCAAAAATTATCGGACAGTTCGGTGGGCACACAGAAACAAATTGGGTTTCAGACCATTAAACAGCCTGACTCAGTGCGACGGGTAAAAAATGCGGTCGCTGACAACCACTAAGGCCATCAGCGTGAGGAGATAGCCTTAGGAGTTGTTCCTGGATGACAGGGAATTGAGCCAGCATCTACTGGGTGTGTCCAAGGCGAATGTCCTCTTAGCGTAATCGTGCGCGCATGTTACGCCAGCAAAAAAATGGCGTCAACACGCAACGGAACGGCTGAGGATATTAATTAACCTTACCGGTATAAGGCTAGCAGAACATTACAAAATTATGATATTTTTCTGAATGTTACACAGTTTCCAGCTTCGCATAGGCGGCAACCAGCCATTTGATCCCCTGACCGGGGAACGCGATCTGCAAACGGCTGTGCTCGCCGCTGCCTTCCAGATTCACCACCGTACCTTCGCCAAATTTCGCATGACGCACGCGCTGCCCCAGCTTAAAACCGGAATCGCTTTGCGTGATGGGCGTGCCTAATTGCTTGTGCGTCACCGGGCGGCTGATGCTGGCGCGCAGACGCACTTCCTCTACGCACTCTTCCGGCAGTTCGCCGATAAAGCGCGACGGGCGGTGATAAACTTCTTTGCCGTACAGACGACGGGTTTCCGCGTAGGTCAGCGTCAGCTTCTGCATGGCGCGGGTGACGCCCACGTACGCCAGACGGCGCTCTTCTTCCAGACGACCGCCTTCATCCAGCGACATCTGGCTCGGGAACATCCCCTCTTCCACACCGACGATAAACACCTGCGGGAACTCCAGCCCTTTTGCAGAGTGCAGCGTCATCAGCTGCACCGCGTCCTGCCAGGTATCCGCCTGCCCTTCGCCCGCTTCCAGCGCCGCGTGGGACAGGAACGCCTGCAACGGCATCAGATCTTCTTCTTCGTCGTTGTAGCTGAACTGGCGCGTTGCCGTCACCAGTTCCTCTAAGTTTTCCACGCGCGCCTGGCCTTTTTCGCCTTTCTCCTGCTCATACATGATGAACAGGCCGGAATCTTTGATCACGCGGTCAGCCTGCACGTGCAGCGGCATGTCGGAGGTTTCCTGTGCCAGCGCTTCGATCAGTTCCATAAAGCGTTGCAGCGCACTGGCCGCGCGGCCCGCAAGGGCTTTCTCCTGCAATAATTCACGGCTGGCCTGCCACAGGGTCAGCTGGCGGTCGCGCGAGGCCTGACGTACCACGTCAAGCGTACGATCGCCAATGCCGCGCGTGGGGGTGTTTACCACACGTTCAAAAGCGGCGTCGTCGTTGCGGTTGGCGATCAGACGTAAATAGGAGAGCGCGTCTTTGATTTCCTGACGTTCGAAGAAGCGCATACCGCCGTAGATGCGGTACGGCATCCCCACCTGTAACAGCGCCTCTTCCAGCACGCGCGACTGGGCGTTGCTGCGATACAGAATGGCGCACTGCTCAAGCGCGCCGCCGCTTTCCTGCCAGGTTTTGATACGGTTGACCACGAAACGCGCTTCGTCGAGTTCGTTAAAAGCGCAGTAGAGCGAAATCGGATCGCCATCAATGCCGTCGGTCCACAGCTTTTTGCCCAGTCGCCCGTTGTTGTTTTCAATCAGGGCGTTGGCGGCACGCAGAATATTGTTGGTGGAGCGGTAGTTCTGCTCAAGGCGGATGGTTTCAGCACCAGGGAAGTCGTTCAGGAAGCGCTGAATGTTTTCCACCTGCGCGCCGCGCCAGCCGTAGATCGACTGGTCATCGTCACCGACGATCATCACCTTGCCGGTGTCGCCTGCCAGCAGACGGATCCACGCGTACTGAATGTTGTTGGTGTCCTGGAATTCGTCCACCAGGATATTGGTGAAGCGCTCGCGGTAGTGATTGAGGATGTGCGGCTTGTTAAGCCACAGCTCATGGGCGCGCAGCAGCAGCTCGGCAAAATCGACTAAACCTGCGCGATCGCAGGCTTCCTGATAGGCCTGGTATACTTTCTGCCAGGTCTGCTCCACCGGATTACCGAAGCTTTGAATATGATGCGGACGAATGCCTTCGTCTTTCTGACCGTTGATGTACCACATCGCCTGACGCGGTGGCCACTGCTTCTCGTCGAGGTTCATGGCTTTGATCAGGCGACGTAACAGACGCAGCTGATCTTCGCTGTCGAGGATCTGAAAATCCTGCGGCAGATTGGCATCCATATGGTGCGCGCGCAGCAGACGGTGCGCGAGGCCGTGGAACGTCCCGACCCACATGCCGCCCTGGCTGTTGCCCATTAACTGGCTGATACGGTGGCGCATTTCTGCCGCCGCTTTGTTGGTGAAGGTCACCGCCATAATGGAATACGGCGAGCAGTTTTCTACCGTCAACAGCCAGGCGATACGGTGGACCAGCACGCGTGTCTTACCGCTGCCTGCGCCTGCCAGCACCAGCATATTGGTGCGCGAGGCGGCTACCGCATCACGTTGTTTGTCATTGAGGCTGTCGAGCAGGTAAGAAACGTCCATTGGCACCGCCACGTAGTAATCAGAAACAGAACGAATTGCCCGATGGCGCTTCGCTTACCGGGCCTACGTTATTGTAGGGCGGACAAGCATAGCGCTATCCGCCAAAACCCTGGTATTTTATACAGAACTATTGGTGATTATATCAGCGAGGTCAGAGATGCCAACTGCGAAATTTCAACGTGCGGCAATAAACGGCTGTCCGTGGCGGTCATCAGGCTGGCACCTTGCGGTTTGATCCAGCACGCCTGCATGCCATAACGGATCGCCCCGGCCACGTCAGTGGTCAGGTCATCGCCCACATGCAGGATCTCCCCTGGCGGCACGCCGAGTTTTTCCGAGGCCAGTTGGTACATATCACTGAAGGGTTTTGAGCGCCCGTGCGGGCCTGCACGCAGTACAAAAGCAAAATAATTACCCAGACCGAACCGTTCAGGCTCGGCGTTGCCATTGGTGATGGCCACCAGCGGCCATTTTTTGCCCAGCGCCGCCAGGGTGTCGTGCGTGGTCTGGGGTACGTCGATGCGGCTGCGCCAGTGGGCAAAGTTTTCCATGGCAGCGCGAGCACCGGCATCCGCTTCTTCCGCGTTCAGACCGGCATTCAGCATCGCCTGCATCACTGCCCGACGCCGCCATTCAGTCACGTCGTGATAAATATCCGGCTCGCTTTCGCGTAACGCCTGCCGCAATTGCTGAAAATCACTTTTTTGCAGCGCCTTCAGCGCCGGGTGGTAATTTTGCACGAAGGTCAGCGACTCCTGCTCGGTACGCAGGATCACCGCATGGTTGTCATACAGGGTGTCGTCAAGATCGAACGTCAGGGCCGAGATGTGGCCCAGTGGGCGGTAAAAACGCATTATTTCCCCCGTTTAGCGCGTGGATGCGCCGCGTCATACACTGAGGCGAGGTGTTGAAAATCAAGATGAGTATAGATTTGCGTCGTCGACAGGTTAGCATGCCCCAGCAACTCCTGAACGCCGCGCAGATCGCCGCTCGATTCCAGCATATGGGTGGCAAACGAGTGGCGCAGTTTATGGGGATGTACGTGACTGTTCAGCCCCTGCTTGATACCCCATTCAGCAAAGCGTTTCTGCACGTTGCGCGCCGAGATACGCTTGCCAAGCTTCGATAAAAACAGCGCGTCTTCATCGCTGCCAAACAGGCCGCGCAGATCCAGCCAGTGCTCGATCCAGGTTACCGCATTACGCCCTATCGGCAGGCGACGCTCTTTGCTGCCTTTGCCCATCACCCACACTTCGCCGCTCTCTAAGTCCAGATGTTTGATATCAAGCCCGACCAGCTCTGACAGACGCAGACCCGCGCCATACATCACTTCCAGCATTGCCCGGTCGCGCACCGCCAGCGGATCGTTAAGATCGATATCCAGCAGGCGATTCACATCATCAACGTCGATATTTTTTGGCAAGTGGCGCGGTGCTTTTGGCGCGGCGATGCCTTTAGCCGGATTGGCAGACAGCTCACCCTGCGACACCATCCAGTCGAAGAAACTGCGCAGGGCAGACAGCCGCAGCGCAAGGCTGGCCGCGCCCAGGCCGTGGCGACGGCTACGGACCGCAATGGTACGCACGCTGGCGGCATCGCAGTCTGCCCAGCGAGTAATACCGGTTTCACGGGCGATTGCCATGATGGCATCGAGCTGACGTCGGTAGTTGAGCAAGGTGATAGGGCTGAGCTGACGCTCAACGCCGAGATAGCGCAGAAAACGGCTTACATCATGGTCAAGAGTCGGATCGCTCATACACGCTCGATCCAGCGCTCCAGCAGGTCCGGCAGCATCAGCGCGATCTCCTGAAGCAGTTGGGTTCCCTGCCCTTGCTGATAATGGTGCACGTCACGGCTGCTGAAGAGGATCACTCCAAGGTCGCCGTCACGCCCCATCATCGACATCGCCACTGACCCGATAGCTTTCGCGTCAGGGAGTATCACCAGTAATTCCGGGCCGTTCAGGGTACCAAGATAGTGATTTTCATGACCAAGGCGCTGAATACGCAGCGGCTCAAAGGCCTGACGGCTCAGCGCCAGATGCGTAAAGCCGGACGGCGCGCCAATGCGCCAGCGATCGGGGAATAAACGAATGCTCGCCCCCGCCAGCCCCATTTCCCGCGCCCAGCGGTGGAAACGGTTGAGAAAATCCTCAAGGCTGCTGGCGGACGCCAGACGGCCCTGCAGACGCAGCAGGCGATTAAACAGGCTTTCGTTAGTGCTGGCCTGCTCCATCAGCAACGTCATGTTCTCTTCGAGCACATTGATATGATGGCGGGCGCGCGCCATTTGCCACTCGACAAGCGACACAGCGCCGCGCACCGGGTGCGGGACGTGAAGCAACTCCACAGCCCGCGCATTACGGATAAAGAACTCGGGATCGCGCAACAGATACTCCACGACCTCGCTGTCGCTGAGTGTGGCCTGCGCCTCCTGCTGTTCTTCCCCTGTCTGCTTCATAAATGAATAAATCCGTCGTAAACATGTGTCGCCGGGCCAGTCATATACAAGGGATGGCCCGGCCCCTTCCAGGCGATATCGAGACGCCCGCCCGGTAAATCGACGCGCACCTCTTCCGCCAGTAATCCTTGCTGGATCCCCACCGCAACCGCTGCACAGGCGCCGCTGCCGCAGGCCTGCGTCTCACCAGCACCGCGCTCAAAAACGCGCAGACGGATCTGTTCGCGTTTCATCACCTGCATAAAGCCGATATTGGCCCGCTCCGGGAAGCGTTCATGGCTTTCCATGACCGGGCCGAGGGTTTCCACCGGCGCGCTGTCGACATCATCAACCTGGATGACGCAGTGCGGATTGCCCATGGACACCACGCCGCAGAGAATAGTCTGCTCGGCAACGCGCATAATATAAGTCTTTTCCGCTTTATTGGCGCGAAACGGTACCGCCGATGGCTCGAAGTTTGGCTCGCCCATATTCACGCGCACCAGCTCATCTTCCGTTACGCTGAGCACCATCCGGCCATTGGCCGTGCTGACGCGAATATCGCGTTTATTGGTCAGCCCTTTCAGCCGTACAAAGCGGGCAAAACAGCGCGCGCCGTTACCGCACTGCGAGACTTCGCTGCCATCGGCATTAAAGATGCGGTAATGAAAATCAAGATCCGGATCGTAAGGTGGTTCGACGATCAGCAGTTGATCAAAACCCACGCCCAGATGCCGGTTAGCCAGACGGCGGATCAGTTCTGGCGAGAAAAAGACATTCTGCGTTACCGCGTCGACGACCATAAAATCGTTGCCAAGGCCATGCATTTTAGAGAACTGCATCATCTACTCCATTCCCGCGGTTACAGAATAAAATCTGTTAGTAATTCACCTGAGTAGGGCCGTCATTGTTACCACGATCGTTACGCGTCGGCGTCAGTTCTTGCTCGGTGCTTTGTACCTTTTTCGTCGGCGGCGGTGCGGACTTATCGGCTGGCGGGAAATAGAGCGGGCCTTTCAGACCGCAGCCGGCCAGACTGCATAACGCGACGAAAACAAAAAGCGTTCGGAACACATTCTTCATTATGGTTTGCCTGTAAGTTCATGCTTGCTGTTTCTATCATCGCAGGAGAAGCCGCAAAAGCAAGAGTTTGCGCACCCCCTGCATTGGGAATTGTTTCGCGTTATACTCGCGGCATCACGAAAAAAAGGAAAAAAAATGAACGATTCAGAATTCCATCGCCTGGCCGACAACCTGTGGCAGACCATTGAAACCCGTCTGGATGAGTGGGACGGCGACGGCGATATTGACTGCGAAATCAACGGTGGCGTGCTGACCCTGACGTTCGAAAACGGCAGCAAAATCATTATCAACCGTCAGGAGCCGCTGCATCAGGTATGGCTGGCGACCAAACAGGGCGGCTACCATTTTGATTTGCAGGGCGATGAGTGGATTTGCGATCGCAGCGGCGAGCGCTTCTGGGATCTGCTGGAGCAGGCCGCCACGCAGCAAGCGGGCGAAACGGTCAGCTTCCGTTAAGAGAAGTACTGCTGCAACAGCGGAGCGTCGTCATCCTGATTAGCCGGAGGGACGGCGCTAATCGTCTGATTGCGGAACGGGATCACCTGCGCACGCCCGTCCACTTCCACGATCTGATAGAACTGCGGCAGGTTGAAGTTGATAAAGCTTGAGCCGTAGGTAAAGCGATCGTGCGAGGAGGAGTAGAAGCGGCTGACGTCGCGTACCAGCTCCTCGGTGCTGCCTTCACAGTGGTGATACACCTCTGCGCGGTTGCTCTCATCAAGGATATAAATCGTAAAGCCGTTGTTGTCTGGCGACGCTTCAAAGAAGAACTGAATAATGCCTTCGCTGGCAAACCCATCCACCACCGACGGCAGTTTGACGTGGTTAGTCTCAACCTGTACGGACAGACCGTGCAGCTTGTTGTGGGAAATGGCACCGTAAAACTCGATGGCGTTTTCCAGCTTCTGCACCGACACATTCAGACGTTCAAAGAACAGCCCCCAGGTTTGTCCCGCCACGCGCAGCGCTTTGAAACGCCCGGTTTCCTGACGGGTGCTGGACAGGCGTAAGTCGATACATTCGGACACCAACTGCTGCACGCGGGTACGGATCAGGCCGCGCAGGTGCTGGCTGTAACAGAACACTTCGACGCTGTCCGGCGGCGCGGCGTCCTGATGCATTTTGCCGAGAATCGTTTTTAGCGCTTCGATCATCGCCTGCTCGCCGTTGAAATGCAGAGTACGCACTTCGTTCCACGAGTTGCGATAGAGCAGATCGACGCTGCCCACCAGACAGTTTTGCTGTTCGCCAAAGCTGAACACATCCAGCTTACGGAAATCAAAATGCACCACCTGGTTGCGGAAGGCCGCCGTCGGGTCGTATTCCAGATTGACGATAATCGCCAGATGGCGAATTTCACACGGGCTATAGAGCGCTTTCGGCGTCGGTGCCGGTAAACGCAGCGGGAAGTGGTGCGACACGTCAGCGACCATTTCCTGGAGCTTCGCCAGATCCGCCACGCCGTTGCCCTTAATAAACAGACGGGTGCGTGAGGTCAGCAGGCCGTTAAACCACGCCCAGGCCACCAGCTTGTTCAGGTAACGGTTATATTCCAGCGGCTGATGGCTGATGATGGCGTCCATGTTCGGCGCACGGTTGTAGAGATACCAGCCAGCACGGTTAGCGCGGCCCGGCGGCACATGGATAAAGGTCAGATTCGGCTCAGAGAGATCCGGCGAAATTTGCGGGTTGACCAGCGTCACTTTGCCCGGCAGCGCTTCAAAAGCGGCATACAGCTTACGCGTCAGCACGCCGATGTCCTGCGGACTGGCGGAAACGCTTAAATTATTGCGGCGCGCGAAACGGATCAGGTTGCGATAGGTTTGCATCATCGCATCCAGCAGTTCGTTGTGCGCTTCGCGAACCTGCTCGATTTTCCAGTTAGCGCGGTTATCAAGCATGGCAAGACGTTCATCGTCCCAGCCCCACTCTTTCACCAGCGAACTGATCACTTCACGACGCCAGCCCACGCAGGCGCGTTCGCGGCTCAGTTTTTCGCACACTTTTAAGTAGAAGCAGCGGCGTACCAGATCGAGACGGGTGGTGTCTTCGATCGCCGTCAGATAGGCGGTTACGCGCTCCAGCATCATGCAGTAGTGATCGAGACCAAAAGAGACGATCTCGCCGTCGTGCAGACGCTGTTTGATGTCTTTCGCCAGCAGGCGGGTGTTCGGGTATTCCCAGGAATAGGCTTCCAGCAGCAGCGTTTTCAACACGGCTTTATACGGGGAATCGATACTTTTATACAGCTGCCACAGGCTGGCACCAAAGTACTCTTCGGCGGACAGTGAGCTTAAGCCACCCAGATCCAGCCATTCGTTCGGCGTCAGCACGCCCTGCGCGTAAAGCGACATCACGTAATCGTCGTAATGATCTTCTTCATCGCCCGGCACCATATTCCACAGAATACGTTTCCCGGCCAGACGCACAGCGGTGCGATAGAATTCGTCAAGCAGCAAAATATGCTGCGTGGAGCCGCAGTCTTCGCCGCCGAGGCTGCCGCTTTCATTATGGCGGAAGCGGTTTTCATCGATCAGGAAGAAGCTGACTTCAACGCCAAGGGAGGCGGCCCAGCTTTCGAGCAGGCTACATTTACGCTGCAGGAGCTGGCGCTCATCATTGTCGAGCCACGACTGGTGACAGACCCAGATATCCAGATCCGACGAACAGCTCTGTCCTACCGACGAGGTACTGCCCATGGAGTAGACGCCGGTGATCGGCAGTTCGCCTTGCGGAGGGGTGTCCTGCGGCGGCAAATCGAGTTCATTCAGGTAGCGAAGTTGGGTTTCATCAGGCGTGTAGAGGCAAATACCACTGGGAACGTTACCGTCAAGGTAACCCGGCATCAGCGGATGGTGGTAATGCAGCAATGTAGGCAGCAGACTGTAAACCTGCTGGAAAGCAGGGCCCATAGCAGCCAGTGCGCGATCGACACGCAGTTGGTTTATGGCATCCAGTCTCTGTTTCAGAGTCTCAATATAGAGGTACAAGACGTATCGCCTGATGTTTAAACCTTCCCGGTTGCGGTTGCGATGGCCTTCCCGTCACCGAACTGTTCAGATTTCAGTATTTCAAAATTACCCGTCGCCACGTTTTCGCCCTTGTGTTTTTAGGAGTACAGTCGAAAAAATGGTCTAAAACGTGATCAATCTAACACCTTGCCGATTGACCGTAAAGAAAGATGCACTACATACAAGTGTAGCATCAATCATTATGTGTAAATTCCCAAATACGGCTACGTCCCTCTTTCCCGCAATCCTCCGTGAAACCTGACACCCTATGGCAACAATGTTAGGATGGTCAACGGACGATAATGACGGTAACAAGCATGTTAGACAATGTTTTAAGAATTGCCACACGCCAAAGCCCCCTTGCGCTCTGGCAGGCACACTATGTTAAGCAGCGCCTGATGGCGTGTCATCCTGGCCTAACCGTTGAGCTGGTGCCTCTGGTGACGCGCGGCGATGTGATCCTCGATACCCCGCTGGCGAAAGTGGGCGGTAAGGGATTGTTTGTCAAAGAGCTGGAAATGGCGCTGATTGAACATCGTGCCGATCTGGCCGTCCACTCGATGAAAGATGTGCCGGTTGAGTTCCCGAAGGGACTGGGCCTGGTCACCATTTGCGAGCGTGAAGATCCGCGCGATGCGTTTGTCTCCAATAATTATGACAGCCTGGATGCCCTGCCCGCTGGCAGCATCGTTGGCACGTCAAGTTTACGCCGTCAATGTCAACTGGCGGAGCGCCGCCCGGATCTGGAAATTCGCTCGCTGCGCGGTAACGTCGGCACGCGACTGGGCAAGCTCGATAAGGGCGAGTATGACGCCATTATCCTGGCGGTGGCCGGTCTCAAGCGTCTGGCGTTAGAAGATCGCATTCGCATGGCTTTGCCCCCTGAGCTGTCGCTGCCCGCTGTGGGTCAGGGCGCGGTTGGTATTGAGTGCCGTCTGGATGATACCCGTACCCACGCCCTGCTGGCCCCGCTCAATCACGCCGATACGGCGCTGCGCGTAAAAGCCGAACGTGCGATGAATATGCGGCTGGAAGGCGGCTGTCAGGTGCCGATTGGCAGCTATGCTGAATTAGTGGACGGTGAAATCTGGCTGCGCGCGCTGGTTGGCGCACCGGACGGTACCGTGATGATCCGCGGTGAACGACGCGGCAAGCCTGAAGAGGCAGAACAGCTGGGTATTTCGCTTGCCGACGAGTTGCTGGCTAACGGCGCACGCGAGATCCTGACCGAGGTCTATAAAGGAGAAGCACCCGCATGAGTATTCTGGTCACCCGCCCGTCCCCTGCCGGGGAAGAACTTGTGAGCCGCTTGTGCGCACAGGGCCAGGTGGCCTGGAGCTTCCCGCTGATTGAATTCACCCCCGGACGGGAGCTTTCGCAACTGCCCGACGTGTTCGCCACCCTGACGGCGAACGATATGATCTTTGCCGCATCACAGCATGCCGTCACCTTTGCCAGCGCGCATTTACGCCTGCACGGCCTGCGCTGGCCCTCTGCGCCGCACTATTTCGCTATTGGTCGCACCACGGCGCTGGCATTACACACCGCCAGCAGTCGCAACGTGCGCTATCCTTCGGATCGGGAAATCAGCGAAGTGTTGCTACAATTACCTGAATTACAAAATATTGCAGGCAAACGCGCCGTTATACTGCGCGGCAACGGTGGACGAGAATTACTCGGGGATACACTGGCGTCGCGCGGAGCTGATGTCGAATTTTTTGAATGTTATCAACGCTGTGAGAAGTCTTACGATGGGGCGGAACAGGCGATGCGCTGGCAGTCTCGCGGGGTCACGGACATTGTGATCACCAGCGGCGAGATGCTCCAGCAGCTTTTCGCGCTGATCCCCGCCTGGTATCGTGACAACTGGTTACTTCGCTGCCGCCTGATTGTGGTCAGCGAACGTCTGGCGCACCTCGCCCGGGAACTGGGCTGGCAGGACATTAAGGTCGCTGATAATGCAGACAACGATGCGCTGCTTCGCGCATTACAATAACTTTCATAATGGGAAGCCATAATGACGGAACAACAGAACGACTCCGCCGTGGTCGATGAAACCAGGGAGGCGGTGGACACCCGTCCACAGCCAGAAAAAGCGCCAAAAGATGAACGCGCCAATAAAACCAGCCTTGTGCTCAGCGCCATTGCGATTGCCATCGCGCTGGCTGCCGGGGTTGGCCTGTATGGCTGGGTGAAACAGCAGAACGCCACACAATCCGAAACCAGCGATGCGCTGGTCAATCAGATCTCTGCCCTGCAAAAAGCGCAGGAAACCCAAAAGACTCAGTTCGAAGGCATCATTAAGCAGCAGGCTTCACAGCTGGAAGACGCGCAGCGCCAGCAGGCGACGCTGGCGAAACAGCTTGAGGACGTACAGCAAAAAGTGGCGACCATATCCGGCACCGACGCCAAAACCTGGCTGCTGGCGCAGGCGGATTTCCTCGTCAAACTGGCCGGTCGTAAACTGTGGAGCGATCAGGACGTCACCACCGCCGCCGCGCTGCTGAAAAGCGCTGACGCCAGCCTGGCTGACATGAACGATCCGAGCCTTATCACCGCCCGTCGCGCCATTACCGATGACATCGCCAGCCTTTCCGGGGTGGCGCAGGTGGATTACGACGGCATCATCCTCAAAGTGAACCAGCTGTCGAACCAGATTGATAACCTGCGTCTGGCGGACAACAACGACGACGATTCCCCGATGGATTCCGACAGCAGCGAGCTGTCCAGCTCCATCAGCGAGTGGCGCGTCAATCTGCAAAAAAGCTGGCAGAACTTTATGGACAGCTTTATTACCGTGCGCCGTCGCGATGAAACAGCTGTCCCCCTGCTGGCACCGAACCAGGATATTTACCTGCGCGAAAACATTCGCTCGCGCCTGCTGGTGGCCGCACAAGCGGTGCCGCGTCATCAGGAAGAAACCTACAAACAGGCGCTGGATAACGTCTCCAGTTGGGTACGCGCGTATTACGATACCGACGATGCCAGCACCAAAGCCTTCCTGGACGATATTGATAAGCTGAGCCAGCAAAGCATCACCATGAACGTGCCGGAGTCGCTGCAAAGCCAGCCGATCCTCGAAAAACTGATGCAGACCCGTGTGCGGAATCTGCTGGCACAGCCGGGCGCGGCCGCGGGTGAGGCTGCGCAAGACGCGCCTGCCGCTGCGCCGCAGGGAGAATAATCATGTTAAAAGTATTATTACTCTTTGCATTGCTGTTAGCCGGGATCGTGCTGGGGCCGATGGTCGCGGGTCATCAGGGGTACGTGCTGATCCAGACGGATAATTACAATATCGAAACCAGCGTGACCGGCCTTGTGATCATTCTGATCCTCGCCATGGTCGTGCTGTTTGTGATCGAGTGGATCTTACGTCGCATTATGCGTACCGGGGCGCACACGCGTGGCTGGTTCGCCGGACGTAAACGTCGCCGCGCCCGTAAACAGACCGAACAGGCGCTGCTCAAGCTGGCGGAAGGCGATTATCAGCAGGTTGAAAAGCTGATGTCGAAAAATGCCGATCACGCTGAACAGCCGGTGGTGAACTACCTGCTCGCCGCTGAAGCGGCCCAGCAGCGTGGGGACGAAGCGCGCGCCAATCAGCATCTGGAGCGTGCATCGGAGCTTGCGGATAACGATCAGATCCCGGTGGAAATCACCCGCGTTCGCCTGCAACTGGCGCGCAATGAAAACCATGCGGCGCGTCACGGCGTCGACAGACTGCTGGAAATCACCCCGCGCCATCCGGAAGTGCTGCGTCTGGCCGAGCAGGCGTATATCCGTACCGGCGCATGGGGTTCCCTGCTTGATATTCTGCCGTCTATGGCTAAAGCGGACGTCGCTGATGAAGCCCATCGCGATGCGCTTGCCCAGCAGGCGTGGATTGGGTTGATGGATCAGGCGCGTGCCGATCAGGGCAGCGATGGCCTGAAAGCGTGGTGGAAGAACCAGAGCCGTAAAACACGGCAGCAGGTGGCGCTGCAGGTGGCGATGGCGGAGCATTTAATCGAATGTGACGATCATGACACCGCCCAGCAGATCCTGCTCGACGGTCTGAAACGTCAGTATGACGACCGGCTGGTGATGGTTATTCCGCGTCTGAAGACCAACAACCCTGAGCAGGTGGAAAAAGTGCTGCGTCAGCAGATCAAAACCCAGGGCGATCGTCCGATCCTGTGGAGCACGCTGGGTCAGTCGCTGTTGAAACACGGCGAATGGAAAGAAGCCAGCCTGGCTTTCCGCGCCGCGCTGAAACAGCGTCCGGATGCGTTTGATTACGCCTGGCTGGCCGATACGCTGGATCGTCTGCATCAGCCTGAAGAAGCCGCTACCATGCGTCGTGACGGCTTGCTGTTGACCCTGCAAAACAATCCCCCGCAGTAAATTCCTCTCACCCTCTCCCACCGGGAGAGGGCATAAAAAAATGCCCGTTCTGAAACCAGAACGGGCATTAACAGGTCTGTGTGACAACAATTCGGTGCTTCACTCAACGTTGTGTCCATGGTGTTTGATGAGGCCGAAGCGACATCTGTCTGTGGACGATAAGCACCATTAAATGGCTCTGCGTCATTCCTGAGTTTATGAGGCCCTGAGGCGAACATAAGAGGTGGAATGAGCATCTACCCTTATATTATTGCACAACTCGTGCCAGATTTTTATCACTAAATCTTGTAGTACGAATTCTTTGAAGATTTTTGAATTTTCATCACGTTACGCGCCAGGCAGATGGCAAATTTGTGATGCCAGGCAGCAAAATTGTCGCCAGTCAGCGACACATATCAGCGACTTTTAAAATAGCTATATAAAACAGTCAAATAGCTGTCTCCAATTCGCGACAATCCACAGCCGTGACGTCGCCGAAAAGCAACACGCAAGAAACAGTAAGGAAAAGAAGGGATAACAGTATCAGGAAGGACAGAAAACAAAAAACCCCGCCGAAGCGGGGTTCAAAATTGGTCGGCGAGAGAGGATTCGAACCTCCGACCCACTGGTCCCAAACCAGTTGCGCTACCAAGCTGCGCTACTCGCCGAAATACTGCTTTTTGACTTTTTAGTTAAATCAATTTGTGGTGCGAGGGGGGGGACTCGAACCCCCACATCCTAAGGACACTAACACCTGAAGCTAGCGCGTCTACCAATTCCGCCACCTTCGCATTCCACGGTACTCTTTGTAACTAATGGGGTGGCTAATGGGACTCGAACCCACGACAACTGGAATCACAATCCAGGGCTCTACCAACTGAGCTATAGCCACCACTGATATTCTTTCACGCGGCCCTGCTACTTTCACAGGCCACCGCAGCTCCAGCACCGGGTAAATGGTGCGCCCGACAGGATTCGAACCTGAGACCTCTGCCTCCGGAGGGCAGCGCTCTATCCAGCTGAGCTACGGGCGCTTAGCGCCGTTGCGGGGGTGGATAGTACGGGCTTCGGGCGTACCTGTCTAGTGCTTTTTAAAAGAAATCTCGAGAAAATGCGCGTTTGGTTATGCTTTGCGCATTTTGCTGCTTATTTCCCCAGCTTCTCCCGTTGAACATGATGATTGAGGCCTAAAACCTTGTAAACCACCGTCACAACTGCGAGGAAGATGATGCCCACAAACAGCGACATACGCGTGTCCTCGTTAAAGCCCATGCCAATCAGCACGCAAATCAGGAAAGCCATGGTGGCGTAGTTTGCCCACGGGAACAGCACCGAGCGGAACGGATGCGTGGCAATGGCCGCTTTATGCGCCTGGCGGAAACGCAGCTGGCTTATCAGGATCACAAACCACGGCACCATACCCGGCAATACGCTGGCACTGTAGACATATACAAACACGCGCTGTGGGTTAGGGATAATGTAGTTCAGGCACGAGCCAATCAGCAGAATGACGATAGAGATCGCCACGCCCGCCACCGGTACGCCGTTACGCGAGACTTTCGCCACCGCCGCCGGCAGTTGACGGTTCTTCGCCAGGGCATACAGCATACGTCCACAGCTGTACATGCCGCTGTTACAGCCGGAAAGCGCCGCCGTCAGTACCACAAAGTTAATGATCCCGGCCGCGGCCGTAATGCCGATTTTCGCAAAGGTCAGCACGAACGGGCTGCCGTTGCTGCCAATTTCATTCCACGGGAAGATGGTGACAATGACGAAAATCGCGCCCACATAAAAAATCAAAATGCGCCACAGCACTTTACCTACCGCGCTGCGCAGGGTGACCTGCGGGTTTTTCGCTTCGCCAGCCGTGATGCCAATCAGCTCCACACCCTGATAGGACGCCACCACGATACACAGTGCCGTCAGGAAGCCTTTCCAGCCGCCCGCGAAGAAGCCGCCGTGCTCCGTCAGGTTGCCAAAGCCAATAGCATGACCGCCATTGCCAAAGCCGAAGAAAATCACGCCCAAGCCCACCACAATCATCACAATGATGGTGGTGACTTTGATCATCGCAAACCAGAACTCAATTTCGCCGTACAGACGAACCGCCGCGAGGTTTGCCATAGCGACCAGCCCGACGGCGATAAGCGCCGGGATCCACGGCGCCATCTCCGGGAACCAGAACTGCACATACACGCCAATGGCGGTGATCTCTGAGATGCCCACCGCCATCCACATAAACCAGTATGACCAGGCGGTGAGATAGCCGAAGAACGGGCTCATATAGCGGTGCGCGTAGACGGCAAAGGAACCGGCTACCGGCTCCAGGAATAACATTTCGCCCATTGAGCGCATGATGAAGAAGACGAACAGTCCGGCGATAATATAAGCCAGCAACACTGACGGTCCGGCCCATTTCAGGGTGCTTGCCGCGCCCATAAACAGGCCAACGCCTATTGTGCCCCCGAGGGCAATAAGTTCGATATGACGAGCTTCCAGCCCACGCTGAAGCTCCGGTTTGTTCTCGGCCATAAATCCTCTGTTGTGTCTGCTACTGTTCCCGGCGGTGCGGGTTATTGTTATGCCTCAACGCAATGCGTTGGGTGGGCGAATGGTTTCTTAATTCGGAGGAAATGGCAAATGATGTATAAAAAAAACGTCTGTGTTGCTCAATAAAAAAGCGGCAGCGCACCTGTCCGGGCGCTGCCGGGGGATCACATCTGACCGCGATAGTGCCAGGCCAGGTAGCGCAGCAGTTTCAGCTGACGAGTGATGCGGCTCGGTTGCGATAACAGGCGGTAGAGCCACTCAAGGCCCATGCGCTGCCACACTTTTGGCGCACGCTTCACATGACCGGTGAAGACGTCGTAGGTGCCCCCCACGCCCATATATAGCGCCTGGGGATACACCTCGCGGCAATCTCGCATCAGGATCTCCTGGCGCGGCGAGCCCATCGCCACAGTGACAATCTTCGCCCCGCTGTCGCGGATACGTTCAAACAGCGCCTGACGCTGCTCGCCACTGAAATAGCCATCCTGGCTGCCGACGATATTCACCTGCCACTGCGCGCGCAGCTTTTCCTGCGTTTGCGCCAGCACGTCCGGCTTGCCGCCCACCAGAAAGACGGGGGTACCCTCTTTGCCGGCGCGCGCCATTAATTCTTCCCACAAATCCGCGCCGGCAACGCGTTCGACTTTCGCCTGCGGATACTTTTTGCGAATAGAACGCACCACGCTGATACCGTCGGCATACTTATATTCTGCCGCTTCAATCAGCGCCCGTACCTGCGGGTCGTTCTCCACCGCCAGCATTTTCTCGGCGTTAATCGCCACCAGCGTGCCCTGCTTGAGCGATCCCCCGGCATAGAGGTGATCCAGCGCGTGCTGCATATTCCGCCAGCCAATCAGCTTCAGCCCGCGCAGGGTGTACACCGGCGCGTCGGTTGTATCAGTCATGGTGTTCCTTATCAGACCTGTGAAAGGGTTTTGTGGGCGCGCATCGCCCGGGCATGGATCAGCCCCGCGCTGTCAAACAGCCAGTACAGCAGTTTGGCCAGTACCAGACATGCCCCAAAGACGACGAGGAAAAAGACCACGCGCGAGACGAACGAGTCCAGTCCTTCCCTTGCCAGCACGATCATGTTGAAAATGGCCCCGAAACAGAAACTGTGCAAAATAGCCGCTTTATAGCGGTTGGGTTCCCTGTTGCCTAACTGATACAGCCAGTCGAACCATTTGATGATCATCCCCACCACCACGGCACCGAGCGGGATAAACCATACGCCGCCCATCACCACCAGCGAACCGATCAGCGTCGGCGAGATAGCCAGTCCGGAATGATTGTTCAGCACTTCCCAGGTAAAGTAGTTTGCGGTATTGAGCACGATGCCTGGCCGGTCAGGCCACAGCCAGGTCGGGATAAACACATAGAAGTCGCGCACAATGGGCGCCAGCCCCTGGAACTCGATTTTGTCGTAATTTTGCAGCAGCAGCGACAGGTTTTCCCACGGCGAGAAGGTGTCACGCGTCAGGTAAAGGAAGGTATAAAAAGCTTCATCGCCGCTGACGTTCAGCCCGTAACGCTTAAGCGCCAGCCAGAACATGCCGACAATCCCGAGCGCCCCTGCCGCCACCAGCATCCACAGCGAGATCCAGCCGCGAATGATGCCGATAAACAAAAAGATGGCGAAGGCGATAATGATATTGGCGCGCGTGCCGCCGACGATCATATAAGTCAGCAGCCCAAAAGCCACGGTGCTGACGAGGAAGAACAGCCACGCCCGCCCGTCCTGACGCAGGAAATAGACCACCAGCATCGCCGGAATAAAGAAGTAGAAGAAACGTTTGAGCGCCACGCCGGACACTTCGCTGGAGAAGATCTGGCTGTACGAATGCAGCCGGAACAGCAAAAAGCCGTTGTGCATAAAGAAAATACCGACGCTCACCAGCGCGATGCCCATCAGCATCACCCACGTCAAATGCGCCTCTACGCGGTTTATAGTAAACAGCGGACGGCGTTCGCGTTCCTGCCCCACCGGGCGCAAACGGGTTTTATAGGTCACATAATAGATGGCGTAGAAACAGGCCGCAGCGAGCAAGCTCTGCATCATAATCCCCGGCGGCGCGACGCCCACATCGAAGCGGAAGACCAGCACGCTGGTAAGCGGGAAGCCGAAGAAGAAGGTCAGCAAAAACAGCAACGAGAAGAAAACGTTGAAGTTAAAACGTACGCGGCGGAATTCAAACCACGTCAGCGTGCCGATAAACAGTGAGGCCAGCAGCCAGATGACCAGTAACCCGCAGAACTCAAGCTGACTCATGCCACCTCTCCCGCCGCGATTCGCAGCGCCTGATGCCAGGGCGTCAGATAGTTGGGGCTGAAGAACGTAATCGCGTTTTTATCCACCGCCGCCAGCTGACGCTGCGCCTCACGGACGACCGCCTCGTTCAGCGTATCATTGGTAAACAGCACCGGAATGTGCTGCTCCACCATATCCTGCCAGAACGGGTTTTCCCGGTTGAGCACACAGGGCACACCCGCCTGGATCAGCAGACAGAGCGTGCCGATGCCTTGCTGACGGGCAAAAATAAAATAGCCCAGATCGCACTGGCGCAGTAAATCCAGGTACGCCGCAAATTCCATTTTCTCATTGAGAATACGCAAATGCTGCGGGCTGAACAGCCCTTCACCCGCCTGGCGAACCTGCGCGATATACGCGTCGTTATTTGCCGGATAGCCCATCGGCACGATGACGTTAACCGTATCGCCAAACTGCTGATGAATGGCCTTCAGGGCAGCGATATGTTCATTGCTGGGATCGCCGGAGTTGCCCACCAGCAGCGTCAGTTTGCCTCCGGTACGGACGGGCGGGGCCATATTGTTGAGCGAAGGATCCATGCGTGTCGGGAAGTAGAGCAGCTCGCCGCGTACCTGCGGATGACGACGGGCAAAAAATTGCAGATCGCCACGCGTGGCAAAAATACAGCCGACACGCGCCTGAGCCAGCCGGCGCAGCGGATAAAACAGGCGAAACTTGAGGCTCTGCGACACTTCATACAGATCGGCGCCCCAGGCATGCCAGTTGAACTGGTGCGGCTTGATTGCCCCGCGCAGCAGCGCCAGCCACAGGTCAGTATTGAACTGACCGTGAAAGAAGAAACGCTGTCCGCGATCGGCTTTCGCCTGCGCCACAACCGCCTGCGCCAGTGATTTTTTATCGCCAAAGAAACGCAGCCGCAGTGCGGGAAAGGCTGCGCTGTAACCGTCATCCGGTCCGGCAACCATAAATTCGCGCGCGTGCTCGCCGGTCTGTGCCAGGTGATCGTTAAAAAACCGCAGCACGGTTTGATTATGGTGTGGGATATTCGATCCCAGTACATGAATGAGTGCAGTCATACCCTTTTACGCCAGAGTAAAAACACGCCACAACAGATGGCGAAATAAACAATATAGGTAGCCATGTAGGCCTGCGCTGCGCCTGCGGCCCCGTGGGTCGGGATCAGAAGGCGGGAAAAACCGGTGAGCAGGGCAAACTGGCTGATTTCCGCCAGAACATAAAACGTAAGCGAAGCGCGGGCGATCACCAGATAGCCGAAAACGTAAGCGCCCACTTTCAGTACATCGCCCACCAGCTGCCAGGCGAAGAGATCACGCATGGCGATAAATTTATCAGAGAACAACAGCCAGATGGCGACGTCACGCAGCAACCAGACGGTAAAACTCGCCGCCGCCACCGCCGGTAATACAAACTTCAGCGACTTGACGATCTCCCGCGTAATGTCCTGTTTCGTGGTCAGCCGCGAGAGCGTCGGCAGCAGGTATACGCTGAATGAGGCAGTAATGAACTGCAGATAGGCGTCAGAAATACTGCTGACCCCCTGCCAGATCCCCACTTCGTCCCAGCTGTAGTGCGCCGCGAGCATGTTTCGCATCATCACATAGGCCACGGGCAGGGTGACAGACGTGATGAGCGCCATCAGGGTAAATTTTGCCAACTGTTCGGCGAACCGTTTATCCCACTGCGGCTTCAGATAACCCAGCGGAACAGTTTTACGCCGGATCAGCAGAATGGTGGCTGGCACGACCACCAGCGCCGGCACCAGCGCCAGCCCCAGTAACGCGCCCTGATAACCGCCGAGGCGGAAGCAGGCGTAATACGCCACCACGCCCACGATACTGCCGCAAATCAGCGCCAGCGCGTTTCCTGCCGCATCACGAAAGCCTTTCATCACCGCCAGCAGGAAGTTCGCCCAAGCGATCCCCATCTGTACCAGCGCCACCAGTTGAACCAGCCCCTGGAAATGCGTATGACCAAAGAGTCCCTGACTGATGGGGGCCGCCGCCAGCAGGAAAACCAGCGCCAGCAGCGTCGAGAAGCCCAGCACCATCGCGGACGAGGTGCCGACCACGTTGCGCAGTTGCGCGGGATCGTCATGGTATTGCGCCACCAGCTTAGTGACGCCGTTAAAAATACCCGCCCCGGCCAGCACGCCGAGCACGGTCACCAGTTGGCGGAAGTTACCCGCCTGGCCGACGCCCGACGGGCCAAAGGCCACGGCGAGCAGTTTAACCACCAGCAGTCCCGCGCCAATCTTGACCAGTGTGGACGCGGCGGTCCACACCGAAGCTTTAGCCAGCGACATCTCAGTTAAAATAGCTCAGCAGGGTGCTGATAACCGTACGTTGATTGACCGGTGCCAGATTGTAGAACAGCGGCAGGCGAAGCAAACGCTCACTTTCTTGCGTGGTATAGCGGTCTTCGCCGTGGAACTCACCAAACTGTTCGCCCGCCGGACTGGAGTGCAGCGGAATGTAATGGAACACCGCGAGGATTTCCGCCTCTTTCAGGAAGGCGATCAGCTTGCTGCGGTCAGCTTCATCGCGCAGTTTGATGTAGAACATGTGCGCGTTGTGGCTGCAATCCGCCGGAACCGTCGGCAGCTCAATGCGACCGATGCGTGCCAGCGGGGAGAGCGCGTCGAAATAGGTCTGCCACAGCGACAGGCGCTGCTGGTTGATGCGATCAGCCGCTTCCAGTTGCGCCCACAGGTAAGCGGCCTGCAAATCCGCCATCAGATAGCTGGAGCCAATATCGCGCCAGGTGTACTTATCCACCTGCCCACGGAAGAACTGGCTGCGGTTGGTGCCTTTTTCGCGGATCACTTCGGCACGCTCAATCAGCGCGCGATCGTTAATCAGCGTTGCGCCGCCTTCGCCCCCGGCGGTGTAGTTTTTGGTTTCGTGGAAGCTAAAGCAACCAATATGGCCGATAGTGCCCAGCGCGCGGCCCTTATAGGTCGACATCACGCCCTGCGCGGCGTCTTCCACCACAAACAGGTTGTACTGCTTCGCCAGCGCCATGATGGTATCCATCTCGCAGGCCACGCCCGCGTAGTGGACCGGCACAATGACGCGCGTTTTTTCGGTGATCGCCGCTTCGATACGCGACTCATCAATGTTCATGGTATCCGGGCGAATATCGACAAAGACGATTTTCGCGCCGCGCAGCACAAAGGCATTGGCGGTGGAAACAAAGGTATAGCTCGGCATGATGACTTCATCGCCGGGCTGAATATCCAGCAGCAGCGCGGCCATTTCCAGCGACGCGGTGCAGGACGGCGTTAACAGCACCTTCGCGCTGCCAAAGCGTTGTTCCATCCATTGCTGACAGCGACGGGTAAAGCCGCCATCACCACACAGTTTGCCGCTTCCCATGGCCGACTGCATGTATTCAAGTTCACTGCCTACTACGGGGGGGGCGTTAAAAGGGATCATCATGTCACCTGTATAACCAGTAGGCGGTGCTTTCCACATTCGCACCGCTTTGAATGTAACGTTTAAGTGCGGCGGTATTCCCCACCTGGGTCGCCACACGTAACGTTGTCAGTTTGCGCGTCTGCGCCCAGTATGACGCCGCCTGCATCAGTGCTTCACCCGCGCCGCGCCCGGCCAGCAGGCCAATACGCGCTTCGTGGTCATTCAGCTGCCGCAGGGAGACAAAGGCCCGGATATCGCCGTCAGCGGCGCGGAAAACCAGGCAATGGTGATCAAACTCGCCTTTGACGGCGTTTTCAATCCACTGGGCGTAAAAACGTCCGCTGGCGTCCGGCGGATACCAGGGCGCGCGAAAACGGCTCTGCGCGAATGCCTGCGCCGCCAGCTCACGTAGCCGCGGAATGTCGTCCATCCCGGCGATGTGCGCCTGCGGATCGGCAACCGGCGTGGTGAGGGTCAGCGCGAGATCCACTTCCCCTTCCACCAGCTGAAAGCCGTGCTGTTGCAGCGCGTCCAGTCGGGCCGTATCGCTGGCAGGCACTTTAACCTGCACCCGCGACCAGGCGTCCAGCTCGGGCCCGGTAATTGCCGGGCCACTGTCCCTTAACCGCACAATGGCACTGTTAAGGCCAAAGAACTGGTTTTCCCAGCCAAGGGGTTCCACCGTGCCATACAGCGGGAGCGTCGGGGTGTTCACCGCCAGACGCCTTTGGTATCAACAATATACTGCTGCGCGATCTCGTTACCCGGAATGGCTTTAAACTGCTGATGATCCACCAGCATGACGAGTACATCGGCTTTTGCCAGCGCATCGTCAAGGCTCACCAGCTCGCCGAGACCGGCGAGTTTTTTCGGCAGCGCATGAATATTTGGCTCCACCATCAGGGTGTTACCGCTATGCCATTCGGCGATCTGCCGGGCGATTTCCATCGCCGGGCTTTCGCGTAAATCGTCGATGTTGGGCTTAAATGCCAGCCCAAAACAGGCGATGTTAAGTTCACTGGCGCGTTTGCCGCTCGCCGTCAGGCAGTCGGCAACCGTCGCTTTAACCTGATTCAGCACCCACTGCGGTTTGCTGTCGTTCACTTCACGGGCGGTGCGGATCAGCCGCGCCTGCTGCGGGTTTTGCGACACGATAAACCACGGGTCGACGGCGATACAGTGTCCACCTACGCCCGGTCCCGGCTGCAAAATATTAACGCGCGGGTGGCGATTGGCGAGGCGGATCAGCTCCCAGACGTTAATGCCCTGGTCGGCGCAAATCAGCGACAGCTCGTTGGCAAACGCAATGTTCACATCGCGGAAACTGTTTTCGGTGAGTTTGCACATTTCAGCGGTGCGGGCATTAGTGACCACACACTCACCTTCAAGGAAAATGTTGTACAGCTCGCTGGCACGCGCGGAACAAACCGGCGTCATGCCGCCGATCACACGGTCATTTTTAATCAGTTCAACCATCACCTGACCGGGCAGCACGCGCTCCGGACAGTAGGCGATATTAATATCCGCCTGCTCACCCGCCTGCTGCGGGAAGCTCAGATCCGGACGCATTTCTGCCAGCCACTGCGCCATCTGCTCGGTCGCGCCCACCGGCGAGGTGGATTCGAGGATCACCAGCGCGCCTTTATTGAGCACCGGGGCAATGGATCTGGCAGCGGCTTCCACATAGGCCATATCCGGATCGTGATCGCCCTTAAACGGCGTCGGCACGGCAATCAGATAGGCATCGGCTGCCACCGGCGTGGTGCTGGCCCGCAAATAGCCACCCTCCACCGCTGCTTTAACGACGCGGTCAAGCTCAGGTTCAACAATATGAATTTGCCCGCGGTTGATGGTGTCCACCGCGTGCTGGTTGATATCAATACCCACTACCTGCTTTTGACGGGACGCAAACGCCGCCGCGGTTGGCAGTCCGATGTAGCCAAGGCCAATGACAGAAATGGTTGAAAAGCTCATAGCGTTACCCGATTGTTTTTAAGTGCGTGCAAAATTCGACCGCAGGCCTCACCGTCTCCATACGGATTGTGCGCGTGGCTCATCGCCTGCCACGCATCAAAATTGGTCAGCAGGTGCGTGACTTCATCCACGATACGCTGTCTGTCGGTGCCGATCAGCCTGACCGTACCGGCCTCCACGGCTTCCGGGCGTTCGGTGGTATCGCGCATCACCAGCACCGGCTTACCTAATGAAGGTGCCTCTTCCTGAATACCGCCGGAGTCCGTGAGGATCAGCCAGGAGTGATTCATCAGCCAGAGGAACGGCAGGTAGTCCTGCGGCTCGATCAGAATGACGTTATCCACATGCCCCAGAATGCGGTTTACCGGCTCGCTGACGTTAGGATTGAGGTGAACCGGATAGACGATCTGCACATCATTATTGGCGGCGGCAATGTCCGCCAGTGCGTGGCAGATCTGCTCAAACCCACGACCAAAGCTTTCGCGGCGATGGCCGGTCACGAGGATCAGTTTTTTAGATTTATCGATAAACGGATAGCGCCCGGCCAGCTCTTTTTGCAGCGCGTCATTGTTCAGCACGGTGTCGCGCACCCAGAACAGCGCATCAATGACCGTATTGCCGGTGACGAAAATTTTCTTATCGGCAACGTTCTCCCGCAGCAGGTTATGCCGGGAGTTCTCGGTAGGCGCAAAGTGGTACATCGCCAGATGACCGGTCAGCGTGCGGTTTGCTTCCTCCGGCCACGGCGAAGAGAGATCGCCAGTACGCAGGCCAGCTTCTACATGGCCTACCGGAATGCGCTGATAAAACGCGGCCAGGCTGGCGGCAATCGTCGTGGTGGTATCGCCATGCACCAGCACGACATCGGGTCTGAAAGATTCGAGGATAGGCTTCAGCCCTTCCAGGATGCGGCAGGTAATTTCTGTCAGCCCCTGACCCGGCTGCATGATATTAAGGTCGTAGTCCGGAACGATCGAAAAGAGATGTAACACCTGATCGAGCATCTCACGATGCTGCGCGGTGACGCACACTTTCGCCTCGAAATAAGGATCCTTTGCCAGTGCATGAACCAGAGGCGCCATTTTAATGGCCTCTGGTCGTGTGCCAAATACGGTAAGTACTTTCACAACGATTCTCTTCGATTAGATGATGAAGGCACAGCGGCCTTCATCTCAGACGGCATTTAGTATGAGCGACGGCGCGTTAACGCCACTCCTGCTCCGACTAACGCCCCCACAATTCCCCACATGATCATCAGGAAAGCACGACGCGGACTGTCGCGTTTTACCGGTTCTTCCGGTGTGCGCAAATAACGATAAGTCTGAAAACGGGGATCCAGTGTGGGGCCAACGTTGAGCGTATTCAGCATGGCACGGTTCTGATCATAGTCCAGGTCAAATTCCGGACCGACGGAACGCAGGTTTTCGAGGCGCGCCTGCAGCATCGGACGACCCAGCAGGAACATCTCTGAATCAGGAAGTTCGTCAGCGGGCACCTCGGTTTCACTACGGGAAATATTGTGTTGTTCAGCCACTTTCAGCGCCTGCTCCACACTGTGGACGCGGCGGTTGAAAATCGTGCGTGCCACTTCTTCCTGACGTTTCACCTGTGCCTTCATCTGGATGGTACGCGCCGCCCATGCGCCTTTCAGCTCATCATTAAGATGGCTGGCGGCACGCTGGCTGGCAAAGGCCACATACTGACGCAGCAGATTATTGGCGTCCGGCGCAGTCTCCGCCGTCAGCTTGACGTTGTCATTCACACTGCGCATGGCATCGCCTGGGGTGTACTGAATGTAGTTGATCAGATCATCGAGCAACGCCGCATCAGCTTTACTGTTGCCTGCCATGCGTTGCTTGTAATAATCGGTCTGTAACCAGAAATCCCGGCGGGTGTCCCAGGACGCCAGCTGCATGATAAATTCTTTATAAGCATCATCCATTACCGAAGGCTGATCGGCTGGCGCCAGGCTGGCTTTGGCATCCAGGTTACGCAGGAACTGCTGCTGCGAGTAATAGCCGCCCAGCATATTCACGGTAGGCCGATCGGTCATTGCCGTGGCGCTCCACTCCTGACGCGCAAAAAAGGTATAGGGCAATACAAGCAAGGCGAAAACCAGCGCCATACCTACAATCCAGAATCTCCCTGCCCACAACGTACGAAACAAACCACGGATATCCAGTTCATTCTCCGTACCTACTGATTGTGCTCCCGGTAATGGTTGAGTCATCGCTATCCCAGAATTACTTGGTTAATGGTGGATTATGTCTGCTTTTACGACGGAGACGGCGTTTCACACGTTTAATGAAGCGTGCGACTTTCCATGCCCGTTTGATACAGTAGCCATACATGAAAAATGCTAGCAAGAATAATACCAACATGACCCATTCTGGCACGATATGTACATATTCCATCACAACGCCGATAGTAGCCAGTAGTGCGGCTGCCAGCGTGATAAGGACAAATGCCTGACGGGAGGTAAAGCCGGCACGCATAATAAGATGGTGGATGTGCTGACGATCGGGTGAAAACGGGCTCATGCCCTTACGCAGACGGCGATACATAATCGCCACCATGTCCATCAGCGGAATAGCGATAATCCACAGCGCCGTCACAGGGCTTATCGGATGGCGTTGTCCCTGGGTGGTTTCCAGCAGGATCCAGATTACGGTAAAGCCAATCAGCGTACTGCCCGCATCGCCCATAAACACTTTATAGCGGCGACCCAGTACCCCGAGGTTCAGCAGAATATAAGGCAGGATGGCGGCGATCATGGCGAAACACCACATCGCGAGGCTGGTCTGACCGTCGAACCACAAGATGATACCAATTGCCCCGAAGGAGACGCAGGACAGTCCCCCCAGCAGGCCATCAATGCCATCAACCATATTAAAGGCATTGATAGCGGCCCAGACGGCAAACAGCGTCAGGAAGAAGCCGAACGGCCCAAGTAACAGTTCCCATGAGCCAAAAATATGCCCGAGGCTGAGAAGGTATAGCTTGCCGACGGCCATCATGACGATGGCAATCAGCGCCTGAACGGTGGCGCGAATTTTGACGCTGATATCAAAGCGATCGTCCAGGGCACCTACGAAGACGAGCACGCCCGCACAGGCCAGATAGAGAGCAGCATGAGGTATGTAGTAATCGGCAATATAGAACGTAAAGCAAATCCCGGCGTAAACAGAGATGCCACCCACCAGCGGGATCAGCCCCTGGTGTCGTTTACGGAAGTTAGGCTTGTCCACCAGACCGATTTTCTTCGCAACTTTCCGCGCGAAAAAAAGAAAGATAAATGTGAGTAAAAAAATACTGAATAACTCAGTAACCGCAGTGAGTAAATTCACAATGCATGCTCTCAGCGAATGTTGATCCTGGAAGTATAACGACGATGACCTTGCTCAAGAAGCAATAAAGCGGGTCATACACAGGGTCTGTTGTATGTTTTTCAATCAATTAGGCCATTCTTATAGTGAATGTTCCGTAATATCGCGCACTGCCCGAAGCGCCTTGTGGCTCCGTGGTTATAGCGTATATTCCGCAAAAGAAAAACGCCACGTAAAACGTGGCGTTTCGGGGCTTTATTTGGATTACGCGCGCGCCATCAAGTCAGGAACTGCACGTTTTTCCCGCATCTTCACATCAGCCTGTCGATGCAAACCGCCGTCAAATCATTCACCAGAACCAGCAAAATTGATAAGACTTACGAACGTTTCATCATGTCGAAGAATTCGTCGTTGGTTTTGGTCATCGCCAGCTTGTTGATGAGGAACTCCATTGCGTCGATTTCGCCCATTGGGTGAATGATCTTACGCAAAATCCACATTTTTTGCAGTTCTTCCTGCGTGGTGAGCAGCTCTTCTTTACGCGTACCTGAACGGTTGTAATCGATCGCCGGGAACACACGTTTCTCAGCGATTTTACGCGCCAGATGCAGTTCCATGTTGCCGGTACCTTTAAATTCTTCGTAGATAACTTCATCCATTTTAGAACCGGTATCGACCAGCGCGGTCGCGATGATGGTCAGGCTGCCGCCCTCTTCCACATTGCGTGCCGCACCGAAGAAACGCTTCGGACGATGCAGGGCGTTGGCGTCCACACCACCGGTCAACACTTTACCGGAAGCCGGTACCACGGTGTTGTAGGCGCGAGCCAGACGGGTGATGGAGTCGAGCAGAATGATAACGTCTTTCTTATGCTCAACCAGACGCTTCGCCTTCTCGATAACCATTTCGGCTACCTGAACGTGGCGGGAAGCGGGTTCGTCAAAGGTAGACGCGACCACTTCGCCTTTCACCAGACGCTGCATCTCGGTCACTTCTTCCGGACGTTCGTCGATGAGCAGTACCATCAGCACGCAATCCGGGTGATTGTAAGCGATGCTCTGTGCAATGTTCTGCAGCAGCATGGTTTTACCGGCTTTCGGCGGTGCCACAATCAGACCACGCTGACCACGACCAATCGGCGAGGCCAGATCGAGAACGCGAGCGGTTAAGTCTTCTGTTGAGCCATTACCACGTTCCATACGCAGACGAGAGTTTGCGTGCAGCGGGGTCAGGTTCTCAAACAGGATTTTGTTACGCGCGTTTTCTGGTTTGTCGTAGTTAACTTCATTGACTTTCAACAGCGCAAAGTAACGTTCACCCTCTTTGGGCGGGCGAATCTTACCAGAGATGGTATCACCAGTGCGGAGGTTGAAACGTCGGATTTGGCTAGGGGAAACGTAGATGTCATCAGGACCGGCGAGGTAGGAGCTGTCTGCGGAGCGGAGGAAACCAAATCCATCCTGCAGAATCTCCAGCACACCGTCGCCAAATATATCTTCGCCACTTTTAGCGTGCTGCTTCAGGATGGCAAAAATGATGTCCTGCTTGCGCATACGGGCCTGGTTCTCAAGCCCCATATTTTCGCCGAGAGTAATCAGCTCAGAAACCGGCGTATTCTTTAATTCGGTAAGATTCATAGTGGTGTGGGTTCTTAAACTCGGGGTAAATCTCGAACTTAATTTGTGAATGGTATGGCAGGGTCATCCATGCCTGTTTTAGCGGCCATCAACTCATGTCTGTTCGCTGCCTGCTTACGGGAAGAACACAGAACTGAAACGACAAGACGGATTGAGTGACAAGCCCGGAATCTATCTACTTCTCTCGCGGCGATGGTGCTCAGCGGGAAGTATCGGGTACAAACTACAAAGGTATGTTTAAAACGAAGTCAAAACAAACTTAGCACGACTGAAGCCGGGCGTCCAGCGATCCCAAAAAATTAGGAACGCGGCACGCCAGGCTGAGTTTACGCTGGATTATGCCAGGTTGGCGTCCAGGAACTCTTTCAGTTGACCCTTAGACAGCGCACCCACTTTGGTGGCCGCTACTTCGCCGTTTTTGAACAGCAGCAGGGTCGGAATACCGCGGATACCATACTTCGGCGCAGTGCCCGGGTTCTGGTCGATATTCAGTTTGGCAATGGTCAGTTTGCCTTGATACTCGTCAGCGATTTCATCCAGAATCGGAGCGATCATTTTGCACGGACCGCACCACTCTGCCCAGAAATCGACGAGGGTCAGCCCTTCAGCTTTAAGTACATCCGTGTCAAAACTGTCGTCAGTCAGGTGAATAATTTTATCGCTCATATTTAACTCCACAGGAATAAGCCTGGCGTGCTGATGTAGCATGAAACTACAACGTATTGATGCCACATTAACCAACTAAAGGTTGACTTTATTTCACCGGATACGCTTTCGTAAAGCAATAGTAAGCTGATATTCTACCACACTATGAGCAAAACACATTTAACAGAACAGAAGTTTACCGACTTCGCCCTGCACCCTAAGGTGATCGAAGCCCTTGAAAAAAAAGGCTTTCATAATTGCACACACATCCAGGCGCTGGCGCTCCCGCTAACGCTGGCTGGCCGTGATGTAGCAGGACAGGCGCAAACCGGTACCGGGAAAACGATGGCGTTTCTGACGTCAACGTTTCATTATCTTCTCTCTCACCCGGCGATCGAAGACCGCAAGGTGAACCAACCGCGCGCGCTGATCATGGCGCCAACCCGTGAGCTGGCGGTGCAAATTCATGCTGATGCTGAACCCCTGGCACAGACGACCGGCCTGAAATTAGGTCTCGCCTACGGCGGCGATGGCTATGACAAACAACTTAAAGTCCTGGAAAGCGGCGTCGACATACTGATCGGCACCACCGGGCGTCTGATCGATTACGCAAAACAGAACCACATCAACCTTGGCGCGATTCAGGTTGTGGTGCTGGATGAAGCCGATCGTATGTATGACCTGGGCTTTATCAAAGACATTCGCTGGCTGTTCCGTCGTATGCCTGCGGTGACAGAACGTCTGAACATGCTGTTCTCCGCGACGCTGTCTTATCGCGTGCGTGAACTGGCCTTTGAGCAGATGAACAACGCTGAATATGTCGAAGTCGAACCGGAACAGAAAACCGGCCACCGTATTCAGGAAGAGTTGTTCTACCCGTCTAATGAAGAAAAAATGCGTCTGTTGCAGACGTTGATCGAAGAAGAGTGGCCGGATCGTGCCATCATTTTCGCTAACACCAAGCACCGCTGCGAAGATATCTGGGGCCATTTAGCCGCTGATGGACACCGTGTAGGGCTGCTGACGGGCGATGTCGCGCAGAAAAAACGCCTGCGTATTCTGGAAGATTTCACCCGTGGTGACCTGGATATTCTGGTGGCAACCGACGTGGCAGCACGTGGCCTGCACATTCCGGCCGTTACGCACGTCTTTAACTACGATCTGCCGGACGACTGTGAAGACTACGTGCATCGTATTGGCCGTACCGGTCGTGCGGGCGCAAGCGGTCATTCCATTAGCCTTGCCTGTGAAGAGTATGCGCTGAACCTGCCGGCTATTGAAACCTATACCGGCCACTCGATTCCGGTGAGCAAATACAATCCGGACGCGCTACTGAAAGATCTGCCGAAGCCGCTGCGCCTTACCCGCGCGCGCCCAGGCAATAATCAGCGCCGCCCTGGCGCACCACGTAACAGACGTCGCCCGGGTTAAAAAAGATGCTCAAGTCCACCTCGTTATATGCAGCAATAGATTTAGGCTCGAACAGCTTTCATATGTTGGTTGTACGCGAGGTGGCGGGAAGCATACAAACCCTGAGCCGCATCAAACGCAAAGTCCGTCTGGCGGCGGGATTGAGCAGCGATCTTGTGCTCTCACCCGAAGCCATGGAGCGAGGCTGGCAATGCCTGCGCCTGTTCGCAGAGCGTTTGCAGGACATCCCGCAGGTGCAAATCCAGGTGGTCGCCACCGCGACGCTGCGCCTGGCCGTCAACGCCCACGTCTTTATCACGAAAGCGCAGGATATCCTCGGCTGCCCGGTGCAACTCATCAGCGGTGAGGAAGAGGCGCGCCTGATTTATCAGGGCGTGGCGCACACCACTGGTGGCGACGATCGTCGTCTGGTGGTGGATATTGGCGGCGCCAGTACCGAACTGGTGACCGGCACCGGCGCGCAAACCACGTCCCTGTTCAGCCTGTCGATGGGCTGCGTCACCTGGCTTGAGCGCTATTTTACCGATCGCAATCTGGCAAAAGAACACTTCGACGAGGCCGAACGCGCCGCGCGCGACGTGATCCGTCCGGTAGCCGGTGAACTGCGCACGCACGGCTGGAAAGTCTGCGTCGGCGCGTCCGGCACAGTACAGGCGCTGCAGGAAATCATGATGGCGCAGGGCATGGACGAACGCATCACGCTGGCTAAACTCCAGCAACTTAAGCAGCGCGCCATTCAGTGTGGCCGTCTTGAGGAGCTGGAAATCGAAGGCCTCACGCTGGAGCGGGCGCTGGTTTTCCCGAGCGGGCTGGCGATCCTTATCGCCATCTTCACCGAACTCGACATCCAGTGCATGACCCTTGCGGGCGGCGCGCTGCGAGAAGGTCTGGTCTACGGCATGCTACACCTGTCGGTGGATCAGGATATTCGCAGCCGCACGCTGCGTAACATTCAGCGCCGTTTCATGGTCGATACCGAACAGGCATTGCGCGTCGCCCAGCTGGCTACCCGTTTTGCCGGGCAGGTGGAAGGCGTCTGGGATCTGCAACCGCTGTCGCGCGATCTGCTGATCAGCGCCTGTCAGCTGCATGAAATCGGCCTCAGCGTCGATTTCAAATCTGCGCCGCAACACGCCGCTTATCTGGTACGTAACCTCGATTTGCCCGGCTTCACGCCTGCGCAGAAAAAGCTGCTGGCCACGCTGTTGCTCAATCAGACCAGCACGGTCGATCTCTCGTCGTTACATCAGCAAAATGCCGTGCCGCCGCGCGTGGCGGAACACCTGTGCCGATTGCTGCGTCTGGCGATTATTTTCGCCAGCCGTCGTCGGGACGATTTGCTGCCCGCCATCACGCTGACGGCGGTGGAAGAAAACCTGACGCTGGCGTTGCCGGATGACTGGCTGACCAGCCACCCGCTGGGCGCTGAGCTTATCGATCAGGAGTGTCAGTGGCAGAGCTACGTCCACTGGCCGTTAACCGTCCTGTAAAACGCTTTTATTACCGCCCTCTGCGGAGGGCATAAAACGCCACGTTATACCGCATCCTCAGCATTTTACTCCATTGCTCCTGCCTTTCCCCGATTTGCACCGCGCCTGCGCTGGCGTTAAGGTGGGGCAAATTCAAAAACAGACCGACAGAACACCTGCTATGACATTTTCACTTTTCGGCGACAAATTCACCCGCCATTCAGGCATCACCCGCCTGATGGAGGATCTCAACGACGGCCTGCACACCCCCGGCGCTATCATGCTCGGCGGCGGCAACCCGGCGCAAATCCCGGAAATGACCGAATATTTCCACCAGCTGCTTGCCGACATGCTCGATTCCGGTAAAGCCACTGATGCCCTGTGCAATTATGACGGTCCGCAGGGTAAGTCAGAGCTGCTGGTGTGCCTTGCGCAGATGCTGCGAGAAACCCAGGGCTGGGACATTGAGCCGCAGAATATTGCACTGACAAACGGCAGCCAGAGCGCGTTTTTCTACTTGTTCAATCTGTTCGCGGGTCGCCGTGCCGATGGAAGCACCAGGAAAGTGCTGTTCCCGCTGGCACCGGAATACATCGGCTATGCCGATTCCGGCCTCGAAGAGGATCTGTTTGTCTCAGCGCGCCCCAACATTGAACTGCTGCCGGAAGGCCAGTTTAAGTATCACGTCGATTTCGAGCACCTGCATATCGGGGAAGAAACCGGCATGATCTGCGTGTCGCGCCCGACCAACCCGACCGGTAACGTCATCACCGATGAAGAGCTGATGAAGCTGGACGCGCTGGCGAATCAACACGGCATTCCGCTGGTCATTGATAACGCCTACGGCGTGCCCTTCCCCGGCATCATCTTCAGCGATGCTCGCCCGCTGTGGAATCCGAATACCGTGCTGTGCATGAGCCTCTCCAAGCTCGGCCTGCCCGGCAGCCGTTGCGGGATCATTATTGCGGATGAAAAAATCATCGCGGCTATCCGCAATATGAACGGCATTATCAGCCTGGCTCCTGGCGGTATTGGTCCGGCGATGATGTGCGAGATGATCAAGCGTAACGATCTGCTGCGCCTGTCAGAAACGGTTATCAAACCTTTCTACCAGCAGCGCGTACAGGAAACGGTCGCCACCATCCGCCGCTATCTGTCGGAAGAGCGCTGCCTGATCCACAAGCCGGAAGGGGCGATTTTCCTCTGGCTGTGGTTTAAGGATCTGCCGATCACCACCGAACTGCTGTACCAGCGTCTGAAAAAACGCGGCGTACTGATGGTCCCGGGCGACTACTTCTTCCCGGGCCTCGACAAACCCTGGCCGCACACCCACCAGTGTATGCGCATGAACTATGTTCCTGATCCGGACAAAATCGAGGCAGGCATTAAAGTGCTTGCCGAAGAGATTGAATTCGCCTGGCAGGAAAGTCAGGTTTAAAAAGAATATATCCGGGCTTGTGTGATCTGGCCCGGATCCTTTTTATTTTCGCAGCAATCCGCCTTAATAAAATAATGTTTTTGATGCGATATATCGCGTTAAATAATTAGCATGTATGGCTAAGAGCCTATCGCAATAGGACTTTATTCCAGACGATAAGACCACATGCGAAATGGCCTCGTAATTTTCGCTCTTTTTGTCCCATCCGGATAGTATCCAGCGAAAGCGATTCATCCAGCTGTGAGTCCTCTCTGCGACCCGACGATAAGCTTTGAAGACCGTGGTTTTACTGGCATCTGATTCATCTTAACGGGACTGGATATGTGATTCATAACTTCGGCTATGCAGATAAGTTTTCAGACAACCAGCTTCATTGGTTTTATACAGGCAGAGCCTGAGTTTTTATCGCGAACGCCCCGTCAGAAGGAAATTGAGTGTATCCGCGATCAGTTAGATGTCATGCGTGTTCGCCGCTGCAACGACAAGTGACAGCGGAGGCCCGTTGGCATCCGTCATCAGGCTGCGCTTTACGCCTTGTTTCCCCCGTGTCCGTGCAATTGCGGCCTGCTTTTTTTTCCTGTCAGCAGTGGTTTGGTCATACAGCCGTCCATCGACAACCATGACCAGTCGATGCCGCCCAGATGTTCACTGCCAAGCAAGTCGTTCTGCCTGAAGCGTCCGAAGACGCCCGCATCGCGCCATTTCTGGAAACGCCGGTGTGCAGAACTCGATGAAAATATCCTGGTGGCGTGCAGGGCGTTCCACTGGCATCCGGTTCTGAGAACAAAGAATATAGCATCCATAGCTGAACGGTTATTAACACGTTTAGGGTGAGTACCGTGCGGATGGTTGGTCTTGTGCTCAAGGATAAGTGGTGCCATTTTTTCCCAAGGTTCATCGCTTATCAGCCATTTGCTGCCAGTCATGTTTTCGCTCTCAAAGTTATCTATTATGGAACGATGACAACTCCTTTTGGGATAGGTTATTAATCTTTAATTGAAAAATACTTAGCAATATAATTTGAAAGAATATCAAACGGCATTACTAACAGATAGTTGATTTTTAGCATAATGGGAAATTAGATGTTTCCTGAATTTTAGTATGATAAAGAGATTCAAGGAAGATCATAATGGACTCTGATCTCTATAAGTCTTTACCTTAGAATACAAAAGGTTATATTGGCTCATGGATACGTGACATGCTTTGCACTTTGAATTATATAGCTTGATCGTCAATACAGCATTTGTGGTACACTCCGCATCAGCAAATGAACCATGGGAAATATGTGAAAAATGGCAAAAGTACAATCAGTAGAACCGAATGTAGCCGATCTAGTTAATGGTTGGCTTAAGTCTTATAACCTCAACTATAAGCTTGAGCAAGAGTCATTAAACTCCGAAATCGATAAGGCTCTTAATGACTACTTCACAAAGAGCGGCGGGTTGGGTGGTAATCGTCCTGATGTCAAGCTTTTGTTGCAAGATAAGAATCTCGACTACTTCCCGATTTTGATTGAATACAAAGGTTATAAAAATAAGCTTGTTAAGCTTAACACTGATGGTCTGGTGGATAATTCCACAACCAAAAATGAACCTAATCTCAAGAATATCAAAGAATTTGCTGTAAACGGCGCAGTACATTACGCCAATGCTTTGCTTCACCATACTAGCTATACTGATATTATTGCTATAGGGGTAACGGGATATAAGGATGATATAGGAACAATAAAATATGAAATCGGTGTCTATTATGTATCGAAGGTTAATTTAGGAGCAGGACAAAAAGTTGGTAACTATACTGACTTGTCTTTTCTATCAGATGTTCATTTTGATAATTTTATTGAATTAGTTAAATCATTAAGTCTTTCTCAAGAAGAGTTGGATAAACTTAAAGCTCAACGTGAAAAAGAGATTGATTCGAGCCTTGTTCGACTTAATAACGATATTTACCAAAACGAAAAAGGTTTAGGTGAGAATGATCGTGTTTACCTTGTAGCAGCCTCAATTATGGCTACTTTGGGAATTCCCGGTAAAGTTGCACCGCTTGAAAAATCTGATCTTAAATCATCCATTGAAGAAGGAAACAGAGATGGTGATATAATAATCAGAAAAATCAAGGCATTCTTGAAGGAAAAAAACATTCCCAAAGAAAAGAGTGCCTTAATTATTAGAACACTCCAAAACACACTCACCACAGAAAATATCAACAATGTAGTTAATGGTGAAAGTCAACTAAAAAGAGTCTTTTGTAAAATTGTTGATGATTTGGGTATATATTACAAAATTGGTTTAACAACAGATTTTACTGGCAAACTTTTCAATGAAATGTACGGCTGGCTTGGTTTTTCTCAAGATAAGTTAAATGATGTTGTTCTCACACCATCCTACATAGCTACTCTTCTTGCCAAACTCGCCAGAGTAAATAAAAACTCTTACGTATGGGATTTTGCTACAGGTTCTGCCGGTCTTCTAGTGGCAGCCATGAATGAGATGCTCAATGATGCAAAAAATACTATCACTTCACCTGAAGAATTAGTCATTAAAGAAGCGAAAATCAAAGCAGAACAGTTATTAGGTTTAGAATTGCTCTCAAGTGTCTATATGCTTGCTATCCTGAATATGATATTAATGGGAGATGGTAGCTCAAATATCCTTAATGAGGACTCATTAAGCTTTGATGGAAAATATGGCTTTGGCAAAACGGATGAAAAATTCCCTGCGGATGCCTTTATTCTGAATCCTCCTTATTCAGCACCAGGCAATGGCATGAATTTTGTTGAAAAAGCTTTAAATATGATGAATAAGGGATATGCAGCTATCATCATTCAGGGTTCTGCAGGTTCAGGTAAGGCCGCTGAATTTAATAAGCGAATTTTGAAAAATCACACGTTGATCGCCAGCATCAAAATGCCAACTGATGTTTTCATAGGTAAGTCAAGCGTACAAACTTATATTTATGTATTTAAGGTTAATGAAGCTCACCATCATGCTGAAATGGTAAGATTCATTGATTTTTCTAATGATGGTTATACTCGAACCAACCGGAAAAAAGCTAGCAATAATCTCAAGGATACAGACCAAGCTAAAGAACGTTATCAAGAAGTTGTCGATTTAGTACGTTTTGGCAGAAGCAAACTTAATATTCTAACTGAAAGCGAATACTATGAAAATACAATAGACCCAAATAGCGGTACTGATTGGAATCAATCTATTCCAAAAGACACAAAACCAACGATTGAAGACTTCAAAAAAACAATCAGTTCTTATCTGGCATGGGAAGTATCTAATGTATTAAATCAACAAAGTAGTAACAATCATGACTTGGGAAAGTAACAACCCTGCTCAACAATATGCTGAAGGCTGTTGAGTGGGGAGAATATAGTTTTAATAGTATTTTTGACAATATCGCCCAAGGACGAAGATTGAAAAAAGATGATCAAATTGCTGGAGAAATTCCTTTCGTTATGGCTGGAGTAACAAATTTTGGGGTGGTAAACTACATATCTAACCCAGTCTCTGTTTTTCCAAATAATTCCATCACTGTTGATATTTTTGGAAATACTTTTTATAGAGATTACTCTTTTGGGGCTGGTGATGACACAGGCGTTTATTGGAGTGAAAAAAATAAGTATTCAAGAGAGACAATGAAATTTTTCGCAATTTCAATGAGTAAAGCTTTAGAGGGTAGATTTGATTTTGGTAAAAAGCTAAGAAGCTCGCAAAGTTTGAATTTCAAGATGATGCTTCCAGTCAAAAATGGTAAAATAGATTTTGATTTTATTGATAACTTCATAGCGGAGCTGGAAGCGGAAAATGTTACCAGGCTAGATGCCTATTTATCAGCGGCCGGTTTGAATGATTGTAAATTAACTGTAGCTGAGCAAAAAGCGTTGAGTGAGTATGAAAACATAGAATTTTCTGACTTTAATTTAATAGATATATTTACAGTAAAAAACTCAAGAAGTATTTTATCAAGGGATGTTGTTGAAAATAGTGGTAAAACGCCTTATCTCTGTGCAAGTAGAGAAAATAATAGTGTTAGCTCTTATATTTCTTATGATGAAAAATACTTAGATGAGGGTAACTGTATTTTTATTGGAGGGAAAACATTTGTTGTAAGTTATCAAGAGAAGGATTTTTATTCTAATGATAGTCACAACTTAATTCTTTATATTAAAAACCAAGATAAAAGAACTAAGTTAAGCCAAATGTATTTAGCAACTTGTATTGATAAAAGTTTACGGCATAAATATTCTTGGGGTGATAGTATAAGCAATAAAAAAATTCAGAAAGATAAGATTTCACTACCTGCAGTAGGAAATCAGCCAAACTTTTCATCACTTGAAATATTTCTTTCTGCTGTCCAGAAACTCGTCATTAGAGATTTGGTTCAATATGTCAGCCAAAAAATTGAACGGGTTGAATTTGCTTCTTAGCATTAAGGAAGTTATTAATTAGCAGTCGCAATTATTTTTTAAATATGCAACCACCTCCAAGGGAGGTGGTTGCATAAATTTTGGGTGTGCAAATAATATGTTACACTGTAAATATAAGGCTTATTACATGAAACCGATAATACATTAACCCAAAACAACCTCCAGGACGCATCCCATACGCGTGGATATTAATAATACCTATATTCGGTAATGACTCCAATTATATATTATGGAATGCTGAAAAGTCCTTCCGGCTTAGGTTCTAACAATAGAAATAAGTTAATCCACCCTACAAATACTGCCCATATTTCAGTGCCGCTTACACTTCCAATGTTAAAAAACCAACACATTAAAAATAAATGACTTTTTAGACGCACCCCAAACCGAAAACCAGGAATAGTCATAATTTAATAAATTTATAGAAAAATAATTACAGCAAAAGTGGTAGCCGTTAAAAATGCTCTTACACTCATTAATACGCCGTCCGGCGTTTTATTTAGTGGAGTCTTATCATGGCTACTAATAACGTTAGCCACCTGAGCGTCATTACGGTGGCCGTACTTCTTGCATTCTCATTATCTGCCTGCAGCGGCGGGGGTTCTCATTCCACGGCGAAAAAAACGCCGACCACAGGGACGAGCACGGGAGCGGGTACTAACGATGGGACGTCGACGGCGAACAACGGATCGGGCGGCAGCGGCACAGGCTCTGATGGTAGCGGTGGCACGGGTAGCGGCGGCACCGGCGGTTCAGGTGGCTCCGGTACAGGTACAGGCGGATCGGGTTCTGGCGGCAGCGGCGGCGGTTCCGGTAGCGGCAACGGTGGCGGGACGGGCGGTGGCGGCACCGATGGCGGTTCAGGCGGCACGGATACCGCCGCGAACGGCGCGATCAGCACTATTCTCAGCGATACCGGCGAAACCCTCTCTGGCGTCGGTACCACGCTGGATAACCTCGGAAGTCAGCTACCGACCAGCAATCCGGTCACCTCAACCGTCGCGACAACCGTCAGCGGCGTTGGCAGCGCCATTGAAACGACCGGCAGCGGCATTACCAGCGGCATCGGCGATCGTTCGAACCTCAACGGCGTAGGCACCACCCTGAGCGGCGTCACCACCACCGTGACCTCGCTGGGCGGTACCGTTTCTGATGTCGGCACCAACCTTGCCAGCACTACCTCATCATCGTCATTACGCAGCCTCACAGGCCCAACCGGTGCCATCGTGAACAGCGCCGGGCAGGTCGTCAGCGGCACGGGGACTGCGCTGACTAACGTGGTGCAAAGTGACGGCGTGTCCCGCCTGACTACCGGCACCACCACGCTGGTTAACAACACCACCGCAGGCGTAGAGCGTGTGACTCAGGGCGTGGGTGGCGCAACGGGTCTTGGTACACCGGTCAGCAATCTGTTAACCCACGTTGGTAATGGCGTCAGCGGTGTGGGTAACCAGGTGACCAGCAGTAATGCAGGCCTGAGCGGCGTCGGCCAGGTGGTCAGCAACCTTGGTCAGACGGTTGCGGATGTGGGCGGCGTGGTTAAACCGGCCACCGTCACTGCGCCTCCTGCCACCTCCACCGGCGGGATCGCCGTGGATGCCACGGCAAATGCCAGTAACAGCGGCCTGGTCGCTAACGTCGGCACCACGGTCAATAACCTGACCGCCGGACTGACCGCAACCGTAGAAAATAACAACACCAGTGGAACCACCGCCTCAGGTCCGCTTAGCGGCGTGACCGGTATCGTTGGCGGACTATTAAAACCGAAACAATAACACGCTGTACCGTGCCCCCGTCCGGGGGCACGTTTTCCTGTGATAAGGGATGACATCATGAGACTACATCTCTGCTATGCGCTCATGTGCGGCGCGGTGCTTGGCATCGCCCGGGCGGATACCCTCCCCGCCATTATCGACCCGGCTAACCCCTCAAAAGCCGTTCCCGGCGAGCAGGATCCTGGGGCGGTTAAACGCAGCGTGCCAACCGTCTCCTTACCCAAATCCGGCACACAACTCACCCCGGAAACGCCTGTACTGGTCAGGCATATCCAGTTTATCGGCGGTAAGCTTTACCCGCTGAAAAGCCTGCTCGCGCCCTTTCGTCCTTATGCAGGCAAAACCGTGCCGCTGAAGGAAATCATCCGGCTGGTGAATGACATTACTGCCCGCTACCGGGCCGATGGCTACCCGCTCTCTTACGCCTGGCTGCCGGATAATAATTTCCATAACGGCAAGATTAATATCGTGCTGGTGGAAGGCTACGTGGCGCACAGCGCTATTAAGAGCAATAACGCCCGCATCGCCGCACGTTTAAAACGGCTGGCCGAAAAAATGATGACCGAAAAGCCATTGCGCCAGGACACCTTTGACCGCTACAGCCAGCTGATGACCCGCACGCCGGGCACCAAAGTGGATGTGAACGCGCAACTGCCGAAGAATATTTATGGCGCCGCAGTGATGCAAGTGGACGCCAGCCAGCCGCGTATCTGGGATCTCTCCTCCACCCTGGACGTACGCCGGGGGGAAAACCTGGCGCTGGTTAACGGCACGCTGAGCAACCTCACCGCCTATGGCGATCAGCTCGGCGTGGCCACCTTTGTGCCGCTGGATGGTGAGACCCGCAAGACCTATGTCGGGCTAAATTATCAGCAATTTCTCACTGACGAAGGGCTGAGCATGCAGCTGCGGGGCAGCTTTTATCGCGACGATCCCAACGATTTTACGCCGTTGCTGAACCTTCCCGGCTTCACGGTGGATGCTCGTCAGCAATCGACGCAGTACAACGGCGGCGTCAGTTTTGGTTATCCGTTGCTGCTCACCCGGCAAAAGCAAATTAGCCTCTCCGGCGGCGTCGACTACACCAATAAACGTAACGATATCGACCTGCGGGCGCGCGGCTTCGGGCAGACAATCCCGCTGCCATCGCAAAGCCAGCACACTCGCTATCCGGCGCTGGATCTGGGCATCACCGGCTACCGGGAATTCACTAAAGCCAGCATCAACGCCCGGCTGAACCTGCGTCAGGGGCTGGATACTTTCGATGCCGATGTCTCTCCGGTGGCCGGTACCGATCTCAGCTTCACCCGCTGGAAAGGCAACGTGGATGCAGGCTGGATGATGGCGGAAAAATGGCGGTTAAGTTCATCCGTGGAGGGCGTCTGGTCTGACGCCACGCTGCCGGACCCGGAACGCGTCCAGTTTGGCGCGCAGCGCTTCGGCCGCGGCTATCAGGATGGCGAAGCCAGCGGCGATTACGGCTACGGCGGGCAACTGGAGCTACGCTATCTGCACAATCGCAAAGAAAGCACCTGGCTTGCGACGGTGCAGCCTTACGTGCTGGCCGACACCGCGCGCACCTGGTATAACGCGTCCGGCTTTCGCCAGCAGCGCCTAAGCTCGGTGGCGGCGGGCGTAATGGTGGGCGATAACAAACACTATACGCTGGCGGTAGAGGCCGCCCGTCCGACAGGCGAGCTGCCCACCGACTCCCGCCAGCGCGACTGGCGCTATAACCTCACGGTGACGTGGAATTTTAATAACTTACGCTGAGCCGGTGTTGTTGACGTTGACTTCCGGCACGGAGAAACCGAGTTCACTGGAGATCGCCTGCGCAGTCTCCCGCAGCGGTTTAAGCAGATTCTTTTCGCCGATCTGCTTAAGCCGCGAAGTGGAAAGCGAAATGGAAATCGCGTAAGGCACACGGCGATGGATGTCGAACACCGGCACCGCAATACACGACACGCCCAGTTCATTCTCCTCACGATCCATCGCCATACTACTGTCGCGGATCTGCGCCAGTTCCTCATACATCGCCGGTAGCGCAGTGATGGTGTTACGCGTCAGCGGCTGGATCTGATCCTGATGGCTCTCCCAGTATGCTTTCACATACTCCGGCTGACCAAACGCCATATAAATTTTGCCCATCGCTGAGCAATAGAGCGGCATATGTTGGCCAATATAGGCGCGCGTACGCAGCATGCCGGTGGTCGGCTCCAGCTTGTAGATCAGGATCGCGTGATCGTCTTCACGGCTGGAAAAATTGATGGTTTCGCCGGTGGCGATATTGAGCGCTTCCAGGTGCGGGGCCGCGACATGAATGATATTCAGCGAACTTAACGCCTTCTGGCCCACGGCAATAAATTTGGTTGTTAGCCGGTAGCTCCCGGCCGCAGGCGCGGGGGTGACGTAGCCACAGGATTGCAGGCCCTGCAGCAAACGATGCACGGTACTTTTATTCAGCCCGGCCAGCTCAGACAGGTGGGCCAGCG
>Ga0209461_10000096_pt1 | contig 56220 bp, 53 predicted proteins | sample AgamicAsMarz_FD_187162 | JGI IMG/M metagenome (GOLD analysis project Ga0209461, IMG submission 187162) | Agave microbial communities from Guanajuato, Mexico - As.Ma.rz (SPAdes) (version 2) | ecosystem: Host-associated > Plants > Phyllosphere > Phylloplane/Leaf | place: Guanajuato, Mexico... | reverse complement strand
ACGAGCCGACCCGCCTCCACATCCTCCTCACCCACCTCCACCTGGACCACATCCAGGGCCTCGTCTTCTTCGCCCCCGCCTTCCGTCCCCAGACCGAGATCGTGATCTGGGGGCCGGCCTCGCCGGAGGCCTCGCTGCGCGACCGCATCGGCCGCTACATCTCGGCGCCGCTCTCGCCGGTCGAGGTGCGGGAGCTGCCCTGCGACGTCTCCTTCCGCCACTGCCCCGAGACCGAGTGGGAGATCGGATCAGCGCGGATCCACGCCGCCTCGGTCGCCCACCGCGGGCCGACGCTCGGCTACCGGATCGAAGACGGCGGCAACTCGCTCGCCTACATCCCCGACCACGAGCCGGCCTTGGGCGCCGACCTCGACGCGCTCGAGGAAGACTGGATCTCGGGCTTCGCGCTGGCGCGCGACGCCTCGATGCTGATCCACGACGGGCAGTACGCCGACCGCGAGTACCCCGAGCACGTCGGCTGGGGCCACTCCTCGTTGTCCCACGCCCTCTCCTTCGCCCGCCGCACCGGGGCCGAGCGCACGGTCCTCTTCCACCACGACCCGCTGCATACCGATGGGCAGCTCGACGAGCTCGGCGAGGAAGCAAAGCGGGGTTGGACCGAGCTCGGCGGCAAGGCCGAGGACATCGAGCTCGGCGTCGAGGGCGCAGGGTACGAGCTGCCCGCGCGGGTGCCGAGCGCGACCGCGGCAGGCTGAGCGCGGGCAGGCCTCGGCGGGCCGCTACGCTTGCCCTGCGATGTCGTCCACCCCTGGGATCGACGCGGCGATCGAGCGGTCGGGGCTGGTGCGGGAAGCATTCGAGACCGCGCGCGTCGCGCATGCCGGCCAGTTCCGCAACGGGGCCCAGCAGATCCCCTACATCGACCACCCGCGCATCGTGGCCGAGCGGTTGGCACGGCAAGGCTTCGCCGACGAGGTGCTGGCGGCGGCCCTGCTGCACGACGTGGTCGAGGACTCCGAGACCGAGGTGGAGGAGCTGCGCGCGCGCTTCGGCGACCCGGTCGCCGATCTGGTCGCGGCGATGACCGAAGACGAGGCGATCGAGGACTACGAGCAGCGCAAGGCGGAGCACCGCCAGCGGATCGCCGCGGCGGGAGACGAGGCGCTGGCGATCTACGCCGCCGACAAACTGACCAACCTGGCGATGCTGCGCGACGCCTACGGAGAGAAGGGCGAGGCGGTCGGCGAGCAACTCGACGTTCCGCTCGACCTCAAGGTCGCCGTCTGGGAGGCCGATCTCGACACGCTCTTCGAACGGGTGCCGGACCTTCCCCTGGTCCGCGAGTTCGCCGACGAGATGGTCGGCTTCTGGGGGGACCGAGCTAACGACGCTCGCGCTTCAGGCTGAACCTGCGCTGCAGCGGCAGCGCGTACCAGAGCAGCCCGAATGCGCTCAGTGCGCCGGCGGTGGCGATCACCGTCGCCACAGTGGTGAAGAGCAGGTCGGTGACCAGCATGATCGCGCCGCTCATCGCCAGGGCGAGACAGCCGAGGCCGGCGATCGCGAACTTGTTGGCGGCGAGCACCAGCTCGTCCTTCTGCTGCATGCGGAAGGTGAGGCGGTGGTACGCGGTCGGCGACATCAGCAGCGCCGCCGAGAGCGCGGTGAGGATCAGCGTCGCGAAGTAGAGCCACTTCTGGAACTGCGTGATCTCGGTGAACCGCTGCTGGAACGGAACCGCGAGCAGGAAGGCGAACAGCACCTGGACCCCCGGCAGGGCGACGCGCAGCTCCTGCAGCAGCTCGCTGAGGTTGCGGTCGAGACGTTCCGCCTCGCTCTCCTCGCGCCCCGACGGCCGGCTCGTCATGCGCCCACCCCTACCCCGCCGACGAGGTTTCCACTCGCCGCGGGCGGACCAGCGCTACGTGGCCGGCCCAGGCGGCGACGATGCCCGCCGTGGCGGCGAGCAGCAGCGCGGCGCGCGGGTCGTAGACCTCCGAGAGCCAGCCGGCCAGTGGGGCGCCGATCGGAGTCGAGCCAAGGAAGACGACCGAGTAGAGCGCCATCACCCGACCCCGCATCTGCGGCTCGACCGCGAGCTGAAGCGAGGAGTTGATCGCCGCCGCGAAGGTCACCGCGGAGCCGCCGAGCAGGGCCAGGACCGGGATCTCGAGCGCGAGGCTGGGCATCAGCGCCGCCAGCAGCGCGAGACCGCCGAAGGCGAGCGCGGCGCCGGCGATCAGGCGCCCGTCGGTGCGGCCGTGGGCGCCCGTCACCAGAGCGCCGATCACCGAGCCGACCCCCATCGCCGAGACCAGCGCCGCGTAGGTGGAGGGGCCGCCGTCGAAGCTGAAGCGCGCCAGCAGCGGCAAGATCGCCTGGAAGTTGAGGCCCAGCGTGCCGACCAGCGCCATCAGCCCAAGCGGAACGGCGAGCTCCGGCGTGCGCAGGACGTAGCGAAGGCCGGCCCGCACCGCGCCGGGCTCGCGATCGACGATCGGCGGCGCCTCCAGCTCGGCCGGCTCCATCCGCCAGAGGGCGACGATCATCGCCACGAAGCTGAGCGCGTTGAGAGCGAAGCAGAGCTCCAGCCCCACCGTCGCGATCAGGATCCCGGCCAGCGCCGGTCCGACCAGGCGCGCCGAGTGGACCAGGACGCTGTTGAGGCTGACCGCGTTGACGACCCGGTCGGCGCCGACCATCTCGATCGCGAAGCTCTGCCTGGTCGGGTTGTCGACCGCGTTGACGGCGCCGCGCACGAAGACCAGCGCCATCACCATCCAGGGCGAGACGACGCCGCTGGCGACGATTGCCAGCAGGGCGAGCGCCGGCAGCACCATCAGGACCTGGGTCACGATCAGCAGGCGCCGCTTCGGGAAGCGGTCGGCGAGCAGGCCGCCCCAGGCGCCGAAGAGGAGGATCGGCAGGAACTGGAGAGCGGTCGTCATTCCCACCGCGACGCCGCTGCCGGTGAGCGAGAGGACGAGCCAGATCTCGGCCACCATCTGCATCCAGTTGCCGGACAGCGAGACGATCTGCCCCGCGAAGTAGCGGCGGTAGTTCGGAACGGACAGGGAGTCGAAGCTGCGGCGCACCGCGGCGCTCACCTGCGCACCTCGCGCCCGCCGCGCGGCTCTTCGAGAACCTGCTCAAGGATCGCGGCGGCGCGCTCCAGGGTCTCCCGGTCGGCGGCGGAGAGATCGCGCATGCGCCGCGCCAGATAGGCGTTCTTGCGCCCGCGCAGGCGGCGCAGGCGCTCGCGACCGGCGGCGTTGACGCTGACCAGGGCGCTGCGCCCGTCGTCGGGGTCGGGGGCGCGATCGATGAGCCCGGCCTCGCTGAGCACGCGCAGGGTCCGCGTCGCCGTTGGCCGCTTCACCCGCTCGATCTCGGCGAGCTCGCTCGGCGTCAGCGGCCCGTGCCGCTCCACCGTCGCCAGCGCCGAGGCGGCGGTCGGGGTCAGCTCCGCCCCTCCCCCGGCCGCCGCCTCCTGCCGCAGCCGCCGGGCCGTCCGCACGATCGCCATCCGCAGTCGTGCGGCCAAATCGGTGAGAGAGGTGTCAGATGCGATCTCGGTCAAATGCTTAGCCTTGGTAATTAGCTTAGCAAATCAATTTCCGGCTTAGGATCTGGGCGTGGCGGAGACGGCCGAGCGGGCGATCGCGGCGAAGTTGAGCTGGCAGGCAGACGCCTGCCGGATGCTGGGCTCGCGGCTCTACGGCGAGCTTCTCGATCGTGCGGTGGAGGACGTAGAGGCACAGGGACCGATTTGGGAGATCCTGCGTGGGCACGAGGACGATCCTGAGTTCTCGGTGCTCGGCCTGCGCTTGATGGGAGGCCTGAACCGCCTGGCGCTGAGCGGCCGGGCGCCGGAGCTGGCCGCCGCCTTCGAGGCAGGCGATGGGGCTGCTGCCTGGGAGGCGCTGCGCGAGACGGCGGAGCGAAACGCCGCTGAGCTGCGCGGGACGATCGACCTGCCCGTACAGACCAACGAGGTGGGCCGCTGCGCCGGGCTCATCTTTGGCTTTCTAGAGATCGCGGCGGAGACCGGCATGCCGCTGCGCCTGCTCGAGGTCGGCGCCAGCGCCGGCCTCAATCTGCGCTGGGACCGGTACGGCTACGCAGCGGATGGCTTTTCATGGGGGCGGGGCGACTCCGCCCTGCGCCTCGAGTTCGAGCTCGAAGGCGAGGCGGGGCAACTCCCGACAACGGTGGAGATCGCCGAGCGCCGTGGCTGCGACGCCACGCCGATCGACGCCGCCACGACCGAGGGCCGAATGACCCTCCTCACCTACGTCTGGCCCGACCAGCGAGAGCGGATCGCTCGCATGGAAGCCGCCCTGAGGGTCGCCAAAGACGTGCCGGTCGCGCTCGACCGCGAAACGGCCTCGACCTGGACCGAGCGGGCGCTGGCCGAGCCTGCGCCGGGCAAGGCAACCGTCCTCTATCACTCGATCGTCAGCCAGTATCTGAGCGAGGAGGAGCGGGCTCGCTTCTTTGAGCGGATCCGCGCGGCAGGAGCGCGGGCGACCGCCGAGGCGCCGCTCGCCTGGCTGCGCATGGAGCCCGCCGACGACCGCGCCGACCTGTACCTGACGACCTGGCCCGGCGGCGAGGATCGCCACCTCGCCCGCGTCGGCTACCACGGCTCCCCGGTCCAGCTGCTGCAGCGGTAGGCACGAGGGCGAACGCGTCGAACTAGACGCGGATGGCAGCTGAGGTGACTGAGACGACGGCGTCGTTTGCGCCGGGGATGGACGCGCGCAGCACGCGGGTAGCGGAACGACTCAGCGGGCCGATGCTGGTCGCCGCGGCGCTGACGCTGCCGATGGTCGCGATCACCGAGTCGAAACCGGGCGGCGGGTTGGAGGCGGTGGCGCAGGCCCTCAACTGGGTCACCTGGATCGCCTTCGCGATCGAGCTGGCGGTGATGCTCGCCATCGTCCCCGACCGCCGCGCCTGGCTGCGCCACAACCCGCTCAGCCCGATCGTCGTCATCCTCACCCCGCCGGTGCTGCCAGCCGGCCTGCAGGGACTGCGCGTCCTGCGCCTGCTGCGGCTGCTACGCCTGCTGCGCCTCGCGCAACTCACCCGCGACGTCTTCTCGCTGCGCGGCCTGCACTACGCGGCGCTGCTCGCGGTGCTGACCGTGATCGGCGGCGGGGCGCTGTTCGAGGCCTTCGAGAAGCACGAACAGCACCTCGACACCTGGGACGGCATCTACTGGGCGGTGACGACGATGACGACGCTCGGCTCGGACATCTACCCGACGACGACCGGCGGCGAGATCGTCTCGATAGTGATCCTGATCGTCGGCATCAGCTTCGTCGCCCTCCTCACCGGCGCCATCGCGCAGCGCTTCCTCGGCCCCGAGCTCGCCGAAGTGGAGCGCGAGCTGGAGGCCGAGCCAAGCACGGCCGAGATGATCGCCCTGCGCGAGCTGCGCGGCGTCCGCGAGCAGCTGGCGGCGCTGGAGATCGCGGTCGAGCGGATGGTCGACGAGCGGGCCCGCTAACCGCTCCGCTGTTCCTTTGCCCCATATAGCGCGGCAAAGGAACAGCGGAGCGCAGCAGGTCAATCCTCTGTCGCGCGCGCCTCGGCGATCTGCTGCTCGAGCTCGGCCATCACATCCGGGTCGCGCAGCGTCGTCACGTCGCCCAGCGCCCGGCCCTCGGCGATGTCGCGCAGGAGCCGCCGCATGATCTTGCCCGAGCGGGTCTTGGGCAGGTCCTCGGCCCAGATCACCCGCTTCGGCCGGGCGAACTTGCCGATCCGCTCGGCGACGACGCCGCGGATCTCCTCGACCAGCTCGTCGCTCGGCTCGGTGCTCCCCTGGAGGGTGACGAAAGCGCAGATCGCCTGGCCGGTGTCCTCGTCGGACTGGCCGATCACGGCCGCCTCGGCGACCTTCTCGTGGGCGACGATCGAGGACTCGACCTCAGCCGTCGAGAGCCGGTGGCCGGAGACGTTGACGACGTCGTCGATGCGGCCGATCACCCAGAAGTAGTCGTCGGCGTCGCGGCGGGCGGCGTCGCCGACCAGGTAGGTCTCCTTGCCGAAGCGCGAGAAGTAGGTCTCGACGAAGCGCTCCTCCTCGCGGTAGAGCGTGCGCAGCATCGAGGGCCAAGGGCGAGTCAGCACGAGTAGGCCCTGGCCGCCGTCGACCGGCTTGCCCTCGTGCTCGTCGACGACCTCCGCCTCGACGCCGGGGAAGGGCGTCGTCGCCGAGCCCGGCTTGGTCGCCGTGATCCCCGGCAGCGGCGTGATCATGATCGCGCCGGTCTCGGTCTGCCACCAGGTGTCGACGACCGGGCAGCGGTCGCCGCCGATCACCTTGCGGTACCAGAGCCAGGCCTTGGGATTGATCGGCTCGCCGACCGAGCCCAACAGGCGCAGCGAGGAGAGGTCGTACCCGGCCGGGATCTCGGCGCCCCACTTGATGAAGGTGCGGATCGCGGTCGGCGCCGTGTAGAGGATCGTCGCCTTGTAGCGCTCGGCCAGCTCCCACCAGATGCCCTGGTGCGGGTAATCGGGCGCCCCCTCCCACATCACGCTGGTCGCGCCGTTCAGCAGCGGTCCGTAGACGATGTAGGAGTGGCCGGTGACCCAGCCGACGTCTGCCGCGCACCAGTAGACGTCCTCCTCCGGCTTCAGGTCGAAGACGTAGCGATGGGTGGCGGCGACGCCGGTCAGGTAGCCGCCGGTGGTATGGAGGATCCCCTTCGGCTTCGCGGTCGAGCCGGAGGTGTAGAGGATGAAGAGCGGGTGCTCGGCCTCGAGCGGCTCGGGCGGGCACTCGGGGTCGGCTGCCGCGAGCAGCTCGTCGTAGAAGCGATCGCGGCCCTCGCGCATCGGGCACTCGGCGCCGGTGTGACGGACGACGACGATCGTCTCCAGCGTCCCCAGGTCGTCCATCTGCTCGTCGACCTGGGCCTTGATCGGCGCCGTCTTGCCCTTGCGGCGGGCGCCATCGACGGTGACCAGGACCTTGGCGTGCGAGAACTCCATCCGCTCGCGCACCGCTTCCGCCGAGAAGCCGCCGAAGACGACGTTGTGGGGGGCGCCGATCCGGGCAGACGCCAACATGGCGACGACGACCTCGGGGATCATCGGCAGGTAGATGCCGACGATGTCGCCCTTCTCCACGCCGAGCCCCTTGAGCGCGTTGGCGAAGCGCTGCACGTCGGCGAGCAGCTCGGCGTAGGTGACGTCGCGCTCCTCACCCTCCTCGCCGCGCCAGTGGAAGGCGACCCGCTCGCCGTTGCCGGCGGCGACGTGGCGGTCGAGGCAATTGGCTGAGGCATTCAGCCGGCCGTCGGCGAACCACTTGTAGAAGGGCGGGTTCGAGTCGTCGAGCCCTTCGCTCGGCTCCCGCGCCCACTCGAGCAGCTCGGTCGCCTGCCGCGTCCACCAGGCCTCGGGATCGGCGGCGGCCTCCTCGTAGACGGCGGGATCGCCCAGCAGGGCCCGCTCGCGGAACCCGGCCGGCGGCTCGAACTTCTCCACCTCGAGCAGCTCGCTCAGCTCCCGCTCCAGATCGGTCTCGCTTCCCACGCCCATTCCGCTCCCTTTCCTCGCCGGTACCCTGAGCGAACGGTACCGGCGAACCATGCTCTTCCGTCAGATCATCCACGAGGACCTCGGCTGCGCCTCCTACCTGGTGGGGGACTCCGGCGCGGGCGTCGCCGCAGTGGTCGATCCGCAGTGGGACATCAACTCCTACCTTGAGCTGAGCAGGCTGCATGGGGTGCGGATAGAGCACGTGCTGGAGACCCACAACCACGCCGACCACGTCTCCGGCCACGGGCGGCTGGCGCGGGCGACGGGCGCGACGATCCACATCCACGAGCTTGCCGCAGCCGAGTACGAGCACGAGGCGATCGCCGACGGTTGGACGCTGGCGCTGGGCGACGGCGTCGCGATCGAGGCGATCCACACCCCCGGCCACCGGCCCGAGCACACCTCCTTCCTGCTGCGCGAGGCCGCCCGCGGCGGCGAGCCGTGGGCGGTGCTGAGCGGCGACTCGCTCTTCGTCGGCGACGTCGCCCGCCCCGACCTTGCGATCGAGCCGCGCGAAGGCGCCGCCGACATCTTCCGCTCGCTGCACGAGCGGCTGCTGGCCCTGCCCGACGAGGTCGAGGTCTGGCCCGGCCACCTCGGCGGCTCGCTCTGCGGCAGCTCCTCGATCGACCTCAAGACCTCATCGACGATCGGCTTCGAGCGCCGCCACAACGGGGCGCTGGCGATCGCCGACGAGGCCGAGTTCGTCGAGGACGCGGTGGCGACGATCGGCAGCAAGCCGCCCAACGTCGAGCACATCGTCGCGCTCAACCAGGGCCCCCTGGTGGAAACGATCGGCGCCCCCGCCCGGATGACTCCGCACAACTTCGAGGCGGCGATCGCCGCAGGGGCGCTCGCGGTCGACTCGCGCACCAACGAGCAGTTCGACGAGGCCCACATCCCGGGCTCGATCAGCGCCTCCGCCTACGACACGGGCTTCGCCACCAAGGTCGCCGAGATGGTCCCGGTCGACGCCGAGCTGCTCGTCGTCGCCGCCTCCGACGGCAACGAGCTGGCGGCGGCCGAGCTGCTCGCCGCCGTCGGCCTCGGGGTGCGCGGCTTCCTCGGCGGCGGCATGACCGCCTGGCGGGCGGAGGACCGCCCGGTCGCCCGGATCGAGGCGATCGATCTCGACGAGCTGTCCCGCCGCCTCGACGGCGCCGGCGGGCCCCAGGTGGTGGACGTGCGCGGCGCCGCCGAGTTCGAGCAGGGCCACGTGCCAGGGTCGATCCACATCCCCTTTGCGGAGCTGCGCCAGCGCCTCGACGAGCTGCCCCGCGACCGCCCGATCGCGACCATCTGCAAGGCCGGCAAGCGCAGCGGTCTCGCGGCGTCGATCCTGCAGCGCGAAGGCTTCGCCGACGTCATCCACGTCGCCCGCGGCGGCGCCCAGGCCTGGGACGGCCGGGCCTGAGGAACCTCTAGTAGCCCGGCGGGTGGCGGGCGATGAAGCCTTCGGGCGAGTTGACCGGGGAGGGGTGCCAGCGGGGGCCGGCGCCGCCTGAGGTGTCGAAGGCGAGGCCGGCGATGATCACCCAGGCGTGGCCGGCATTGGCGTAGACGGTGATCCACTGCCCCGGCCCCGGTTCCCCCCAGGTGGAGAGACCGGTCGAGTCGAGCGGGCTGGAGAGGAAGCCGCCGCCGTAGAGGGCGTAGCTGACCGCGCCCGAGCAGTCGTAGCCCGAGTCCTCGAAGGAGCCGTGGCCGCCGCCCCAGACGTAGGGAGTGGTGGCGATCGCGTTGGCGGCTTCGATCGCCGCCTGCACCGCGGGGGGCGCCCCGGACGGGACGCTGGCCTGGCTTTCGGAGATGAAGTTGGCGCTCTGGCCGGGCGTCAGCGGAGCCGGCGCGCTCGCCGGGACCGACGCGCCCGAGCTCGCCATCTGTTCGGAGATCCCCGCCAGGTTGTCGCTCAGCGCCTGGGCGCGGGAGACGATCGCGTCGAGCGCCTGGCGGCGCTCGGCCTGGGCCGCCTTCAACTCGCCGAAGCGCTCCTCGGCAACGGCCTTCGCCTCTGCCGCCTCTCGCTCCTTGACGGCGATCGCGTCGCGCGCCGCCTCTAGCCGGCGCTGGATCTCCTTCATCCGCTCGACCGCTTCGCGGATCTCGTCGCGCAGCGCCTTGACCCGGCCGGCGACGGCGTTGTCGTACTCCTGGATCTGACTCAGGTAGCCGGCGCGCGCGGTCGCTTCCGACCAGTTGTCGGAATCGAGCACGGCGCCCAGCAGGTCGGGGCTGCCGGCCTCATAGATCGCGACGAGGCGCTCGCGCAGCACCTCCAGCGCCCGCTGCAGGCGGGCGCGCACCCGCGCCAGGCGGCGCTTCTCCGCTTCCAGCTCGGCGGTGGCGCGGTCGAGCTCGGCCTGCTTCTGGGCCAGCTCCGCCTCGAGCGCCGCCTGGCGCCTGCGCAGGTCGGAGACTTCGCCGATCATCGAGTCGATCGCGTGGTTCTGTTCGGCGATCGTCGCCGTCAGGGCGCTTTCGCTCTCCCGCGTCTGCTCGAGCTTGTCCTGGGTCCGCTCGTATTTCTGCTCCAGCGTCTGCGCCGCGGCCCCGGCCGCGCAGAGGGCGGCGAAGAGCACCAGGGCAGGCAGCAACAGCCAGCGAGAAGTACCGCGAAGAGGAGCGCGCATCGGCGGCGCACGCTAACGAAATCGCCGCCAGATTGTTAGGAGTTGCTAATAACTTGCAACTTCTCTTGCAGGATTTCCTGCTTTTGCAGGAGAAACCCCGGGGGCGTCGAGCGCCCCCGGGTACCCCCAAGGCTCAAGCGAGGAGCTTGGCCTTCGCCTTGTCGAACTCCTCGTCGGAGAGCGCGCCCTTTTCCTTCAGCTCCTGCAGCTTGTGCAGTTCGTCGGCAGGCGAGACGTGCGCCTGCTCGCGGATATAGCTGTCCATCTGCTGCTTGGCGTCGGCCTGCGCCTGGATCGCCCTTTCGCGCATGCCGCTCCCGCGCGCGATCAGGTAGACCAGCGCGGAGAGGAATGGGACCAAGACCAGGGCTATGACCCAGGCCGCCTTCGACCAGCCCCCGAGCTCATGGTCGCGGAAGAGGTCGGTGAGGATCGTGATCAGGATCCAGATCCAAACCACGAAGAAGAAGATCTGCAGGGTGAGCAGCAGTGCTTCACCAAAGTCGATGTCGGCGAACGGCAGCAAGGTCGTCGTCCTTTCAGGCGTTTAGTGGATCGCGCGGGCGCGCCTGCCTACGCTACCTCAACCGACGACGACCTTGCCGCTCATTTGCGGGTGAATCTTGCAGTGGTAGCGGAAGGTCCCTGCCTGTTTGAAGCGCACCCCCGCGGAGCGCCCCGGTTTGATCCGTTTCGTGTCGAAGGAGCCGGCCCGGGTCGCCGTGTGAGCGACGTTGGCGGCGTTGGAGAAGAGGACCCTCTGTCCCTTGGCGATCTCCACCGTAGCCGGCCGGAAGGCGAAGTTGACGATCTCCACCGTCCGCGCCTGACTGGCCGAGGCCGGGCCCTGCGCGGCGGCGGGAGCGCCGAGCGCGGCGGCCAAGACGAGAAGCGCGGCACCGCTCAGGATCGCCTTCATAGAGCCGAAGTCTACGCCGCGTCCGGCGCCGTTCCAAGCCGCTGCGCGAACAGCACCGCGGCGACGGAGGTGGCGAGGTTGAGGCTCGAAACCCCGGCGCGCATCGGGATGCCCAGCTTGAGATCGGCGCGGGCCAGCAGCTCGCCGCTGAGGCCGTAGCGCTCGGTGCCGAAGGCGAGGATCGCCCGGGCCGGCAGCTCGGCGGGGCGCAGGTCTTCTCCCTCGGGGTCGATCGCGACCAGCGGACGGTCGCCGTCGGGGAGGGCGTCGATCGCCGCCACCGGTAGCGCGAAGTGCAGGCCGGCGCCGCCGCGCAGCGCATCGGGGTGCCAGGGATCGTTGCCGCCGGTGGTGAGGACGCCGGCCGCGTCGGCCGCCGCGGCAACGCGGACGCAGGCCCCCATGTTGCCCATCGTGCGCGGGTCCTCGAGCAGGACCAGCGGCGCCGGCCGCCGGTCGGCGACGACCCCGGCCACATCGACCCGGGGGCGGCGGGCGATCGTGACGACCCCGGTGCGGGGCGCCTGGGGCACGAGCGCGGCGAGCACCTCGGGCTCGACCGGGGCCACCCGGACGGACAGCGAGCCGGTCAGGTCCGGCGCCAGCTCCTCGCTCAGCCGCTCCAGCTCCGCCGGGTCGGTGGCGACCCCCTCGAGCACCTCGGCGCCGAAGCGCAGGGCGTGCTTGAGGGCATGGAATCCCTCCAGGACGGCCAGCTCAGGGTCTCGCCGCGCCGCTCGGTAGCGCCGCACCAGGGCATCGCTCACGACAAGGCCTCGCGCTTCGCTCCCGGCGCGAAGAACCAGATATGCACGCTTGGTCGCTCCGCGCTCACGGCCCCATCATGACCCGATTCGGCGCGCGGTAGCCTTCGAGTCGTGTCGGTGAAGTACCTCCATACCTGCTACCGGATCGGCGACATCGACCGCTCGGTCGCCTTCTACGAGAAGCTCGGCTTCGAGGAGTGGCGGCGGATGCCGATCGGCGACGAGGCGATCAACGTCTTCATGGGAATCCCCGGCGACGAGGCCGCTCTTGAGCTGACCTACAACCACGGCGTCGACTCCTACGACCTCGGCACGGGCTACAACCACATCGCGATCGGCGTCGACGACCTCGAGCAGACCCTGGAGCGCCTCGCGGCCGACGGCATCGAGCCCGAGAAGCCCCCCTACCGCCCCGGCGGCCGCACCGAGGGCCACCGGATCTGCTTCGTCCGCGACCCGGACGGCTACCGCATCGAGCTGATCGGCGAGTAAAACGCTAGGGGGCTGAGCCTCCGCCGATGCCTCGACGATGAGCGCCGTCGTTGAGAGTCGCCCGAGATGATTGAAGGATTGTGGCTCTATAGGACCCACAATCCTTCACAACCAACGGTTTCGCCTCTTCTGACGCGGGAAGGAGACAGAGAAGGCACTCTGCAAGGAGGTGGGATCGCTGTGAAGGCGCGCACGCTGGCACCGACCACGCTGCTGGCGCTGGGCGCGTTCACCGCGGCGCTGTTGTTCAGCTCGCCGGCGCAGCCGGCTCCCGGCGATGTCGCCGACCTGGCGGTGGCGAAGACGGACAGTCCCGACCCGGTCGAGGTCGGCGGGGCGCTGACCTACTCGATCCAGGTGACGAACCTGGGGCCGCAGAAAGCGACAGACGTCGTCGTCACCGATCGTCTCCCCCACCGGACCGACCTGATCTCCGCCTCGGCGAGCAGCGGCAACTGCGAACGCAAAGGCAGGAGGGTCACCTGCCGGCTCGGGGAGATCGCCGCCGCCCCGACCGCCACCGGTCCGGTGACCGTGACGATCCAGGTGCGGCCGGGCCGGACCGGCATGATCACCAACGCCGCCTCGGTCGACAGCGTCGAGATCGACCCGGTGGAGGCGAACGACCGCGCCGAGGCGTCGACGGAAGTGACCGAGCCACGCGCCTCCAGCTGCCGCGGCTTCCCCTCGACCGTGACCGGCACCGATGACGCGGACCGGCTGGCCGGCGGCGAAGGGCCCGACGTGATCGCCGGCCTCGGCGGCGGCGATGTGATCGTCGGCCTCGGCGGCCGGGACCTGGTCTGCGCCGGCGCCGGCAACGACCGGGTCGTGGCCGGCTCCGCCGCCGACCGAGTCTTCGGCGGCCACGGCGCGGACCGCCTCCCCGGCCGCGGCGGGCCCGACGTGATCGCCGGCAACCCCGGCCGCGACGTGCTCAGGGGCGGCCGCGGGGCGGACCGGCTGCGCGGCGGGGCCGGCGCGGATCGCTGCCTGGGGGGCGCGGGGCTCGACCGCGAACGCAGCTGCTGAGCCGCTAGCGCTGCCGCACGACTTCGAACTGCGACATCAGCCCATGGTCCTCGTGGTCGAGCATGTGGCAGTGGATCGGGAACTTGCCGGTGTAGTCGGCGAAGCGCCCGGCGACGAGGATCCGTTCACGGGGCAGGATCAGGAAGGTCTCCTTCAGGCAGTCCTCCCAGGGCGGCGGCGGCTTGCCGTCGCGGGCCAACATGTACCAATCGGTGTGGTGCATGTGCATCGTGTGGGCGACGCCGGTGCGGTTGACGATCTCCCAGGTCTCGGTGGTTCCCAGCACCGGCTTGGCGTCGACCCGGGCGGGATTGAAGGTCCTGCCGTTGATCGTCCAGGTCGGCTTGAAGAGGCCGCCGATCTCGATCGTCCAGGTGCGATCGGGCTCCCGCGACGCGCTCAGCGCCCATCCGGGCAGGGGACGCAGGCGGCGCGGCACGCGCGTGCGGTCCGGCACGCGCCGCGAGTCGACCCGGAACTGCAACAGGGCGCCGGCGTACGGCCTGGCCCCAGGCGGCCGCCGGCGCCCGCCGGCCGGGCCGCTGCGCAGCTCCACGGTCCTCCCCGCCTCAGGGCCAAAGTCGACGATCAGCTCGGCCCGCTCACCGGGGCCGAGCAGGACGCGGCGGCGACGCGCCGGTCTCGGCATCAGGCCGCTGTCGGTGCCGATTTGGACCAGCGGCATGCCGTTGGAGAGGTGGAGGTCGTAGGCGCGGTAGTGGGAGGCGTTGAGGACCCGCAGGCGGTGGCGCTGGGCGCTGACCCGGTGGTGGGGCAGGTAGGCGCCATTGACCAGCACAGCTCCCGCGCTGACCCCGTCGTTGGGCGGCAGGCGATTGGTGAATGGGTCGGTGAGCTGGTTGTGCCGGTCGAAGGAACGGTCGACGATCATCAGCGGGATGTCGCGATCGCCCGCCGGCAGGGGCAGGTCTTCGTCGAGCTCGTCGTCGACGATCCACATCCCCGCCAACCCGCGCCAGATGTTCTGGGCGGTGTGGTCGAGGCGGTGGTCGTGGTACCAGTGGAAGGCCGCACGTTCGGGCCGGCCCTCCTCGAGCAGGTCGTAGACGTAGGTCATCCGCTCGCCGGGGCGGATCAGCAGGTCGTTGCCGGACTGCCGCCGCGAGAGGCCCTGCGGGATGTCGCAGTAGAAGGAGACCGGCTGAGCCTCGGTCAACCCGCCCGGCTGACCGTCGAAACGGGAGCGGTTGTGACCGCCGTGCAGGTGAACGCTCAGCTCTCCGGCCCCGGCCGGCAACCGGTGCTCGAACGTGACCCTGGTGCGCTGGCCGGCGCGTCGCCTGACCGTCGGGCCGGGGAAGCTGCCGTCGTAGGTCCACATCCTCGTCTTGGCCCCGGGCAGCACCTGGACCTCGGCCTCGCGGATAGGGATGCTCAGGTCGGAGCCGGTCAGCTCCCGCGGGATCGGCAGCGGAGCGCGAAAGGGAACCGCGGCGAGCGCCCGCGACTGCTGCTCGAAGGGAAGCAGCGCGCCGGGGCGCAGCTTCAGCGGCAGCAGCGAGGCGAGGGCACCGCCGCCCAGGACACCGAGAAATGCTCGGCGCCCCAGGCGCGGTGAGGATGAGGGTGGACCAGCCGTCGCCCTAGCCCGCCGGCAGGACGTTGATCGACCCCTGCATTTCGGGGTGGATCGCACAGAGGAAGTAGAGCCTGGTCGGCCCGGCCGAGGTGTCGATACTGACCGGCTGCGAGAACGAGGTGCCGGGTTTGTTCCCCGTGAACCAAGAGTCGCCCTCAGAGCTCGTGCTTCCCATCGTGTCCCAACCGGGGTCGCCGACCTCGACCGGGTTCACTTTCACAGGGCCGTTGCCTTTGACCCCGTGCCAGAGCGCGATCGCCCGGCAGATGTGTTTGGGAGCGAAGCAGGAGCGACGCGCTTTCTGGGTCTTCGGCAGCGACGCCTGGGTGACCAGCGAGAAGGTGTGCGGACCGATCTGTTTCGGGTTGCTCTGGTTGACGACTTTGAGCTCTTCGCCGGCGAGGATGGTTTTCGGGCCCTCAAAACGAATGCCGCCTTTGGGGCCCTTCATCGCGATCGTCGCCGCGGAGGCGGTCGAGCCGAATGCGGCGACGGCGAGGAGCGCAACTGCCGCGACGACCACGGCAGCGCGGATGGACGAGACATGAGAAGTGTTTGGTTTCAGCATGCGCAAGACCTTAGCGAGAGCTGACGCGGCTCTCTAGCCCTCGACGCCGGTATCGGTGTGGGCCGCGCCTATCGGCTTCGACTCCGGCGATCCACGCTCCCGCAGGTAGATCGCGAAGACCGCGAACGAGCCGACCGCGAGGAACTCCGACTGCCAGTTCTGCAGCGTCGTCTGCCAGAAGTCGGCGTTGCCGATGTAGTCGAGCCAGCCGATCGCGCGCTCTTTGTGGTCGCTCAGCTCCTGGTTGTAGGCGGTCCAGCCGGTGAACGACTGGGCCAGCCAGGTGAGCAGGAAGATCGTTCCCATCACAATCACCAGCGAGTTGCCGTAGAGGCGCGAGCGCCATCCCCCCTCCTTGGCCGGCTGCGGCGAGCTCGGCTTCGCGTGCTCGCCGACCATCTGCTCCTCATCGGTCTCGGTGCCGGCCTGGTCGGGCTTCTTCGACTCCGGCGAGCCCCGCTGCACCAGCCAGATGGTCAGCATCAGGAAGACGAGAAACTGGAGGTACTCGGACTGCCAGTTCTCCATCACCGCCTGGCCGAAATCGGATGAGGTGAGATAGCGACCGAACGAGATCGCCTCGCCGCCGTGACTGAGCTGTTCGCTGTTGTAGGCGATGTGGCCGGCGATCGCCTGGCCTCCGAGGGCGAGCAGGAAGAGCAGGCCGAAGACGATTCCGAGCGAGTTGTTCCTGATCGCCCCGCGCATGCTCAGTGGTGCGAGAGACCGATCGCCGTGAAGTACGCCACCGTGACCAGGATGCCCACCAGGTAGACGCCGAACAGCAGCTTCACCTCAGCCTCCTTGACGCCCTTTGTGTGAAATTGCTGTTCCCCGAATAGGCGCTGCCGCAAACCCTGGTTTCTTCGCTCAGAGGCGGGGTAGCGAAGGCGCATGGCGACGCCTCGCACCCGAACCCAGCCCGAACCGGGCGAGCTCTGGCTCAGCTGCCCCCCGTACCTGCTGATCGCCCAGGTCCTCGACGTCGACCGCAAGCACAGTCCGGGTGCGGTCAGCTACGAGCTGCACGACGAGAACGGGTTCCCCCTCGAACGCGCCACCGCCGCGCTCGACGATGGCTGGTGGCAGGCGTTCCAGCCGCTGATTCGCCGCCACGGCTGACCGTGCACCCGGTCAGGATCGGCTGTTCCGGCTGGAGCTACGGCGACTGGCGCGGAGGGTTCTACCCGCCCGGCACGCCTGCCTCGCGGTGGCTGGAGCACTACTCCTCCGTGTTCGACACAGTCGAGCTGAACGCGACCTTCTACCGCCTGCCCACCGTCGCCGCAACGCGCCGATGGGCCGAGACCACGCCCGACGGGTTCCTCTTCGCGGCCAAGGCGAGCCGCTATCTCACCCACATGCGCCGTCTGCGCGATATGAAGGACGGTCTGGCGCGCTTCTGGGAGAGGCTCGAGCCGTTGCGCGAAGTGAACAAGCTCGGCCCGGTGCTCTGGCAGCTGCCGGAGAGCTTCCACCGGGACGACGAGGTCCTCGCCGCAGCCCTCGAGGCGCTGCCGGGAGATGCCCGCCACTGCTTCGAGTTCAGGCATCCGAGCTGGTTTGCCGAGCGCGTCTACGCCCTACTCGAGGATCACGGAGCGAGCCTGGCCTACGGCGACGACCCGCGCCGCGAGCTGCCGAAGGCCTCGCCCGTCGGCCCGCTCGCCTACCTTCGCCTGCACTACGGCACTCGTGGGCGCGACGGCAACTACTCCGAGACGGAGCTGGAGACCTGGCGGCGCCGAGTCGCGGCTTGGCGCTCGCACCGCCAGGTCTTCGTCTATCTCAATAACGACTGGCAAGGCTTCGCCCCACGCAATGCCCTCACCCTGCGGGCCGGGCTCTCATGACGACGACTCAAACTCAACTGGCAAGGCGGTTGCGCAGCAGCTCCTTCCCCTGTTCCGCTCCCTTCCGGCTCGCCTCCTGCGCGCGCCGGAAGAAGTCGGCCAGGTCGTTGTCGCCGGCCCGCTCGGCGTCCTGGATGTATGTCTCCAGGCGCAGCACGTTGCTGAGGCACTGCTCGACGAACCAGATGACGTTGTAGTCCTTGTCCTTCGTGCCGGTGATCTCGCCGGCCTCTTGCACTGCCATTGCTTCCTCCTTAGTGATTGCTTGAGTTTCCGGACAGCCCTTCGACCTCGTACTCGCGCAGGAATCCCTCGAAGAGGCGCCGGTGCGACTGCTCGTCGTGGAGGATCGCGATCACCATGTCCTGGGTGACGGGATCGACCTGGTCGGTCTCCTCGACGATCCGGGTGTAGTGCTCGATCGCCCCGGTCTCCGCCTTGATCACGCCGCGAATCACGTGGACGATGTCGGTCTGCTCGTCCGGCGGCTGCAGGTAGTACTGCTCGGCGGCGAACGCCTCCGAGCCGGGGACGACTCCGTAGAGCTCCTTGATCCGCTCGGCGAAGCGCCGCGCGTGTCCGAGCTCCTCTTCGATGTCCTCGTTCAGCGACTCCTTGATCTCCTGTGCCCGTACGCCGTCGAGGTTGACCGAAGCGGCGAGATAGCTCATCACCGTCTCGATCTCCATCCAGTAGGCCTTGGTCAGCAGCTCGATCACGTGATCGCGAACCTCGCTGTTGGCCCCGTCGAAAATGCCCTTGCTCGGGCTGGTCGTCTCCATTGCGGCTTCTCGCTCCTACGCTCGGGGTTTCCGGTACGCCCCCCCTACCCCGGCTTGGGCCGTTGAATCGCGGGTAGGCGAGAAGGCATGCCCCCGTTGCGGCGCAGGCTGCCCCCTGAGCTCTTCGAGACCCGCAGCCACGCCTGGCAGTCGGTCGGTCTCGGAAAGGAGCTGCAGACCCGCTCCAGCCGTAGGGCCACGGGCGGCCTGCTGCTCTCGCTGCTGCTGATCGCCGCCGTCCTCGTCGTCTACGACAACCGGGCGCAGCTCCTGCCCGGGTACGGCACGACGGTGCGAGTCGCAACCGTGATCGTCCTCGTCATCGTCGGCTCGGCCGCCACCCACTGGCTCGGCCGCGGCATCGCGCCCGCCTTCTACCGGCGTCTCGACCCGGCCACCGCCGGTACGGTCGGCTTCCTGATCCGCCTGGTCGCGATGGGGGCGATCGTTGTCCTCGCCCTGCGCATCGCCGGCGTCACCGCGGCGACGCTGGCGGTCGGCGGAGCCTTCACCGCAATCGTGCTCGGCCTCGCCGCGCAGCAGACCCTGGGCAACCTCTTCGCCGGCATCGTCCTGCAGAGCACCCGACCGTTCCGGGTCGGCGAACGAGTCCGCCTCCTGGGCGGGCCGCTGGCCGGCTCGGTCGAGGGCACGGTCAGCTCGCTGGGCCTCTTCTACGCCACCCTGGTCCAGGGCGCCGACCGCCTGCTGGTCCCGAACGGCGTGTTGCTCAACCTCGTCGTCGTCCCCCTGCGCGAGCCTGCCAAGGTCGACGTCAGGGCCCGCTTCGGCGACCAGGCCAACCCGCGGGAGGTGGAGCGGCGGCTGCTCGACGCGATCACGGTTCCGACCCGCTACCCGCCGCATGTCGCGCTGGAGGAAGTCGACGAGGACGGAGTCGCCTTCCGCGTCACGGCAACGCCGCTGCGCCCCGACGACGGTTCCCAGCTCGCCGAGGAGGTGCTGAGCGCGCTGCGCTCGCGAGCGGGGAGTTTCGAGCCCGCCGGCGGCGGGTAAGCGCCCCGACGGGAGGAGGCCGAGCGCTACGGTGCGGTGTGAGGGCTGCCATGGCCGCTGAGCGGCGAGAAGACCGACAACCGCAATCCACAGGGCCCGGCCCGCAGGAGCAACTGGCAAGCGAGGCCCAGCTCTGGGCCCGCTTCGTCAAGCAGCGCGATCCCGTTACCCGAGAGGAGCTGGTCAGCCGCTACCTGCCTTTTGCCCGCAGCCTCACCCGGCGTTACCGGACCGCCAACGAGTCCTTCGACGACCTGCTCCAGGTGGCGAGCCTGGGCCTGGTCAACGCGATCGACCGCTTCGATCCCGACCGGGGCATCCCCTTCACCGCCTTCGCCTCGCCGACGATCCTCGGCGAGCTGAAGCGTCACTTCCGCGACCGGGTTTGGACCGTGCGGGTGCCGCGCGGCCTGCACGACCGGATGGCGGACGTCAACAAAGCGATCGGCGAGCTGACCGAGGAACTGCAGCGATCGCCCGCGGTCGGCGAGATCGCCGAACGGCTCGACCTCGAGGAGACCGACGTGCTCGAGGTGCTCGAGGCGAACCACAACCGCAGGCCGCTCTCGCTCGACCGCCCGGCCAACGCCAACGACCCCGACGAGACGCCGGCCTCGGAATGGATCGGCACCGAGGACGAGGGCTACGAGCTGGTCGAGGGCAAGGTCGCGCTCGACGCCGCCCTCCCCCACCTCGACGAGCGCGAGCGCCTGGTGCTGCGGCTGCGCTTCGTCGAGGACATGACCCAGTCGCAGATCGCCGAGCAGATCGGCCACTCCCAGATGCACGTCTCCCGCATCCTGCGCCGCACCCTGCAGCGGATCCGGGAGCAGATCGAGGAAGGGGACCAGCCCAGTCGCTAATCCGCGGTGAGGGCGGCGAAGCGCACGACCACGTACTCGCCCTCGTCGTCCTGCTCGATCCGCATCTCATCGGCGAGCGCCTCCAGCGTGCCGCCGACCTGAGGCAGGGCGAGGCCGTCGAGAAGATCCCGGCTGGCGCCCTCGGGCATCGGGCCAATGCGCAGGTCAACGCCTCCGTCGCCGTCTATGACAGCGAAGCGCATGCCATCTTGGCCAAAGACCTCCGGCGCGCGCGCCGAAACCGCATCGGTGAGCAGCACCGCGTCGTTGAGCCGGTCGATGGTGATCGAGTGGCGCGACGCCAGAGCGCCGACCACCCGCTCCAGCACCGACGCGGCCAGGTCCGGGCGGCCGATCGTCAGCTCGGCCGCGTCGGGGGCCGGGACCGGCGTCGCGGACTCGGTCGGGGGGCCGCCGTCGACGCCCGGCTTCAGGGGCAGGTGCATCCTCACTTCCGTCCCGCGCCCAAGACCGCCGGCGATCGAGAAGCTGTTGGAAAGGGCCGCGATCAGCGTCATGCCGATCCGCAGGCTCGGCCTCTCGACGTCGGGCTGGGGGCGGATGCCGGCGCCGAAATCGCGCACGCAGACGGTCAACCCGTCTTCCTCGGGAAAGGCCTCCACCACCAGCGGGCCGCCTTCGTCCCCATAGGCGTGCACGACCACGTTCATGCAGGCCTCGGTGACCACCGTCTTCAGGTCGCCGATGCTCGGTTCGTTCATGCCCATCTGCTCGGCGAGGCCCGCGAGGGCATGGCGCACCACCGCCACGTTGGCAGGCTTCGCCGGCAGCCTGATCTGAAGGCCGGGCACTTCGCCGTTCATTGTTTCCAGGACATCTGCAGTCAGCTTCCCCAGAGGTGACGGTGAGGGGTAAGAGCGTATCTGGCGCGGTTGGCTCGTTGCCTACCCCCGCCCTTCATCCAGCAAACGCCGCTGGCCATGTTCCCCCGCTTCCAGTAGCATCGTTGCGTGGGTTCGGTTGGCGCTCGGGGACGGGAGCCGGTGGGCACACCCTTTTTTAGGCAAGACTGCAGCGGTCGCGAGGCGCACGAGCAGGACTTCCTGACCAGCCCATCAGAGGAAGGATCTTCTGCATGTCGATCGAGCAACGCGACATCTCCGACGGGACCCTCGTCGTCCGCACGGCGAGGGAGCCGGACCGGTACCTGGTCACGTTCCGTGGAGAGCTGGACCTGGCCAACGTCGCCACCGCCGAGGCCCAGCTGCGCAAAGCCATCGACGCCGGCGACGCGCCGGTGGTCCTCGACATGAGCGGGCTCGAGTTCATCGACTCGACCGGGATCGCGCTGCTCGTCTCGGCGCTCGGCCACAACGGCGATGCCGCCAGGCTGAGCTTCGTCCCCAGCAACTCCCCCGCCGTCACCCGTGTGCTCGAGCTGACCGGGCTCGCCGGGCGCCTTCCCCTGGCCCCGCTCTCCGCTTAAGGGCCGAGCAGGAACAGCTCCACCGTCACCGGCGGGTCGACGTTGACCTGACTCATGTACGCCTTGACCTCGCGCCCGGTGGCCTCCTCGACGACCTCGATGAACTGGGATTCCATCGCCGACTGGAAGGTGCGCCGAAAGGTCCTGACCGCGTCGCTCTCTCCCTGCGCGATCAGCGTCTCCTCGACCGTGGTGAAGCCGTTCCAGAGCACGCAGACGACGATGTCGTCGGCGAGATGAGTCTTCGCCTTCGTCGGCCCGCGCCCATAGAAGCGCATGTGCAGGTGCATGAGGCCATTGGAGATTGCCGCCAAAGCCTCTCCGCGGGAATGTGCAGAGTCCACGGAACTCCGTCCCTTCTCCGCCCCTCTCCGCTCCAGCCGCGCCGAAAGGGAAGAGTTGCGGCGAGCCCTTCCGCGCCGTCCCAACGTACCATCCTGAGATCACGTCGATGACCGAGCGGGAGATACCGAGGGGTGGCCAGGCGCTCGCCGATCTCTCGAACGCGATGGTCGCGATGCACCGGGAGTACTTCGGCAGAGGACCAGGCGCAGCGAAGAGCCACTTCGCCGACGACATGGTGGTGTGCGTGCTCACCGATGTCTACACCCAGGTCGAGAAGACGCTGATCGCCGCTGGGCAGGCCGATCACGTCAGGCAAACGAGGGCCCTGCAGCAGGAGGCGCTCGAGGGCGAGTACAGGTCCCGCGTCGAGCAGATCCTCGCCAGGCCGGTCGAAGCATTCCTCAGCGTCGTTCACGTCGATCCCGACGTGGCGATCGAGATCTTCCTGCTGGGCGACCCGAACCGCTAGGAGCGGTTCGCCGGCGCGTCGAGGCGGAAGAGCTCGACCGACCAGGATCCCTCCCCGGCGACGATCATACGGCTGGCGAAGCCGGTGACGCGACGGCCCGTGGCCCGCTCGACGATCGCCGAGAAGGTCGTCTCGATCGCCTCCTGGAACGCCTCCCGCGTGGTCTGCACCGAGGCCTGGTTGCCGGCGTCGACGAGGGTGCGCTCGGCAGGGCTGAGGCTCACGTCCATCACGATCGCGACGAAGGTCTCGTGCAGGGCGATCTCGAGGTTAGTCGCGCCCTCGCCGTAGGACTCCTCGTGGACGCGAGCGATCTCGCGAGCGATCTCGGCCTTTACCTCCTCGACGCTGGGGGCTCCCTCGCTCATGGCTCTTCCGGCTGGTCCTCGTCGGCGAAGAGGAAGAACTCGATCGCCAGGTTGGCGTCGATGTCGACCTGGCTGAGGAAGACCCTGACCCGGCGCCCGGTTATACGTTCGACGATGCCGACGAAATCGCCTTGGACCGCGTCCTGGAACTTCTTGCGCGTGTCCTGGACGTGCTCGCTCGAGCCGGCCTCGATCAGCGTCCGCTCGGCGACCGTGAAGATCTCCTCCAGCACGCAGACGGCGTACTCGTTGTGCAGGTAGCTGCGCGCCTTGGTCGGACCGCGACCGTAGAGACGGGCGTGCAACTGCACGATCTCTCGCGAGAGCTGGGAGACCAGCGCCCCTCTGGCGGCACTGTCGGATAGGTCCGGGCGGTCCAATCTACGGCTCCTCCTTGAAGGGTCTTCGGCGAGGGGTACGCAAAGCTCTTGCGCCCGCTTACCGCCGCGGAGCCGCTTGCCCTGGCTTCGAGTTTCGGCGCCCTGCGCGAAGACATGCGATCTTCGACGCCTGGCTTGTGCTCGGCGCCGCCAGGGCACTCAAGCCGACCAAGCATAGCGGCCGGCGATCCGGGTCAGGAGGCCGCGAACCGCGCCTCGGCCAGCTGCTGGTCGACGAAGGCACGTCCGCTGACGAAACGGCCGTCGCGGATTTCCCAGATCCAGCAGGCCGGCAGGTCGCGGATGCCGAGATTTCTACTGCGCAGGTAGACGCGGCCGCGGACCAGGAGACGGTCCCCGCTGCTCTCGACCTCCTTCGCCGTGATCAGCAGCTCCTCCCAGACCTGAGCCACGTCGGCGAGGTAGTCGCGCAGCCCCTCCGGTCCCATGTAGGGAGCCTCGCGGCCGATCTCTTCCGCGGTCACGGCGTAGAACTCCATCGCCTCGTCACAGAGCGTCCGTATGCCATCCGGATCGCGGCGGTTGAACGCCTCGAAGAGCCGCTCGATCAGCTGCTGGTGGGAATCGCACACGAGATCAGCCATTCTGCTCCTCTAGGGGCCGGGGAGCGATCGCCAGGATCGCCGCGTCGTCGTCGAGCGCACCCTCGACGAAGGCATGCAGGGCGGCTTCCAGCTTCTGCACGGCGAGCACCGGGTTCGTCGCCCCCGCCAGCTCGGCCCGCAGCCGCTCTTCGCCGAAGCGCCCTCCGGGGCCGCAGGCGTCGGTGATCCCATCCGTGATGACGACCAGTTGCTGCCCCGACCGCACCCTGGTCAGCTCCAGGGACCAGTCGGCGTCGGGGAAGGCGCCGAGCAGGGGGCCCGGCGGAGCCGTCTCGACCACCTCCTCCCGGTCGACGAGCAGCGGCGGCGGATGGCCGGCAACCGCCAGCCGCACCGGCTGGGCTGGGTCTTCGGGGAGGGCGAAGGCGGCGACGCTGCACATCGCGGAGTCGTTCCTTGCAAGCAGGGCGCGGTTCAGGGTGGCGAGGGCGATCAACGGGTCGCCGGTGAGAGCGGCGGCCGTGCGCAGGGTGTAGCGCGCCTGGGCCGTGATCGAGGCGGCGCGCGCGCCGCGCCCGGTCACGTCGCCGATCACCAGCATCCACCCGCCGGCGAAGGGGAAGGCGTCGTAGAAGTCGCCGCCGACCTCGTTCTCGGCGCCCGCCGGCCTGTACATGGCCGCTGCGGACCATCCCGGGATGTGGGGCAGGGGCGGAGGCAGGAGCCCGCGCTGGAGGGTCTCGGCGATCTCTTCCCGTGCCCGCACCGCGCGCTCCAGGTTCGAGAACAGGCCGGCATTGTCCAGCGCCAGGGCGACGCGACCTGAGAGCACGCGGGCGAAGCGAGCGTCGTCGGACCGGTAGCGCCGGCCCGACCAGGCCACGCCGATCGTCAGCGCCCCGGTGACGCGGCCGCGCGCCCGCAACGCGACCGTGATCGCCGAGCGGACGCCGAGGCCGCGGAGGAACTCGAGATCGGTTTCGTCATGGGAGATGTCGTCCAGATCGGCGTCCGACATCCGTTCGAAGAAGCGGGGAGCGAGGGACCCTCCCCCTTCTCCGTCGATCATCTCGGCCGGGATCGAAGGTTCGCGCTCGGCGAGGCCCTGCTCGGCGCCGGCTGGCGCGCCAGCCCCGACCCGCACCGCAGCGCGCTGGGCGCGCTCCTCGGAGATCACGTCGATCATGCAGAAGTCGGCGATCTCCGGAACGAGCACCTCGCTGATCGCGCTCAGCGTTTCCGGCAGCGAGCTCGCCGCGTCGGAGACCCTGGCGATGTCGTCGAGCACCTGGAAGCGCCTAGTGACCCGCCGCGTCCGTGCCATCGAGAGGGCGAGCAGGTAGGCGAGTCCCGCGAGAGCCGCGACCAGAGCGACGATCAGGACGGCCGTCATGCCGGTTGCCTCCGGTAGCATCGGCCCCGCTCTCCGAGAGTCGACCCGATGTCTTCGCCGGAAGAAAAGACCCAACCGAATCCGCAGCCTTTCAGCCTCGAGGTGGAGGATGCCGGCGGCGTACAGGTCATCGTCGTGCGCGGCGAGCTGGACCTCAACACCGCCCCCCAGCTCGAGGAGCGCCTCGAGCCCGCCCTTGCGGGCGGCGACGCCTTGGCGATCGACCTCTCGAGCTGCGAGTTCATCGACTCGACCGGCATTGGACTGATCGTACGGGCATGGCAGCAACTCGACGCCGACGCGGATAGCGGCGGCGGCAACGGCTTCGCACTTTGCGGCCTTGGCGAGCAGGTCCGCCGTCTGCTCGAGATCACCGGTCTCGAGTCCTCGATCCGCACCTACAAGAGCCGCGACGAGGCGCTCGCCGGCCTGCGTAGCGGCTGATCCGAGCCTCGAAGCGGGGCCAGCGTTTCCCGGCAGGCACTTCGGGGAAGGAATTGCTCGTGGCCACTGTCGCGGCGAGAGAGCCGAGTGCATCCCGCGCGAGGCTGCCGGAGCCGGCGGGGCCGATCGGCGAGCTCATCTTCGCCCTCCTCTCGGGGCCGGCAGACGGCGCGGTAACGCCGGGGTCGCGGACCGAGATCGGGCTGCTGGCCCGGGATGTCGCCGACCCACTCGCCGACGACGACCTCCAGCTCGCCCTCTATGCCTGCTACGAGCTGCACTACCGCTCGTTCGAGGGCGTCGATCCGGCCTGGGAGTGGGATCCGGCTCTGCTCGGCGCCCGAGGGGAGATGGAGCGGACATTTCTCGACGCGCTCGCCCTCGCCCTGCCCAGCGTCGAGGAGATCGAGCCGGAGGCCATCGGGGACCGGCTATTCGCCCTGGAGCGTGAAAGCGAGGGGGTCTCGCTCTCGCGGAGGATCGAGAGCGAGGCCAGCCTCGAGCAGTTCCGCGAGTTCGTCGTCCACCGCTCGCTTTACCAGCTGAAGGAGGCCGATCCGCACAGCTGGGCGATCCCCCGCCTGGCCGGCGCACCGAAGACGGCGCTGCTCGAGGTGCAGGGCGACGAGTACGGCGGCGGCCGCCCCGAGCGCATGCACTCGCGGCTGTTCGCCAAGACGATGCGTGCCCTCGACCTGGACGACCGCGAGAACGCGTACCTGGACCGGGCGCCGGGGGTCACCCTGGCCACGGTCAACCTGATGTCGGCCCTGGGGCTGAGCGCCGCCCGTCGCGGCGCGATCGTCGGCCATCTGGCGATGTTCGAGATGACCTCCTCGCAGCCCAACCGCCGCTATGCGAATGCGCTGCGGCGGCTCGGCTGCGGCGACGACGCTACCGACTTCTTCGACGAGCACGTCGAGGCCGACGCCGTCCACGAGAACATCGCCGCGTATGACCTTGCCGGCGGGCTGGCCCGCGCCGAACCGGAGCTGGCCGGCGACATCCTCTTTGGAGCCGGCGCCCTGCTGAATCTCGAAGACCGCGTGGCACGTCATCTGCTGACCGCCTGGGACGCCGGCCGAACCTCGCTGCGCCGGGCGCTTTGAGCGCGCCCTCCGTCAGCTACGTGCTGCCCCTGCGCTGGTCACGGCCCGGGCCGGTGCAGGAGCTGGCTCGCTACCTGCGCTCGCTAGACGGGGAGGTCGAGGAGATCCTCGTCGTGGACGGGTCCTCCGAACCGCTCTTCGAGCACCACGCCGCGGCGCTGCGAGGAGTCGCTCGTCATCTCCGGCCGCATCCGGACCTTCACTTCCGCATGGGCAAGGTGAACGGGGTCCTAAGCGGAGTCCGCGAGTGCACGCACGAACGGGTGGTGCTCGCCGACGACGACGTGCGCTACGACGTCGCCTCCCTGCGGCGCGTGGTCGCGGGGCTCGATGAGGCGGACTTGGTGCGACCGCAGAATTACTTCGACGAGCTTCCCTGGCACGCTCGCTGGGACACCGCTCGCTCTCTCCTCAACCGAGTCTTCACCGGGGATCTCGCCTTCCCGGTCGGCGACTTCCCGGGGACCCTCGCGGTCCGCCGCGAGAGCTTCCTGGCCGCCGGCGGCTACGACGGCGACGCGCTCTTCGAGAATCTGGAGCTGATGAGGACGATCCGCGCCGCCGGGGGCGTCGTCGCCACGCCGCTCGACCTCTACGTGGCTCGGCAGCCGCCGAGCACGCGTCACTTCCTCTCGCAGAGGGTGCGCCAGGCCTACGACGACTTCGCGATTCCGCTGCGGATCGGCGCCTTCCTGGCGATCGTGCCGGTGTCGCTGGCGCTACTGCTCAGCGGGCGAACCCGCACGCTTGGGGCGGGAGCGATCGCCTCGGTTACCGCCGCCGAGCTCGGGCGGCGACGGGCGGGCGGCGCCGAGCGCTTCCCGGTCGGCGCATCGCTGCTCGCCCCCGCCTGGATCTGCGAGCGGGCCGCCTGCGCCTGGCTGGCGCTCGGCGCCAGGCTGCGTGGCGGCGTCCGCTACGGCGAGGGTCGGATCACTCGCTCGGCGACGCCGCTGCGCCGCCTTCGCCGCCGCTTGAGCAGCGAAAGCCGATCGACTTATGAGTCCCGTCGCAAAAGGGCCGCATCTGCGAGCGGCCGCAGCGACAGAGCGCCACGACCGGTCGCCTGACCTCGATCTCCGCCCCGTCCTGGTCGACCAGGGTGAACGGGCCGCGCACCAGGTAGGGACCGTTGCGGTAGGGGGTGATCTTCACGGGCGCGTCGGGCATCGGCCCGCCCCTACCCCGGTATGCGAACGGCGAACCCCACGAGAAGGAGATCTGAGATGGACACCACGCCCGGCCCCGACTCGCGCAACCCCGATGAGGACCTGATTCGCAAGGAGGAAGACGCGGCTGCCGCGGAGGCCGCGCGAATCGGCGGCCGCAGCGGCATGGAGGGGATGGACGAGGCCGAGCGGGCCGCGGCCGAGCACGGCGGCGGTGAGTCGGAGGGGGCCGAGCAAACGGAGCGGTTGCTTGAAGAACACGCCAGTCACGAGGCCGATCCAGACGACTGACTGTTAGGCTCCTCCGCGCTCTAACGGGAGGAGAGGCGACTGTGAAACTGGTGATCGGGATCGTTCGTCCCGAGAAGGCGAACGATGTGCTGGAAGCGCTCTATCGGGCGGAAGTGCGCGGGGTCTCGATGAGCCGCGTGCAGGGCCATGGCGGCGAGCTCGACCGGGTCGAGACGTACCGCGGCACCACGGTGAAGATGGGCCTCTCCGAGAAGGTGCGCTTCGAGGTCGCCGTCTCCGACTCCTTCGTCCAGGCCACGGTCGACGCGCTCTGCGAGGGCGCCCGCACCGGTGAGGTCGGCGACGGCAAGATCTTCGTCGTCCCGCTCGAACAGGCGGTCCGCATCCGCACCGGTGAGACCGACCAGTCCGCCGTGACCCCGGTGGTCAAGTGATGAGCCTCCTCGAGCTGCCGCTGATCGCCCAGGCCTCCCAGGTTGACACCGGCGACACGGCATGGATGCTCGTCTCCACCGCGCTCGTCCTGCTGATGACGATCGGGCTCGGGATCTTCTACGCCGGCCTCGTGCGTTCGAAGAACACCCTCAACACATTCATGATGTGCATCGCCGCGATGGCGGTCGCGATGGTCACGTGGGCGCTGGTCGGCTACTCGCTCGCCTTCGACGGCGAAGGCTCGCTGATCGGCGGCTTCGAGTACTTCGCAATGCAGGGCGTCGACTTCATCCCACGCGAAGGAACGACGATCCCCCACCTGGTCTTCTTCGCCTTCCAGGCGACCTTCTGCATCATCACCACCGCCCTGGTCTCGGGCGCCGTGGTCGAGCGCATGCGGTTCGGCGCCTTCCTCGTCTTCGCCACCCTCTGGTCGGTCCTCGTCTACGCCGTGCTCGCCCACTGGGCCTTCGGCGGCGGCTGGCTGATCTCGGGCGGCACGCTCGACTTCGCCGGCGGCGTCCCGGTCGAGATGGGCTCCGGCTTCTCGGCTCTGGCGGCGGCGCTGGTAGTCGGCGCGCGCAAGGACTACGGCCGCCAGGCGCTGCTGCCCCACAACGCGGTCTTCGTGCTGCTCGGCGCCGGCCTGCTCTGGTTCGGCTGGTTCGGCTTCAACGGCGGCTCCGGCTTCTCTACCGGCGACGCCAGCGTGCTCGCCTTCGTCAACACCCTGCTGACACCCGCCTGCGCCCTGATCACCTGGTTCATCCTCGACCTGATTCGGGGACGCAAGGTGACGGCGATCGGCGCCGCGACGGCGATCATCGTCGGCTGCGTGCTGATCACCCCGGCCGGTGGCTACGTCAGCCCGGGCTGGGCGATGGTCCTCGGCTTCCTGGGCGCCCTGCCCTGCTACGCGATGATCGTCTGGCGACCGCGGACCCGGGTCGACGAGACGCTCGACGTCCTCGCCGCCCACGGCGTCGCCGGCTTCACCGGCATCCTCTTCATCGGCCTCGTCGCCCAAGCCAACTGGAACGGCATCTCCGACGGCCTTCTCTACGGCAACGCGGCGCAGCTGTGGGACCAGGTGCTGGCGGCTGTGGCGGCCCCCGCCTACGCCTTCATCGCCACCTACGTGCTGCTGCGGGTGATCGGCGCGGTGATGCCGCTGCGGGCGACCGAGCATGACGAGGCGATCGGCATGGACTTCGCCTACCACGGCGAGGAGGCCTACGCCACGGGCGAGGGCGCGATCCTAGTCGCGCCCGACGCCGACGGCGAGGTCCTCGTCGCCGACCCCGGTTGAGCGCCGAGTACATCCAGGTCCTGACAACCGTCGGCTCGGCCGAGGGAGCCGAGCGAATCTTCTCGCTTCTGGTCGAGCGGCGCCTCGCCGCCTGCGCGTAGATCGTCGGACCGATCGAGAGGCCGCTACCGCAAGAACGTCGGCGACTAGCCTGAAGGATTGTGGGACCTATGGGTCCCACAATCCTTCAGGCTTCACGGACCTTTACGCGCGCAGCTTGTAGCCGCGCGAGAAGAGGCGCAGGTTGACGGCGAAGAGGGCGGCGGTCGCCGCGGTCAGGGCCAGTAGCGAGAGCGCGATGCTCGCTTCCGTGTAGCCGAGGAAGCCGTAGCGGACGAGGTTGATCATGTAGTAGATCGGGTTGAAGTGGGTCAGCGTCTCGTAGGGCTCGGGCAGCAGCGAGGCGGAGTAGAAGACGCCGCCGAGGAAGATCAGCGGGGTCAGGATGAAGGTCTGGGCGAAGGCGACGTCGTCGAACTGCTCGGCGCGGACGCCGATCAGGACCCCCAGCTGCGAGAAGAAGAAGCCCACCAGGAAGAGCGCCGGGATCAGGACGAGGACGTGGTCGACCGGGAGGTCGACGAGGAACGAGGCGACGGTGAAGGTCAGCGCCGCGACGATGAGGCCGCGCATGAAGCCACCGAGCGAGAAGGCGAGCAGCAGCTCCAGCGGCGAGGCCGGCGAGGAGAGCTGGTCCTGAATCGCTCCCTGGAACTTCTGCTGCAGGATCGAGGAGGAGTTGTTGGAGAAGGCGTTGATCGACCAGGCCATCATGATCAGGCCGGGGATGACGAAGACGACGTAGTCGATCCCGTGCAGCTCGTCGATCCGGGTGCCGAGCGCGGCGCCGAAGACCGAGATGTAGAGGAAGGTTTCGAGCAGCGGCGCGCCGATCGTCTGCTTCTTGATCTTCATGAAGCGGTTGACCTCGCGCCGCCAGAGCGTGAAGAGCCTGATGCGGGCGGCGACGCTCATGCCTCGACCTCCGCCGCCACCTCGATGTGGGAGCGCGAGAGCTCCCCACGCCCGACCAGGGCCAGGTAGGCGTCCTCGAGGTTGTCCACTCCGAAGCGACTCGCCAGCTCGCCGCTGGTCCCCTCGGCGACGACCTCGCCCTCGTTGATGAAGGCGATCCGGTCGCAGAGCTGCTCGGCCTCCTCGATGTAGTGCGTGGTGAGCAGGATCGTCGTCCCCTCCTGGTTGATCCGCTGCACGTAGTGCCAGAGCTCCAGCCGCAGCTCGACGTCGACGCCGGCCGTCGGCTCGTCGAGGATCAGCAAGCGCGGGCGGTGCATCATCGCCCGCGCGAGGATCGCCCGCCGCTTCATCCCGCCGGAGAGGGTGCGGGTGCGCTCCTTGCGCTTGTCGGTCAGCGAGAAGACCTCCAGCAGCTCCTCGGTCCGCTCGCGCCGCTCGCGCTTCGGCATCCCGAAGTAGCCGGCGTGGTAGTCGAGCGTCTCCTCGACGGTCAGGAACCAGTCGAGGTTGAGCTCCTGCGGCGCCAGCCCGACCGCCTGCCGCGCCTCGCTGTAGTCGCTGCCGACCGCGTCGTGGCCGAAGACCCGGATCCTTCCCCCCGTCGGCTGGGCCAGGCCCGTCGTGCAGTGGATCAGCGTCGACTTGCCCGCCCCGTTCGGGCCGAGCAGCGCGAAGAGCTCCCCCGGCTCGATCTCGAGCGAGACCCCGCGCAGCGCTTCAACCCCCGTCGGGTAGCGCTTGACCAGGTCCTCGATGTGGAGTGCGGCACCGCTCATGGCGGCGCTAACGCTAGTCGAGTGAGGGCCTCGACCTGGCGAGCGCGTTGAGGCGGTCGTTGAGGAGGCGCATCGTCAGCTCGTAGGGCGGGGCGAACTTGCGCTGGACCCAGTAGCCGATCCGGGTGTCGGCCGAGGTGAAGACCATGTATCGGTTCTTCTCGATTCCGGTGAGGATCCGCTCGGCGACCTTCTCGGGGCTGGCGGCGTGGCGCTCGAACTGCTCGATCGCCCGCTGGATCCTCGGGTTGGAGCGCTCGACGCCGACGATCTCGACGGTGCCGACGAGGGGCGTCCTCACCGCGCCGGGACAGACCAGGCTGACGCCGATGTCGTGGCGACGCAGGTCGAAGCGCAGTACCTCGGAGACGCCGCGCAGGCCGAACTTGCTGGCGCTGTAGGCGGCGTGCCAGGGCAGGCCGAAGAGGCCGGCCGCCGAGGAGACGTTGACAACGTGCCCGCCGCGCCGCGCCTCGATCATCGGCGGCACGAAGCATTCGAGCACGCTGATCGGCCCCATCAGGTTGACGTCGACCATCTTCTGCCAGTGCCGGCGTTCGAGCTTCTCGATCGGGCCCCAGGTGGAGATCCCGGCGATGTTCATCACCACGTCCATGCCGCCGTGGGCGGCATGGATCTCCTCCGCCATCGCGACGACGGCGTCGTGGTCGGCGACGTCGGCCACCCGGATGTAGGCGACCGTCCCTCCCCGCTGCCCGATCTCGGCGGCGACCTCCTCCAGCGCCTCGGCCTGGATGTCCGTCAGGTAGAGCTCCGCCCCCTTGGCCGCTGCGGCCACCGCCGTCGCCCGACCGATGCCGCTGGCAGCGCCGGTGATCAGGCAGCGCTTGCCGCGCAGGTCCTTCATCGCGACTCCGCCGCGAGCGGGAAGTCGGGCTCGACTCGAAGCGAGTTGAGGGTCATCGCGAGCATCTCGTAGTGGCCGATCAGGAGGCAGAGCTCGATCAACTCGACCTCGCTCCACTCGGCGCTCAGCCGGCCCCAGAGCTCGTCGCCGATGACGCCGTCGGCGTGCAGCGCGTCGGCCGCCTCGAGCAGCATCCCCTGGCGCGGCGACCAGCCCGGCGCCGCGGCGCCCTCGCGCACGCGGGCGATCTCCTCGGCGCCGAGGCCGGCGCGCCGCCCGAGCCGCTCGTGATGGCTCCACTCGTATTCGCAGCCGGTGTTGTGCGCAACCCGCAGGATCACCAGCTCGGTCTCGGCGCGGGGCAGCTTGCCCCCGGGCATCAACCCGCCGGCGAACCAGAGCCAGCGCCGGAAGAGTCCGCGGTGCCGCCCCAGGGTGGTGAAGATGTGCGGCGGCTTGCCTTTGGTCCCCAGGCCCGCCAGCCGGGCGATCCCGGCGTTGAGGATGCCGAGCTGGCGGCGCGTGCCCGGGGCGATGCGTGGGCTCGATCCCGCGCTCATCGCCGGGGACCGTAACCGAGATCGCTTATGGGTGGGTCGGGCGGAGGTCGCCGTGCGGAGATGGGAGCCAAGGCCCGACGACTGTCGCCGCCGCAGCCATCGTCCCGCCCTCGTCGACCTTGAAGTCGGCGGCGTGCTTGACGAAGGCGATCTTCAGTTCAAATGCCGACGTGATCCGGGAGAAATTCGCGGCTTCGCTGAAGGCTGTGGGCATGCCCAGCTTTTCTAGGGCATCGCTTAGTTCGGTGTCGGTGTTCAAATGGAAGCGCGGCAGGCTGAGGGTCACCGGTATTGCCGCGAGGTCGCGCGCGATTCGGGCCAAGCCCCTGCCGTTGAGACGGTGCTGCATCGCGCTGAGTCGTTGCCGCACCGGCAGCACGACCAGGAGCGACAACGTCGAGGGAGCGGTACGGCAGCGCGACAGCCCTGTAGCCGGGGCCCGCGCCGTAGCGCAGCGACTCGGTCTGATGCATGAAATCGACGGTGGCCTTGCCCGAAGCCCTGTGAAAGCCCCCCGGTCTGGTTCCCCCAGCTTGAACGGATGCTCCCAGTCAGCGTCAAGATAAATGGCGTTGGCTAGCGCCAGCCGCATATCCTTGGGCAGCGAGTCGAGGATCCGGGGAATCAGCCCCTGGTGTGCTCACTCACCCAACCGTTGATTGCGCCAAGGGCACCCGTCGGGTCGCCCCACGAAAGTCCACGATTTCCGGGGCGGCCCCGAAGCGCTCCTGGGCACCGGAGAGGAAGGCGAGCTAGAACGGCAACCCCTGTTGGAGAAACAGGCCATTGGCGATCTCAAGCGTGGGTGGCTCAGGATCGCCATCCGCGCGGCGACCTACTAGCCAGTGACTATGGCGCGCTGGAGGTCTCCTACAGCAGCTAGGGCCGCAGGCCCTTTCAGGTGAAGAGTGCGGGCGATCTCCTCGGCGGCGCGCCCAACGCCTCCCGTCCTCGGTCATCGTCAGCGCCGCCGCAACGCTGTCGGGCGACAGGACCGCAGTGATTGCCGGGGAGAAAGATGTGCGTGGGGAAGGGACGGTGCGCTTCGGCGGCTTTGCCTGGCTGGCGTTCGTCAGGTCGGTACCGCCGATGCCGGCCGCCATTAAAAGAATGAAAATGCAGGTTGCAGTAACGAGAAGATGGCCGCAAATCGACCGTCGACAATGCTGTCCTCTGCTCGCTTAACCGTAATCATTCACTTTGGCGAGCTCAGAAGCAGAATGCGCTTTCCCTTGGACGTCGATGCATAACCCGTCGCGCTGTATTCGGTTTCGATGGTGATAATCGCGCGCCCTCGCCGCCTAAGTTGCCGCCGCATTCTCTGGCCGTTGCCCCCCTTGCCGCCAGCCCAAATCTTCAACCACTTCCGGCCGCCGGCGGACAGCGTTCCTCCCTTTACCCGGTCGGGGAGCAGCGTCCAACTTGCTCCTGACGTGACTCTGGCACGAAAATAGCCCCGGTCAGGGAGATCGACTGGAATGAAGGCAATGCCTCTTCTCTTGTTATGTCTTACCTTGCCGAAGTCAAAAGCGCTCCGCAATAGAGATGGTGCACGGCTAATTAGCGAGCTATTCACTGCGATTCCACATGGGCCACCCCCCAGCCTAGTGAGGATGTTTCGATTCACAGCAGTGCCGTCTATATCTGCACTGCTGACACGAGATGGGTGCCGCTGCTCGGTCCAGTAAATATGGCCGCTATCAACAGCAATCCCACAAGACCCTTCGACACCAGATATGAAGGAGGGTTCCGGATCAGAGCCATCGAGGTTTACGCGACCGATCCGATCTCCGAATCCGCCCCAGAAAAGATGCTCCTGATTGACCGCGAGCCCGCAAAAATCGAAGCTGCCGTCCCCGTCGAGAAGATGAGGCCCCTTATAGCCTGTGTCTACCAGCGCACGGCCCACGTAGTGGCTTACCGAACTTGTCCAGTAGATGAACCTATGATCCACGGCCACCCCGCAGGGCTGTCCAATCGCTGTGATGAATGCCTGTGTTGGATTGCTGCCGTCCAGATTTGCGCGGCCAATCGATCCACCGCTGAAGCTAGTCCAATAGATATGTGCACTATCGACTGCAATGCCGCAAGGGTTCATAGCACCCGTGATAAAAGCATAGTTGGCACTGCTTCCATCCAGACTCGCACGGCCAATTGAGCCGCTGACGGGTTCGGCCCAATATACGTGAGACGCGTCGACCGCAATACCGCCGCAAGCCACCGCCTCGCCCCCGAAGGGCACGTATTTAATAAATTCATATTGTGCCTCTGTTCCGTCTAGGTTAGAGCGCCCTATTGGCGCACCGTCCCCCCAATAGATCGCAGCATTCGCTTTGCCTGCGAGAGGCACAATCAGAGCCAGTATCACCAATCCGCTAAATAGCTTCGGCGCGGCTAGTGCTTTTAGAATCTTCATTGCCCTCACCTTTCGGAGGCGCCTTCAGCAGGTTGAAGCAGGCTTCTGGTTCCGCCCGCAGTCGTTGTTCTTCTTTTGCGACAGCTTCAACGAATTCTTGAGAGCTAAGTTTGAGCCCGTGACCCTGAAGCTTGTTTGCAGATTTTCTTCAAATGTTAATTTCTATTCCCGGTTCACTGGGGTCCTGAGATCTGGAGTGAAACGTGCTACAAATCATCAAAGAGATGATTGCCAATCCCGGGCAATCGATGTCGAGTAACACGAAGCTGAGCTGTAAGTACGCGTGGCTTAGCTCCAGGTCGAAGGTTGAGGTAAACCTCGTTAACCAACCGATACCGTCCGCGTGGCTGCTCTGGAGTTATCCTAAGAGGACGACACTCACTCGCTGAATCCGCGGCAAGAAGCCGCCTGATCGGGGGGGAATAGATCGGCACTGGTCCGTCGGCGCGATCTGGAGGCAGTACGTTCTCCCACGTGCCATCCACATATCTCTGAAGATATCTCCGCCCTAGCCCGACCGGACGGTTCAATCCATTTAGCAATCGCGTATATACGTAATTACCTGGGGCAACGCTCTCTGACTTAGATGCGAGCACTACCTGTTGCGCGTACTTCTGAGGCACACCATCCCCGTTGCAGAAAGCGGGTAGTGCTGCAGCTGCCGAACTACCCATGATCGGAGAGACGAGGCTTACGGTCAATGCGACGAAAAGTACTTTGCAGGAGTATTCTCGACTATTCATAGTTCTCATAGCTTACTCCGCGGTCAAGGCAGTGGTCAAGCCCCCAAGAGGCCCCATCGACGGGTCACTGAAGACGCTGGCCATATCAGGGAATCGCTCGTCAAAGGCTACGGCCGCAGCACAGGTTGTGCTCCTGCCAGATGAACTGATTCCAACGGCGGTATTTGTGCCCTCGATCCATACTGGACTGCCACTGTCTCCCGGTTCGAGTGGTGCGTCGAAGCACCACTGACGCAATAGAATTTCTGGTCCTACACATTCACCGGTTTCTTCACTGAATTCACATTGAATGTAACTACTAGGTTCCTGCGTCGTGATGGGACCACACTCAACTCTATTAGTCGTTGCACCAGAGTGACAGAGACTCGTCCCTGGGCCTACGGTGCTCCACGCTCGAATAGCATGAGGTTGCCTACGGCTTGAGATGTAAACCCGACGCGGCTCAATGTGGCCTTCAAGTTTGACGGCCGCCACATCAAGAGGGCTGATGGCGGTCTGATGTTGATCGTAGCCATGTCGCCGTATAAAGCCAGCACGTACCCTGTCCTCTTTTTCATTTGGTGGTGGTACTCTTCGCCGAATCACCGCTGAGTTCAACGCCCCACAGTGAGCGGCGGTTAGTGCGAACAATCGCAGTATTTCGCTACCACCTACAGATTTCGTCCCGTATTCGAAAGCCCCAAACCCCGTGGTGCACTCTCCCTCTTCCTCGCTGGGCCCCTTGATCTGAATCCGTTCGCCACCCAGCATCTTGCCGGATATTCGTTCGCGCCCTATCGCTGCTGGTATAGGTCCGGCTTCATACACGGCGATTGGCACCCCAGTTCCAAACTGACTTTGGATAAATGATGTGGCGGCTGCCACGGCCGAACTTCCCACTCGGACCTCGTTGTTCTCGGAAGCAACGCTAACCCGATTGATTTTCGCGGCTGGATTCGAGGCAGCGGCAGTAGAGATCTGGCTAGCGAGACTGCGCAGGCTGGCAAGGGAGTGGTCTGGTTTTGTGATAAACGCAACTATCCGACTCTCTGCCTGCAGATCGAGGCCGTCTCTCAACGCATTAATACCTTCAATCTCTTTTGAGGTGAACCCCACTCTCATAAGTCCGCCTGCGCGTTCGTCTAGGTAGTAGCCAGCAAAGGAGCCAGATGCGTTTGCTTCAGCCCAGGTGGGAATCGCAACGACCGCCTGCTGCCAATACGCAATGCGATATTCGAGCTCCGCAGCATCAACCGCCCGCAGGGGTACCCCCCAGCGTTCTTCCGTCGCCCTTGCCACCTCGCCCGCAGGCGTATTGGGGTTGTGCCAGGTGCTGATCAGTTCGAAGATGCGTTCGTTGAGCGCCATTTCATCGCCTTCGAGATCGAGGTCGAGGCCGTGGGCTTCGCGGAAGCGCAGAATCTCCGCGAACTTGGGAGGGTCGGCGGCTTCCGACCCCGGCGGTGGCGTATGGGGGATGTTCACCCAGAAGCGCTCGCCAGAGGTCTGACCCAGGGTGTCGGTAGCGACGATTTCGAGCTGGAGGATGCCGGGCGCCCAATTTTCGGTGTGGGTCACCCATTCCTTGGCTACGTCAATGCACTCCGTTACTTCGTTCGAGTAGTCCTGCTCGCAGGTCTTTTCGGCTACGAGTTGGTTGCCGTTGGCGACGATCTTGATCGAGGCGATGCCTTCCTCTGAGTAGGCGGGGGCAAGAAGCGTCTGATCTCCGATCGTGATCGGCTCGGGATGGACTTCGCCTCGCTGTTCGTACAAGCCCCCCGAGAGCTGCCCGATCTCAGGTGGTTTCAGCGTGTTCCACCACTTGAACACCGAACCGTCTTCCCCGATATCGTAGGTCACCGCTTGCCCACCCTCAGGTGAGACGACCGTGCGGCGCGCCGGTTCCAGCGAGTAGTGGAAGTGGGTGGTTTGGGTTCCCTCGGGCGTGGAAGCGGTGACCGCTTTCACCCGGCTGAAGTCGTCGTAGTGGATTTGCGCCGAAGTGCTGTTGGGCAGCTCGACCTCGGTCAGCTGTGTCTCCGAGTCGTATTCGTATTGCGTTTCGCCTTTGGGCCCGTCGACCGCGGTCAGCAGCTCGCCTTCGTGCTCATAGACGGTCTCCCCGGCCTCCTCGCCTTCGACGCTCTCCACGAGCCCGCCCGGGGTCTCGATATCGACCGTGGGATCGTCCTCGAGGGCAACGCCTGGATCACCTTCGACGTTGCGCTTGGCGAGGAACCACTTCTGGACACGGTGCCCGGCGGGCTCGGCGACGATCACGCTCCCCGCCGGGTCGATCTCGATCGCCTCCGGGCCTTCGAGCTGGGCCTGACCGACGCCCGAGCCGAACTGGCTCAGATAGGTCCCCTGGGAGTCGAACTCCTGAACGCGATCGCCCCCGGAGTCGACGACCCAAGGGTCTCCCGTGGAGTCGAGGGCGATGCCGCTCGCACCCTGGAACTCACCCTCCCCCGAGCCTTCTTTACCGAACTGACTCAAGTACTGGCCCGAGGTGGTGAACTGCTGGATGCGAGAGTTGCTCGCGTCCACCACCCAGAGGTTGCCGGCCTCGCCAGCGACGATCGCACCCGGAGCTTTGAGCTGACCGTTGGCCGTGCCTTCTTTGCCGAACTGGCTCGCGTAGGAGCCCTGTGAGTCGAACTTCTGAATGCGGTGGTTGGCGGTGTCGGAGACAAAGACGTTGCCTGCCTGATCGACCGCGAGGCCGCCAATCCCCTGGCCGAACTCACCGTTACCCGTGCCATGGGCGCCGAAAAGGTCGACGTATTCCCCGTTGGGGCCGAGCTTCTGGACGCGGCTGTTGCCGGAGTCGGCGACATAGAGGTAGCCGTCCGGCGAGACCTCGATGTCACCGGGGCCCTGGAACTGGCCGGGGGCAGAGCCCTCCTCGCCAAACTGGTCCAAGTACCTGCCGCCGGCGCCGAACTTGACGATGCGATCGTTGGAGGTATCGACGACGTAGATCCGCCCTTCCGCATCGGTGGCGAGGCCCGAAACGGCGCCGAGATCTCCTCCGTCGAGACCCTCGCCTTCGAGCCCGAAGGCGAACATCGGCGGTGGGGTCGAGAAGGTCTGGTCCTCCCCATAGGTGACGCCGACCTCGCTGGTGGCGATGACGCGGTAGTGGTAGAGCCGACTCGACTGCAGGCCCTCTAGCTCGCGATCGATCTCCACCTCTTTGGAACCCGAGCCGACACTGCCCGGTGCGGCGGGGGTGACCTGCCCATACGCGGGGGTGAGGCCGTATTCGAACTGGTAGGTGGTGGCGATGCCCCGTGGATTGACGGCTCCCCGCAGGGTGGCGCCGTCGTCGGTGACGGCGGTGGCGGACTCGGTGCTGACGACCTGGTTGCGCAATTCGATCCGCTCGGCCAGCGCCTCGGTCTCACCCGCCCCGTAGGAGCCGCCCACCGCCGCGCAAGCGAGCGGCTCGACGCAGGAGACGCCGTATAGCCAGGCGGTTTTGCCTTCGGGGGTGGGCGAGGAGCGCGGTTCCCAGCCGCTGCCGTCCCAACCGAGGGCGAAGGTCTCGCTGCCGGCGCTGCGGCCGACCGCGAGGCAGGCGTCCTCGGAGGCGCAGGAGACGCCGGAGAGGCGGTCGTTGGGCTCGAATTCGGGTGTGGAGGCGAGCGAGAGATCCGCGCCGTCGAAGCTGACGATGAAGGGCTCTTCTTCGGAACCGGCGGCGCCGACTGCCGCGCAGGAATCGGGAGTGGCGCAGGAGACCGAGCTGAGCTCCGCTTTGGCCCATTCCCCTTCGGGGACCGCGACGGTGCTCCACGCTTCCCCGTCCCAGTGCATGGCGAGCGCTTTGCGGGAGCCTTTTTTCACCTGCGTGTAGCCGACCGCGAGGCACTCGTTGGGCGCCGCGCAATCGACGTCGCCCAGGAACGCGGCGGCGACTTCGGGTGTCGGCTGGATCGTCCACTGGCTCGATTCGAGTCGCTCGATCAGGGGGTAGCTCTGCCCTTCTTTGAGGTAGCGCCCGACGGCGGTGCACTGCGCTTCGGCGGTGCAGGAGATGCCGCTCAGGTAGGAGCCGGTGGCGCCTTCGGGGACGAGGAGCGGCGGGGCTTTCGCGCCTCCCCACTCGCCGCTTTCGTGGCGAAGCCAGCGTTCGATGAGAGGAGTGCCTTCAGCGCCCTCGATCGTGCCGACGGCCCAGCAGGCGTTAGCCGAGCCGCAGGAGACCGAGGTCGGGCGGCGGTCGGCGACGCCCTCGATCAGAGTCCATTTCTCGCCGTTCCACGACTCGGCGATGGCCCGGCTCGCGTAGTCGTCGAGGCCGACTGCCAGGCAGGAGATCGAGGAGGTGCAGGAGACGTCGGCGAGCGAGGTCGAGTCGCTGACCAGGGGGTTGGGAGGGGATTCGAGGGTCCAGGCGCCGCGGGTGGTGAAGGTCCCGTCCTCGCCGTGAGAGGCGCCCTCGGCGTTTGAGGCGACGACCCGGTAGTGGTAGATCACCCACGGTTTCAGCCCCTCGAGCTCGGCGCTGACCGGAACGTCCTCGGCGCCCGGAGCGATCGCTTCCCCGGCGGGCGCGACGCTCCCGTAAGAATCGGTGATCCCGTACTCGAAGCGGTACTCCGTCTCGATGCCACGCGGATCGACCGTGGCATTGAGGGTGGCAGTCGATTCGCCCACTGCGCTGGCGGTATCTGTGTCCAGCGCCGGCGCCGCCGGGGTGACCCACTTCTGGATGCGGGAGTTACCGGGATCGGCGACGAGGAAGTCGCCCTTGGCGTCGATCGCGAGACCGGTGGGCGCCTCGAGCTGGCCCTCACCCGACCCCTGGGAGCCGAACTGCGCGAAGAGTTCGCCGCCGGGCTCAAACCCCTTGACGCTGTCCCCTTCGGAGTCGACGATCCAGATCGCCCCCGTGGAATCGATCGCGATGCCCCGGGGCGCCGCCAGGTCCCCTTCGCCGACCTGGCCCAGGTATTCGCCCTGTGGGCTGAACCGCGCGACACGATAGTTGCCCTGGTCGACCGCCCAGAGCCGGCCCTCCTCGTCGAAAGCCAACCGGTAGGGGTTGGCGAGACTGGGGTCGGCGATCTGCCCGACGTAGTTGCCTTCCGGATCGAACTTGTTGATCCGCTGCCCGCTGTAGTTGGAGGCGTAGACGTTGCCGACCGCGTCGAGCGCGACGCCGCCGACGCCTTTGCCGAACTGGCCAGGGCCGGAGCCCTGCGAGCCGAAATGGTCTACGTACTCGCCGGCGGCATCGAACTCCTGGACCCGCCAGTTGCCCGAGTCGGCGACGAAGACGTGGCTTTCGGGACCGACCGCGATCGCCCGCGGGTTGTTGAGCTGACCCTGCCCCGATCCCGTTTCGCCGAACTGACCCAGGTACTCGCCGGCGGAGCCGAACTCGAGGACTCGGTTGTTGGAGGAGTCGAGGAGATAGATCCTGCCGGCGGCGCCGACAGCGATGTCCTGGGCATAGCCGAACGCGCCTTCGCCGGCGCTCAGCAGGGAGCTGACGTGGACCGGGGGCTCGGGAGCAGCGGCCGCCTGCTGCGGTGACAGGCCGCTGCTGGCTGGGTCATCGACGGCGATCTCCGCCAGCTCTCCTCCTTCGTAGGAGTATTCGATGCGAGCGCTGCCGGAGGTGCGAAGCTCCTGGGTCTTGCCAGCTTGGTCGAAGGCGAGCGCGGTGTCGGTTTCACCGCTTTCGTCGACGATCTCGTAGCCACCGTCCGGTTCCTTGGTCACCACCGCCTGGAGCTCGGGGGCGAAGTGCGTGCCTTCGGGTTCGACCGGAAGGTCGACGGCGCTCTCCAGCGCACCGCTGGTGCGGATCATCGAGGCTTTGCTCGGGGGTTCGGGCCCGCCGCTGTCTTCGGGCTCGAGCTTGGGAGTCTGGGCCAGCGTCCACCCCTCACCCCACTCGGTGCTGTCCTCGGCGGGCAGCTGCGAGTTGTAGAAGCGTTCGACCTCGAGATTGACGGCGGGGCCCTCGACTTCCACGTCCCTCTGGCGATACACAAGATTGCCGTTGGCGACGTTGACCGCGAGTTCGGGCCGGACCGGGTGCTCTTCTTCGGATTCGTTCCCTTCCCCGTTGGGCAGCGGGAAGTGGTGCAGCAGGTACTCCTCCTTCATCCCGGTGGCGGGGAAGTATTCGAATTCGATTTCGCGTTCGAGCGAGTGCCCGATCTGGTCGGTCGCGATCACTTTCAGTTTGTGCACGCCGCCGCCTTCGACCTCACTCAGGTCGAGCGTGTAGATCACGTTCATTTCGCAGCTCATGCACGGGCTGGGCTTGGGTTCCCAGTCGACCGCCTTCTCTTTGCCGTCGAGGAAGACGGCGACGTCCTTGACGCCCGAGCGCTGGTCCTTGGGTTCGCCTTCGGGATCGCCGTCAGTAGCTTTGATCTTCAGGTTGTAGGCGGAGAGGCGAAGCCTGTCATCACCGAGCTCCTGCTCCTTTTCCTCTTCCCCTTCCTGCTTGGTCACTTCGGCGAGCTGGCCTTCGAGGCGGATTTTGGGTTCGCTGACGTCCACCTTCGTCGTCGTTTTCCAATCTCCGACCTTGCTTGTCGGGTCTTCGGCGGTCACCTGGAGCGTTCTTTCCCCCTCTTTGTAAGGAGGGGCGATCGACCAGCTGCGCTGCGGCAGGCAACGGCTGCCGGACATACCGGTGCATCCGGCGTGGTCGACGCTCGCTCCCGCCCCCAGGTTCCCGACCGACATCATCGAGACGCCAAACCCCGGGTCCGACGCGACGATCGTGGCTTTGCCGACGGTCGCCGGGTTGAACCAGCCGCTCGGGACGTTGCTCACGGAGTCGATCGAGGGTTTCTCGGGATCGTTCTCCTGCACGGTGACGCCGCCAACGTAGAGCTCATGGGCGCAGCCGAGTTTGGAGGGGTCAGTGGTGCCGATACCCACAGTCGCCTTGCGCGTGCCGACACCGCCACCGCCTACGTAGAAGCTCGAGGTGTAGCTCTGCCAGGTGCCGTAGACGCCCAGGGGGCTGTGATGAGAGCCGGAGTAGACGTTGTAGATACCGGTGTAACCGTAGGGCTGGGCGGTCTGGCATTTGTTGGGGAAGAAGTAGACGTCGGAGAAGGCCGCGTTTTCGATGTACGCGGTCGAGCCTGGCGCGGTGTATTCCCACTGGCCCCAGGTGTTGGCGCCATAGGAGAAGTCGTTGCCTTTGGAGATCGCGACGAGGCTAGATGCGCTTCTCGATAGGGAGTATTCGGCGGTCGCGACGGGCACCCAGTCGTTGGAGAGAAACGGCGGCGACTCGTAGCCGTTGTTGAAGCGAGGGTCCAGCAGCAGCGGGTAGGCGACTTCGCGCGAGCGATGGGGGATCTCGACCACGAGCGTTTCCCCTTCGATGCCCATCGTCACCGGAACCTCAGCACCCTGGGAATCGACCGCCCACGCCGGCGCGACTTCGAGCAGCTCTTCGCCGTCGGCGGATACGACCTCGGCGCCGCCGCCCTGGCTCTCGCGAAGGACCGCGCCGCCGGGGAGGCCGAGGGCGTAGCGGAACTGCTCCGGGCTCTCCGGCGATCGCAGCTGCTCGAAGACCTCGACGCCGCCGGCGATGGGGGAGACCAGGGTGTCGGTCGCCGCACCGGTTTCCGCATAGAAGAGGTTCTTGTCGCCGAGCAGTTCTGCGCCCCGATCGTTGCTCGCCGGCAGTTCGACCCGAATCCCGCCCTGCAGCCGGATCGGGTCGTCGGCCGACCCGGGCAGCTCAGTCTCGGTCAGCGGATTCTCGGGAAGGAAGCTCTCGCCGACTCGCTCCAGCGTGAGATCAATCGGCTCCATGCCCTGTCCGCCCACGTCGCTCTCGATCGGCACGGAGGATTCGACGATCGCGCTTTCACCCTCGCCAATCGAGATTCTCGCCCCGTGGGCGCCGAGCACCTTTTCGACCTCGAACTCGCTGAGAGCGCGTCCCGGGTCCGCGTTCAGCGCTTTCAGCTGCTCGGGGAAGGCGCTGGCCAACAGGTCCTGCGCTTCGATCGCCGAGAGACCGGCGTACGCCTCGCGCGAGTCCTCGCGCTCCTCGATCGCGGCAGGGCTCGCAAGATCCTCGTCGCCCTCATCGAGGGCTTCCACGATCTCTTCCTCCGAGGGGGCCGAGGCCGGGTCTTCCTGAACGACGGGCGGTTCTTCCGCCGGAGCTTCCGGATCCGCCAGGACCGGAACTGCGGAAGTCACGAAAAGCACCAGCGTGAAAACGATCAGCCAGCGCGCGCGGCCGACCAGCACCCCCCGGAGTGACACCACCAGACTCTCCCTCTCGCCAGCACTCGATGAAACTCGTTGTCGGAACGAGAGAGAATCTATATTAAAAAATGCCTTAGCGCAACTCGGTACGGATCAGACCTCGACCGGCTCCCGCGCCTCTGCCTCCTCGTCCTCGGCGGCGGGCGGGCGGGCGCGCCGGGCGCGGAGCAGCTCGAGCGCGATCGGGATGAACGAGAGGGCGACGATCCCGAGGATGATCGGCTCGATGTTGTCGTGGACGAACTGGACCTGGCCGAGGAAGTAGCCGAGCGTGGTCAGGCCCACTCCCCAGGCGACCCCGCCGATCACGTTGTAGGTGACGAAGGTGCGGTAGTCCATCCGCGCGACGCCGGCCATCACCGGCGCCAGCGTGCGCACGATCGGGACGAAGCGGGCGATCACGACAGTCCGCGGCCCGTAGCGCTCGAAGAACTCGGCCGAGCGCTCGACGTACTCCTCGCGGAAGAAGCGGCTGTCGGGCCGGCGAAAGACCGATGGGCCCGCCTTGCGCCCGATCGCGTAGCCAACCTGGTCGCCGGCGATCGCGGCGAGGGGGATCGTCACCAGCAGGACCCAGAGGTCGGGCAGCGTCCCGGTCGCCGACAGCAGGCCAGCCGTGAAGAGCAGCGAGTCGCCTGGCAGCAGGAAGCCGATCAGGAGGCCCGACTCGACGAAGACGACGGCGAGGATGCCGAGCATGCCGAAGGTCTCGATCAGGAACTCCGGCTCCAGCCACTTCGGGCCGACGCCGAGCGGCAGCGGGGATGTCATCGCTCGCATCACGGAGCGCGGCAGGGTAGAGCATCTAGGCTGACGCCATGCCCCGGCCGCTGCTCGCAGTCGACGCTCCCTCGATGCTGTTCCGCGCCTTCTATGCGCTGCCGGACTCGATCGTCGGGCCGGACGGGAAGCCGGTCAACGCCCTGCTCGGCACCGCCAACCTGATCGTGCGCGAGGTCGAGAAGCACGAGCCGCGCGCCGTCGTCCTCTGCTTCGGACCGGACGCCGCCTCCTACCGGACCGAGCTCTACCCCTCCTACCACGCCGAGCGCGAGGCGGCGATGCCCGACGACCTCTCGCCGCAGTTCGCGGCCTGCCGCGACTTCTTCGAGGCCTTCGGCTGGACGGTGGCGACCAGCGACGACCTCGAGGCCGACGACCTGCTCGGCACCTACGCGAGGCGGGAGGCGGAGGCGGGCGGCCGGGCGCTGCTGATGACCGGCGACCGCGACATGTACCAGTGCGCCGGGGAGCGGGTCACGGTGCTCTACGTGAAGACCGGCAGCAAAGGCGCCGAGGAGGTGGGGCCGGAGGAGGTGCGCGAGCGCTACGGGGTCGACCCGGGGCAGGTGCCGGACTTCATCGCCCTGCGTGGCGACCCCTCCGACGGGCTGCCCGGGGCCAAGGGGGTCGGGCCGAAGACGGCGGCGGAGCTGCTGCAGCGCCACGGCTCGCTGGAGGCGATCCTCGACAACGCGATCCGCGAGCGCCGCCCGGCGCTGCGCGGGGCGCTGACCGATGGCCGCGAGGAGCTGCTCGCCTTCAAGGACATCGCGACGCTGCGCGACGCGGAGATCGAGCGTCCGCCCGACCGCGAGACCGACTGGGCCGGCGCCGCCGCAGCCGCCCGCGGCCTTGGCATGAACCGGCTTTCCGAACGCCTCGAGGAACGCTCAGCGTAGTAACTCATACTAAGAGTATTTACGGATAGTGTAAATTTCCCCGGTTACTACGCGGCTGAGGAGGGGAAGCGTGAGTTCGGTTCAGCGCCTGCTGAGCGAGTATTTGCAGTGCGAGCTTTACCACTCGCTGGGGGCATACGGCGTCGCCGAGCGACGCCTCAAAGAGCTAGTTCGGGAGCTCAAGGATCCGTCGATCGAGAGCTTCACGAAGGAGCTGATCGAGGTTGTCGAGCTGTCGCGTGACTACAACGGCATGCTTCGCCAGGGACGGCACGCTTCGCGGCCCGGCCCCCGGCCGCATTGGGACGGCGAGGAGGCCGGTCGTCGCTGGCCCGCCCGAGACCCCCTGCCGCAAGGCCTTCCGCTCACCAAGCACGAGCGCTTTGAGGTCGGGACCAGCGACAACGAGAAGCTGCGACTGCGGCCGGATCCGTGGCAACACGACAGCACCTGGGAGGTGGTTCCCCAGTTCTACACCGAGGCGATCGAGGCGCTGACCGAGCACTGGCCCGGTTCGGGGACCAGCGAGGATCGCTACGTCGAGTTCGGCACCATCCTGGCCAAGAGCCTGGTAACCCCTCGAGATGGAGGCACCGGCTGGGACGCGGACGGGACCGGGCGACACCGCAGGCGCCTCCACCGCTACGCAAACAGGCGCAAGGAGGCGCACACCGCCCTCACCCCCACCGAGCGCGAGCCCGCGGGAGTCGGCGGGCGCCTGCGCGACCGGCTGCGTGGCTGGGGTGAGCCGCAGGCGGATCCCGCCGCCGAGATCGACACCGCCTACTCACCAGATCGCCGGCTGCTCGAACGCATCGCGACCGAGCACCTGAGCGCCAGCGACGACTCGCTGGGCCTATTCGTGATCAAGACCCAGGCCGAGGCGCACCTCAGCATGCACGCCGTCGAGGCATGGAAATCGATGTGCCTGGGAGAGCACGCGGAATCGCTCGGCGGTGACCAGCGAGAATGGCTGGAAAGGGAGCTGGAGCGCAGCATCGCGCTCTCGACCTTCGCCTGCTGCGTAAGCCGGACAGCACCGTGGCTGTTTGCAAAAGACGAGAACGAGCGCGATGCCATACGCAGCGACGTGGGCGAAGCCTGGGAGAACGTGAAGCCGCCGCGCTGCATCTGGATCGCCAACCAGGTCGGTCTGCTGGCGCTGCACCGGAGGGCCTACGCGCGCTACCTGCTGGACAAGCCGGAGGAGTCCTACAACGACTACCACAAGCTTCAGCAGCGAATCCGGGAAGCCGAACGCCGCATCCGCGAGGCTCCGATCCACGCCGAAGGCGCGCACGAGTTCCTCGCCGGGCTGAACGCGGAGGCTCACCACCACATCGGCGAGCTGTACCGGGCCGAACACGCGCACAGGCCGGCACTCGACCATTTCGAAGCCGCCTCGCACGGCCTCAACCAGCTGCGCGAGGCGGAAGCCATGCCCGAGGTACTCATCGACTCGCGCTGGAACGTCGAGCTCCACATCAGCCACGGCAAGGCCTGCTATGAGATGGGTCGTCACAAGGAGGCTCTCTACTGGTACCTGCAGGCGTGGGCTGCCTTCCTCGAGCTATTTGCCACCGCGAGCCAGACCGAGACCAACACGGAGGCGATCGCGGAAGCCGTCACCTGGCTCGACAGCGTCAAGTTCGAGCCCGAGCTGCGCAAGTCGGAGCTCTCCGAACGTCTGCGCCCCGTCGTCGACCAGCTCGACCGGATCACTGCCGTCGGCCAGCTGGGAGTGCTGGCCGCCGAGACCCTGCTCCGCCTTGGGCACCTCCTCCTCGTGCTCAACATCGACTCCGTCGAGGTAGGCGCAGCCAGCGGCAATGGCGACGACCACCCCGGCGACGTGAACGAGAGGATCAGACGCACGCTGGCCTTCTCCTGCCTGGCCAAGGCGGCCGAGTGCGATCCACACAGCACACTCGCCGGCGCCGATCTGCTCAAGGCGGCCTTTCGCGTCGCGGGCGACACGACGCATCCTCGCGAGCTGCTCGCCGAGCGCCTTGCCGGCCTCGATACGGGGCAGATCAAGCCAGTCGGCGAGCACTGGCCCCACGGGGGCGACGATTACGAGCAGCTAACCCGGGTGGCCGAGTACATCCTGCTCAAGGCGCATTCCGAACGCGTGGGCAGCGATGCGAGTGACAGCAACGACGACGCCAGTGCGCGCCTGGCGCGCGACCTGCTCCTCAACCTGTTCATGAGCACCGACAGCATCAACGTGCGTAAGGCGCAGATCCACCGCTTCCTGATGAGGCGCCCAAACGACGCGGCCATCCCCGAGGCAGCCGGAGCGGCGATCGAGTTCGTCTGCATGCGCCGCTACAGCTCCCCCTTCCCCCTGCTCCCGCGACCGTCCGCCTTCCGTGCGCTCGGCGGCGGCTACTTCCTGCGACTGCACGGCGCCGACGACGAGTCGCGTCAGGGACGACCGTTCGGAGTCGTCATCGATCCGGGCGTCGACTTCGTCGAGAACCTGTACCGGACTGAATTCTCGCTCAGCGATATCGACATGATCGTCCTCACCCACGACCATGTCGACCACCTCGGCGGCCTCGACCCGCTGCTTTCGCTGCTGCACGTCCGCTCCGAGCTGCTCTCCGAGCAGGCCAAGCGCGGCGACGGCGATGCGGCCGCGCACGAAGAGGAGGCCTCGAAGCGAAAGGTGCGCGTGCTCTCCAACCGCTCGGTTGCCTGGCGGTATGGCGTAGTCGAGCGACTGCGCAACTCCGAGGAGATCGATTTCGAGTGCTTCGAGGACTCCGAGCTTCGGGTCGAGGACGGCGTTCTCAACATGGGGCACCCGTTTTTCGCCGAGTTCCCGCGCGAGTTCGAGATCGTCGTCACCTCATCGGCAGCAGGTCAAAGCGGCAACTCCGGCCACCTCGATCTCAGCATGCAACCCTCACACGGCGTCTGCGTTCGGGCCAGGGGCGGCAAAAAAGGCCCCAGCCTGGCGATCACCAGCGACACGCCCGCCCCGCCCGACGACGGCAGCGAGGGACACGCCAAGTGGAAAGACGCCTGGGCCGCGGCGCTCAACGCCGACGTGCTGATCGTCCATCTCAGCTCGGTGCCGTTGACCGAACTGCGGCGGATGGATCAGATCTCTCAGATCGCCGGCCCACCCGAGGCGCGTGAGGACCCACCCCCCGGCTCCCTGGAGGAGGATGAACGGCGACTGGAAGAGCTGCGAGAGATGCTCGAGCAGGCAAACAAACCGCTGCGGGGGCAGATCGAATACGCGCAGTGGCTGCGATCGCACGTGCCCGGGGGGGGCAACCTGACCGCGCCGCTCGTCGGCGCGGTACAGCCCGAGTGGCTGCCGCCGACCGACCACAACTACCTGACCGGGCTGCTGTCCTGGGCCGGCGCCTACCGGGCAGCGCGCGAGGCGCCACATGATCCCGGCGGAAATGGCGCCACAAGCGCTCGTGGGGGCCTGCTCGTCGTCGGCGAGCTCAGCGAGGAGCTGGCCTCGATGAGGGGGAAGATCGCCTCTCGCCTGAACGAGGTGGTGTTTGAGGCCTCGGACATGCGGCGCGGGGACCAGACAAGCGGACCCAGCGTCCTCACCGCCGACATCGGTCTACGCGTCTGCGTCACTTCGATCGAAGGGAAAGACTGGTCGCCCCCTGGCACCCGCGTGAAAATCCTCTGCACGACCTGCGACCTCGACACCGATCTCTCTCCCAGCGAGCGCTACCACTCCGCTGGCGCGATCCATGAGGTGTGCGTAAAGGGCGAGAACGAGGGCATCTTCTACAACTGCTCAGAGCACGACCCCAAGGCACAGGACGACCCTACGTTCCTCGAGCAGCTCGAGCGATTCGATATCTTCGGTCGCTGAGCGCCGGGCGCGTACAGCAGCTCGCTAACGAGTGGATTTATCCGTCGCGCGTCTCCAGCGCGACCTCGGTCGCCGGCTTGTCGTCGCGCAGTCCCTTGAAGGAGCCGTGGCGGACCATGCGGTCGGCGGTCATTTGCGAGAACTCGATCTCGGCGACGAGCTCGGGTTCGACGAAGTGGGCGCTCTTCGCTTTCGGCGGCTGGCGACCGGCGAAGGGGCTCGTCTTGCGGGCCAGCGGGCCGAGGCGCTCGAGCAGCTCGCCCAGGTCGGCGTCGGCGAAGCCGGTGCCGACCTTGCCGGCGTAGCGCAGGCTCTCCCCCGTTCCCTCGGGCTCGGGCTCGAAGTAGCCCATCAGAAGCGCCCCGAGCTGCCCTTTGCGCCTGCCCTCGCCCGGCATCCAGCCGCCGATCACCAGCTCCTGGCGCATCGAGTGCTTGACCTTGAGCCAGGTGCCGCCGCGCCCACCCGGCGCGTAGCGGCTGTCGAGGCGCTTCAGCACCAGACCCTCCAGGCCCTGCTCGGCGGTCGCCGCCAGCAGCTCCGAGGCGTGCCCGACCGAGTGGCGCGGCGTCTGCCAGCTTGGCCCGTCGAGCTCGAGTCGCTCGAGTAGCTCCCGCCGCGCGCTATAGGGCTGCTCCGTCAGGTCGTGGCCGTCGAGGTAGAGCAGGTCGAAGACCATGTAGGTCACCGGGTGGCTCTTCATCAGGCGGCGGACGACGCTCTCCGAGGTCTGGTGGATGCGCTGCTGGAGGTGGCCGAAGCTGGGCCGGCCCTTCTCGTCGAAGGCGACCAGCTCGCCGTCGAGGACGGCATCGAGCGTGCCGAGCTGGCGCGTCAGCCCTTTCACCTCCGGGTACTGCTTGGTGATGTCGTTGAGGTTGCGGCTCTGCAGCGTCAGCCTGCCGGGGCGGCAGTAGGCGATCGCCCTCACCCCGTCCAGCTTCACCTCCGCCGCCCAACCGCCCTCGTCGGCGTCGGCCGGCAGCTTGGCCAGCTTGGCCAGCATGGGCACCACCGCCTCGGGAAACGGGTCCCGCGCCTGCGCCGGCGGGTCCATGCGGTGGATCATCCAGTCCTTGCCCTCGCCGGTGCGGAAGAGGGCGTAGCGACCGCTGAGCCGTTCGCCGGCGAAGCTGAGGATGACTTTGTCCTCCAGCCACTTCTCGCATTCGTAGGTGCCGCGATCCCAGATCTTCATCGTCCCCGCCCCGTACTCGCCGGCCGGGATCTCACCCTCGAACTCGAGGTACTCGAGCGGGTGGTCCTCGGTGCGGATCGCCTTGCGATTCTCCTCCGGGTCCTCGGGGACGCCGTTGGGGACCGCCCAGGAGGCGGCGACGCCGTCGTGCTCGAGGCGCAGGTCCCAGTGCAGGCGGCGGGCGCTGTGCTCCTGGACGACGAAGCGCGGCGCTTTCGCATTGCGGCGGCGTCGTTTGCGCGGCGCCGGCTCCGGCGTCGAGTCGAAGTCGCGCTTGCTCTCGTACTTCCCGAGCCTGTCGCCTTTCTTCTTCGCCACCGCTTCGACCGTACACTTCGGACGGTTTGATCAGCGCCGCGCCGGACAAGATCGTCGACCTCTCGGTGACCCTCTCCGAGCACCTGCCGTCGACCTGGCCGGACCACATGCCGTTCGCCCACAAGAACTGGAGCTGGTACGAGGAATCGAAGCTCCCGACCGGCGCCAGCTGCTGCTCGCTCGGTCCCTACGTGACCCACTTCATCATCGTCGACGAGCACGCCGGCACCCACGTCGACGCCCCCAGTCACTTCGTCGCGCCCGAGGGCTCGGGCCTGCCCGGCGAAGGGCCGCTGGGCGAAACCGGGGTCGAGAAGCTCGACCTCTCGAAGCTGATCGGGCCCGCCGCGGTGGTCGACCTGCGCCACCTCGACGGCGAGGCCGAGCCGGGGGTGAGCCCGCCGATCACCGCCGCCCACATGGAAGCCTGGGAGGAGGAGCACGGCCGGTTCCAGCCCGGCGAGGTCGTGCTGCTCTGGACCGGCTGGTCGAAGCACTACCTGCCCGGCGAGGCCGGCAAGGCCTTCGTCCACGAGCCGGTGGTGCTGCAATCGCGACCGGCGTGGCCGGCGCCGGAGGCGGAGGTGGCGATCTTCCTGCACGAGCGCGGCGTCGCGACGATCGGCATCGACACCCCCAGCATGGGCTCGGCCCAGGAGGGGATCAGGGTCCACGAGGAGGGCCTGAAGCGAGAGATGCTTTTCGTCGAGATGCTGACCGAGCTCGACAAGCTGCCCACCCGCGGCGCCTCCTTCGTCTTCCTCCCGGTCAAGATCGCCTTCGCCAGCGGCGGCCCCGGTCGCGCGATCGCGATCCTGCCGGACTAGGCGACCGGCTCGAGCGAGCGGTCCGTCTCCCGGCGGGCGAAGCGCATGGCGCCGTCCTCGATCGGGGCGCGCCTGATCGTGCGCAGATCGAAGATGTAGTTCTGGCGCAGCCTCCAGGGCTCCTTCGAGCCCGACTTGGGCAGCTGGTCGATCGAGCGCAGGACGTAGCCGGAGGTGAAGTCGAGCAGCGGCTCGGGGGCCACCGTCGGGTCATTGACCTCGGCGACGCAGGTGTCGTAGCCGTGCGCGTCCATGTGCGCGAGCAGCCGGCAGACGTACTCCGAGGTGAGGTCGGCCTTGAGCGTCCAGGAGGCGTTGGTGTAGCCGACGGTGAGGGCGGCGTTGGGGACGTCGTTCAGCATCATCCCCTTGTAGGTCATCTTCGAGGGGACGTCGATCGAGTCGCCATCGACGCTGAACTCGATGCCGCCGAGGAAGAGCAGGTTGAGGCCGGTGGCGGTGACGATCACGTCGGCCTCGAGCTCGCGGCCCGACTCGAGCCGCAGGCCGCGCTCGGTGAAGGTCTCGATGCGGTCGGTGACGACCTCGGCGTCGCCGCGGGAGATCGCCCTGAAGAGGTCGCCGTTGGGGACGGCGCAAAGGCGCTGGTCCCAGGGGTTGTAGCTCGGTTCGAAGTGGGTGTCGATGTCATAGCCCGGCGGCAGCGCCCGCTCCACCCCCTTGCGCAGGAACCTGCGCAGGGCGTCCGGCCGGCGGCGGCTGAGCTGGTAGATCGCGGTCTGGATCAGGACGTTCTTCCAACGCACGATCGGATAGACGGCGCGGCGCGGAAGGACGCGGTGCAGGAGGCTGGCCAGGGGGTCGATCGCCGGCAGCGAGGCGACGTAGGTGGGCGAGCGCTGCAGCATCGTCACCTGGGCGGCGTCCTTGGCCATTGCCGGCACGAGGGTGACGGCGGTGGCGCCGCTGCCGATCACGACGACCCGCTTGTCCTCGTAGTCGAGGTCCTCGGGCCAGTGCTGGGGGTGGACGACGCGGCCGGCGAAATCGTCCAAGCCCTCGAACTCCGGGGTGTAGCCCTGGTCATAGCGGTAGTAGCCGCTGCACATCCAGAGGAAGCTGCAGCTGAGGCGAACCGTCTCCCCCGTGTCGGTGCGCTCCGCCTCGACCAGCCAGCGCGCATCCTCGCTCGACCACGCGGCCCGCACGACCCTGTGCCGGTAGCGGATCTTGCGGTCGATCCCGGCCTCGCGCGCGGTGTCGCGCACGTACTCGAGGATCGAGTCGCCGTCGGTGATCGTCTTCGATTTGGTCCAGGGCCGGAACCGGTAGCCGAGCGTGTGCATGTCGGAGTCGGAGCGGATGCCCGGGTAGCGGAAGAGGTCCCAGGTGCCGCCGAGGTCCTCGCGCGCCTCGAGGATCGCGTAGCTCGTCCCCGGACGCCGGTCCTCGAGGTGCCAGGCGGCGCCGACGCCGGAGAGACCGGCGCCGACGATCAGCACGTCGAGGTGCTCGGGCGCTGCGGCTCCGTTGGAAGCGGCGTCCACGACACGAGATTGTGCCATGTTGGCTGATCAGCCAGTGTGACGTGCCGCTCGCACCTCGCGGCTCAGCCGTCGCGCCGCATGCCGGCCTCGGCGACCCCGGCCTCCAGGGCATCGAGGCCGAAGCCATCGACGGGGCCGAGGGCGCCAGCCCCCTGCAGCCCGCCTGCGGCGGCCCGCTCGGCGGCCCAGGCGACCATGGCGCCGGTGAAGGTGTAGCCGTCGACTCCGCTGACGCGGGCCTTGGCCAGAACCTCACCGCCGGGACCGAGCGCTTCGGCGACGATCTCGGAGCCCGATTTCGCCCGCTGCTCGGCGCTTGGCCCGCCGGTCGATCCCTTGACGAACCTGGCGACGGCGCCCTGCAAAGCGCCGCGGACGCCGGAGATGCGGGTCAGGCCGCTCAGCCCAAGCGAGGCGATCGAGAGCGCTCGCGAGGCGGGGCCGAACCAGCCGAGGTAGACGTCGACCTCGCGCAGGCCGGGATGTACCCGCGGCAGGGAGAAGGGCTCGCTGCTGCCGGCAGAGATCGCCGCGCGGCGGCGGCCGCCGACCTCGAAGTGGGTAACCCGGGCGCCGCCGCGCTCGCCGACGATCCGCCCGCCGCGCCAGGTGTGACCGGGGACGAGGAAGGCCCCCATCGCGGAAGCCCGGGTGCCGCCGCTCATCCCGTCGGCGCCGACCTCGCCCCGCATGAAGTAGCCGATCCGGACGGCCGCGGCGGGGTCGCCGGCGTCGCGCAGGGCGAGGGCCCCGGCAAGGTTGCCCGGCACCCAGTCGTAGCCCATCGCGGTCAGCAGCCCGCATCCGGCCCGCTCGGCCCGCGGCCCCTCCTGCTCGAAGACGCGGCGGATGAAGGCGGGCTCGCCGGTCGTGTCGATGTAGTGGGCCTTGGCCCCGATCGCCGCGTCGAGCGCCGGGCCTCCCCAGCGAGCGAACGGCCCGACCGTCGTCGCCAGCACATCCCCCTCCTCGACCAGCTCCCTGACGCTCGCCGGGCGGTCGATGTCGGCGACCATGGTCTCGAGGCCGCCGAGCTCAGCGGCGAGCTGCTCGAGGCGCTGGGCGCTGCGAGCAGCGAGGACCGGCTTCTGGCCGCGCGCCACCAGCTGCTCGGCGACGAGCCGCCCGGTGTAGCCGGTGGCGCCGAATACGACGATCCTCCCCGCCACGGCTATGCGTCCTCGTACGGCGCGTAGCGGCTGTGCAGCATCAGGTCGTTGCCATCGGGATCGCGCAGGAAGGCCATGTGGCAGACGCCGGTGTCCATCGTCTCCCCCATGAACTCGACGCCTTTGCCTTCCAGCTCCTTGCGGGCCGCCTCGACGTCGTCGACGTGCAGGGCGGGGTGGCCGTTGCGCTGCGGCGCGAACTCCATGCCGAACCGCGCCGGCTCCCAGATGCCGAAGCAGGTGTCTCCAACCCAGAACTCGAACCGCGAGTGCTCGTCGGGGCGCAGCCCCAGCGTCTCGACGTAAAAGGTGCGCGAGCGCTCCGCGTCCTGCGATGGCACTCCTACGAAGTCCAGCTTGCTGATCATCGCGACCTCCTGACTCGGGGGTTTGCCCTTCGGGCGCAAGGCTACGCGGATCGGAGTAGAAGAGAAACCAGGGCCGCCCGGAGACGGCCCTGGTCAGGTGCTAGGAGCGAACGCGGGAACGACGGCCGCGTGGGACGAAGCGCGGTCTCCCTTTGCTCGCCGGTGCCCGGGTTGGATTCCGCCGGGCGGCCCAAACAGTGCGGCGCCTAGCGGCCCTGCACCTCCAGGGTCCCCTGAAGCATGTGACTCAAAATAGGACCACCTCCTTTCTCTGGTGATCCGATTGAACCAAACTGGTCAGCTCCCTAAGCGGGACCGACCACAGCAGCGTGCCTCAGTGCCCGCTCCCGCATCCACAGGTACAGCGGCAGGCCGAAGCAGAGTCCGACGAGCAGGGTGGCGGGGAAGCAGACCCACCAGCGGCCGACACCCGAGCGCGGCCCGTCGATCGCGGCCCAGACGAAGAAGGCGAGCGAGGCGATCACCAGGTCGACCACCAGCTGCGTCGAGGGGATGCTCGCGGTCCAGAGCGAGAAGTAGCTGCCCATCTCGAAGCCCTCGTCGACCAGGAACGCGATCACGAAGGCGTTCGGCACGACGAAGCCGGCGATGGCGATTACAAGCAGCAGGCGCTCCCGCACGGGCACACCCTAAACGCAGGTGCGCCCGCCTCCGTTAGCGCAGCGCCCGGCAGACCGCCTGGGCCTGCGCGCTCCGGATCGCGTTCGCGACCCGCTGGGACCCTTGGCCGGGGACGATCTGGGAGTTGACGACGAAGACGACCGAGCGTCGCCCGGCCGCATTCCCGGCGACGAAGAGGCGGTAGCCGGGGAACGAGCCGGTGTGCCCGTAGACGTCGCCGCAGCGGGTCTCGTAGCGGAAGATCCCGAGACCGGCGAGGTTGCGGCCCGGCCCCGGCGGCGAGGATGTGCCAGGCCTGAAGGCGCCGGTCAGGCGGCGCGAG